>Ga0256407_10001526_pt1 | contig 48160 bp, 35 predicted proteins | sample RumenRJG_04DNA_FD_193489 | JGI IMG/M metagenome (GOLD analysis project Ga0256407, IMG submission 193489) | Bovine rumen microbial communities from Lethbridge, Alberta, Canada - RJG_04 | ecosystem: Host-associated > Mammals > Digestive system > Stomach > Rumen | place: Canada: Alberta...
TGTCCTTTTTCTCGATGAACTCCCGGAATTCAATCGCACAGTCCTTGAGACACTGCGTCAGCCTCTTGAAGACAGATGCATCACCATAAGCCGTGCAAAATACAACCTGCAATTACCATGCTCCATCATGCTCGTCGCCGCCATGAATCCATGTCCATGCGGTTACTACAACGACCCCTCGCACCATTGCAACTGCAGTCCTGCGCAAATCAAACGCTACATGAACCGCATCTCGGGACCTTTCCTTGACCGTATAGATTTGCAAATAGAAGTCACACCTGTACCTTTTGAAGATTTGGCCAAAGCACCGCAGGGAGAAAGCAGTGCAACAATACGGGCACGCATCATTAAAGCAAGAGACATCCAACGCAGACGGTTTGCGGAACACAGCGGCATCTACTGCAACGCACAGATGACATCCAAACTTTTACAAAAATACATCCATTTAAACGAAGAAAGCGAGGCACGCCTTAATGCGGCAATGAAGCACTTTGATCTCTCTGCCAGAGCATATGAAAGAATACTTAAAGTCGCCCGCACTATCGCTGATCTTGCCGGTTCGGAGACAATAGAATCACTGCATATCGCCGAGGCTATCGGTTACCGGAACTTAGACCGAGGTGATTGGGCCGAACGAGGGAGATAAAAACGACTCTTTGTATCTGAAACAAAGAGCATATCACTGCATTTTATTATGTTCATACTGACACGGGAACCTCTATGCCCTGTCACTTTTTCAGTTCCGTCCTACAGGATGTACGTTCCAACCTATGGAATATACGTTCCAGACGATAGAATCTTCATTCCATTCCATGGAACGTAAAACTGATCGGAACAAAACAATGGCATGCACTACGAAACGAAATATTTAGTTTCATAATATTCCAAGGGAAGTCTCCACTCTACAAGAAAATGTGTACCTTTACAGAACTTTTCACATAAGTCCCATTTGTTTCCCACAAAGAGCGGCAGAGACGTTTAGGACAAAATATCAGTACACGCAATATTCACAAAGAGACATAATATGGAGACAATAAATGACGTATTTGTAGTGTTGTCGAAATTCCTATGGGGATGGCCAATGATTGTGTTGCTGCTGGGCACTCACATCTTTTTGACCTTTAGGTTGAGAATTCCGCAACGCAAACTACTTACAGGCATCCGTCTCTCTGTACAGAAAGACCGTCAAGCGAGCGGTGACATCAGCCAGTTTGGAGCTTTGGCCACAGCGTTGGCAGCAACCATCGGCACAGGCAACATCGTAGGTGTGGCCACGGCCGTGGCTCTCGGAGGTCCCGGGGCTGTACTATGGTGCTGGCTGACAGGTGTGTTCGGTATGTCAACAAAATACGCTGAAGGATTGCTTGCTGTGAAATTCCGGGTAAAAGACAGCAACGGACGTTGGTATGGCGGCCCCATGTATGTACTGGAACACGGATTGGGTATGAAATGGCTCGCTGTGCTCTTCGCCGTTTTCACGGCCCTTGCCTCGTTTGGACTCGGTTGTACAGTGCAAGCCAACAGCATCGCATTGCTGACATATGAAACCTTCGGCATCGACACATGGATTGTTGGACTGCTGGTTTGTGTAATCACAGGCATCGTCATATTAGGCGGAGTAAAAATCATCGCCCGGGTATGCAGCATCCTTGTGCCTTTCATGGCCCTCTTCTATGTGGTTGGCTGCATCACCATCCTGTGTATAAACAGCGCCTACGTGCTGCCCGCACTGCAACTTATCGTTGAGTCGGCATTCCGCCCCGATGCAGCCGGAGGAGGTTTTGTGGGTAGCACAGTGATGATGGCTGCGCGCTATGGTATTGCGCGCGGCTTATTCAGCAATGAGAGTGGAATGGGTTCGGCACCCATCGTGGCAGCCGCCGCCCAAACCCGAAACCCCGTGCGGCAGGCTCTTGTCTCAAGTACCGGAACATTTTGGGACACAGTAGTGATATGCGCCCTGACCGGACTGGTCCTCGTAAGCAGCATCCTGGCCTATCCTGACATATCGTATGCCGACGGCGCAGCATTGACAAAGGTGGCTTTCTCAAAGATTCCCTATGTAGGAGCGCCTCTGCTCACCTTCGGCATCCTGACCTTCGCCTTCAGCACTATACTGGGTTGGAGTTATTATGGTGAGAGTGCCGTGAACTACCTGGAAGGCCGCAGAACTAACCGATTCTATCGGGTACTTTACATCGTGGCACTTTTCTTCGGCAGCATCATCAACCTTGACATTATCTGGAACATTGCCGACTGCATGAATGCCCTGATGGCCATCCCTAATTTAGTGTCACTGCTTCTGCTGAGTGGCACAATAGCCAGAGAGACAAAAAAATATCTCTGGAGCAATCGACTGGACGAGGAAGAAACAGAAAACCATTAAACTCCTGATAACGCATATAAGCACATGAATGAATTTAGAGAAATGAGAAGAAAGCGCCAGCAACTTTCTGACGAAGATAGCATTGACATCCTACAGAAAGGAACTTCCGGCACATTGGCCCTCCTGGGTGACAACAATTACCCTTACGCTGTACCTGTCAGCTATGTCTACCACAAAGGAAAACTATATTTTCACAGCGCTGTGAGTGGTCACAAAATAGATGCCATCAGAAACTGCGACAAAGCTTCCTTCTGCGTCATCGGACAAGATTGCGTCCAGCCAAAGGAGTATACCACCTATTTCCGTAGCGTTATCGCCTTTGGGAAAATACACATCATCGAAGATGAAACAGAAAAGTTAGCCGCAGCACGCTTGCTCTCAGAGCGCTATAACCCTCATGACGAGGAGGGACTTCAAAAAGAACTGGAGAAAGGATTCAGCCGGATGTTGGCCATCAGATTTGACATTGAGCACATGACCGGCAAGGAAGCCATCGAATTGGTGAGGGCAAAACAAAATATTGCAGCATGCAGCCCTTACACTGCTCCGACGAAAAGCTACAAAAAAGTGACGCTCTGTGGAAGCACTCGCTTCAAAGAACAGTTTCTGGAAGTTCAAAAGCAACTGACACTTGAAGGCTATATCGTCATAAGTGTCGGTTTGTTCGGTCACTCGGGCGATGACGATGTATGGAAGCCAGGGGTAAAAGAAATGCTTGACGACATGCATAAACGGAAAATTGACATGGCGGATGAAATATTTGTCATAAACGTAGGCGGCTACATCGGCGAGAGCACCAAAAGCGAAATCGCTTATGCGAAAAGAACGGGAAAAACTATCAAATATCTGGAAAATAGTTAAACCATATAGTCGCGCAACCTCTTCCTGCAAAGAAAAACCACCTTAAGACATACATTTTTCAAAAAAACTTTATCATCCTACTTAATTCCAACAAATAAATTGGTATTTTTGCACTTTAATTAAGAACTTTAATACCTAAAAGAGGGTAAAGAAACGTTTTAGCAACACAAATCAAAAACTAAAAATAATATTAAATTCTATGTGGTTAATTAATTCATCAATTGGGAAAAAGGTGATAATGTCTGTTACCGGATTGGCATTATTCCTTTTTCTAACGTTCCATGCGTGTATGAATGTCGTTGCCCTTATCTCAGGTGAGGCTTACAACCTCATCTGCGAATTTCTAGGCGCTAACTGGTATGCACTTGTTGGAACAGCCGCATTGGCGGCTCTGGCAGTAGTGCATATCCTCTATGCATTCCTTCTCACTTACCAAAACCGCAAGGCACGCGGCAACAACCGCTATGCTGTAACTGCTAAACCGGAAAAAGTAGAGTGGGCTTCACAAAACATGCTTGTTTTAGGCATTATCATTGTATGCGGCTTACTTCTGCATCTTTACAACTTCTGGTTCAACATGATGTTCGCAGAAATAACAGGCATGGCAGTACCTTACAGCCCGTCAGACGGTTATGCCTACATTCAGCAAACATTCAGCAACCCAATCATTGCTGTGATTTACCTTATATGGTTAGCAGCATTGTGGTTCCACCTGAGCCATGGCTTCTGGAGTGGCATCCAAACACTCGGTGTAAACGGCAAAGTGTGGTTCAACCGTTGGAAAATCATCGGTATCATTTGGGTAACCGTCGTTATTGCAATGTTTGTTGCTGTCGTTCTGGGATTCGCATTGTTCCCTGATTGTGCAGGAAATTGCTGTTCACTTTAACAAGTAAAACGTATCTAAACATGGCTAAAATTAATTCAAGAATACCTGAAGGTCCTATAGCAGAAAAATGGACCAACTATAAGGCTCACCAGAGATTGGTGAATCCTAAGAACAAATTAAAGCTTGACATTATCGTTGTCGGAACAGGTCTGGCAGGTGCCAGTGCTGCTTCCTCTCTCGGTGAAATGGGCTTCAATGTACTGAATTTCTGCATTCAAGACTCTCCTCGTCGTGCTCACTCTATTGCCGCACAAGGAGGTATCAACGCAGCAAAGAACTATCAGAATGACGGTGACTCAGTTTACCGCCTGTTCTATGATACTGTAAAGGGTGGCGACTACCGTGCACGCGAGGCAAACGTTTACCGTCTGGCAGAAGTCAGCAACAACATTATCGACCAGTGCGTGGCACAGGGAGTTCCTTTTGCCCGTGAATACGGTGGCATGTTGGCTAACCGTTCTTTCGGTGGCGCACAAGTCAGCCGTACCTTCTACGCAAAAGGCCAGACTGGTCAGCAGTTGTTGCTTGGTGCATACAGCTCTCTTTCACGCCAAGTACATATGGGTAAAGTTAAGCTTTACACCCGTTATGAAATGGAGGACGTTGTCATTGTAGATGGCCGTGCACGCGGTATTATTGCAAAGAACCTCGTCACAGGAGAATTGGAACGCTTTACCGCAAACGCCGTAGTCATCGCCACTGGCGGTTATGGTAACACATACTTCCTCTCAACAAATGCTATGGGATGCAACTGTTCTGCCGCTGTACAATGTTATCGTAAGGGTGCAATGTTCGCTAACCCATCATACGTTCAGATCCACCCGACATGTATTCCTGTTCACGGTGACAAGCAGTCTAAACTGACATTGATGTCTGAATCCCTCCGTAATGACGGCCGCATCTGGGTTCCAAAGAAGTTGGAAGATGCTAAGAAACTACAGGCTGGTGAGATTCAAGGCAGCGACATCCCAGAAGAAGACCGTGACTACTACTTGGAACGCCGTTATCCGGCATTTGGAAACCTTGTTCCTCGTGATGTCGCATCTCGCGCAGCCAAAGAGCGTTGCGACAAAGGCTTCGGTGTCAATAATACAGGCTTGGCAGTATTCCTTGACTTCTCCGAATCAATCGAGCGACTTGGCATTGATGAAATCCGCGCACGTTACGGAAACCTCTTTGATATGTACGAGGAAATCACCGATGTTAATCCAGGTGAGTTAGCAAAGGAAATCAATGGTGTCAAGTACTACAACCCGATGATGATATTCCCTGCCATTCACTATACTATGGGTGGTATCTGGGTAGACTATGAATTGCAAACCTCAATTCCTGGTTTGTTTGCTATCGGCGAGTGTAACTTCTCTGACCATGGTGCAAACCGCCTCGGCGCATCAGCTCTGATGCAAGGTCTTGCTGACGGTTACTTTGTACTGCCGTATACTATCCAGAATTACCTGGCAGATCAGGCTATCTGGCCGCATCTCTCCACAGACCTTCCCGAGTTTGCAGAGGCAGAGAATGCCGTTGACGCTGAAATGGACCGCTTGATGAACATCAAGGGAAAACGCTCTGTAGACTCTATCCATAAGGAATTGGGTCACATCATGTGGGAGCATGTCGGTATGGGCCGCACGAAGGAAGGCCTTGAGGAAGGTTTGAAACTCCTTAAGGAAATCCGCAATGAATTCAACACTAACCTCTTCATTCCTGGTACAAAGAAAGGCTTAAACGTTGAGTTGGACAAGGCTATCCACCTCCGTGACTTCATCCTCATGGGTGAGTTGATTGCCTATGACGCCCTCCATCGCGAGGAGTCATGCGGTGGCCACTTCCGTGAAGAACATCAGACTGAAGAAGGTGAGGCTAAGCGTGATGATGAGAATTTCTTCTATGTAGGTTGCTGGGAGTATCAGGGCAATGACGAGACTGCTCCCGTTCTTTATAAGGAACCTCTTGAGTATGAAATCATAAAGGTACAAACACGTAACTATAAGAACTAATCATGGAAAAGATAATAAGTTTCACAGTTAAATATTGGAAACAGAATGGTCCTAAGGATAGAGGTCATTTTGAAGAGAAGGAAATGAAGGATATCCCTGGCGATACCTCTTTCCTTGAAATGCTTGACATCCTCAACGAACAGCTCATCGAGGAAGGCAAAGAGCCTTTTGTATTTGACCACGATTGCCGCGAAGGCATCTGTGGTATGTGTTCCCTATATATTAACGGAACTCCTCATGGCAAAACAGAGCGAGGTGCCACAACATGCCAACTCTACATGCGCAAGTTTAATGACGGTGACGTTATTACCATTGAACCTTGGCGTTCTGCTGCATTCCCTGTAATCAAGGACTGCATGGTAGACCGCAGCGCATTTGACAAAATCATTCAAGCTGGTGGATACACATCTATCCGCACTGGTCAGGCACAGGATGCCAACGCCATACTCATTCCAAAGCAAGATGCTGACGAAGCTATGGACTGCGCCACTTGCATCGGTTGCGGTGCATGTGTGGCTGCATGTAAGAATGGTTCTGCCATGTTATTTGTCTCCTCCAAAGTCAGCCAGTTGGCGCTTCTGCCTCAAGGTCGCGTAGAAGCTGCTAAACGTGCTAAAGCCATGGTTGCAAAAATGGATGAGTTGGGTTTCGGTAATTGTACCAACACCCGCGCTTGCGAAGCAGTGTGTCCAAAGAATGAGTCAATCGCCAACATCGCACGTTTGAACCGTGAGTTCATCAGCGCAAAATTGGCAGACTAAATTAATACACATGTCAGTATAAAATAATAGAGCATGATTGTCAAAATCACGCTCTATTATTTTTAAATATCGAAACGCTTAAGTTTATTATTCCTTTAACAGAATAAACAAACGTCACACACATGAACACTTCTAAAATATATCTGTTTTTCTTCGTTTTCATCGGACTTTTTTGCGCCTGCTCAGATGACGACAACGATTCTCCGGCTGAAAAAGACTACTTTACGCTGTGGAATTCCTGCGAGGCACTGAATACATTACAAGAGTATGTTGAAGATGTGACTAATCCGGATTCCAAGAATTATATCACTCGGAAAGACCGTATTGCCACATTTGACATGGATGGGACCTTCATCGGTGAACTCTATCCCACCTACTTTGAATACAACCTTTTGGAGTATCGCGTACTGGACGACACTACATATGCCCCAATTGCCCCCGATGATGTAAAAGAAACCGCTATGGATATCAGAAACTTTGTCCGTAACGGCACGCCGCTGCCTCCGAATTTTGACATGAAACATGCCCAAGCTGCTGCCAAGGCATACGCCGGTATGACGCTGGCAGAATTTGACACTTATGTCAAAGCATATGCTGCAAAAGATGCCAATGGATTTAAAGGTATGACTTACGCACAAAGTTTTTATAAACCCATGCTACAAGTATTCGACTACCTGAGAGCCCACGGATTTACAATCTATGTTGTCACTGGTTCAGACCGCTTTATCTGTCGAGCACTGGTGGATGCCATCGGCATCAAACCGAACCATGTCATTGGAATGGACGTGAGACTAAGTTCCACAAGCCAAGGCACCGATGCCGGTGTAAATTATACGATGGGCAAGGAGGAAAGCATTATCCGCACAGACGAACTCATCATCAAGAACTTGAAGACAAACAAAGTGCTGCAAATCTCACAAGAGATTGGCAAAGTGCCGGTACTATCATTCGGCAATAGTGGCGGTGATGCTGCCATGCACAACTTTGCACTAAGCAATACCACTTACCGCTCAGCCGCTTTCATGCTGATTGCAGACGATGATGTGCGCGATCACGCCAACCGCGAGAAAGCCCTTGCTTTGGGCTTACAGTGGCACGAAGCCGGCTACCACGTCATTTCTATGCGCGATGACTTCAAGACCATATATGGAGATGGTGTAGAGAAGACTGATTTTACATTCCCTGCCGATACATCCGCACAGTAAGATTGGGCAAACCGCCGGTCATAAGATATTTCCGGCAACAATGCACAAAAAAATCTTCCCTTCTGTTGTTATAACGCAGAAGGGAAGATTTTTTCATACCCTTAATATGCCCATTACTCCTTGCATATCCGGCACTCAAAACTTTACGGGCACTTACTGCATTTCTACCGATAAAACCGCATGAAAATTTCATCATTACACGCTTTTGATTATTTTCAGGAGGCATCCCTGACTGCATCATCCATGAAGGATGTATCAACACACCTCGACACTTTCTCTGTTCCATCCCGTAGAACATACATTCCATAGTATGGAATTTACGTTCTAACCTATGGAATGTAAGACTTATCGGCACAAACCAACTCTCATAGCGGCTAAATTATCTTAAATAAAGCAGCAAAAAGTTTTATTAATTCCTATGACAACACTATAGAAAAATGTAATTTTGTATTTGAAAAAGAAAAGAATCACTATATGGTACAAGGGTTTGATAACGAAAAATATATTAAGATTCAAAGCGAAAAGATTAAAGAGAGAATCGCTCACTTCAAGGGCAAGCTTTATCTTGAACTTGGCGGAAAACTTTTTGATGACTATCATGCGACTCGCGTCTTGCCAGGTTTTCAGCCTGACAGTAAGTTGAGAATGTTACAGCAACTATCCAACTCCGCAGAAATCATTATCGTTATCAGTGCCATTGATATAGAGAAGAATAAGATACGCCAGGATTTGGGCATTACATACGATGAGGACGTGCTGCGTCTGAGGGTTGAATTCATGAAGCGTGATTTTCTGGTGAGTAGCGTTGTCATCACCCACTATAACGGACAAAGCAGCGCAGACAATTACCGCCAGCGTCTGGAACGTCTGGGCATACGCTCATACTATCATTATACCATTGAGGGCTATCCCAACAATGTTTCATTGATAGATTCAGATGAAGGTTTCGGAAAAGACGATTATGTGGAGACAACACGCCCGTTAGTCATCGTCACCGCACCGGGTCCGGGCAGCGGAAAAATGGCGGTATGCCTGTCTCAATTATATAATGAACACCGGCGCGGAGTCGAAGCCGGCTATGCCAAATTCGAGACTTTCCCCGTGTGGAACCTCCCCTTGAAACATCCCGTAAACATCGCCTATGAGGCGGCTACAGCTGACTTGAATGACGTCAACATGATAGACCCGTATCATTTTGACGCTTACAACAAAGTTGCCATCAACTATAACCGCGACGTGGAAATATTTCCCGTACTGACAGCTATATTTGAAGGCATTTACGGAACCTGCCCTTACAAGAGCCCAACAGACATGGGCGTCAACATGGTCGGATTCTGTATCTCAGATGACAAAATCTGCCAAGAGGCATCACTGCAGGAAATCATCAGCCGTTACTACATCGCACTGAACAAAATGGCAGAAGGCGCATGCAATGACAATGAGGTCAACAAGTTGTCGCTTCTTCTCAAGCAAGCAAAAATTACCACAGACTACCGCAAAGCCACTGTGGCGGCAAAAGAACGTCAGGAAAACTCTGAGTGGGCCATCTCTGCCATGGAACTAGAAGACGGCACTATTATCACCGCATCTGCCAACCCGCTGCTGGAAGCATCATCCTCACTATTGCTTAACGTCACCAAACATCTTGCAGGTATAGACCACAGTATCAAGCTGTTGCCGCAAGACTTAATTGAACCGATACAGAAAACCAAGACAGAGTACCTCGGAGGACAAGACCCGATGTTGCATGCCGACGAGGTGCTCGTGGCATTGAGCGTATTGAGTAAAACCGATGAAAACTGTCGTAAGGCATTAGATCAACTGCCAAAACTCAGAGGCTGTCAAGCCCACGCGACAATAATGCTAAGTGAGGTGGACCGCAGGATTTTTGCCAAACTGGGCATCAACCTTACCTGCGACCCTGTAAAAAAACGGACAAAATAGCAATATGTATTCGCTCGATGAAATCAACAAAAAAATGGCCCATTCTCTTGTCGCCAATTTGGGAATAACCATTACAAAAGCATCTGCCACTGAGGTCGAGGCAACAATGCCTGTGGATGAGCGGACATGCCAACCTTTCGGTTATCTTCATGGTGGCGCATCACTGGCTTTAGCAGAAACGCTGGCAGGGATAGGCAGCATACAGGCACTCGGAGAAAACGAGTTCGCAATGGGAGCACAGGTAACAGGCAATCATGTCATGCCCGCTCCTATAGGTGCCACATTATATGCCAAAGCCAAAATACTGCACCAAGGGCATCGCACACACCTTTGGAATGTCAATATATACAACACGACAGGTGAACTTATCTCCACCTGTCGCGTACTGAACAGCATTCTGCGCCGTCAATAATATCAATTTTTACGAATCTCTATCTTACAATCGGCGGGACCCTTGATGTTCATGTCGATAATAACTTCTCCTATACTATCCGCCACAATCCTGCCGGTCCGGGGATTCTTGATACTGAGAACATGCCCCTTGATATCGGCATAAACCTCTGAATACTCAAAAGCCAAATCGCAAGCAGAATCAAGTTCGCAGTCTTCCAAAATAAGGTTGTCGATATAGCAGAGAGGCTGGGTTCCGGCAATCTTACAACGCACAAATCGCAAATTCTTGGAGTGCCAGCCGAGAAATTCACTGTCTATATAAGAATCGTAAACCGTAACATTCTCCGTCTCCCAAAATGCATCACGCGTTATAATATTTGAGTTATGAATCTCCACATTTTTGACATATTGGAAAACATATTTACTATCTGCCTCTAAATGGTCTACCTTGATATTCTCTGAAAACATAAAAGGATATGTTCCTTCGTGTATTTTGACATTATTGACCACAATATTTTTACATCTCCAGAAGGTCTCGTCAGCATCATTTATAGTAACATTAGTCAATTCCAAGTCATGCATCTCTCTGAACATCTTAGGCGCATCAATGACAGTATCTGTCATTTTCAGGTTATCAGAATACCACAGTGCAGAGCGTGCCCCAACAGCAAAATGAGTGTTGGAGACCTCGAAACCATGGACATGCCAAAGCGGATATTTACCGATGAAATGGCAATTTTTTACTATAATATCGCTACATTCCTTAATTGCCGATTCGCCATCTGTAATCGTGACATTATCCAGCAATAAGTGATGACTTTCAAAGAGAGGACGCTCTCCACCCAACTGAATATCTTTAAGTTCTTGCATAAATCGTTTTTTTGTAATTATAATATTATTCTATCGTTTGTTTACTCATTTCTTGTTGAGGAAGCCACCAACCTTTATGTAAGCGGAAAAGGAAGATAAAGCCACGGCAGCACAACTCAATGCACATAGCTATCCATACTCCCCTCAATCCCATACTGGAAGCCAGTAAAGCCGCCAAGGTTATTCGCACAATCCACATGCTACCTACATTCATGAGGAACGGTTTGAAGGTGTCTCCAGCGCCCACAAAGGCAAAGTAGGAGACGATGGATGCCGCAAACATGGGTTCCGCAAAAGCTTCGATGCGCAGGATCTCTGCACCTAACGCCACAATCGCATGATTAGGAGTCATCAACGACATCATAAAAGGCGCAAAGGCATACATAATTATACCCATGACAGTCATGACAGACATTCCTAAAAATACTGCCGAATAAGCGAACTTTTTCGCCAATTCGCGTTTTCCGGCACCAATACACAGCCCGACCAGCGTTGTCATCGCATCACCAATACCATATCCTGGCATGTAGCACAAACTTTCCGCAATAATAGCAAATGAGTTTGCAGCAATGGGTATGACGCCCAAAGGTGCGACAATAGCCGTTATACATATTTGAGCGCTACACATGATGATATGCTGAAACATCATCGGAGAGCTGATCCTTCCCGCTTTCATCAAAATGCGGCCTTGCGGTTTAAATGAACCAGGACGACGCCACAATTTCAACTCCGGTGAACGCACAAAGAGAAAGTAAAGCATCAAGGAAGCTGTGACAACATGCGCTAACACACTTCCCAGCGCAGCTCCGGCAACACCCCAGCCTGCACCGGGGAGAAACATGGTAATTCCGCCCAAGTCAATGATTCTGGAAGGAAAGATCAACACAAAATTAAATACAACATCTAACAGACAACACATGACATTAAGCATACTCGGCAAGCGCAGATTACCTGTGCTGCGCAACATGCTTGCTCCTAAATAATTGAGTTGCCACGCTGGTAATGAAAGTATAAAAATAAGAAAATAAAGAGTCGCATCGTGTCGGATTGACTCATCGCCACCGAGCCAGTATGGCAAATGCGGTGCGATAGCTGCGCCGACTGAAAGAATTACCAGACATAAACAGAGAGAAGATAAAATGGACTGGCGCAAAATACTGCGCGCTTTTTCAAAATCTGCTGCACCTATTGCATGGGACACTTGTACAGAAAAACCACTGACAATAGAATTATTAACTCCACCAAACAGCCAAATACTTGTGGAGACCAATCCTATGGCGGCAGAGGCCTCTGCGCCGAGATGTCCGACCATGGAAGCATCAATATACTCCATTAGGATAGTAGACAACTGCGCCATAATGGCAGGCAAACTCAAGCCGACGGTAAGCTTAAGTTGATGCGCAAAAGACATTCTCCGGGATTGCCGTATTTCTTCTAAAAGCTGGTTATTCACTTGCTACGCCTTTACCCTTTTTATTCTTCGGTGCTTGTTGTGGATGAGATATAATATGCAAGTCACGTTGCGGGAATGGTATTTCTATATGATGTTTATTCAGTGTGTTATATATCATTTCGTTCACTTTGCAATCAAATCCAATTTTCTCTGATACAAGCGTCCAATAAACCACAACCAACTCTATGCTGCTGTCACCAAATTCTGCAAGCAAGACGCTGACACCTTTTTTCGTATCCATGACATCGCGCCCGTTTTTGTTCTTATACGCCATGGCACTGATGTTGTCAACAAGTATCTTACGTATCTTATCAATATCGCTGCCATAAGACACACCTATCTTAACCTTTGACTTAACATAAGAGTGGTTGCGTGTCAAATTCTCAAAATTCTTGGTAAATAAGGCACTGTTGAGGAAGGCTATGACACTGCCGTCGTCAGTTACAATAGAAGTACTTTGATAGGTAATCGAGTCAACCTTTCCGCGTATCCCGTCGCATTCAATCCAATCTCCCACGCGTAAGCGGCCTGTCATCAGAGAGATACCGTAGAAGAAGTTTTCCAAAAGATCTTTCATGGCAAAACCGAGACCAGTAGCCAAACCTGCCGTTACTATGGAAATACCGTTCTTGGGAACTTGCAAAACGACAAGAATCATAATAAAATAGCTACCCCAAACTACTATGGCCGTAATATTGTAAAATAACGTAAAGTTGGCTTGGTTGGTCGCAACAGCAGCACCCTTGTTCTTGCTTTTGATATGACGGATACGAAGTGTTCTATAGGTAGACTTGACAACATAGCAAACGTAGTTAAATACGAAATATAAATTTGCCAACATCGTAATTTTCGCAACAGACAGACGGCATACTCCAGGAATGTCTACAAAAGGAGTGAAAAATACACGCATACATATATCCGTCAGGTCGAACACCTGTGCCGCCATATAGAAAGACATTATGATGGAAAGGATGATACATATCGGCAATACAACCATCAGGAGTAAATCGTAAAACCATGTGGATGCAATCTCATTCCCGTTTCGTTTAAGCCAACCACGTTCAGGCGCCTTCTTTAAATTGAGTTTTTTCTGAAGATACTTCTGCTCTTGCGTAGTGAGGAAATCGTAAACACATGTTACGGTTAAAATGAGCATCAGCAAAATGAGCCACCATATAAAGATTTGCACACCCATCAATACGTATCCAGCCCATGAAATGACCGTCGCGATGCACATGAGGAATAACGATATCCAAGAATATATTTTATCATTCATCGTAGCGTCCTTACCGGCATGGCGCAAAACGACATATTGCCATATTGTAAACAGAAGCATTATCGGCGGAAAAACGAGGTTGACCAACGTGTTTGGTATGAAGATTATGCGGAAGATAATGACGATAAAACCGAGCGTCATGATAGGCATAAACATGCGTAACGCTCCTTTTATCTGTTCTCCATTTAAGCGTATAAGCAGCGAAACAAGAATTGTAGTAATCAGCCACGCATAACTTACAAGCAACTGACTTGCCATCACGATAAAGTTGTGGTGCATTATCGTTTTGACAATTATCATAGCGATAGCGAAGAGTAACGAACTGCCTGCTATGATGAAGCAATCGGCTTTTAGTTGCATCTCTTTGTTCTCGCGCAATCTCTTGATTTTTCTCATCAAAAGCCTGACAATAATGTTGCTGAGAATAAACGAAACTGTGATATAAATAACAACAAATAATACTAACCCGAACACGATAGAGCCACGCCATTCACTCTTGATATGGTTATACTCATAATTTTTATTCTCATATTTGTCAATTAGGTCACGTTTTGTTTGTCGGATGGAGCGGTTGAGATGTGAAAGGATACTGAAATAGCTTTCATCTCCGTTGACAAAAATACTCTGCTGAATATCTTTATAACGCTTTTGTGCATAATCATATACTTCTTTTAGGTGTAATTTCAGATGCTCATAGTGTTCACTGTCACGACTGATATCTTCACGCATGTCTTTGTATCGTTTCAGAATGATTCTGGCAAACCCGATACATTCCGCACGGTCTTCCTTGCCTTTGTCGGAAAGGAAGAAGAGATGTTTTTTCATACCAACGGAATCAATCTTCATACGAAGTGTGTCAATATGATTCTCTGCCTGTTGAGGTTGATCTTTATGCTCCTGCGCTGGTTTATGCTTGTCTTTAACCAGTGATGGCGGAAGACTCTGCAACGTATGAATAAGCCTGCTGTAGCGTATAATCTCAGCGTCCAGACGCTGCATAATGCGCCCGTAAGGCAGCATGTGGGCAGTAAATTCATGGTACATCTCCGAAGCCTCATGACATACATAGGTCATGTTGAAGGTGTAATTTGATTTCTGGGAATAGAGCATCAGTGCAACCTGGTTACTCTTTTGCATGGTGTTTATCATCCTCTGATGTTGCAGTTCAGAGTGCTTCTTTATCTGTTCTGTACTTTGCTTAAGGTCATTATATGTAGTGGCTAATTCCACACGGAGGACCCCTAATGTATGCTCCAGATTCTTTTCATTCAGAACCGCATCCGCATGCACAAGGGAAAAAACAAGCGCAAAGAAGAGACAAATTTTTTTCATCTGAATAATCCTTATAAATAAGCATACAAAATTAGTTTTATTTTTTGTGTTAGCCAAAATCAGTTTCGCAAAATAACTCCTTGTAAGAAAAATTTATATAAATTTGAAGTGGCAATAAGTAAAAGGAAACGTTATGAAACGTTTTTGCGTTATATTAATCTGCACTATATCATGCTTATACATGAACGCAGACAGAATATTGTTAGAGGCTGAAGCTTTCTCTGACAAGGGTGGATGGCAGATAGACCAGCAGTTCATGGACATCATGGGTTCTCCCTACATTATTGCTCATGGCATGGGGCGTCCCGTCCAAGATGCCGAAACAGTCTTTAATGTCCAACAGACGGGGACATACAATGTATATGTACGTACTTATAACTGGACATCACCATGGTACAAGGGCAAAGGTCCCGGAAGTTTCTGCGTAGTCATCAACGGCAAGCGCCTTAGTATCTCTGGAGATACTGAGAAAACATGGACATGGACTCATGTAGGGCAATCTGCACTCAAAAAAGGTGTTTGCAAGATTGCCCTTCAGGATATGACAGGTTTTGACGGACGTTGCGATGCGATATATCTGACGAACGACAACGATGTCCCCCCATCTGCTGCCCCCGATAGTTGGCGCCGCCAACTCAACCCTATCCAAACCACAAGCCAACACTATGATTTCGTTGTTATCGGCGGAGGTGTAGGCGGCATGTGCACCGCCGTTTCTGCCGCACGTCTTGGATTAAAAGTGGCTTTGGTCAACAACCGGCCCATATGGGGCGGCAACAATAGTTCCGAAATACGCGTTCACCTTGGCGGGCTCGTTGAGGTCGGCAATTATCCTAACCTTGGACGCATGTTGTGTGAGTTCGGACCGTCACGCGGCGGTAATGCAAAGCCGAAAGACTATTATGAAGACGCTAAAAAAGACTCTTTCCTTAAAGCTGAGCCCAATGTCACACTGTTGCCTAACTATCATGCTGTCAGAGTTGAAAAACAAGGCAGTAAAATATCAGAGGTCATCATCAGACACATTGAGTCAGGTCATCAAATCATACTGGAAGCACCCCTTTTCGCAGATTGCACAGGGGATGCGAATATAGGATATCTTGCCGGAGCAGATTTCCGCATGGGACGTGAAGGCTCATCCGAATTTAATGAAATCTATGCGCCGGCAGAGCCCGACTCTTTGACAATGGGGGCCTCCGTGCAGTGGTATTCCGTCAAAGGAAAGGAAAATTTTCCAGAATTTGACTATGGTATGGGGGTTAATGATGACAACTGTGACCAGGTCCTGAAAGGCGAATGGACATGGGAGACTGGAATGAACAAGAATCAGATTACGCAGGCAGAACAAATCAGAGATTATGGCTTGCTGGCCGTATATGGCACTTGGAGCTGGTTGAAAAATCATTCCAAGAACAAAGCCAGATACGCTCACCGCAAACTGGGATGGGTCGCATATTTGGCCGGCAAGCGCGAGTCACGGCGCCTTATGGGCGATTATATATTGAAAGAAGAAGACATATTGAAAAATGTGTATCACGAGGATGCCACATGTGCGACAACATGGAGCATAGACCTTCATTTCCCCGACTCTGTCAATCATATAAATTTCCCCGGCAGGGAGTACAAATCCGCTACAATACACAGACGCCTGAAAGATGCATACGGAATACCCTACAGATGCCTCTATTCGCGCAATGTGGAAAATCTCTTCATGGCAGGACGCAATATCAGTGAGACACATGTCGCACTTGGGACAACGAGAGTAATGCGGACAATCGCCATGATGGGAGAAGTCGTAGGCATGGCAGCCTATCTCTGTCACAAGCACAACAGTACACCACGTGGCGTGTATTGGTATCATCTCCCAGAACTGAAATCCCTAATGAATACAGGCACAGGCCGTGCCTCTGTTCCCAACAACCAGCATTATAACCCCTCCTCATTACTTAACTCAAAAAAATAAGCACAACTTTTTTGCCGCACATCCTGAAATTCTTCAGCGACTCCCTTCCTTCTATCAATTTTTATTGATAAAATTCTGCAATATATTGATTTTCTTATTTTTTTTGTATATTTGCCGAGTTTAATTAGAACTAATTTTAAAAGAAATGAAAAAGAATCACATTATCTGCGCACTCAGCATCATTACATTTGCAGTAGTTTGTATGCCTGCTTTTGCACAAAACACACAGCAGCGCCAACAACGGCAAGCACCCACACGCGGAGGACAAAACATGTCAGGCATGATGGGTTTCAAACATTCGCCACTGGAAGGCGTCTGGCAAGCGTGCAACATCAAAGAAACAGGCGGACAGGTCCATATGCAACTTGTGCCATGTCTTAAACTCGTCGGAAGTACCGGTATGTACCAGGATATCACCATCAAGACTTCTGCCGAGGGAAGTGTGGTCACTGAAAACGGTATGTACATTCAACTCAATGACTCCACATTCAAGCGGGAGATAACGGCATGCACTGACACCGTGGCTGCAAAAAAATATAATAAAACCATCCGCACCGAAGTTCAAGGCAACAATTGGCTAGTCATTGCTTACACCTCTGCTGACGGCAAAGAAAGCTATCAGGAAGTGTGGAAACGTATCAGTACAACTGCGCCTATCTCTATGAGAGGTAACTTCTTCAGAAACAATAAAGGCAATTACAGCGGACAAGGCTCCTCTTCTCTCCAACGTCAGCGTAGAAGCAACGCCAACTCCTCCGGCAATGCATTCCAGGAAGAGATCAACAACGCCATGAAGGAAATGAATGACGACTCGTTCTAAAATATCGGTCTTACTATCATCTGCCAACCGCTTCCTGATGTACGGCACACCGAAAGGAAGAAAATTTTTTCACATATAGTTTTACATTCCAGCCTGTGGAATGTAAGTTCCGGCCAATGGAATGAACATACCATAACATGGGATTTACATTCCAGCCCATGGAACAGAGCTTTTATCTGCAAAAAAATATTTTACCTGCGCACTATTGATATTGCTTTTGCATGAAAGATATATAAACAATGTTGCCATAGGCGAAACACCTATGGCAACATTTTGAATTGATAGCCTTCGGACTGAAGCCACTCGATGGATTTTGGCAAGGCATACCACAATTTCTCCGCACTCCTCAAGGAGTCATGAAAGGTAATGATTGATCCGTTACGGGTAAAACGCTTCACGTTAAAAAGCACGTCTTCTGCCGTCAGTTTTTTACTGTAATCTCGGGTAACGACATCCCACATAACCAACCTGTAGCGCTGGCGCAGGAAAAAATACTGCTCCCATTTCATCCAGCCATAAGGCGGCCGTACCAGATTGGAGTGTATATATTCATTGGCCTTGTCAAAATTATTGATATAACTCCTGATGCCGTGGCGCATTCCGCCAATATGGTTAAAGGAATGATTACCCAACCGATGCCCAGCATTCTTAACCATCTCAAACTCTTTCGGATGCTTCCTGACATTATCGCCCACCATAAAGAATGTGGCTTTTACGTGGTAATGATCCAAGATTTCCAATACCCGAGGAGTTACATCGGGAACAGGGCCGTCGTCAAATGTCAGGAAAACAGCCCTATGTTTTTTATCCAACCGCCAAAGGGCATCGGGATAAATCCAACGAAACCACAATGGCGGTTGTTCAATAAACATTAGTTTCCAAGATTAATATTTACACCTTTAGCGTTCAGCGCTGCGTAATACTGCTCTGCCTCTGCCATGTATTTCTCGGCATTAGGCAACCCTTCTTTACGCATTATGTTTATTGCAGTGAGCATTTCCGTCAAGCGGACAGAGCACTCATACGCATTCGAAGACAAACTATTGGATGAATATAACATGTACCAATCCAGATACTGCTTAGAAGATTCCACCACCTTTGTGAGCAGTTTCACCGCTTTGTCTTTCTTGCCCAGCTGCGACCATGCACGGGCGATTTCTGTCGTTCCACCAATATTCTGGGTATATGATACCGCATAGTCAGGTATCTCCTTCTCGCCTTTCTCCAAGACTTTCAAGGCACGCTCTTTGTCACCACGACGAATGAGCTCATCAGCGAGGACTGAGAACATCCTGCGATGGGTCAGGCACATGCCTCTCACAGTCTGGTCCAAATACAGACTCGGGTCACTGATATTGCCATACCTGAACTTGTTCATAATGTTGTCATACATTTTGTCTGCATCTACAAATTGACCGTTTGTGTTGAACGGCGATACACGATATGCCAAGCCTTCCTGGATAAAGTTATCGCTCAAGTTCAGGTAAAGGTCTTTCCCGACAGTGGCAGCATAATAGATAGGACGCTTCCAGTCTGACTGGGCCAGCATTTCAAGCATCATCAGATGATTCTTGTGCAAAGCGCTCTTGTCTATCTTCATGCAGACATAGTCAGGGATTGAATCTGAAATCATACGGATACCCGAATTGCGGACGTTTTCTTTATTAACCGTAATAATGATACTGTCCGTCGGAATGACGTGCATCTGAGGATCCTTGCTACGCACCCAATATTTAAGAATATTCTTCAACTCATATGGGTTGTCACCTAATATACGCTTAGCCTCTTCCGGATTTTCCCTATACAGTGCGTCAATCTGCGACTTCATCTCAGGCTGGACCTGTATATAATCATTTGTACCTGACATATACTCAGATCTCTCCCATGTTATCGGTGCTGCAGGGGCTTCATAAGCAGGACGCTTCAGTTGGTCGATATACCAGTCTGTCTGCAAGTAGCTCAGGTTACATACACGAACATCAGTGCGTTTGCCTTCTGTATCCTGCGCGTACCATAACGGATAAGTATCGTTATCGCCATTTGTGTAAACAATAGGATATCCCTCAGTCTGAAGAGAATTCAGGTAGTTTTGGCCGAAGTCACGGCATGTGTAACGACCGCTTCGGTCGTGGTCATCCCAAGTCTGACTTGCCATTTGTATCGGCACTAAGACACATATCAACGATACCACTGACGCAGTTATAGTCTCGTTTATTTTCAGTTTCTTCAACCATTCAATAATAGCTACCACACCCATTCCAATCCATATGGCAAAAGCATAAAACGAAGCAGCATAGGCATAGTCACGCTCACGCGGCTGCGTCGGTGTCTGATTCAGATAAAGCACAATGGCAATACCCGTCATAAAGAATAAGAAAAATACGACCCAGAACTGGCGAATTCCTTTTTTTCCGCGATAAGCTTGCCAGAAAAGACCTAACAATCCTAACAACAACGGTAACATATAGAACACGTTATGTCCTTTATTGGATTTGAGATCATCAGGCAACTTGCTCTGGTCACCCAAGCGGAGATTGTCAAGGAAAGGTATGCCGGAAATCCAGTTTCCGTGCTCAGCTTCTCCATGACCCTGAACATCATTTTGACGACCGGCAAAATTCCACATGAAATAACGCCAATACATGAAGTTCATCTGATACGAGAAGAAAAATCTAATATTCTCCCATTGCGACGGCACTTTGACTTGAACAGTCTGACTTCCTCTCTCATAATCCACCATATGACCTTTCACACCACCCATCCATGACTCATAGTCTTGGGCGTGCTTGTCATCCCACATACGAGGGAACAGCATATTCTGCGCATAAACGTACTCGCCTTTATTGCCAATCTTCTTGTATCGGTCAGACTCTCCGGTTTCCGTTTTCTCCTGACGGACATATATCGGCGCACCTGTCGTACGGACGGGGACAAGGTATTCTCCTTCGCGTTCCAGCTTCACCTGTGATGTGTATGCCGGTCCGTAAAGCAGCGGATAAGAGCCATACTGATCACGGTTCAGATACTCTGCCAACGAGAATACGTCTTCAGGCGAGCCCTGATCCATCGGTGGGTTAGCATACGAACGGATAACAACCAATGCATATGACGAATAACCTATCATCAGCATCAGGAAACACAGCATCGTGGTATTCAGAATTCGTGGCAACAACAGATGAGACATCACTTTCTTGACTTTGAAAAGCACGTACCACATTGCACCCAGAATGATAATACCGCACACGACACTCGTTGCGCCGTGACCATAAAACGGTATGCCAAGCATCGCCACGGAGGCAATAAATGACAGGCACATCCGAACCTTGTTTTTCCCGGTATAGCTCTCGTATATACTCCAGAGCACTACAGGTATCAGCAGGAACATATACAGTATTTCGCCTGTATTGTATGGCATATGCAGTGTGTTGACAAAGAATAACTCAAACCAGCCTCCCACTTTCACCAGTCCAGGCACGATGCCGTACAGGATAACAAATATCAGTACAAATGACAATGCCAACATCATCAGCGAACCTTTGAGCGTAGCGTCCTTATTCTTCTTGTAATAATATATCAGGACTATTGCCGGAATACACAATAAGTTCAAGAGGTGAACACCGATGGAAAGTCCCATCAAATAGGCAATCAGCACCAACCAACGGTCGCTGTGCGGTTGGTCAGCATTGTCTTCCCACTTCAGGATAAGCCAGAACACCAATGCGGTAAACATGGATGAGAAAGCGTACACTTCGCCTTCCACTGCACTGAACCAAAAAGTATCGCTGAAGGTGTATGCCAAGGCGCCTACCACTCCTGAACCGATGATAGCTATCAGCTGCGACGTTGTTTTTACCTTTCCCTCGTCACAAATCAGTTTGCGGACAAGATGGGTTATCGTCCAGAATAAAAACAATATACATGTCGCACTGAGTAGCGCTGACATAATATTAACCATCTTTGCCACTTGCGAGGGGTCGCTGACAAACTGAGTGAAGAAGTTACCAAACAGCATAAAGAATGGTGCGCCGGGCGGGTGGCCTATTTCCATTTTATATGCTGTAGTTATAAACTCAGGGCAATCCCAGAAACTGGCAGTCGGTTCAATAGTGGAGCAATAGACGAAAGCGGCTATACAAAACACTATCCATCCGACAACATTGTTTACAATTTTATATTGTCTCATAAATCAAATTATAATCTTTATTTCCTTTCATCCGCAAAGATAGGTCAATAACAGAAATGTGCAAAGTAAATAAATGTAAAAATTACCAAATAACGACTCTTTCCTCAGGAGCAAGGTACATCTTCTCGCCTTCTTTAATATTAAATGCTTTGAAGAACGTATCGATGTTGCGTAAAGTCTGATTCACTCTCCATCTACCCAGGCTGTGAGGATCGCTCTTTGTCTGCTGGTAAGCGGACTCATCCGTAATGTTCTCTGCCCAAATACGGCCGTAGCTCAGATAGAAGCGCTGGTCTGGAGTAAAATCGTCAATTTTTTCATTGCTCTGACCCTGCTCTGTCTTTTTGAAGGCATCATAAGCAATGCGCAATCCTCCCTGGTCAGCAATATTCTCACCTAAAGTCAATTTGCCATTGCCGTGTTCGTTCTTGACAACTATCAACTGGTCAAACTGTGCAGCCAGTTTCTCCGTAGCCTTAGTAAAATTAGCCCTATCGGCGGCTGTCCACCAGTTTACCATATTGCCGTTAGCATCAAACATGCTGCCCTGATCGTCAAACCCATGTGTCATCTCGTGACCGATGACAACGCCTATTGCCCCATAGTTCACTGCGTCGTCAGCATTGGGGTCGAAGAACGGCGGCTGGAGTATACCTGCCGGGAACACGATTTCATTAGACAGTGGATTGTAATAGGCATTAATGGTTTGAGGTGTCATACCCCATTCATCTCTGTCAACCGGTTTACCGTTTTTCGCCAGGTTGCGCTCTGTCTCGCACAAACGGGCTGCCTTGATATTTTCATACAATGACTTGTGAGGGTCTATTGTCAGATTAGAGTAGTCACGCCACTTGTCGGGATAGCCGACCTTTACCGTAAAGGCGTTCAGTTTTATCAAACTGTTTATCTTTGTGCTGTCGCTCATCCATTTCAGTGCAGCGATATGCTCTGCCAATGACTTGCGTAAGTTGTTCACCAGTTTCAATATCTTCACCTTGGCCTCTTCTGGGAAATATTTCTCAACATATAATTGTCCTACAGCCTCACCGAGCAAACTGTTGGGATAACCTTGGGCACGTTTCCAACGCGGCTGGCGCTCTTTCTGCCCCCTCAAGGTGCGCCCGTAAAAGTCAAATGCCGTCTCTGCAATCTCGTCACTCAGATAATTGGTGGAACCTGTGATGACTTCGCCTGCAATGTAGTCTCTCGTCTGTTGCTCGGTCATCTCCACCATGTATTTTTGCGCTACAGCCATAACCTTGGGCTGCGTCAGGATAACCTGCTTGAGTCCTTTAAGTCCTCTCAAATCAAAGTATTGCTTCCAGTCGATAGCCGGATATTCTTTCTGCAGCATGTCAACAGTGTAGATGTTGTATTGCTTTGTGTAGTCACGGGCTTCGGCGCGGCTCATACTTGCCTCGGCAAAAGCGTATTCGATATCATAAATCGTCTTTACGGCACGCTTGGCCTCCCTGGCACTGTAACCTGCAAGCACAAACAACTTTTGCAGTGTCTGACGATATTTTTCCTGTATCTTCTTGGACTCAGGGTCAGTCTTCAGATAATAGTCTCTGTCGGGCAAGCCTGTCGTTCCGGCACTCAAGTACACTACATTAATATTTGAGTTTTTCAGGTCAGCATCAACACCTATATCAAAAAAGGCATTCCCGAGTAACTGATGTATCTTAGCCAAAGTCTTAGTGAGGTCTGCCTTCTTGATTTGGTTAACTTCAAGCAAGTCTTGCTTGAGCGGATTAACGCCCTCGCTGTTCAAGCGCACGCTATCCATGGCTAAATTATATAAATCCGTTACCTTTTGTCCTACTGAACCGGGCGCGTGTTTTAACGAAGATAATTGCGCGAACAACTCTTTTATCTGCTCGCGGTTCTTTTCGTCAAGTTCATGAAAAACACCATAACGCGCATATTCTGCGGTCAGCGGATGTGATTTCATCCAACCACCACCGGCATATTCATAAAAATTCTCTCCCGCGGATATCTGCGGGTTCATATCTGCAATCTGGATACCAGACTTCATTTCCTGTGCTTGGGCTGACGAAGCAGCAAACAACATCGCACACATCATAGTCGCAATTTTTCTCATATATTATTATTTTATAACTTTGGTGCAAAGTTACAAAAGATTAAGGGAATAAACATGCTTCCGCCTTCTGTTAAGCACTACTCTTTTAGCAGTTGCCCCATATTGATTTCCTTCTTTATGGGTAGAAGAAACATTTTCTCCTCGCCAAGTTTTATATTCCAGCCTATGGAATATACGTCCGGCCCTATAGAATCTACATTCCATCCCATGGAACATACATTCCGTTACTCGGAACATGACACATAGCGAGGCGACATTAATTACCGATACGTTTGTTTTTTCAATTTTTTTTACGAATTTTGCAAAAGAAGCTGTGCACCGCAAGATGACACAGTCATGCAAGGCACTATGCTCAAAGCTGCCAACATCTTGAATATGCGCAACTTCCCGGCGAATGTTGTCATGACAGATTCAACCCGCCGACAGGGAACATATATTCACATTCAACAAGAATAGCAACACACTCTCTCTCAACGATGATACGTCTTTTCATTACCATCCTTCGCTTTTCCACAGCCTGTATGGCTGCGGCACTTTTTCTTTCTGTCCCCGTCAAGGCACAAACTGACTTCGTTGCAGATTATTTGACAGCCTTTGAAGAAAAAAACGATTACGCGTCAGCTAATAAGTTTTTCGCCTTTCTCTATCAGGATAAATTTACCGACGATAAGATAGAGTTCCAGAAATCAGCCTCAACAGATACGCTATGCCAACAAGTATGGTACTGGGCAGCTGAATACTATTACAGCCAACAACAATACAATAAGGCAGAAGAGTTTGGATTGAAAGCTCTGCCGCTGTTCGCAGACGGCAACAACAGCAAGGCAGACTGTCTGAATCTGATGGGACTCATCTATGTGCGCAAGGGTGACTTTGCCTCTGCTGCCGACTATGCCCTGCAGTGCCTCAAACTGGACATAAAAAGCGGTGATGACAACTGCATAGCCTCGAGCATGAATACAATGGCAGGCATCTACATGGCCGGCTATCAGGCCAAAGAAGCCGAACGGTACATTCTCGGAGCTATCAAGCATATCAATCGCACAGACAATCTCGCACGCAAGGCCGTCATACTGGGAATGGCTTCAGAGATTTACCATACTCTTGGCGATGACCATAAAGCCCTGTCCTATGCAGAACAGGCATTCAGCATAGACTCCACACTTGGGCGCAAGCCTCAAAGCAACATACGTCTGTCGCAACAGGCGTCAGCATTACTCGGACTGCACCGTTACAGTGAAGCCGAACATACACTGCGCAAAGTCATTCCCGCGATGCACGAAACAGGTGACACACACTCCATGGCCATTGCCCTCAATAGGTTAGGCATGGCACTTCTCTGTCAAAAGCGCCAAAACGAGGCTATTCCCTATTACAAGGAGGCAGCCGGACTTTTCGCCAAAATGGGAGACCTGTATAATGAGATACACTCACACCGTGGACTTTACGAATGTTATTGGGAACTTCATCCCGACTCGGCAAAAATAGAGCTTGACCTTTTTGACCTATTGAAGGACTCTCTCTACAAACATTCTTCTGCTGAAGCTCTCTCACACTACAACGCTGAGTTTAACAACAATCTCCTACAAAACAGCATTGAAGAAGAACGCATTGCCCACCGCCGTACACTCCTCGGCGGCATTGCGGTTTTGCTGTGCGGACTCTTCGGCGGATGGTTTTTAGTCCGCCGCATCCGCCGAAAAAATCAGAGACAGACCAAGGCCCTGCTTATGGAAATAGAAAAATTACGCTGCCAAGCTGACAACACATCCGGGCCGACCCACTCTGTACTTGAACGCGATACGTCAGAACACTCTCCGGAAATGTCCGCTTTTCTTCTCAACGTAATTACCATTGTCAACGAAAGCCTGCCAACCGGACATTACAGCGTAGAGGACATTGCCTCAAAACTCAACATAAGCGTACAGACATTCCGTCGGCGCATGCAGACAGAAGTGGGCCAGACACCCAAGGCTTTTATCACAGCCATACAAATGGAGTTAGCAGACAAACTGCTCACACAATCAACAGAAATGTCCATACAGGACGTGGCCCGTCAGTGCGGGTTTGACGAGACGAGCACATTCAGCCATACCTTCCGGCGCACCTACGGCGTTTCACCCTCCAAATACAGGGAACAGAATATGGGGCAGCCCCCTAAACAGGTTATTTTGTAAGAAAATAACAACTCAGGGATGAAAAATGTAAGATTTTAGCAAGTGCTTTTCTCCTTTCACGATATAACTTTGCAAATAATGGAGATGACTCTTTTTAGACATTGGAGTATTAAACAAAAACACCGTATATGAAAAAGACAAAGACTATTTTGCACACTTTATTGGTGCTTGCAGCATTTCTGGTTCAAGGACTGCCGTTGCGCGCGGTTGAAACAATGTATGACCCTCAGCAACTCAAGTACGAAATCTACACAAAAACAGACACTGACCCTGGCTACGCTATCGTTGTAGAGTATAAAGGAACAGCCGAAGAGATAGTCATACCGGATAAGGTCACCTACGCCGGCGTGGATTATCCTGTTATAAAAATAGACCAGTTTACCTTTGTCAATGACGGCAAATTCACACCAAGCGTAAAGCGGATCACCCTGTCTGCCACTTTGGAGCAGTGTCAACTCTCCACAAGCGGTTACGGTGTAGGCGTGACAGGTATTTCAGAAAACACACTGCCAAACCTTGAAGACATCTATATCATCCAGAAAAATGCCCGTGCAATAGGCATAGACAACTTCGTATCACAAACCGGCCACACCAGAAATATAACCGGCTACTGGTTTTACTTCCCGTCTGGAAAAGTAAAGATTCATGTGTCACATGATTTGCTCTTCGCCTTGCAATACACACCTACGGACTATTATTCCAAAGAAGATGAAGCGCCTTACAGTCTTCTCGGATACTATCAGTCTTTCCCCGAGAAAATTGTATGGGACGGCACAGTTGACACAGCTACACGTTTTCTGGTAACAACGCCCATTGTTGACAATAACAAACAAGTTGTAGGCAGCATTGACGTAGCCTATATAATCACAGATCTTGCGGCTGGCACAGCAGCCTTATGCCTTCCCCATAAGAACTATCCCTTTCTTCCGGAATACATTACCACAGGCGGGCACTATTACGATGACGCGTTCCTAAATCCGAAGGGCGAGGCAGGAAACATCACTATCCCAGAAAAGGTAACAGCTCCTGACGGCTCTGTACTTACAGTGACACAAGTAGGACAATCTACCGGTTTTGCATTCAATAGCCACATTACCGGCATTGAATTTCCGGCTACGGTCGTTGATTTGGGCGATAATGCTTCCCAAACAGTCTACTCAGGCACAACCACATTGCAGAGCCTTACTTTTGCAGAAGGCTCAAACCTGAAAAACATTGGAGAACATGCACTGCGAGACTTGACAACTCTAAAGACACTCAGTCTGCCGCTCACCATTGAAAGCATCGGCTATAATGCTTTTGCAAATAGCGTATTGCCGGGATTCAAGTTGGGCGACTATACAGCACTGAGAAACATTGGCGAATATGCCTTCTACAGCTCTATCGACACCTGCGGACTGCAAGGAGCCCAGACCCTGCCACCGCTCATTAAAGCTATCCCTCAAAGGATGTGCGAAGGAAACCGGATGCTTACATCCTTTACCTTTCCCGACGGAGTAATCAAAATCGGTGACGAAGCATTCCAATACTGCTACAATCTGGCAGAACGATTAGATATCCCTGCTTCGATTGATACTATAGGACACAACGCTTTCGGCTATTGCTCAAACATAAAGGATGTTTGGGTATGGTCCAAGAACACAGAGAATTTTATCTGGAACTTCAGCTACAACTATGGCTTATATGAGCTCGGAATAACAAATTCGTCACACAGTGATACAAAAATCCACTTCTACTGGAAGACATACGAACAAGCAAAGAACGGCAAAGATAAAAGCGGCCTGCTCCTCCAGTGGTACCGCTGGGGATGTCTGGAACCATGGACAGAAGAACGTCTCATCATTGACACCACAGAAGTAACTTATGCTACAAAGGATGACATTTTTGGCGATGGCGTTTCGCGCGGTTCATCACGCTATCCACGCCCGTCAGCAACATTCGACTACGCTACCCACACGCTCACGCTTGATGGTATGTCATATAATGGTGGTATCAACACTGATATTCAAGATTTGACAATCAACCTGAAAGACAACACATCGCTCGGAGCCCCCATCACCGGCACTGGCGGCACACTCTCCATTGGAGGTTATAGTAGCGCATGGCTCACCATCAACGGAGGTACAGCAGCGGCTATCAATGGTTTTGACAATGTAGTGCTTAACGATGATTACACCTATCTGAACCCCATCGTAACAGAACCCGACGGCGCCACTTACACAGACTGCAAGCTTTCGCTCAACACAACAGAAATCGGCGTTCCCAAGAGTCTTGGACTCGAAGTTGGCGATGTAGTGGTATTCAAAAAGAACGCTGCCGATATTCTCGGTGACGGACGCGCCAAGCTTGACCTCAGTACCTGGACACTCACGCTCAATAACATTAATTTGACAGAAGAAACGAGCAGTACTTATTGTGGCATAAAGATATATACACCTCAGCCACTGACAGTAAATCTCGTAGGTGAGAATTCACTATTTGGCAGTACATTTGGAGTGCGCACCGAAAGCACTGACGTAACATTCAAGAGCGCTGACGGCACAGGAAAAGTTAAGATTCATGGATTCGAACAAGGCATCTCCATAGAAAACGCCAACATAAATATCGAAAATTGCCAAGTGCAAGTCAAAGGTATGATGCCTATGATTGGCCAGATAGAAAGCGTCTGGAATGAAGAAACAAGCCAATACGAATCCAATGGCAAAGGCATCTTGACCGTAACGGATGCTACCCTTACACTCGGCGAGGAGAATACATATTCTCCCGCAATGGAGGGTATGGAGAGTCTCGTGTTGAACAACACAAAAATAAAGACACCAAAAGGAGGTATCTTCCTTGCCTATTCTGCCAATCGTGCCGACTACAACTGGTGCAGAAGCAACATCCTTTACCAAACTGAAGGAAACGGCGGTATGCTTATCGGCTCAAAGCGTCTCCCTAAAAATGAAACTGAAATGCAATACACTGACGCATCCTTCGTAATGATAGCACCACACACACCAAGTAAACTGAACTTAAATTTCAACTGCGACGAACGTGTTGAAGTGGTAAACGAATCTGTTCCTTATCTGAAGGAATTGGCCAATAGCCCCAACAGATACAAGTTCACTGGAGCCTACCTGCAAAGCAATGGCGGTTCAGAACTCAAGTATACGTGGACCTCAGACAATGAAAACGTAGCCACCATTGATGCTGACGGTAATGTAAATATTATAGGTTTAGGAACAGCAACTATCACGGTCCGCTATGACGGTGACGACGACTGGCTACCAGAAACGGCACAATACACCATTGAAGTTGTAGCACCAGAGATTGCCACAACAGATGACGAAACAACGATAACATTCAATTATAACGACTACACAACCTATAATTATGAAACAGGTGAGCAGGAACCCGTTGATTTGAGCAATACGACTGTCAATAACACATACTTCTGTGTTGACAACGTAAGCAATACGGAAAGTCCTAACGGTTTCTTTGACCAGGAAGAAGAATGCATTGTGCTTAATACACAAACAAACGAAGAACAAATGCAGACAGCCTGCAACGCAGAACTGGGATCGCCAGAGTTGACCGACAACTTCAACGGACTCGTCATCCTGCTACAGGCTGGCACAGGTAGTATCACGGTAAACACGCAAAATCTTGGCAGCAGTCAGCTGGCTATACAGATTGGGACCAATAACCCGACTCTGGCATACCAAAGTGAACGTGGCGATGTAACTGTAGAATACTCCGTCAACAGCGACACATACCTATATATTTATGCCGCTCCAAGCAACACAACAGCAAGTCAACGTACTTTTGTTGCAGCAGCTAATAGCGTGAAGATCTACTCTATCCGCATCAGTCCGACAGGATTCCTTCTTGACGTCAGCAAGACAAACTACACGACTTACTTCAACAGTCGTGCCGTGCAACTGCCTAGCGGAGTCAAGGCTGCCGTTGTTACTGGTGTACAAGCAGGTTCACTCTGCATTGACTATCGTTATGACGGCGATAATACGGAAGCTAACATTGTGCCTGGAGGTACCGCTGTTTTAATCTCTGCAGCCAGCAACAAATATATGCTGCAAATTCTCTCCGACAACACAGACCCCGCGCCCAGCGACAATCTCTTAAGAGGAAGCGACGATGAAGAATGGACATGGGGAGGAGACTTTTACTACAAGCTCTCCTTCAGCAAAGACAACAACCACTTCGGCTTCTTCTGGGCCACACCTAACGGAAGTGCGTTTGTCTGCCCTGCTCACACAGCTTACCTCGCACTCACGCAATCACAGGCAGAAAGCAGCGACGGTTTCGAACTCGAAAATGTTACCGGCCTCACAACAAGAATAGCCGCAGAAAACAAGCAGAGTGTCATTTACGACATTCACGGACGTCGCATATCACCTTCCGCCGTACTTTCAAGAGGCATCTATATTATTAATGGTAAAAAGATCTTCATAAAATAATGCATCATGAATACAAACGGATGCTTAATTTATCTATTCAGATATAATAGCAGCATCGTTTTGAATTTGTCATAACTACAATAAAAGTCTCAGCAACATTTTGTTTACTGAGACTTTTATTTAATATTCTATATAAACAACATAAAAAGAAAATGTGCGCAGAAAATATTTTTCAAAAAAGAATATTTTTGTGTAACTTTTCATAAAGTCATTCGTATTAACCTATAGAGAGCAGATAAAATGATTAATTTCCGGGACGACGTACTACCGCTTAAAAACAGACTATACCGCTTGGCATTGCGTATCACAGCCCATACGGGAGAATCTGAAGACATCGTTCAAGAAACTATGATCAGAGCTTGGAATCATCGCGATGAATTCGAATCAGGCTCATCTGTTGAGGCGTTTTGTGTAACAGTCTGCAAAAATCTGGCATTGGATTACATCGGCAAAAAAGAAAGCCAGAACACAGCTCTTGAAGACACGGTACTGGAGCAAGCAGACAATGCGGCAACTCCTTTCCAGAAACTCTCTCATGAAGATGGCAAAAAATGGGTATATCGTCTCTTCCAACAACTGCCCGACAAACAACGCATTATAATGCAACTGAGAGACATTGAAGGTAAACCATATAGAGAAATCGCCACTCTATTGAACATCACAGAGGAACAAGTCAAAGTGACACTCTTTAGAGCACGGCAAAAAATTAAACAGGAATTTGAGAAAATAGATAATTATGGACTATAAATATATTGAACAACTTCTGGAACGCTACTGGTCATGCGAGACTACAGTGGAAGAGGAGACTTTGCTACGTGATTTTTACAAGCAAACTAATCTTCCAGAAAATCTCGAGCGATACCGTAGCCTGTTTGAGTTTCAAAACGAACAGGCGGAACTTCGTTTGGGTGAAGAGTTTGACGAGAAAGTACTCAGCAAGATTGATGAGACCGTTGTGAAAGCCAAGCACAATAAGTTTGTCTACCGTTTATATCCCTTTTATCGTGCTGCAGCCATTGTTGCCGTTGTCTTTACCTTAGGTCTGGCAGTACAACACTCTTTCAGCAGAGGAGATAACTCTGTCGCTGACACGTATAACTATGCCTCATACAAAGACACGTATACAGACCCTCAAGTAGCATACGAACAAGTTGCTTCCGCTCTTAAAGAAGTTTCTGACGGACTTCGCAGTGCCGGTTTGCAGACAGAGGACAGTCTTAACATACAGAAATAACAAACATGAAATATATACTTAGTCTTTTATCGTTCATCTTATCGGTTTCCTTCAGCAAAGCTGATGTGAGCAAAGATTTCGTCGGACTGCTGCTTTCGGATATCAAATCCACTCAAAGCGTACAAAACAGCAGTGAAGAAGACTATCAATGCATCACTATTGGTCCTACAATGATGGAAAAAGTCATTGACATGATGGCTGAGAAAAACAAAAACGAAGAAGGCTCAAATGCAGACAAAAACAGACAGATTATCAAAAAGATTTTGCCTCACATCAAGAGTCTGCGCGTTTTCAGTGCACAACAAAATTCAGATGCATACTACGAAAATGTCACAACATTACTCAACAAAAATAAAAGCACATACAAGCCATATAGCACTGCAGATAAAGAAAACACCTGCATCTGGTTGCGCAAAAACAAAAACACGGTCATTGAGATTATCCAAATAAACAAGAAGGAAGATGACTTGAAGGTCGTTAACTTCACAGGAGAAATGACCAATGATTTTGTCAACGAACTTTTGAAAATGTAAAATAAAACAATACATTCAACTCTGTAAAGAGTTTGCTTATAAACCAACCATTTAGAAACTTAGGTTTCATTCTCTCAAACCACATAAAAGCGCTATTCCATATCGGATAGCGCTTTTAGTTTGGGCTTGCAGTCCCAAATACAAAGTCCGATCATTTTCTCCTACCCTTAATCTTAAATGCCCAATTTCTTTTCTCAGTAAATGAGATTTTTTCACGTCACGTCACAATAAAAAGCACAATAACTAGTTTAATAAAAGATATGACGAGAAAACTTCTCTTTGGGTCTTTCGTATTTTTCCTTTGGCTTTCCACCGCAAAAGGCCAATATGATGTGTCGTTCAATCATTTTTGGATGATGGAACCTCAATTTAATCCTGCTGCTGTCGGCGTAACCCCAAATTTGCGTATAATAGGATGCTACAGCAACCAGATGACAGGTTACACAGATAATCCAAAAACCATGTTTATCGGTGCAGACCTTCCTTTCCACCGTAATCATGCTGCAGGCTTGTATTTCTTAAATGACGAAATAGGAGCCTTTACCCATAAGAGGGTTGCCGTAGAATATGCCTTCCGCCTCAAGATGTTAGGAGGAACGCTATCGCTGGGTATTCAAGGAGAAATCCTTAACGAAGGCATTAACGGCGGTAAAATGGATGTGGAAGAAAGCGGCGATGATGCCATACCGTCTGGCAATGTAACAGGAAACAAACTGGATGGTGCGGCAGGCATATACTACTCCCACAAATTATTTTACATAGGAGTCTCCTCACTACATCTTACAGCACCTACTGTCACGGTAGGTGAAAAAAACATGATAGATATTAAGCGGTCGTATTATTTGACTGCCGGATACAATATTGCTTTAAAAAATCCGTTATACTCAATACATCCTTGTGCAAGATGGATGTACGATGGTGTGAGCGACAGGGCAGACATTGCTGTAAGGCTACAGTACACCAACGGCATGCAGCGTATGTTTGCCGGAATCGGTTACAGTCCTTCCAACTCCGCATCGCTGTTTGTCGGCGGAATGTGGCACGGCGTAATGCTCAGTTACTCCTACGAAGCATATACAGGCGGTATAGGATTGGGCAACGGTGCCCACGAACTGACGCTAAGTTATGAAATGAAACTCCATCTGGAGAAAAAAGGCAAAAACAAACATCAGAGTGTAAGACTACTGTAGTTAATAAACGAAAATAACATTATAATATATGAATTGTAAAAGAATAAGCAACTTTCTGCTACTTGCAGTGTTTTCATCGCTTTTGCTAACATCTTGTTTTGGCTTAGGCAAGGCAGGAGACACTCTTACCGGAGGCGAAGTGGTTGGTGTTTCAGGCAAACATATTGCTGAACCGACACCATATGGAATGATAAATGTAGAGAGAGGCTTCCTCAAAGTCGGCCTCTCTGAAAACGACACCCTCTGGGGCGCAGACATTCCTTCCAAGGAAATATCTGTCGATGGTTTTTGGATGGACCAAAAAGAAGTTACCAACTCCATGTACCGCCAATTTGTATACTGGGTCAGAGATTCCATTATCCGTGAACGTCTGGCAGACCCGAACTACGGCGGTGAAGAAGAGTATAAAATCACTGAAGACGAGGAAGGAAATCCTTTGGAAAAACCATACCTGGACTGGTCAAGAAAACTTCCTGTCAAGAATCTGACGGAAGGGGAAGAAGCTGCTTTTAACAGCCTGTATGTCTATCACCCTGTAACAGGTGAAAGAATGCTTGATGCTAAGCAACTGAACTATCGTTATGAGACCTACGACTACGCCAAAGCTTCCATGAGGAAATACCGTCTGGATCCTACCGAGAGAAGTCTCAACACAGACAATCCCGCTGACCCCAACGAGGTTATCATGATTTCAAAGGACACTGCATATTTTGACGAAGACGGCAACATCGTCCGTCAGACAATAACCCGTCCGCTTTCCAGTTACTTTGATTTTGTTAATACTTATATTATTAACATCTATCCTGACACTACCTGCTGGATAAATGATTTCCCCAATGCCAACAACGAGAAATACATGCGCTACTATTTCACCAGCGCAGACTATAATGACTATCCTGTTGTGGGCGTAACATGGGAACAGGCCAACGCTTTCTGTAACTGGCGCACCGACTATCTGCTGAGAGGTCTTAGGGGTCAGGCACGCCAGATGCAACGCTACCGCCTACCGACAGAAGTTGAATGGGAGTTCGCTGCGCGCGGAAAGAAAGGCAATCCCTTCCCCTGGGAAGATTTCGCTATGAAGAATAAGAAAGGCTGCTACTATGCCAACTTCAAGCCCGATAAAGGCGATTATACCGATGACGGCAACCTGATTACATCCAAAGTGGGAATCTATGGAGCCAATTCAAACGGTCTGTTTGATATGGCTGGTAATGTCGCAGAATGGACAAGTACCGTATATACACAGGCCGGCGTCAAGAGTATGAGCGACCTGAACCCTGAATTATCATACAAAGCCGCTATCGAAGACCCCTACCGCCTGAAACGCAAGGTCGTCAAGGGAGGCTCTTGGAAAGACCCACAGTCATTAATCCGTTCAGCCTGGAGGTCTTTTGAATACCAAAACCAGCCTCGAAGCTACATCGGGTTCCGTTGCGTACGATCCCAGGCAACATCACAGAGTAAGACTAACAAATAACTATTTTTCGCAGACAACAACAAAGAATTGACTATATGAAATCTTCAAGCATAAAAACTATAAAACGCCTCCAAGACTGGATGGACAGTATTGCAGGAAAAACTTTTCTAAACTATGCCTACAGCTGGGGTGCAGCCATCGTCATACTCGGTGCATTGTTTAAGTTGACCCACTTGCCTTTGGCAAACATCATGCTGTTTATCGGTATGGGCACCGAGGTCTTCGTCTTTTTCATCTCAGCGTTTGACCGTCCGTTTGACATCACCGAAGCTGAAGAACTGGATGACGACAACGAGACAAGCGAAGGAGCTGTCCAGACCGCTGGAGCTCTCGGTGGCGGGACTATCATCATCGGTGGAAACGGAAATTCTGCAGATGCCACTGGCTCTATACCTGAGGGCGGTGTGGCTACCGGTGGAGGCAACATCACATTCGCCTCTTCCAATGGCAATGCTATCATAGACACAGCACAGGCTGCGGCGAATCCTGAAATAGAAGAAGTTTCTCACGAATATGTTGAAAAACTTAAAGTTCTTACAGAGACCCTTGAGAATGTAGAGAAGCAGCTCGCAAGACTGACCACTGACAGTGAGGAAATGACAAATCTGAATCGAACTCTGACAGGTATCAATACCGTATATGAGTTACAACTGAAAGGTGTCAGCCAGCAAGTCGGCTCAATTGAACAAATCAACGAGCAGACTCGCCGCATGGCACAGCAGATAGAAGAACTCAACGGCATGTACGCCCGCATGATTCAAGCGCTGACGATTAACATGAAGAATGCTTCCAATCAAGTTGGAATTTAATACTTCTCCGAATGGCAGAACAATTTAGCAATCATAATAATAAAGCACCTCATTCTTCAGTGAAGAAATATCGCATCACGCCCCGTCAGAAGATGATTAACCTGATGTATATCGTCCTGATGGCGATGTTGGCGTTGAATGTTTCTCCTGATGTATTGAACGGCTTTTCTTTGGTAGAGCATAGCCTCAACAGGTCAACAGCCAACTCTACCAAGCAAAATGCGACGCTTTATTCTAACTTTGACGAACAGATGAAATCCAATCCCGCCAAAGTTAAAGAATGGTACGATAAAGCCATCGCCGTCAAACGCATGTCTGATTCCCTGTTCAACTATGCTCAGGACTTGAAAATAGCCATTGTCAAGGAAGCTGACGGAAAAGACGGTGACATCAACAATATTCAAAACAAGGATGATCTTGAAGCGGCCAATCAGGTCATGCTGGCTCCGAGTCGCGGACAAGGACAAAAACTGTTCAACAACATTGTTTCTTTCCGTGAAAAGATACTCAAGTATGTAGACGACCCGACGGAGCGCAACATTATCAGCAGCAACTTCAATACAGACATTCCAAAAGAAAAGAAGCAACTGGGCAAAAACTGGATAGAATATATGTTTGAGTCTACTCCGGTCGTCGCCGCCACTGTATTACTTACTAAATTGCAGAATGATGTGCGTTATGCCGAAGGTCAGGTGCTTCATACCTTAGCCAAGAACATTGACTTAAAGGATGTCCGTGTAAACGAATTGAATGCCTATGTCGTGCCCAATTCCCGGACCATTGTCCAAGGCGGCAAATTCAGTGCGCACATCATTATGGCCGCTGTAGACACAACACAGCAGCCTACCATCTATATCGGCAACCGTCAAGTGTCTCTCAAAAACAACTTGTATGAGTTTATCTGCAACTCCACCGGTGATTTCTCATTGGACGGACATATTGAGATGACCGATGCTACCGGAAATATCGTCAAAAGGTCTTTCCAACAGAAATACTCTGTTGTGGCACCATCTGCCACAGTATCCGCAGACTTGATGAATGTTCTTTATGCCGGATATAATAACCCTATCAGCGTTTCCGTTCCTGGTGTGCCTTCCAACAAGATTATCGCAACCATGACGGGCGGCTCGCTGCAAGGTGTCGGACCTGGCAAATACATTGCGCGTCCTACCACCGTCGGTTCTACAGCTGAAATCTCCATCAGTTCACAGACAGACGCCGGTATACAAAAAATGGGTGTTTACAAATTCCGTGTCCGCAAATTGCCTGATCCGACAGCGTTTATCGCATACAAGGACGAGAAGGGCAACCCAACAAAATATATCGGTGGCAGAGGTTTCTCCAAATCAGACCTTCTGGCAACCGACGGCATAGGTGCCGCTATTGATGACGGATTGCTGAACATTGACTTTAAAGTTGTCAGTTTTGAGACCGTCTTCTTTGACAACATGGGTAATGCGATACCTGAAGTATCCAATAACGACAAGTTTACCGACAGACAAAAAGACATCTTCCGCAGACTCAGCCGTGGCCGCCGTTTCTATATCACGCGCGTAAATGCCATCGGCCCAGATGGAACGACACGTGTCCTGCCGCAAGCTTTAGAAGTAATTGTTAGATAAAAATAAATACAAGATAAAAAGATGAAACGTATATTTTTCGTACTCTTATTGTGTATGTTAGTTATGCCGTCTGTTGCTCAACCGCCAGCACGCATCCGCGAAGCAAAAAAAGCACAGCAGGAACAAAAACAGTCCTCTGTCCTGCCAATGGCGAAAACAAGCACAAAGGTAACAGGCAACAATACAACCATATCACAACGCGCGGAGTTGGAATTCCCATCTGCTGCAGATATGCCTGAAGATGTTTCATGGCGTCGCGACATCTATAGAGTGCTGGATTTGACAAAAGACAAAAATGCCGTTTTGTACTATCCTGAAGAGCCTCAAGGTGACCGGATGAACTTGTTTACATATCTCTTTAAGCTCATGATGCGCAAGCAGATAACTGTATACAACTATACGATTGACGGCAATGAGAATTTCTCTGCGTCAAATGCCGTTGTACCAAAAAACTTCCTGGAGAGAAACCATATCCGCTTTGAGGAAAAAGCAGGCAGATACAGAATAGAAGACAGTGACATCCCTTCAAATGAAGTAACCACATACTACATTAAGGAGAGTACATATTTTGACCAGCATACGGCTACTTTCCACACTCAGGTCTCCGCTATCTGCCCCGTCCGCAAGGAATTAGACGAGTTTGGCTCAACACCTGTCAACACACCCCTTTTCTGGGTAAAATATGCTGACGTTGCTCCATTCCTGGCAAAACTTTCTTTGAATGGCAGCAACTACAACAATGCCGCCATCATCTCCGCAGACGACTATTTTACAACCAATCAATACGACGGCACAATCTACAAGACAAATAACCTCCAGGGTAAGGTCTTGGCAAACTACTGCAAAAACGACTCTGACTTAACAAGAGAGCAAAAACGCATAGAAAAAGAACTTACCACATTTGAAGACCATGTATGGGGTGCCGACTCTGCACTTATCAAAAAAATGCAGACAGAGCAGGCTATAAAAGACTCTCTGGAGAATGCGGCTGCCGTATCTGCAAAGAACAATAAAGTCAGGCCTTCTGCTTCAACAAAATCAAAGAAGGACACTCCTTCTTCAAACAGTTCGCGCAGTCAGACTAAACGGCAGAAGTCATCTGGAACGACATATAGCGTAAGGCGGCAACGGCACTGATATCCTTCTATCTGCTGAACGCTACAACCCAAGCACATATCAAGATTTTGCCATAATGCCAACCGGCATTACGGATATATAAAGGAAAGCCTGTTTCTAACACGAAACAGGCTTTCCTTTATACTTCTCTCCTCTTGATGCCAACATCTTCCGGAAGCATACAGGCAGGATCATGCGGCCTTTCCTCGTAAAGATTTATATTCCAGCCTATGGAATATAGATTCCATACTGTGGAACATGAGTTCCATCCCATGGAACTGAAAATTCATCGCGAGTAAAGATCATCAACTGCACCCTAATCTTACAAAAAAAATAAGGAGAAGAGTAAAAACTCTTCTCCTTATTGTAAATTAATCAATGCCGGATAATCAGCAATTGTTACGCTTGTCTACATAAAGCAATTTGTACGGACGGCGATACTCATACCAATACAGGCGGTGAGCAGCTGCCTCCTTGTCTCCCTCAAAGCTCAAGAGAGCAGGATTCCATTTAACAGGACGGCCCAACTCACGGGCAATGTTAAACAGACAACACAATGTATTGGTGCTGGTACCATACTCAACAGGTGCAATTGGATCAACGTGGGCACGAACAGCATCTATGAAGTTCTGCATATGAGGAGAACTTACCTCATATTGACCTTCGCCTATCTTCTGTTCCTGCTTCTTGAGCAATGACTTGTCAGAGCACTCAATATATCCGCGTGCCACTTTCAGCCAGCCTTTCGTGCCGATAAACTGGATACCTTTTGCGTCAGGTTGGTCTTCACGATAAGGTTGGTCTGTCATAACTATACCGTTAGCATATTTCATCGTAGCGTACTTGATACCGTTATATCCTTTTGGAATAAACTCAACAGGACCGAGACCATCCATACCTATAGCAGCCTGAGCAATGTCATACATATGAGCCCCCCAGTCTGCCGGATAGCCATTGCCCGTCTCCTGATACCAGCGCCAAGCGCCCCACAGGGTTTCATTCTTGTCAGGATCAAGAGATACGGGAGGACACAAATCAGGATGATAATGAATCTTCGGGTCATTCAACGGACCTAACCATAGGTTGAAATTCAGATTAGAAGGAACAGGCATCTCCGGTAAATCAAGAGGCTTTGGAGGATCTCCTACGCGCACATATATTTTCTCAATATGGCCAATACCACCTTCGCGGCAAATCTTGATAGCCTGTTGGAATTCTTTGCTTGAACGCTGCTGGCTTCCCATCTGCAGAATGCGATGATTAGCCCTTACTGCGGCCTGAACTGCCAAGCCCTCTGTAATGGTATATGCCAATGGTTTCTGAATATACACATCCTTACCTGACTCCAATGCCTGAATAGCGACAAGGGCATGCCAATGGTCAGGAGTGGCAATCTCAACAACGTCAATATCTTTGCGCTCAATGAGGTCTTCATAGAACTCATACATATCACACCGTTCGTTCATGCCTTTTTCCTTCTGCCACTTAGTGACAATACGGCGGAATCTCTCACGCTTGATGGAGTCCACGTCACAGCATGCAGCTACCTGTACACCAGGACAAGAAGAAAAACTGTGGAAATCACTTATACCTTGACGACCAAGTCCCACAAAGCCCAAAACAACACGGTCACTTGGCGCAATGCGCACACCATCAACTTTCCAGCTTGGGAGTATCATGAAACTCGTCAAACCTGCTGCTGTAGCACATAAAAAATCGCGGCGGTTCATTCCACTCTGAGACTCTTCCTTCGGAGCAGCCGCCTTTTTTTTCTTAGAATTCGTTTTATCCATATAATTAGTAATAAATAAACAATACTATTTAGAGAGACCCAGTATCCTCATATTGCTGAACACGGCATTTTGGGCTGCCATCTGGAGAGCTTGTGCCTGATTCTCAGGAATGTCAAAATACAGGTGAGAATTATAAGGACGCTGAAGAATAGTTGACAGGAAACAATGGGCAGCCAGATAAGAGCCTTCTTTGGAAGGATGGCTGCAATCCTTGGTATAGAGTTCTATCTCCGGGTGTTTCTGACGGACTTGCTGCCATGCCATGCCCACGGGAGAACACCACGCATGATTCTCGTATGTCAATTCCAAATATGTTGTCTTAAGACGAGTTTGAAAATCTTCATAAGTCTCATCTAACGGATAGGCAGGATCAGGATGCTTGTGATTCTGCATATTGCCATTCTTGTGACCCCATGTCATATAGAAGATAACGTGAGCCTTAGGTGACCCTTTCATAGCTATACTGTCCAGGAGATGAGCATAGTAATATGTCTCTGCTATAACATCGCGGGTAGACTGGGCGGGTGCAGAACTGTGCTCCTGCATGACAATATAGTCCCAGCCGCCTTTTTTCAAGACCTCTATCAACTTCTCGTTTTTGTAATGTCCTGCCAGATGGGCACCGCCTTTCAAGAAGCGCGTGGGAGAAAGTTTCACACCTTGCTCTGCTGCCAGCTTTGTTACCATCGCAGGTAAGTTATTATAATAGGTATAGCTGTTCCCTATCCATAATATTTTCAGGGAATCATTCTCGCTACCCTGTGCAAATAAAGGCAGACAAGCCAAAAGTAAAAGCCCGAATAATTTATAACTTTTCATTTTTATATGTTTTTGTATTCTCATGTTACAAATTTAAAATTTATTTCTTTTTCATCAAAATAAATTGTTGTTTTTTTACGATTTTCACGCTCCTGACAAGCTTATCAGGGCTGAATGGTGTAATTACTGCTGACATATCGGTCAAACTGTTCTTGATTGCCATTAAAGACATCAATATCAACATTACCATTAATGCCCTCCACGCGGCCGAAAGGTGACAACTGCCAAAAGAGGAGTTTCACATAAGGACGATATTCCCCATATCGTGCAATCCATACACTATAGCTTAAAAGCTTCTGCGGAGCGTGACGCAAATACTTCTCTATAAATCTCTGGCTGACATATAGAATCGGTTTCTTGCCTGTGGCACGTTCCACCTCTGTCAGCCAGGCCTGCATCTCACGAAACATAACAGACTCTCCACCCATTTTCGCGATTTGAGAAGACGACAACTCCACATCCAGAACTGGCGGTAAATCCTCTTTAAGAATCGTGGTTTTCTTTAAGAACCAATCTGCCTGCGGCTTTCCCTTCATCGGAGAAAAGAAATGGTAAGCGCCGACCTTAATCCCTCTGCTTCTGGCATTCTTTGCATCTTGCGCATAATAATTACTGTAAATACGGACTCCTTGCGTACTCTTGATAAAACAGAACGAAATAGGGAAGCCTATATTTTCAACGGCGTTTTTATTATTGGCTGTACCTAAATGCGTTATCTGAAGTTTATTCCAATTAATTGCTCCGCTCGTCCTAATTCTGCGCCGTCCCCGTTTAATCCACTGGGCTTTATGCTGGTAACGGGAAATATCTATGCCATACACTCTGGAGGAATTATAGGCCATCTTCTCTCCCAAGAAGGCGCCGTGCTCCCAGTAACCTATCCGTAGGTTCTTGCCAGTTTCAACCTGCAGACCAAACTGATGCGGTTTGCCCTCATGCCAGTTTCCTTCATAGAAAAAAAGCTCTTCCAAATCGGCAAGCTTCCCAAATCCTGACGGGTCGAGACTGTCGTTGAAAGAACCCGTATAAATACCCGAAGAGTCAATACGGACACCATAGTTTAATTTGCCGTTTTCCCAGACACCAGACCAAGACGTTCCTGAAAAATCTGTATAACATCCTTCACCGTTAAAGAACCCGTCTTTCCAGAATCCCTCATAGGTCATAGAGTCTGTCGTAAGTCTGCCAGAGCCTGTCCAGACACCTTTTTCAAATTGTCCGGCAAAACAACTGTCAAGATGGCAATAAGTGCCAAATCCATGTGGCAAGCCATTCTTCCATTCGCCTTCATAATATATGCCGTCGGCCTGATATCGGCCAAAACCTTCAGGGAGATTATTTTTCAGTTGCCCGGTATAGATACCCTTACCAAAGGGAATCTCACTCTCTTGACAACCGCAAAAACAGACGACAAAAGAGAAACATACAATAATATAAAACCTCCAACACTTCATTACAACGGAATTATATTATTACGGTGAACAATGCCTATCAAACGTCCATATTTGTCAAACAGCGGACTCCCTTCTGCCCGTTTTAATACAGGAATAGAAGTGTTATACATACCGCCACTTCTCCACACTTTCCCTTGAATATTATGGACTTTCAACTCTTGTAATGGTGTATCATGGGTAATGCCGTAATTGTATGTAACCATTATGGCATCTTTGCGACTATTGTCTGAAGCCAAATGCATGCTATTTATTACAGAAGGTGTAATGCTATAATAACCTTTCGCATTATTTTCAGATAGCGTTTGCAACTCCACGACATTACCTTTTACACTGATGCGTTGGCATGTGTCATGCTGAAGGACAACAGAGTCAGTACCTATCGGGCTGTGGACAATATATGTACTGACAAAGAAGATAAGAATGCTGTCAGAATTTCTTAACTGTTTTAATGTAGAGCATACTTTCCTCATATCTTCCTGCATCTGCCGATAATCTTGTTCATATCTGCCCATCTGATTATATCCCTCATCAATGATGTCATGTGTGGACATATAATAAGAAAGGAAACTTTCTTCCTTTTCTATTGCCGCCTCTCGTTTTGCTGTTAGACTTTCTTGTGTCATCACCAACCGACGAATGTCATGCCGCATTGTGCTGATAATCGTATCGGCACTTGCAACATCCACCGTCGTCAGCAACCGACCCTGGCTGAGGTGTAATAAGGGATATGGGCTATACCAAAAAGCGGAACCATAAGCTTTTTTTTTCACTTTTTCAGGAGACGAAGTCAATCCTGTCAGTACACTGTCATCCTGAATGCTTGAGAAAAACAATGTGTCACAACCAGCCGCTGTCATAGCGAAACAATACTGGCATTCAAGCAGACTCACGCTCTTTTGAATTTTATTGGACTGCCAAGGATAAGGCAACAATAAACCATATAAAAAATATATGGCAAGACAACAAAAAGCATAAAAAACATATTTGCGCCTGAACATATGAAACGCTATCCAATATAATTATACACAAATTTACGCCTATTTGTGAAATAATTAGACGAAATGTCTTAACTTTGTATAAAATAACAGGGGTGCTGTATGCATTGGTGCAATAACGGCTGAGATAATACCCTACAAAATCTGATCCAGATAATGCTGGCGTAGAGAGTTATGAATAAAACTATATATTTTATGTGTAAAAAAATTCTTTTCGTGACGCTTTTCAGTGTCGCTCAAATGTTTGTTGCCTTAGCGCAAACATCCGTTGATTCCCTAAAAATAGCAAAATTAAGTGACGTCGTCGTCAAAGCTATCAAGGTTTCGCCAAACGCTCCGTTTGCTGTATCAAATGTAGACAGAATCACTCTGGAAAATTTCTCAAAGACGGGAAAAGAGTTACCGTTTCTCTTTGCACAAACACCAGGTGTACTGGCTTGGAGTGAGAATGGCGTAGGAACAGGTACAACATATATGCGTATCCGTGGTGCCAGTGACTCGCGAATTAATGTCACATTAGATGGCGTACCCTTGAATTCTCCTGAGGACCAATGCGTGTTTTGGGCAAATATGAACAGTTACGCATCACTGCTGAAAGGTGTACAAATACAGCGCGGTATAGGAACCAGTACTAACGGTGACGGTGCTTTTGGAGGCAATATAGCCCTTCAGAGCAAATTTCCTTCACGCATACCGACATTGGAACTGACAGGTAGCTACGGCTCCTACAACACATACAATTTAGGAGGTTCTTTCTCAACAGGTTTATTGTGGAAGCATTTGATTTTTGACGGAGCATATCATGAAACAAACACCGACGGATATATTCATGGTACTTCTGGCCGTTCAGGCAGTTACTACGGCGGGTTGACATATATTAACAATGACAATACATTTGTTTTGCGCTATAAAAACTTTGGTAATTTTGAAAAGACCGGACAAGCTTGGAATGGTGTCACCGCCGGAAATGACGATTACAGTATGAATGTCTATGACGGCATACGTACTTATGAAGACATGTATGATGCTGGATTAGGGCGATTCAATAGCTTATATGAGCGCTATAACAATGACTATAATGGCAATTGGTCTCTGCAACGCTATCAAATGGCTGATGGCTCCTATTGGAATAAGACTACGGACAATTTTTGGCAGAACCATAACATCTTTTCTGCAACATGGACAATTAACAATCACTGGTCTACCACAGCATCCCTTCATTATACTTACGGATACGGATACTATAAAGAGTTCCGATTTAACAAAAAACTCTCCAGCTTTGGCTTGAATAAAATTGTGGATGCACAAGGCAATACCATCTCTAAGAGTGACTTCGTCCGCAAGAAAGGACTTGATCAGAGCGTTGGTGGCTTAATCTGGAGCGTAAACTACAATGACAACAATTGGGATATCGTTTCAGGCATGTCCGTACAACTATTCAGAGGTAACCACTTTGGGTATGTCACCTACGTAAGCAACGAGACTTTGAAAAGTCTTATTCTTTCTAACGGTGACTATAAATATTATTCATCTGACGGTATTAAAAACGATGCCAATATGTATATTAAGGCAACACGCCATTTGGGAAAACACTGGGATGTTTTTGGTGATATGCAATATCGTTATGTCACATATACTACCACTGGATACAACGATAAGTTTAAAACGGACAACTTAGGACAAATACAAAAGCATTTCCTAAAAATAAACAAAGAATATAATTTTCTTAATCCTAAAGCGGGACTGAGCTATCATCAAGGCGGACACAAGGCTTATGCATCATATGCCTTAGGACATCGAGAGCCAGAACGCAACAATTTTACAGACAACGGTTCGTATCCTTTACCAAAAGCAGAATCTTTACATGATATAGAGTTGGGGTATAACTATAATCATCGATTATGGTATGCCGGGTTGAACTTATATTATATGTATTATCATAATCAGTTTGTGCAAACAGGTTTATTGAGCGATATCGGAGAAAAAATTACAACTAATGTCAATCGCTCTTACCGCTGTGGTATTGAATTATCTGCAGGTTTCAGTCCTACCTCCTGGCTAACACTCGAGGGAAACGCCGCCCTGAGCCAAAACAAAATAAAGGATTTTGATGAATACGTAGAGACTTATGACGATAATTGGTATGATATGGACCCTACGGTCTTGCACTATGAAAGTGGCACACTCGCATTTTCTCCTTCTGCCATTCTGAACGGCTTTGTAAAATTCCATTATAAAGGTTTTGAGGCAATTTGGCACACCAACTACGTCAGCCGTCAAAATTTGGACAACACAAATAACAAATTGCGCTCACTCCCGGAATTTACGGTAAGCAACATCAGGTTAGGATATGACTGGAAAATCAATAAGACCCTAAAAGAAATATTATTTGGTGTGAACTTCGGGAATATTTTCAACCGTCACTATGCTGCAAGTGCATGGGTATACTCTGCTATTGTGGGCAATACTCATCCTAACGAAAATCGCTATTACCAGATTGGTTATATCCCTATGGCTGGTTTTACGGTCATGGGCAATGTAACTTTGCGTTTCTAACTTTCTTATATTATGTTGGAGTATCTCCAAGACAATTGGCTTGAGATATTAGGTACAACGGTAGGTCTGATATATCTGTACCTGGAATGGAAAGCTTCAATCTATCTGTGGCTGACGAGCATTATCATGCCTGCTATATATATGTTTGTCTATTTTCAACACGGATTATACGCTGACTTTGGCATACAAATATATTATTTGATCGCAGCTTTCTATGGATTATTTGTATGGAAATACGGCAAGAAAAAAGAAGAACGAGTCTTGCCTATAACGTCTACGCCACGAAAGTATTGGAAATATATTGTATTATCGTTACTGTTTATATGGGCCGCTATTGCATGGATTCTTATATCTTTTACCAACAGTACGGTACCATATTGGGATTCTTTCACCACAGCAACAAGTATTATCGGCTTATGGCTGTTGGCGCGAAAGTACGTAGAACAATGGCTTATTTGGATTGCCGTAGATGTTGTCTGTACTGGATTATATGTCTATAAAGGTATTTATTTCACAGCGTGCCTGTACTGCCTTTATACGATCATCGCTGTATTTGGATATAGGAAATGGAGAAGGATGATGTGCACGGATTTTTAGCGCCGCATTTACCCAAAAGGGTAGTCCTATTTTCTCTCATTTAACACTTTTGATAAATAAAAAATCAAAAGAACCTATAATTTTGTGTACGAAAACACATTTTGTGTTCTCGTACTATGAAAAACGAAGACCTCCTTGCCCAGCTGGGTGAGGAGGTCATTTTGTAAGGTGTTCACAGAGTGACACAACGTCTTCCTTAAGAATAGGGTGAACGAGGTGTGGCGCAATCTCCTTAAGTGGTTCTAGAACAAACCTCCTCTGATGCAACAAAGGGTGAGGAATGATAAGGCTTTCTGTATGGAGTATTATGTCGTCATAGAATAAGATGTCAATGTCTATACAGCGATCTGTATAGATTTTGTCTATACTCTTTTTGATTCTACCTAATTCCTTCTCAATTTGTTCTGTTCGCCGCAGGACGTCCTCAGGCGGAAGTGTTGTCTCAAACACTGCTACAGCATTAAGAAACATTTTCTCCGAGACAAAGCCCTCTGGCAGGGTCCGATAAAAAGAAGAGCACTTGACGAGATTTCCCACTCTCTCGTCAAGTGCACTAATTGCTCTTTTCAGGTTTGCTTGTTTATTACCTAAGTTTGAACCTAATCCGAGATAAACAAACGACATGTTATTTAATCTACGATAAGCATTACGTCTCCAAACGGTCCAAACTGATATCCGTCTTTTATAGCTATCTTATAAGCGTTCATCGTGTAGTCAAAATTTCCAAATGCACATACGAGCATAAGCATAATGCTCTCCGGGAAATGGAAGTTTGAGAACATCGCATCAGCAACACTGAAATTATATGGAGGAAAAATAAATTTGTTTGTCCATCCACTATACGGATTGATATGACTTAACGTATCGCAAGTCGTTTCTAAGGCA
>Ga0256407_10001527_pt1 | contig 48094 bp, 35 predicted proteins | sample RumenRJG_04DNA_FD_193489 | JGI IMG/M metagenome (GOLD analysis project Ga0256407, IMG submission 193489) | Bovine rumen microbial communities from Lethbridge, Alberta, Canada - RJG_04 | ecosystem: Host-associated > Mammals > Digestive system > Stomach > Rumen | place: Canada: Alberta...
TCACTATGCGCGATGCGCTCGTCCTTTCGCTCAACGTTCCGTTTGTCCACCTTCTCGACGAAGTAGGAGTTGAGTCGTTTGCGGAGGAGCTTCGCGCTCTCGGCTTCGGGCGCACCACTGAAGATCCCGCATCATTTGGCCTTGGAATGGCAATCGGGAATGTCGAAGTCTCGCTCCTTGAACTTGTCCGCGCATACGGTGTTCTTGCGCGCGGCGGTGACGGACGGTTTGCACCCGCATGCGCCTACCTCGTTTCAGACATGCTCTCTGGCGACGAGCGCTCGCATGCGGCCCTCGGGCATGTCGCAGATGTCGCGACGCCGCGCTTTGCGTGGAAGACTGGCACGTCGAGCGCGTACCGCGACGCATGGACGGTCGCGTGGAATCCAGAGTATGTCGTCGGCGTATGGTGCGGGCACAAGACAGGCGGCTTTGGAGACAAGAGCGTAGTAGGTGCAAAGGCCGCTGCGCCTGTCGCGTGGAGCGTCATGCGCCAGCTCTATCCGAGCGGCATAGGCCCCTGGTTTGAAGAGCCCGAGGGCGTGGCGAAGTGCGTTGTCTGCAAGAAAACTGGGCTTCCCGCCTCTCCTGACTGCCCCGAGACTGAGGAGGGAAGGGCAGTTCGGGGGCGTAGTTCACCTCGGCTTTGCAATATCCATCGGCGAGGGCCAGACGGAAAGTTGATTGAAGAGAGCCGTCTTGCACTCTCTCTCGTAAAGCCCGAGGACGGCGCGCAGTTTCATCTCGTCTCTGGCTCGCTTGAGCAGCGCATAGTCTGCCAGGTTGGAGAAGTGCCGCCCGACACCCGGCTTTGGTGGTTCGTTGACGCTGCGCCCGTAGGCGAGACTGTCGGGCGCGGCGCATTTGCCGCGGAGATGACTCCGGGCAAGCACGTCATAACTTGCGCCACCGAGTCTGGCGACGCAGTTTCGGCTACCGTAACCGTCACTGTGGAATAACCGAGGATGGCGAACCGCACAAGCGCAGTCAAATTTATGGTAAAATACACGACATGAAACGCATTGGAATCATCGGCGCCGGGCGATTTGGCATGAGCCTGGCGGAAACGCTCGCCAACGCGGGCGCGGAAGTGATCCTCATTGACCGCAATCGCCCCGCGATGCAGAGCGCGTCCGAGTTTGCGACTGCTCTCCAGGGCGACGCCACACAGCCGCACGTCCTCGCGGAAGCAGGCTTCGGCGAGTGCGATGTCGTTGTCGTCGCAATCGGCTCCAACATCGAGGCGTCGATGATGGCGACCGCGAACTGCAAGGAGCTGGGTGTGACGAGCGTGGTCGCCAAGGCGACGAGCGAACTTCACGGCAAGATACTGCGCCGCATCGGCGCGGACAGCGTGGTATATCCTGACCGCGACAGCGCCCACCGTCTCGCGCGCGCAATCGCGAACCACGATGTAGTCGACTTCCTCGAAGTCGCCGACGGCTATTCGATTGCCGAGATCGACGTTCCTGACGGCTCGCGCGGCTTGACGCTCGCCGAGGCGGATCTCCGCAAGAAGTCGGGGATAACAGTCCTCTGCATACGCCGCGCGGACGCCGATCCCAACAAGCCACGCAACGTCGTCATACCGCAGCCGACCGACAAGCTCGAGCCGGACGACAAGCTCGTCGTGTTCGGCGAGACGCGCAAGATAGACGCGCTGTCGTGAGTCGTTTCGTCATCCAGGGCGGGAGGAAGATTTCCGGGACGCACCGCGTCTCTGGGAACAAGAACGCCGCCCTGCCGATGATAGCGGCTTCGCTTTTGACTTCCGAGCCGGTGACGCTTTGCAACGTGCCCGACATTGCCGATGTCGCGGCAATGCTCGACGCGGCGAAGTCCTTTGGCGCGAAGGTGACGCGTGACCTGAAGGCGGGAACTGTGACGATTACTACCCCCAAGGTGAAGACGGCGAAGATCGACGCCGTGCTTGCCGCGAAGATTCGCACGAGCTTCCTTTTCGCGGGGCCGCTTCTCGCGCGAGTCGGCCGTGCTTCGCTGCCGCCTCCCGGTGGCGACCAAATTGGACACCGCCGTCTCGACACCCATTTCGCCGGCTTCCGCTCGCTTGGCGCGAAGACGGTCGCTGGCAGGAAGACGCTTCGCTTCAAGGGAGAGCTCAAGGGCGCGAGGATACTTCTCGACGAGGCGTCGGTCACTGCGACCGAGAACATCCTTATGGCGTCCGTCCTCGCGCGCGGGCGCACGGTCATTTTCAACGCGGCGTGTGAGCCGCATATCGTCGACCTCGCGACGATGCTGAACGCCATGGGCGCTAAAATATCGGGCGCCGGCACGAACCGGATCGAGGTCGACGGAGTCGAGGTGCTTCACGGCTGCGAGGCGACGGTAGGGTGCGATTACATTGAGGCGGGAAGCTACATCGTCGCAGCGGCGGTCACTGGCGGCGAACTTACGCTTACCGGCATCGACCCCGCGCCGTTCGAGATCCTCGAAGGGGCGTTTGCGCGCTTCGGCGTGACGTGGACGATAGACGCGAAGGAGCGGACTCTCCGCTATGTGCCTAAAAAGCGCCTCAAGATGAAATACGATCTCGGCGACGCGATTCCGTCTGTAGCGGACGGCACCTGGCCTGCGTTTCCGTCGGATCTAATGTCGGTGCTGATCGTGCTTGCGACGCAGACGCGCGGCACATGCCTTTTCTTCGAGAAGATGTTCGAGTCGCGGCTTTACTTCGTCGACCACCTCCGGCAGATGGGCGCGAAAATTGTGCAGTGCGACCCTCATCGCGTCGTCGTGACTGGACCTTCGCAGCTCTACGGCGGGACCGTGACCTCGCCCGACATCCGCGCGGGTGTCGCGCTCGTCATCGCCGCGCTCGTAGCGAAAGGCGAGTCGACGATTCTCGGTGCAGAGACGGTCGACCGAGGATATGTTTCCGTCGAGACAGAGCTTTCCGCCATTGGTGCGGGGATAATCAGAAAATAATCAGGAGAGTATATGAAAATCGGATTCTTTGGTGCGGGCAAGATGGCGGAGGGGATTCTTTCCGCAATTGAGGACAAGAAGGGCGTCGTGATGGCCGAGAAGGTCGCGGAACGCGCGGCGGATCTGACGCGGAAGTACGGCGTCGCGACGACGGCCGACGTTAAGGAAGTTGCGAAGAAGGCGAAGTTCGTCTTTCTCGCCGTCCGTCCGCAGGATGTGGATGCAGTCGCCGCCGAGGTGAAACCGCTCCTTACCGAGAAGCACACGATTGTTTCGATTGTCGCAGGCAAGACGCTTGCGAAGCTCAAGAAGGCGTTTGGCGCGAAAGTCAATCTCGTTCGCGTGATGCCCAACCTCGCGCTTCGCGCGAACGCCGGCATGTGCGCGATATGCGCGGCTCCCAAGACACCCACGAAGGACGTGAAGCTCGTCGAAAAGATTCTCGGCGGTGCTGGCGCGACAGTCGTCCTCAAGGAGAAGGATTTTGACGCCGTGACTGCGCTCTCCGGTTCGGGCCCCGCGTATTTCGCCTACATGGAGGAGGCGATGGTCGAAGGTGGCATCAAGCTCGGGCTCAAGCCCGCCGTTGCCCGTCTTCTCGCCGAGCAGACGATGTTCGGAACGGCGAAGTTCCTTAGGGAGAGCGGCATGGCGCTTCGTCCGTTCATCGAGGGCGTCTGCACGAAGGGCGGCACAACTGCCGCGGGAATGGAGAAGATGGACGTTCCCGAATTCAAGAAGATTGTCGCCGCGACGCTTGCCGCCGCCGCGAAGCGCTCGAAGGAGCTGGCGTGAAGATTGGAATCTACGGGGGGAGTTTCAATCCCGTCCACTTCGGGCATGTCAACCTCGCGCGCGAGGCGGTTGCTTCGCTCGCGCTTGACCGGCTCATCGTGATCCCCGCGAATGTGAGCCCCTTCAAGACTGAGGCGGCGAAGGACATGCCGCCTCTTCCGTGGGATCGGCTTGAGATGGTGAAGAACGCTTTTGCCGAAATCCCGGAAGCTGTTGTCGACGAACGCGAGTTAAAGCGCGGCGGAGTTTCCTACGCGATAGATACTGTGCGCGAGATTGCCGCGGAGAATCCTGGCGCGGAGCTTTTCTTCCTGATTGGCGAAGACTCCGTAGAGGGGCTGCCGCGCTGGAAGGATTACGAGGAGCTGAAGAAGCTCGTCACTTTTAAGTCGTTCCCGCGCACGAAGGAGTCGTCTACGGAAATACGCGAGCTCTTTGAGAAGGGCAAGGTGGTGTTCAATGGTGACGGAAAAGTGGTCAAGGTCGTGAAAGACGGCCTTGTCCGCAAGCATGGCTTTTGCCCGTGCCGCCTGCCGAAGCTCCCCGAGTTCTTCTGCCCTTGTGACGAGTTCAAGGGTCAGCTCGCCGACCCCGCCTATCACGGCCTCTGCCACTGCCGCCTCTACCTCAAGCCATAGGGGGTGTTCGGCGGCGTCCGAAGGCCGCGCGTCCGCGGAGGGGCGTGTTTCGGCTTCTCGCTATCGCCGCGCCGCCCGATGGTGAGGCCTGCGCCCGACCTGCTCGCACCCCGCATAGCGCCCGCTTCGCGGCTCACTTCGTTCGGGGGATACCGACCCGCAGTTTGCGGGCACCCCACACCCCGCATTGAGCCGCCTTCGGCGCTCAGTCGCTGCGCTCCTTCGGGGGATATGACATGATTTTGACGCGCGCGCGCACCCTCTTGCGACCTTACTTCGCAAGGCTCCTCGCTGCGCTCGTCGGGGAACCTGACGGCTTCGCCGCAGGTGCATTTCACGCGCGCCCTTTACGCTGGCGGTCAAAATCACGCCGGGCCCGCAAACGTGCTCTCGCGCGCCAGTCGGCTCTCCGGCCTCTGCGCTTTGCGCTGAAGCGAGAGACGAACATATGCGTCGGTTGCCACGACCGTGACCGCACGATGGAAGGCAAATCAGAGTAGGGTTCAGTTAAAATGCGATAATTTCCGCTTATGGGCGTATGGGCCGCCAAAAAATGGTATAATATTCGGAAACCCAAAAAAGGACGAGACGGAAATGGCGGCTATTTACGAGTATACGGGCGTTGTCGAGAAGGTGCTTCAGCTGCAGACATTTGCGAGCGGATTCACTAAGCGCGATGTCGTGATGACAGATGATGTTGGGGCTGAGTCAAAGTGGCCCAACCACATCGCGTTCACCTTCAAGAAGGACGCCGCTTCCATGCTCGATACGGTGCGCGAGGGTCAGCGCGCCAAGATTCGCTTTGCCATCGACGGCCGCGAGTGGACGAATCCCCAGGGCCAGGTCAAGTATTTCACCGACCTCACCGGCCTCAAGATCGAGGTTCTTAATGCGGACGGCTCGTCTACCGAGCCCGTTCCCGCTCCCGCCGAGCCCGATTTTCCTGAAGATGCCGGTGCGATAGACGACATGCCGTTTTGATATCCGGGGGGACGTAGGGATAGACAAAGAAAAAGGGCCAGATACAGAGATGAAGCAGATAGGAGTAGGAATTCTTGGCTTTGGAACCGTCGGCGCGGGAGTCGCTGACGGCCTTCTGAAGCATCGTGACGTCATGGCGAAGCGCCTCGGCGTCGACATCGTCTTGAAGAAGATCGCGGACCTTGACATCACGACGGATCGCGGCATCAAGGTTCCCGACGGCGTTCTCACGACAGACGCTAAAGGCGTCCTCGCTGATCCCGAGATCGACATCATCGTCGAGACAATCGGCGGTACGGGCATCGCCAAGACATTTGTCCTCGAAGCGCTCAACGGCGGCAAGTGCGTCGTCACTGCAAACAAGAAGCTGCTTGCGGAATACGGGCACGAGATTTTCGAGACGGCGGCCAAGAACGACGTCGACATCTACTTCGGAGCGTCCGTTGGCGGCGGCATCCCGATCATCCGCGTCCTTCGCGAAGGTCTCGCGGGCAACGAGATAGAGTCGATCCACGGCATCCTCAACGGCACCTGCAACTACATCCTTACAAGGATGGAGAACGAGGGGCTTCCCTTTGACATCGTCCTCAAGGACGCGCAGAAGCTCGGCTACGCCGAGGCCAATCCTTCGCTCGACGTCGACGGCTTCGATACCGCGCACAAGGCGTGCATCCTCGCGGCACTCGCGTACGGCTTTCAGCCGACGCTCGATCAGGTTCAGGTCGAAGGTATCCGCAACCTCGCTGGCGCGGACGTCAAGTATGCCGCAGACCTCGGCTACCGCATCAAGCTCCTCGCGTGCGTCGCGAAGGACGGCGACGAAGTCGAGGTTGGCGTACATCCGACGCTGATTCCCTTTTCGCACATGCTCGCCAACGTGAACGACGCGTTCAACGCCGCCTACGTCAAAGGCGACATGTCGGACTACACGATGTACTACGGGCGCGGCGCGGGTCGTGCGCCGACTGCTTCCACGGTCGTCGGCGACATTGGCGACATCGCGCGCAACCTCGCATACGACGAGACGCGCTACACGAGGGGTGTGCCGAACTACGGCGAGGGCAAAGTGCGTCTTCGCGCGGCAGGCGATATCGCCTCCAAGTTCTACCTTCGCTTCATGCTTGCGGACAGGCCCGGTGCGATGGGCGTCGTCGCTTCTGCGCTTGGTCGCCACGGAGTTTCCATCTCGGCGCTTTCCCAGAAGGGCTCGACGGAGGGCAATCTCCCAGTTCCAGTCGTTGCGATGACTAGCAAGGCGCGTTCGGCCGATCTCGACGCGGCGCTTGCCGAAATCAAGGCGTCGGGCGTAATCGGCGAAGATCCCGTAAAGCTCCGCGTCCTCTGACGCCTCAACTCTTCAACCTTTCAACCCTCTTCAACCTTTCAACATTTCAACTCTTCAATGAAAGTATGTAAATTTGGCGGCAGCTCCCTTGCGGATGCGACGCAGTTAAACAAGGTAATTGACATCGTCCTCGCGGATCCTGCGCGGCGCATCGTGGTCGTTTCTGCACCTGGCAAGCGTGACAAGGGCGACACGAAGGTAACAGACCTCCTTATTGCGCTCGCCAAGACTGCGCTTGCAGGCGAGAACGTAGACCGCCAGCTTGGCGCGGTTGTTGAGCGCTATGCTCTCATTGCCGACGAACTTAAGCTCGGCGAGGACATCGTATCTGACATCACGCGCGACTTGAGGTCGCGTGTCGCCCAAGTCAAGGACCTCCGCCCCGAGGAGTTCCTCGATCTCGTCAAGGCAGCCGGCGAGGACAACAACGCGAAGCTCGTCGCGGTCGCGTTCGCGGCGCGCGGAAGGAAGGCGCGGTATGCGAGCCCGAAGGACACTGGAATGGTGCTGAAGGGCGAGTTTGGCGACGCTACGCTCGATCCCGACAGCTACGCCACGCTCTCGCGTGCGTTCTCGAACTTCGAGGGAATCGTCATCTACCCCGGCTTCTTCGGCTATACGAAGGAAGGCAAGGTTGCGACGTTCCCGCGCGGCGGCTCCGACATCACGGGCTCGATCCTCGCGGCGGCCGTGTGTGCCGACGTTTACGAGAACTTCACCGATGTCGACTCGGTCTATCCGGTTGATCCTCGCATCGTTCCCGAGGTGAAAGAGGGCATTCCCACGATGACCTACCGCGAAATGCGCGAGCTTGCCTACGCTGGCTTTGGCGTCTTCGCCGACGACGCGGTCATTCCAGCGGTTCGCGCGCGAATTCCGATCAACATCCGCAACACGAACCACCCTGGCGAGCCCGGCACGATGATTCAGCAGTCGCGCCGTGTCGTTCCCGGAACGGTGGTCGGCATCGCGAGCGCAGACGGTTTCTGCAACATCGTCGTCGAGAAGTACCTGATGAACCGCGAGATCGGCTTTGGCAGGCGGCTTCTCCAGATTCTCGAGGACGAGCACGTTCCCTACGAGCACATGCCCTCGGGCGTCGACTCACAGTGCATCGTCATCAAGGAGCAGTACCTCCCGCGCGAGGTCGAGCGCCGCGTCGTGGCGACGATTCGCCGCGAACTTGAGCCCGATTTCGTGACGGTCGAACGCGATATCACGACGCTTATGGTCGTGGGCGAAGGCATGTGCTATACGCCTGGTATGCTCGCGAAGGCCTGCCTTGCGCTTGCGTCCGCTGGGATATCGCTCTCCATGGTGAACCAGGGGTCATCCGAGGTCTCGTTCATGATTGCCGTCCGAAAGCAGGACCGCGACAATGCCGTCCGTTCGCTTTACAAGGCATTTTTCGGTTGACGCGCGGACGAAAATTGCATAAAATATTCGCCAAAATCGGGTAATTAGGATTACGAAATGTTCCGTATACCAAAGCTAAAGTCTTTCTTCTCGACAGACATCGGCATCGACCTCGGCACGGCGAACTCGCTCGTCTATGCCAAGGACCGCGGAGTTGTTCTCCGTGAACCCTCGGTCGTCGCCATCCAGGCCGGCTCGAAGCGCGTCCTTGCGGTAGGTGAGGAAGCGAAGCGGATGCTTGGCAGGACTCCGGGAAACATCATCGCGATTCGTCCGATGAAGTCTGGCGTCATAGCCGACTTCGACATCACCGAGGCGATGCTTGCCTACTTCATCAACAAGGTCTGTCCGAAGCGCTTCTGGTCGAAGTACGCGAAGCCGCGCATGGTCATTGCCGTGCCGTCGGGCATCACCGAGGTCGAGAAGCGCGCCGTTGAGGATGCGGCGCACGCAGCTGGCGCGGGGGATGTCTTCCTCATTGAGGAGCCGATGGCTGCGGCGATCGGCGTCGGACTTCCTGTCAGCGAGCCGGCGGGTTCGATGATTGTCGATATCGGCGGCGGCACATGCGAGGTGGCGATCATCTCGCTCGCCGGCATAGTCCACAGCTACTCCGCCCGTGCGGCTGGCGGCGACGCGATGGACGAGTGCATCATGAAGTACATCCAGCGGGTCTACAACCTGCTGATCGGCGAGCGCATGGCCGAGATGATAAAGATTGAGATAGGGAGCGCCTTCCCGACTGGTGAGGAGAAGACGCTCGAAATCAAGGGCAGAGACATAGTGGCGGGGTTGCCGAAGACTTTGACGATAACCTCCGAGGAAATCAGGGGAGCCCTGAAGGAGCCGGTCAGCCAGATCGTGGATGCAGTGAGGACCACGCTGGACAAGTGCGAACCGGAACTCGCGGCCGACCTTGTGGACAGGGGCCTTGTGCTGTCGGGCGGAAGCTCGCAGCTCAAAGGCCTCGACAAGCTTCTTGCGCAGCAGACGGGGCTTCCCGTCACGGTGGCGGACGATCCGCTTTCGGCTGTCGCTGAAGGCACGGGCGTCGTGATGAACGAGCTCGATTTCCTCGCGAAGAACAAGCGTGCGTAGAGTCTTCGGCAAGTCCGCCCGTAGGTGAGGACTTGCCAGAATGAAAGCCAAAACGACCGGTGCATACGCGCTCATCGCCCTCGGGGCGGTGGCAGTGGCGGTCGTCGCCTTTTCCCGCGGGACGGCGCTTGAGGCGATCTTCCCCGCCGAGCGCGCGCGCCGTACGTTTTCCGACAAGGTCTGGTCGCGCGTGACGGGAGCTTGCCGTGGCGCTTCGGCAAGTGCCGAGAATGTGGCTTTAAGGCGTGAGGTCGCAGCGCTCGCTCTTGCGCGCGACGATGCCGCGCGGCTTGAGGCCGAGAACGCCCGCTTAAGGCGCGTCCTTGAATACAGAGATCAGAACCCTGAGACGTGGCTCGTTGCAGAGGTTCTTGCCTCTGGCGGCTCGTCGGGGCCGCGCCGCACCATGAGGGTGGGCAAGGGGTCGCTCGCTGGCGTGTGCGAGGGTGCGGTAGTCGTCGTTCCCGAAGGGCTTGTCGGGCGCGTTGAATCCGTCACGCCCCACACGTCGGAAATCCGCCTTGTCACCGATCCTTTGCTCGGCGTCGGCTGCGAGGTGTCGCTTCCAGGGGGCGGCGTCTTGCGCGGAACGCTCGCGGGCGGCACCGAGGAGCGGCTTGTCATGAAGCACATTTTGTCTGCGGCGGAGGTTCCGCCGCGCAGTCCGGTTTACACGTCGGGTCTCGGAGGGATATATCCCAAGGGGATCGCCGTAGGCACTTTGCTCGAAGTCAGAAACGACTCTGATTCGCCGAGACGAGAGGGTGAAGTGCTGCCGGCTGTCGACTTTGCGACGCTGAGGGACGTCTTCATCCGCCGTGAAAAATAACTTGGTCCAGTTTGCGTTCATCGTAGTCTCCATCGTCCTTGGCGGGGCGCTGGAGGACATGCTGCCGTCGATCGGCTCGCTTGGGCTCCCGATACTCCTGTCGCTTGCCGTCTTTTTCGCAGTCGAGACGAAGATGCCGATATGGATTATGGCGGCGGTGGCCGCTGGAGCGTTCGAGGAGGCGATCTACTCGCTGCCCCCCGGCTCTGCGATGGTCTTCTTTGCCGCAATAGCCGTGGCGATAAGGTTCTTCCGCGAGCCGGTCGTCTGGATTGCCGCCGCTTACCCAGCGTACCAGGTATGGCTTGCTCTTGTCGCAGACGGCGCTGGCGCCTCGGGGAGAATCCTTCTCTCGGTGCCTGTCGGCGCGGTTTTCCTCTCGCTTGCGTTTGTCGTGCTTCCGCGACTCTGGAGAAAGGCGGGTGCCGATGCGTGACGACATGTCCATCGCAAGCGACCTCTCCGTCCTCGCGGTCGGCATCGTCATCGTTGCCGGGCTTGTCGCGCTCGGCTTCCGCCTTGCGCAAGTGCAGCTCGTGGATGCGGCGAAACATTCCTACGACGGCGCAAGGCAGGCGATACGCAGCGTGCTGACAGCGGGCCCTCGCGGACGTATCATCGCTCGCGACGGAACCGTTCTTGCCGACAACCGCGCATCTGTCTCAATTGTCGTGAACCCTGAGGGGTTCCAGCGCCGTTCGTGGAACGACACCGTCCTTGCGATCTCGAACGCCGTCGACGAAGTGTCTGAGGTTGTCGCGCTCCCCGTCTCGCTCACTACGAATGTGATAGCGCGCCACGTGCGCCAGAAGCTCGCGCGTCCGCTTGTTGTGTGGCGCGACGTTGGCGAAGAGGCGATAGCGCGCTTTGCCGAGCATGCGTCGGAGTTCCCGGGCTTCTCGTGCATCGAGACTGAGGAGCGCATCTATCCCAAGGGGCGTCTTGCCGCGCATGTCCTCGGCTATGTCGGCCGCCGCGAGACGGAGTCGGCGGGCGGAGAGCAGTTCAACTTCCGCGACAAGGAGATGTGCGGACGCGAGGGCCTCGAGGCGTTCTACGACAGCTACTTGCGCGGCTCCTCTGGGGAACTTAGGGTCACTGTCGACGCGCGTGGCTTTGCCGTCGACGAGACGGTCGTAAGAGAGGTGCGACGTGGCCCCGACCTTTGCCTCTCGATTGATGTCGCGGTTCAGCGTGCCGTCGAGCGGCAGCTGCGCGGCGAACGCGGCGCGTGCGTTGTCATTGATCCGCGCGACGGTGCGGTACTCGCGCTCGCGAGCGCTCCCGCATACGACCTGAATCTCCTCGTGCCGCATCTCACGCCCGAGATGAACGACCGTCTTTTCAGGAACGCTCGCAACGACTACCGCAACCGCGCCTGCTTCGAGACATACGCGCCCGGTTCGACGTTCAAGCCGGTTACCGCCCTCGCGGGACTCAAGGCGGGCGTTCCGCCGGGGGCAACCTATGACTGCATCGGCGTCTTTGAGCTCGGTGGAATGAAGCTTCACTGCGCGCGCCGCTGGGGGCATGGCCCGATAGACATGAGGCATGCGATAAAGGAGAGCTGCAACACCTATTTTTCCAACCTCGGCTGCGACATTGGCACGAACGCGCTTTTCGCGGCGGCGCGCGCGATGGGCCTTGGCGCTAAGACGGGAATCGACTTCCCGCAGGATTCCGCGGGCGTCGTGCCGTCGGCCGAATACAAGCGAATCCACTATGACATGCCGTGGTACGCGAGCGATCTCGCGCACGCCTCGATAGGCCAGGGGCAGCTGCTTGTGACGCCTCTCCAGATGGCGCGTCTCGCTGGTGCGATAGGGACGGGTTTCCTTACGAGGCCGCGCCTGAGGGCTGACTCGCCGGTAGAGCGCACGCCGCTGCCTTTCTCCGCGCAGAATCTCGCCGTCATCCGGGAGGGCATGAGGATGGTGGTTGACGGCGGCACCGGACGTCTTGCCGGAGATGGAGTCGCTGTCGCAGTCGCGGGCAAGACGGGGACGGCCGAGGTCGGCCTTGGCGCGACGAGGCGCAAGAACACATGGTTCATCGCCTACGCTCCGGCGGAGAAGCCGACTGTCGCGATTGCGATGGTGATCGAGAACGGCGAATCGGGCGGTGGCACTACCGCGCCGAAGGTGAATGCAGTGCTTAAGGCGATATTTGGAGAGGTGGAGAAGTTGGAGTCCAGAGTTGGAGTTGGAGAAAGGAGTCAGGGGTCAGGAGTCAGGGGTCAGGAGTTGGAGAAAGGTAATGCTGGATAGGATCAAGAGGTTCAACTGGCTGATGTTCGCGGCAATGCTGGCGCTCGTGGCGCTCGGCACCGCCGCGATATACTCGGCCGGCAACGCGCGCGAAGCGGCTGTCTTCCACAGCATGTGGAAGGCAAACCTTTCGACGGCCGTGTTTGGACTTGTCGTCTATTTCGTGCTTGCATTCTTCGACTACCGCCGCTACCTGAACCTTCTCGCCGCACCGTCGTATCTCTTCGCCCTCGTTCTTCTCGTCGTCGTTCTTCTTGTCGGCACCTCGACCTATGGCGGGCGGCGCTGGCTTTGGTTCTTCCAGCCTAGTGAAGTGGCGAAGATCTGCGTAATCGCGGCGCTCGCGTGGATATACGGCACTGCGGACGCGAGGCCGTGGCTTAGGAAGTTCCCCGGCTTCCTGCTCGCGGCTGCGGTGATTGGCGTTCCGGCGCTGCTCATACTCCTCGAGCCGGACCTCGGCACGATGCTCTCGCTTCTTCCAGCGACGCTCGTGATGCTTTTCGTAGCGCGCGTCTGGCGACGCGGGCTTTTGACGGCGGCTTGCATCGCGGCAATCGTCGCGTCGGCGGTCCTCGCCGCGGTCTACGAGGCGGAGAAGCCGGGCGTCACTGAGGCCCGCAGGGCGGCGATAATGAAGTTCGTCCCCCTAAGGCCGCACCAGGTGAAGCGCGTGAAGATATTCCTCTTCCCGGACGAGGATCCCCACGCCGCGGGATATACTTTGAGGCAGGCGATGATATCGATCGGTTCCGGCGGATTCGCCGGCAAGGGGTTCCGCAAGGGCGAGACGAACCACCTGAAGTACCTGCCGCAGTCAATTTCGATGAACGACTTCATCTTCTGCGTATACGCGGAGGAGGCGGGGTTCATTGGATCGGTCGCGCTGCTTGCGCTTTTCGGGGCGCTTCTCGTCCCGTGCGTGTGGACGGCGTATGTCGCGGCGGACGGGAGGGGACGGCTGGTTTCCATCGGCGTCGCGACCCTCGTGTTCGCGCACGTCTTCATAAACATAGCGATGTCGATCGGGCTCGTCCCGATTACGGGGCTGCCGCTGCCGTTCATATCGGCGGGGCGGACGTTCCTCGTGACGGTGATGGCCGGGCTCGGCGTCGTGCAAAGCGTATCAATACATAGAAGGGAGAACGACAGATGAACCTGTTCGGATGGCTAAAGCGCTCAAAGCTGAAGCGCGAGATAATAGTAAACGTGGAAAAGCTCGAAACCCGCGTCGCGGTACTTGAAAACGGCCGCCTCGAGGAATTCATGGTCGAGCACCCGGAGGCCGAGCGCCTCGTCGGGAGCATATTCAAGGGGCGCGTCCAGAACCTCGAGAACGACCTACAGGCGGCGTTCGTCGACATCGGGCTCAAGAAGAACGCGTTTCTGCACTACTGGGATATGACGCCCGACGCGGACGCCCTGCTCGACGAAGACGACGAGCCGAAGAAGGGGCAGAAGGGCGGCAGGAAGTCGAACCGCCTCTCGGACGCCGAGATTGCGAAGCGCTTCCCTCCCGGGAGCGAGATCATCGTCCAGGTGACGAAGGGCCCGATCTCGACGAAGGGCCCGCGCGTCACAGCGAACCTCTCTATTCCGGGACGCTATCTCGTCATGATGCCAGGAACGCGCATCCGCGGCGTCTCGAAGAAGATCGGCGACGCGAAGGAGCGCCAGCGCCTCAAGAAGATACTCGACAAGCTTCCTTTACCCGAGAACGTCGGCCTCGTCGTACGCACCGTCGGCGCGGGCGCGAGCTCCCGCGCGTTCGCTCGCGACCTCAGGAGCCTGCTCTCCGTCTGGAGCGAGATGCAGTCGAACACGAAGCGCCTCAGGACGCCGTGCTGCATTTTCCAGGAGCCCGACCTCTGCGAGCGCGTCGTCCGCGACTGGCTCACCGAGGACGTCGACGCCATCGTGATCGACGACGAGGCGAGCTACGAATCGATGCGCGAAGTGACAGGGCGGATTTCGCGCCGCGCCAAGGGGAAGATACGCCGCTACGATGGCGTCACCAACGTCTTCGAGCACTACGGCCTCGAGCGCCAGCTTGCCGAGGCGTTCTCGCGCCAGGTGCCGCTCAAGTCGGGCGGGTATCTCGTCATTGACGAAACCGAGGCGCTTATCGCAGTCGACGTCAACACCGGCCACCACAAGGGCAAGGGCAGCCAGGAGGAGGCGATCCTCGAGGTAAACCTCGAGGCCGTCGAGGAAGTCGCGCGCCAGCTGCGCCTCAGGAACATCGGCGGGCTCGTAGTCCTCGACCTCATCGACATGAAATCCCGCAAGCACCAGAAGCAGGTGTACCGCGCGCTAAAGGACGCGCTGAAGCGCGACAGAGCCCGCACGAATGTCCTCGAGATCTCCGAGCTCGGACTTCTCGAGATGTCGCGCCAGCGCCAGGACCGCTCGATTCTCTCGATGCTCACCTCGAAGTGCCCCTACTGTTCGGGCCACGGGCTCGTCAAGTCTCCGATGTCCGTTTCGATAGAGCTCCAGCGCAAGCTCGTCTCGCTTCTCCGCAAGGCCGAAGCGGACAAGAAGCCGTTTGAGCCGAAGATCGTGATTGCGCCGCAGGTGATGCAGCGCCTACGCACCGAGGATGCCGAAATTCTCGCGCAAATGCAGAAGCAGTTCAACACCCGTCTTACCTTCGTCTCGGAGCTCCACCGCCACCCCGAGGCGTTTTCCATACTGGACGCGGCCACCTCACAAGTGCTATACTCTCAGACATGAAGACCTATGCCCTCATAGCCGCGGCGCTTTCAGCCGCAACGCTTTTCGGAAAGCCGACCGGCGAAGTAAAGATCACGGCCGACAGGGTTGCCGCCGACAACGTCACGGGTGCGCTCGCGGCCTCGGGCCACGTTCAGGCCGTGTCTGCGCCGATGGTTCTTAGATCTGACTTGGTGACCCGCGACGCCGAAGGCGAATTCAAGTTTGCGGATCCGACCCACCTCACCACGTGCACCAACGACTGGGACCATCTCCACTGGCGCATGTCTGGCGAAGTGCGCTTCAGCGAGGGGCACTACGTCCTCCTTCGCAACGCGTGGCTCAGGATGTGGGACATCCCCGTGCTGTGGCTTCCCTACTGGTACTATCCGATGGACACCGACTACGGCTTGCGCGTGATGCCGGGATACACCTCGCGCTGGGGCGTTTCGCTGTTCACGAAGTACGTATACGGCATCTGCGGCAGCATGGCCGAGGGCTCGTATGGTCTCGCCGGCAGCACGCGCTTCGACCTCCGTCAGAAGAACGGCGTCGCGCTCGGACAGTCCGTCAAGTGGAACCTCGGAGACTTTGGCAAGGGCAAGTTCAAGGTCTACTATGCGTGGGACCAGGACGCCGACCGCTATGACCGCCACTGGAACGACAAGAAGAAGTGGAACTACAGCCATTGGGGCAACACCGTTCCCGACAGGCGTTACGGGCTAAGCCTTGAGCATCGCGTAGAGCCGACGGAGCGCGATGCGCTCTGGGTCAGTGCCGTGTACTACAGCGACTCTCACTTTCGCCAAGATTTCCTCAGGAAGACGACGACATACGAGGGCAACTTGCTTGCCTCCCACTATTCCAACGAGGTTGCGTGGGAGCACACCGAGAGCGCGTTGTCGGTGGGTACGAGCGTGTCCGGTCCGTTGAACAACTTCTATCCCGGCGTCGCGCGTCTCCCAGAGTTCTACTTCGACGTCAACCCCATGCCGGTCTGGACGCTTCCTGTCAACTACGAGTCGCAGACGAGGGTCGGCTACCTTGACCGAGACTACGCGAAGTACGGCAGCCGCTACACGGCGCCGCAGTACCGCTTCTCGCCTGGGCCGTGGGCGAACTACAACGCCTTCCGCCTCGACACGTACCACCGTCTCACGCTGCCGATGAAGTTCGCCGACGTCCTCTCGGTCGTTCCGCGCTTCGGACTGAGGGGCACGTACTGGAGCGACACGGGCTACATGGCCGCTCCCGACATGCGCGCGGGATCTACGGGAAACGACGCCTGGCGCACTATCGTCGAGGGTGGCGTGACGTTCGCCGCGCGCGGCACCGCCGACTTCGACAACGGGGTCACCCACGTCGTGGAGCCGTACTTCGACATGCTTGCGCAGGAGGCCAATGTCACCGGCACAAAGAAGGACGAGAGGATCTACCGCTTCGACAGTCTTGACTCAAGCAGCGACTGGCTCGACCAGTTCGCGGGCCGTTCACGCAATCTGCCGTATTCGTGGTACGGCGTTACGCCCGGCATCCGCAACGCGCTGCGCAAGTCCGAGGAGGGCGGGCTTTCGCGCACGCTTCTCGACCTCGACGTCTACTGTGCAGTGCAGTTCAACGACACCTCCTACACGGCGGGCAACAAATACCATCGGCTCGTGAAAAACCTCGAGGATCCGAACTACGGCGAGGATGCCCCGATATTCGTGCCTGGCGTCCGCGTCCGCTGGTTGCCGTCGGAGGGTGTCAGCCTCTCCGCCCGCCTTGAGTACGACACGGAAAACGACGAGTTCGCCTACGGCGATCTCAAGTGGTCCCACCGTCTCTTTGATTCGTTCAGCTACCGCGTCACCTACTCTGGGCGCAGCCACCGCCGCTGGGACTACTCGTCGACCGCATACGACAAGGAGACGATGCGCAACGAAGACCTGAACTGGGCGAAGTTCCAGTTCCTCGAGGTCGGCTTCGAGCACGAGCTGTGCGACGCCATCGCGTGGAGCCCCTATGTCCGCTGGGACTGCCGCGAGGGCGAGCTTGACGAGATCGGCACGTGGATAGACTTCCGCACAGACTGCCTAGGATTCCGCCTCAGCGTCTCCTACGAGAACGACTTCAAGCGCGTGGACGGTTCGATATACGAGCATGACTGGAACGTTGAGTTCTTCGTCTATCTTCGCGCCCTCGGCCCCTCGTCGGGCAATCCCTTCCACGGCGACTGACGGCCAAGGCCGTTTCTGCGTCCATGTGGGCGACATGAAGCCGCGCCAATTGGCGCGATTGTGGGCGATGTCGTTGGCTCGCGCTACGAGTGGCACAACGTTAAGACAAAGGACAACTCGCTGGCGCGAGTATTCCAGATTACCGAAAAGACGAGGAAAAGGCTTCGGCTTTATCTTGATGAAGATGTCTGAACTGAAAATCTCCGCCACGGACCGCGGCAGAAATGGTATAATTCGCAATAAGCAGAAGAATGCAGAAGCAACCCGACATGGGCAATAAAAACACAAATCTCCAGAAGGCAAAGGATGCCAAGTATGATGAGTTTTATACGACCTATGAAGACATCCTAAAAGAGGTCTATCATTACACTGCGCACTTTGCCGGCAAAACGGTTCTCTGCAATTGTGATGATCCGTTTGAATCGAACTTCTGCCTTTTCTTTTTAAGGCATTTTAACGTCTTAAAATTGAAGCGCCTAATATGTACTTCCTATAAATCTTCAGGCGTTATAACAACCAGACTTTCCCTTAATGACAACTTTGGGAAATCGCTTTCAAATGGTTTTGGATATGTTCTTGATGTTTCAAAATTCTCAAACACCAAAGGCGTCTTGCCAGAAGAAGAGGTTGTCAAATTTCTTAAACGTGGCAAGGCAATCAGAATTCTTCGCGGAGACGGCGATTTTCGGAGCGACGAATGTATTGAATATCTGAAGCAAGCAGATATTGTTGTTACCAATCCCCCGTTTTCACTCTTCAAGGAAATTGTCGCCACAATAATGCAGCATGGGAAACATTTTCTTCTTGTCGGCAATCAAAATGCATTGACCTACAAAGAAATTTTCCCTCTTATTCGGGACAACATAGTCTGGACAGGCTATCAGTTTGGCGAAATGAAGTTTCGTGTGCCGGCATCGTCTGAACCACGAAAAATCAGATACTGGGTGGATGCAACGGGGCAGAAATGGCGAAGCTTAGGGAATGCCATGTGGCTTACAAATCTCGACATCCAAAGAAGATACGAATATCTACCCCAGACTAAACGATATTCTCCGATTGAGTACCCGAAGTATGACGCATTTGATGCTATACACGTACGCAAAATCACTGACATACCATGCGATTATGCAGGGATGATGGGTGTTCCCATCACGATTGTCAATCGTTACAATAGCGAACAGTTTGAGATCGTAGGCGAGGCCAATCATGGTTCGGACAATGAATACGATCTGTTCAAGCCTACAATCAAGGGGAAATTGATTTTCAAGCGAATCCTCATAAGGAACAGGAATCCTATGACCACAGCACGGTTTCGTGTCCTTGATCTATTTAGCGGAGCTGGTGGATTCTCTTACGGAATGGAAAAGAACCCTAACTTCGTTACGGAAGTTGCATTAGATTTCAATCCCAAGGCGATTGACACATTCAAACATAATATGCCCCATGCCGAAACGGTGGTTGGTGACATTACCAACAGGTCTGTAAAGCAAAAAGTCGTCGAGTTAAGTAAGGCGCGTGGTGTCAACATGATAATAGGCGGGCCGCCTTGTCAAGGATTCTCCCTGAAAGGGAAGAAGCTTGGGCTCGCCGATTCGAGAAATTATCTTTTTAAAGAATACCTAAATCTCGTCAAGGCGATTAACCCCGAGGTTTTTGTTATTGAAAACGTCAAGGCGCTGCTCTCCACATCCGCCGGATGGTTCAAGGATCAAATAATTAAAAAAGTCACCAACATGGGGTATCATGTTGAATATGGCGTGCTCACCGCTTCTGACTTTGGGGTTCCCCAGTCGAGGCAGCGGGCTATATTCATTTGTTCGAGGATTGGGGTTGTCGCTCTCCCGAAGCCGACTTGTCAGAAAAGCGTAACCGTCCGTGAGGCAATAGAAGATCTTGCATATTTGAATTCTGGCGAAGGTGCGTTTGAACAAGATTACACCACAAAAGCTCGGTGCAAATACCAAAGGCTCATGCGCGAAGGCAGTACAAAATTGTTCAATCACAAGGCGTCGAATCACGACGAAATAGCTATAAGGAAACTTCGGCTCATCCCCCCAGAATGCGGCAAAGAGCATCTTCCAGAAGATATGTTGGGGAAGCAGCAATTTTCCGGGACTTGGGGGAGGCTGAAGTGGGACGAAGTGTCTCCCACTATTGATACCCGGTTCGATGCTGCTTCTAACGGCACTAACAACCACCCGTTTCTTCATCGCGCTATAACTCCAAGAGAAGCTGCAAGGATACAGTTCTTGCTGTCATCAGTTGGGTTGGGGAGCTTGAATAAAATTCTAAATAATTTATCACGACAAGACCTTCTGGACTTTGGAGAGGGTAAACTCATAAAAAAGATGCATGTCGCCAAATGGGATGTTTCAAGATCCTCAATAGACTATAATACCCTTGTCCCTAAGGTAGATTGATCATGGAGAAACGGGTCCGTATATGTTTTTCCGCATATGCGGGATGGAGAGAAATGGATTTGGAAACGCGTGATTGCGGTTGCTATTGTGGCGATGGCGATGGCCGCGAAGGCGATTATTGGATGACTTTCTGCGAGACGCCTGGCGGGCAGCAGTACCCCCCCGCAGGTCGGGTATGTGAAGTCGGACGCCGATGGATTCCTGATGATCAGGGCTGGGGCAGCAGGAGAAGGCTTTCTCCACGGGCGTGGCTCACGGGCTGGTGACGAAGAGGGTCAAAAAAGACCCATAAAAAACCCTTTCGCGACCCACGCGAAATTTGTAGATTTGCGACAATGTTCCCGCCTTGGAAAACAAGGCGAAAGGAAAAGGGAACATGGTTGCAAGATGCTATTCGGGTGCGATAAACGGCGTAGACGCGTCGACTGTCGAAATCGAGGTCAGCTCCTCCAAAGGGACGAGCTCGTTCGCGATCGTCGGCCTTCCCGACACGGCGGTGAAGGAGGCGAAGGACCGCGTCTCGACCGCGCTTAGGAATTCCGGCTTCAGATCGAAGGACGAATACTCCGTTACGGTGAACCTCGCGCCCGCCGACGTGAGGAAGGAAGGGCCGATCTACGACCTCCCGATTGCCGTCGCGCTTCTCAAGGCGACGCAGCGACTTCGCACCGAGGAGCTTTCGGAGTACGCGCTCGTGGGGGAGCTGTCGCTCTCGGGCGGGGTGCGGCGCGTCAGGGGCATCATTCCAATCGTCGTCGAGATGCGGCGCATCGGTCGCCGCGCGGTGCTCGTTCCCGAGGAAAACGCCGAGGAGGCGAGCGTCGTCCCTGGAATCGACGTCATCCCCGTTAGGACACTTTGCGAGGCGGTTAAGTACCTTAGCGGTGAGCTGGAGATAGAGCCGCACTCGACCGACCTCGCCTCTCTCGTCGCGGCAGATGAAGGTCATGGCGACGACTTCGCGGACGTGAAAGGGCAGGAGAGTCTTCGCACGGCGGTCGAGGTTGCAGTTGCCGGCGGGCATAACTTGCTTATGATCGGCTCGCCCGGGTCTGGCAAGACGATGATTGCACGGCGTATACCATCTATTCTCCCGCCCATGAGCGTAGAGGAAGCGCTTGAAGTCTCTAAGATCCATTCCGTCGCGGGGCGCGAGAAGGGCGGTGGGATGTTCGTCACCTCCCGGCCTTTCCGTGCGCCGCACCACACCGTGAGTTCAATCGGTCTTCTTGGTGGCGGAACCAAGCCGGTCCCCGGCGAAGTCTCGCTCGCGCATCGTGGCGTCCTTTTTCTCGACGAGTTCGCAGAGTTTCCTCGCCCCGCCCTCGAAGTCCTTCGCCAGCCGCTCGAGGACGGCCATGTTTCCGTCTCTCGTGCGGCGGCTGCGCTCGACTTCCCGTCGCGCTTCATGCTCGTCGCGGCGATGAATCCCTGCCCCTGCGGGTACTACAACGACCCGACACACGAGTGCCGCTGCAACCAGCGGCAGATACTCAAGTACCAGCATCGCGTGTCTGGGCCTCTCCTGGATCGCATAGACATTCAGTGCGGTGTTGCGGCCGTAAAGCCAGACGAGCTTGACTCCCTCAAGCCGGGAGAATCGAGTGCGGTGATACGCGCGCGCGTGGTCGCGGCGAGGGCGTTGCAGCGCGAACGTTATCGCGGCATGCCGGGGATATCCACGAATGCCGACGCCAAGAGTCGTGACTTGAAGGACATCTGCCGCCTGGACGAGAAGGCGGCGCGGAAGTTCCGAGAGCAGCTTGAGCGGCTTCAGTTCTCGGCGCGCGCCTACGACCGCGTCCTCAGGGTTGCGCGCACATGCGCCGACTTGGAGGGGCATGCAGACGTGACGGAGGAGGATGTTTTCCGTGCCGCCCAATATCGTCAGCTTGACAACGGATCTGATTCTTTCTGGGCCTGATGGCCCTAAGAGCAAAAAAACAAACGAAAGGAGAAAACCATGAACGAGAATACAACTCAAGGCGCCGCTCCCGCAAAGGTCGGCCAATACCGCCCGAACCTGGCGTTCTACCATGCGAACGCCAAGGGCACGGGTTGTGCGCTGAAGCTTTCGCTTCATCCTGCGCACGACGATACGGACGGGTGCATAATGATGACGATGGCGAACCAGCTGACAATCGGCGACCGCATGTCTCCGAATCCTGTGTTCCCGAAGTTCGACTGGGACGGCAGACTAACGGTGAAGCTCGACTTTTCCGACCTGACTCGCATCGTCCAGGTGCTCAGGGGAGAGTGCGAGTCGATAGAGGACGGCAAGGGGCTGTACCACAGGACGGCTCGCTTCTATACGCGCATAGCTCTTAGGCACATGGTCGAGCCGATGGTCGGCTATTCGCTTGAGCTTTATCGAACCTCGAACGATGGGAAGGACGAGTCGAACGCGAGGATAATCCTCTCCGATGCCGAGGCGCTCGGGCTCGGGCTCGCGATAGAAAATTCGTTCGGCGTCATAAGCTTCGGCATACCGATGCTTGTCGAGCATGACACGACGGCCTATCGCCGCGAGGCGCGGGAGGCGAGGAATGCCGCTGCGGCCTAAAGCGCCCAACGTCGGCGTCGAGCACGGCGCATGGGGCGAGGATGTTGCGGTTGAGTACCTGCGGGTCCACGGCTACGAGATAGTCGACCGCAACGTCCGCCCCTGCCGCCGCGACCAGCGGCTTGAGATTGACGTAATCGCCTACGACCGTATGTACGACGTAATGGCGTTCGTCGAGGTGAAGCAGCATGCGCGCCGAAGCTCGTATGCGCGTCGCCTTCAGAGCATAACGCGGCGCAAGAAAGATCTTTTGCGCCGCGCTTGCCGCACCTGGCTTGCCAAGGAGCATTGGAAGGGCGGCTACCGATTTGACGTGATCGAGGTCTATGGCGAACCAAATTCGCGCATGCGGGCCGAGATCGACCATGTCCCAGGCGTCCAGCTGTTCGAGAAGAGCGAGCGGTATGTGCGCTGGGGCGACTGAAAACGAAAGGAGAAAACCATGACACTTGAAAACGTGATGAAGGAAATCAGGAAGCAGTTCGGAGAGATGTCGATACTAAAGCTTGGCGACGCGGCGAGGCGAGATGTCGAGGCCGTCTCGACGGGGGCACTCGGGCTTGATCTCGCGCTTGGAGTCGGTGGACTCCCTAAAGGGCGCATCATCGAGCTTTACGGCCACGAGTCTTCTGGCAAGACTACGCTTGCCCTGCATGCCGTCGCAAACGTCCAGAAGGCGGGCGGAACAGCGGCGTTCATCGATGCAGAGCATGCGCTTGATCCCGGCTACGCGAAAAAGATCGGCGTCGACCTCGCAGGACTCGTCGTCTCCCAGCCATCGAGCGGCGAAGAGGCGCTCACGATATGCGAGGAGCTTGTTAAGTCGGGAGCCGTCGATATCGTTGTCGTCGATTCTGTCGCGGCGCTGACGCCACAGGCCGAGATCGACGGCGCGATGGGCGACAGCCACGTAGGGCTTCAGGCGCGGCTTATGTCGCAGGCGATGAGAAAGCTCACCGCCGCGATCGCGCAGACGAAGACGCTTTGCATCTTCACAAACCAGGTGCGCGACAAGATTGGCGTGATGTTCGGGAATCCCGAGACGACGCCTGGCGGCAAGGCGCTAAAATTCTACGCGAGCTGCCGTCTCCAGGTACAGCGCATCGGTGCGATAAAGTCCGTCGCAGGCGAGGTCATAGGGAATCGCACGCGCGTAAAGGTCGTGAAGAACAAGGTCGCCTCGCCGTTTACCGAGGCCGAGTTCGACATCCTCTATTCGTGCGGCATTTCGTGGGAGGGCTCTGTCCTTGACGCGGCGCTCGCTCGCGGCGTCGTGGAGAGGCGTGGCAGCTGGCTTGCCTTCGGTGGCGAGCAGATTGCCCAGGGGTCGCTTGCGGCGATTGCATACTTGCGCGACAATCCCGACTTGACCGCAAAGATTGTCGAGCTTGTCAAGACGACACCTCCCGACCCCGCCAAGGCCAAGGTAGCGAGGAAAGCGGCATGAAAAACCTTGCGCGTTGAAGCGTCAAGGGGGATATGATACAATAGTTATATCAAAAACGACATTTATGGATAGGAAGGAATTGAATATGACAAACGGGAAAAAGTCGACCATTGCGCTTGTGGTATGTGCGGCAGCAGTTTTTGTTGCGGGCGCGGCGTTTGCAAACGACATTGCCAAGTACGACAAGAACATGGCCGTAGAAGGCATTGTCGTCACCAACGGCATTAAGTGGGTCGACGGGAAGCTCCTGCCAATCGAGGGTCGCGCGTTCAATGACGTTGAGCACTACTACGATCGTCTGCCCGCAGGCGTTACAACGAATGTGAACGGCGGAGTGCGCTCGATGAAGCACCACACGTCCGGGATGCAGTTCAGGTTTGTGACCGACTCGAAGAAGCTCTCGTTCAAGTGGGTTCCGTACAACCAGAGCCTTGCAATGGATCATATGCCGGCCTCTGGCGTTAGCGGAATCGACGTCTACCGGTTTGACGCCAAGAGTGGGCGCTGGCTGTACGTCAAGACCGGTCGCATCACCAACGCGAAGGGTGCACAGATGCAGATTCCGTGGACGCCCGGCACGCCGTGCCTTGTGAACCTTCCGCTTTACAACGGCGTGAAGGAGTTTTCTCTCGGCGTCGAGCCGGACGCGACCGTCTCGGCACTTGGCCCCCGCAAGAGTGGCGTTGACAAGCCAGTCGTGTTCTACGGCACGTCAATAACTCATGGTGGATGCTGCTCTCGCCCTGGCCTGGCGTTTGTCAATATCGTTGGCCGAGACCTTGACGTCCCGGTGGTGAACCTCGGCTTTTCCGGCTCTGGCGTCATGGAGTTCGAGATGAGCGAACACCTCGCCCGCATAGACGCGAGTTGCTATGTGCTTGACTGCCTCTGGAACATGGTGTCGCTATCTTCGGGTGTGCGTAATGGCCGCAGTGTCGAGGAGAACTACGAGCCGTTCATAAGGAACCTGCGTGCCAAGCGGCCGGATGTGCCGATTGTCATGGCGGAGATGTGTGATGTCTACTGCGGCGGGAAAAACGCAAAGGACAAGTATATCAAGCAGCTTTACGACAAGCTTGTCGCCGAAGGCTGGAAGAATCTCGTATATCTGCCGAAAGACGACATGTACACGGGCGATTTGGAAGGAACAGTAGATGGTTGTCATCCAAACGACTGGGGCATGATGTCTCTCGCTCGCGCATTTGGCGGGGCGGTACGCAAGGCGCTGGGGCTTTGAGGGCGTAGATTATCGCAAAGTCCACGGCTTTGACAGTATACGCCGATTTTGATACAATATCCGCACTTTTTGCAAATGGGAGTATTGGAAATGAAAGAAATCAACGGTGAGCTGTCGGCCAAGGGGCTTAAAATCGCAATTGCCGCGAGCCGCTTCAACAGTTTTCTCGTCGAACAGCTCGTCAAGGGCGCAGAAGATGCGTTTATCCGCATGGGCGGTTCTGAGAAGGACCTGACTCTTGTCAGGGTTCCTGGTGCGTATGAGCTTCCCTTTGTCGCGGCGAAGCTTGCCGCTACGAAGCCCGATGCGATTGTGTGCCTCGGTGCCGTCGTGCAGGGGGCGACAGCTCACGCCGATCTGATCAACCAGGCGACAGCAAAGGCATTTACCGAGATTTCCGTCTCGTCCGGCGTTCCGGTGATCGACGGCGTCGTTTCCGCCGAGAGTCTTGAACAGGCGGTCGAGCGTTGCGGCACGAAGCAGGGCAACAAGGGTTTCTCGGCGATGCAGTCCGCCATCGAGACGGCAAACGTTGCGAAAAAACTGTAATTTGTGATTGAATCAAAGAAAGAAGGAAAAAACATGGCGAAAGAAGTGAAGAAGGTTGCGTTTCTGACGGCTGGTGGTCTTGCTCCCTGCCTAAGTTCCTCAATCGGTTACCTAATCGACGAATACACCAAGAAAGCGCCGAACGTCGAGATGATCGGCTACGTCAACGGCTATATGGGGCTCCTCAAGGGTGAGTCGATCCCTGTCACGCCCGAGGTGCGCAAGAACGCCCTTGTGCTGACGAAGCACGGCGGCTCCCCGATCGGCAACAGCCGTGTGAAGCTCACGAACGTCAAGGACTGCGTCAAGCGCGGTCTCGTCAAGGAGGGCGAGGATCCTCTCAAGGTCGCGGCCGACCAGCTCGTAAAGGACGGCGTTGACGTCCTTCACACCATTGGCGGCGACGACACCAACACTACCGCGGCCGACCTCGCGGCGTACCTCGCCACCAACAACTATCCGCTTATTGTCGTGGGTCTTCCCAAGACGATCGACAACGACGTCTACCCGATCAAGCAGTCGCTCGGCGCCTGGACGGCGGCCGAGGAGGGCGCGAAGTTCTTCATGAACGTCGTCAAGGAGAACAGCGCCAATCCGCGCGCGCTCACGATCCACGAGGTCATGGGCCGCAACTGCGGCTGGCTCACCTACAAGACGGCGCAGTGCTACCGCAAGATGCTCAAGCGCACGAAGTTTGTGCCCGAGTTCCTGCTTACGCCCGAGCGCCAGGACGTCCACGCCGTCTATGTGCCGGAGTGCAAGATTGACTTCGCCGCCGAGGGCGAGCGCCTTCGCAAGATCATGGACAAGTGGGACTCCGTCAACATCTTCGTTTCCGAGGGCGCTGGCGTCAAGGACATCATCAAGGAAATGGCGAAGCGCGGCGAGGAGGTTCCTGTGGACGCGTTCGGCCATCCGCGGCTTGACAAGGTCAACGTCGGCCAGTACATCGGCAAGCGCTTTGGCCAGCTTCTCGGCGCCGAGAAGGTGCAGGTGTTCAAGTCTGGCTACTTCGCCCGCGCTGCGGCTCCCTGCAAGAAGGACCTCAAGCTCATCGAGAAGTGCGCCCGCAAGGCCGTTGCATGCGCGCTTGCCGGCGAGAGCGGCGTCGTTGGCCCTGACGAGAGGAAGGGCGCGAAGATCTGCGCATGCGAGTTCCCGAGCATCAAGGGCGGCAAGCCCTTCAACGTGCGCAAGGGCTCGTTCCGCAAGATGCTGTCCGAGATCGGCCAGCCCAAACCGCGCAAAAAGCGCACCGCAAAGTAATTTTCCGGTCTGAGTAGTCTTCTCCCGGAGGAAGGAGGTTTTATGGCAGAGAGCATCAAGAAGGGCGTTATAGTCGAGTTTGACTTTGCCGCCATGGATGGAGCGGAGCTTCTCTTCTCCGTCACAAAGCGCTTCCTTTCGGCGCTCGACAAGATACCCTTTGACGAGCGCATAGAGGCCCAGCATCTCGCCGGGGGCAACTACCAGGGAGCCCTTGCCGAGTATTTCTCCATCGTCAAGACGAAGAAGACTGCGGCAAAGGCCGCCAAGGATCTCGCCGCCGCGTTCGAGGCCGCTCTCAACGAGGCTGTGCCGAAGGCGGTAACCACGTCCTTCAAGAACTTTGTCTCCACAATCGCCTCGAAGGGCGTCAAGGTCGTGATCGCGACGCGCGCCGACATAGAGACGGTGCAGCCGGCGTTCGAGGGGCTCCTTGGCGAAGATGTTGTTCTCTACCACGAGACGGCGTCGACCTATGGCAGCGTAAAGTGGGACGCCTGGCGCCGCGCCTGCGCGATGAACAAGCTGCGCAACTTCTCGACGCTCGCCGTCACCGGTTCGGGGCACGGCGTCAAGTCGGCGCTTGTCGCGGGAATGGGTTCTGTCGCCGTCCTCAATCCACACGTCGCCTACCAGGATTTCGGCGGCGCGGACGAGGTTGTCCGCGAGCTCAATTCCGCCGCGGCCAAGGTGGTCCTCGAGGTTCTCAGGGTCTGACATGTCAGGCATCGAGCGACTGCACGACATAATGACGCGGCTCAGGGATCCCGAAAAGGGATGCCCGTGGGATCGCGAGCAGACACTTGAGTCGCTAAAACCCTGCCTTCTCGAAGAGACGCACGAGCTCCTCGCGGCGATGGATCGCCCGGAGGACAAGGCCAACTATGTCGAGGAGCTTGGCGACGTTCTTCTCCAGGTCATGTTCCAGTGCGTCATGGCCGAGCAGGAGGGGCGCTTCTCCTTCGACGACGTGGCGAACGCGATTTCCGACAAACTCGTCCATCGTCACCCGCATGTCTTTCCGCCTTCGCCTGCCGACGATCTTCCCGATGGGCTTCGGCGGACAAGTGGCAACGTCGATGCAAAGGACTCCGCGACAGTGCTCCGCAACTGGGAGCAGATAAAGCAGATGGAGCACAAGAAGGAGGCGCGTCATTCCGCCCTCGATGGCGTTCCCGCCGCGCTCCCCGCGCTCCTAAAGGCCCAGCGCACCCAGGAGAAGGCCGCGCGCGTCGGCTTCGACTGGAAGGACGCCGACGGCCCGATGGAGAAGATCGAGGAGGAACTTTCCGAGCTCAAGGCCGAGATTGCCGCGCGAAAGAGCGACAAGCCCGCCGATTCCGACAAGGTTAAGGGAGAGCTTGGCGATCTCGTCTTCGCCGTGTGCAACCTCGCTCGCCATCTCAAGGTGGATGCCGAGAGCGCCGCAGAGCTCTCGACCTCTAAGTTTTCCCGCCGCTTCCGCGCCGTCGAGGCCGGGGCAAAGGCCCAGGGCCGCTCGCTCAAGGACATGACCCTTGCCGAGATGGACGAGCTCTGGAACGAGGCAAAGAAGCACGATGACGATTAGCGTCATTGAGCCCCATGGATTTTGCGCCGGAGTGACCGCCGCGCTTAAGAAGGCCCTTTCCCTCGCGGCCAAGCCCCGCGATGACTCAAACCCTCAAACCCTCAAACCCTCAAACCCTTCCCTGTACTGCCTTCACGAACTCGTCCATAACGAGATTGTCGTCGATGAACTGAAGAAGCGCGGATTCACATTCGTAGAAAGTCTCGCCGAGGTTCCGGACGGTGCGACGGTGCTCTTTTCGGCGCATGGTGTAGCGCCGCAGATACGGGAGGCGGCGAAGGCGCGGGGTATCCGCGTCGTAGACGCGACCTGTCCCTTTGTCGAGCGAGTCCACAAGGCCGCGCGAGAATTCGCCGAGAAGGGGCTTCGCGTGGTAGTCATCGGGCATCCCGGGCACATCGAGGTCAAGGGCATCGTCGGCGAAGTCGGGGAAGCGGTCGTGATTTCCAATGTAGCGGCGGCAAAGGAATTTTGTGCGGCAACAGCAGACGCAGCCGCACGGCTCGGCGTCGTGTCGCAGACTACGATGAACGCAGACGAAGTTGCCGAGATCGTCGCGGCGCTCAAGACTCGCTTCAAGGTCGAGACGACGGCCGAGGTCTGCAACGCGACGAAGTTGCGGCAGGACGCCGTAAAGGCGTTCGGCGGCGATGCCGTTCTCGTTCTCGGCAGCGCAAGCTCTTCGAACACGGCGCGGCTTTGCGAATGTGCGCCGTGCAGGGCGTTCAGGGCGGGAACGATGGACGAGGTGAAGTCGCTTGACCTTTCGGGGGTGACGCACCTCGGCGTGACTTCCGGCGCATCTACCCCAGAGGAATTTCTAAAGGCCGCAGTCGCATGGCTTCGCGGCGAAAGGACATAATATATGGAAAAGAAGACACAGCAGTTCAAGGCCGAGATCGCGGAAATGCTCGATCTCGTCGTCAATTCACTCTACTCGAAGAAGGAGATATTCCTCCGCGAGCTCATCTCGAACGCGTCCGACGCGATCGATCGAGCGAAGTTCCTCTCGCTCACCGACAAGGCGCTTGTCGCGGACAACCCCGAGTGGAAGATCCAGATCGCCGCCGACAAGGGCGCGAAGACGCTGATGATTTCCGACAACGGCATCGGCATGGACGCCGCCGAACTCGAGCAGAACCTCGGCACCATCGCATCGTCCGGCACGAAGAAGTTCCGCGAGATGCTGAAGGAAAAAGGAGGGGAGTCGCTTCCCGAGCTCATCGGCCAGTTTGGCGTCGGCTTCTACGCGGCGTTCATGGTTGCCGACAAGGTGACGGTCGAGACGATGAAGCGCGGCACCGACGGCTCGTGCAAGTGGGAGTCCGACATGTCGGGCGGCTACACGATTTCCGACGGCGATCGCGACTTCCCGGGAACTTCGATAACGCTGCATCTCCGCGATGACCAGCTCGACTACCTCGACTGGTGGCGCGTCTCCGAGCTCGTGAAGAAGTACTCCGACTTTATCGCCTACCCGATCACCTTCCGCCAGCTCGACGTGCCGAAGGACGAGAAGGACGAGGACAAGAAGTCGCGCGAAGAGCGCGAGGCGAAGCCGCTTAACACGATGGTCGCCCTCTGGAAGCGCGCGAAGAAAGACGTCAAGCAGGAGGAGTACGACGAATTCTACAAGCACCTGACGCACGACTGGGAGGCGCCGTTCGAGACGATTCCCTTCGGTGCCGAGGGGCAGGTCGAGTTCAAGGCGCTACTTTTCATCCCGAAGAAGGCGACGATGGAGCTTTTCATGCCCAACCAGAAGCGCGGGCTTTCGCTATACGTCAGAAACGTCTTCATCGGCGACGATATTGAGATGTTGCTCCCGACGTGGCTCAGGTTCGTAAAGGGCGTCGTCGATTCGAGCGACCTGCCTCTCAACGTCTCGCGCGAGATGCTGCAGGACGACGCGGTGATCCAGAAGATCAAGTCTGCCGTCACGGCGAAGGTGCTTTCCGCGCTCGAGGATATCAAGAAGAAGGACGCGAAGCGCTACGACGAGTTCTTCACTTCGTTCGGCGCGGTCCTGAAGGAAGGCGTGCATGTCGACTGGGAGAACGCAGACCGCATCAAGAAGCTCCTCAAGTGGCCGTCTGCGCGCACCGATGCCGGGAAGCGCATCTTCCTCGACGACTACGTGAAGGACATGGCCTCTGGGCAGAAGGACATCTACTATCTCGTCTCCGAGCGCGAGGAAGACGCCCGCCGCTCGCCCCAGCTCGAGGCCGCGAGGAAGCATGGCTGCGACGTGCTGCTTTTCTGCGATCCTGTCGACGAATACTTGACCGAGTCGCTGCGCGAGTTCGATGGCAAGAAGTTCGTCGACGTCGCGAAGGGCGACGTCAGCTTCGGCAGCGACGACGAGAAGAAGGCCGAGAAGGACGCCAACGAAAAGGCGGCGAAAGACCTGAAACCGTTCCTCGACGCCGTGAAGAAGGAGCTTGAGTCGCATGTCTCGGACGTCCGCGTCTCCACCCGTCTCGTCGACTCGCCGTGCTGCCTCGTCCAGCAGGAGCACGCGCTCCCGCCGTCGATGGTTCGCATGATGCGCGCGATGAAGCAGGACGTCCCGGACGAAAAGCGCATCCTCGAAGTGAACCCGAACCATCCGCTCATAGCGAAGGTGAAGGGGCTCGAAGGCGACGCGCTCAAGGACGCGGTGACGCTTCTCTACGACTCGGCGCTCGTCGCCGAGGGCTCGCCCGTTCCCGACGGCGCGAAGTTCGCGCAGCTCCTCGCCGCGCTCATGATGAAATGACGCCCCCTCTGCTTTTTGACTCCCCCTTGTGGGGGAAAATTTTTTCTTTTTCCCCCTTGCGGGGGATGGCAAGGATTTGGTATTATATGCACATCCAAAGGAGAAATTGTCATGAGAAACTCTCTTGCGTACATAAAAACACTTGTTCTTTTCTTGGCCTTTGCTTTCGCTGGGCATGTACTTGCGACGCCAGAAACTTGGTTTAGCGGAACCGCGAACGGTGAGGCACTTGACGCGTACCTGGCGACATGGGATACAAATGTTGTTGGCGAAGTAACTGTCGCCGCCGACGTCCTGTCGATTGACTTGCCGACAAATACGGTAGTTACGCTGACGCCGAGTAGTTACGATTCCAAGTCTGATATGAAGACATGCGTAGTTGTCGATGACGCGGTGTTTACCCCGACTTACACAAATGACATCGACAATACTGTTCTCGATGGTGCGCAGACGGCGCTTACGGTTGCGTATGACGACGCCCCTGCGACGAACTACTACGCCTATATCGGGGGCACCTGGAAGAAGCTTGCCGGTGCGACGCCTGATGAAGGGGCTGTGGATGTGACCATTGAGCTAGACTATTCCAAGCCCGCGGAGACTAATGTCTCCTTCAAGGTTGGTAGCACTACGTTGCATGATGCCACAGAGACGGACGTCACGAGCTTCCCGATTTCCGGGACTCAGCGTCGCCTTAGTCGCATAGATCTCGCCGGTTACGGCAAGATCCATTCCGTTACCACGACGGTTGAGGCGGCCGTGAACGTCTCAATTACGCCTACATCTGTTACCTACGGCGCAGACTTCACCAATGTGACGATTGTCGCGACCGTGTCGGGCGACGGCTACGATCAGGCGGAATATACGCTGAATTGGAACGGCAGCCCTGTTCAGGCAACTGTCACGCCTGGCGAAGGCACTATTACGATTACCGCGCCGATTGCAGCTCCTTTGAGTGGCACTGAGAGGGCGTCCGCGACATACACCATCAGCGTCGTCAACGGGGAAGGCTCGAGCGGTGAGCAGACCACCATCGTTGCCGACAGCAGCGCTTGGATTACTGAAAATTCGACGGCCTATGAATCGACGGGCACATGGGAAACGGACATTGCCTACGATGGATCTCCTGCTATTGCCACCGTGGCAGACAATACCTATACCGCGAGCAGCTGCTCGACGGGTGATCTTGTCACAATCACCTTTGAGAACCTCTGCTATACCGAGTTTAGCGATCTCTCGGTTGCAACTCCTGCTGGCACTCAGGGCGCGTTTGCGCTTGCCGAGACGAACATCAACGCTCAGGCCTCCACGAACTTCTGCGTCCTCGTGATGGAGAACGAGAACTACACTTGGATGGCTGCGGACTGCACCGTTCCGGCGGCTGCCAACGTCAACTACACGATTGTGATGACGTTTGACTATGTCAGCAAGAAGTATTCAGTCAAGGTAAGCGACGGAACGAATGAGGGCAACCTTACCGTCGGCGGTCAGTCGCAATTTGACCTCTGCGTTACGAAGGCGGCTGTGACCGACTTTGTGTTCAAGGGCAGTGGAACGATGTCAGGCATCAAGGGTGTCGATTCCACGTGCTTTATGGCCAAGGATGGCCTCGGAAATTGGTACACCACAATCGCGGCTGCGCTGGCGTCGGGTGGCAACGGTCCGTTCATCATCCTGCGCGATACCGGCGTCGAAGCGCCCAGCGGTTGGGAGTATGTGAAGGAAGGCGACATCACTAAGCTCATCAAGAAGCTCGCCAAGGGCTTGTTCTTCATGGCGTACTAAAGAAGTTGTCTCAAATCCTAACTTGACTATTTGCCCGTGTGGTATCCCCACCACGGGCAAATTGTATGGAGGGTTCACCATGACGAGAAAAGAGTTTCTTGGAGGAATCGCGTGCGGCACTACAATGGTGCCCGTTCCCTTTGAGGGATAGACATGAAGATAGTTGTTTCGGCACTTCTCGTTTGCATGGCGACGATAGCCGCCGCATCGGCATCTGGTGCCGACGCGAAGCGCCCTGATGCAGCCAAAGACGTTTCTGCAGGGCGGGCGCAGCGTAGCTGCATGTATCCGGTCGGTCCTGACGGCGCGGCGGCACTGTGCAAGAGCGGCTGGTATTCGCAGGCACGGCGCACATACGACGGCGTACCGTCGCTTGCCGTTTCGGATGTAAACGGTCGGATGTGGGTAACTTGGTATGCGAGCCCAACCGGCGCGGAGGACGCCAACAACTATCTCATTCTCGCCACGAGTGCCGACGGCGGCGCGACGTGGCGCGAGGTCATAATCTACGAGCCCGACTATCTTGGCCCTGTTCGCGCCTTCGACCCGGAGATTTGGATCGCCCCCGACGGTCGTCTTCGCTGGTTTTGGACGGAGCGCAACGCGCCTCCGGTTACGGCAGACAATCCATACTCCGGCTGCGCGGCAGACCCAACCAATGACCGATTGATGATGGCGGAACTCGACGCAGAGCGCGAGCCGGACGCCGCTTCGCTTTCGGCGTCTGGGAACGTCCGCTGCATCGCGCGCGGAGTAATGATGTGCAAGCCGATTGTCGCAAAGGACGGTGCGTGGCTTCTTCCCGTGGCCCACTGGCAGGAAGCGCCGAGTGCCTGCGTCTACGCCTCGACTGACGGCGGTCGGACTTTTATCGAGCGCGGCGGCGTGACGCTGCCGAAGGCAAAGCGGAATTTCGACGAGCACAACCTCGTCGAGCTTAGCGACGGTACGCTGCGCGCCTACATGCGTACGAAGGACGCCCCGGACGGTCTTTGGGAGGCGGAGTCGTCCGACGGCGGCAGGACATGGGGAGAGCCGCGCCCGAGCATACAGCCCCACGTGTCCGCTCGCGTCTTTGTGCGTCGCCTTGCTTCTGGGAATCTTCTAATGGTGAAAAACGGGCTCCCCGGGGAAAAGCAGCAGATGGTTCGCCACGACATGACCGCCTACCTTTCCGAGGACGAGGGCAAGACATGGCCTTTCGCGCTCCCGCTTGACGTCGGGAGGTCGGACGTAGCCTACCCTGACGGCCAGCAGCTCAAAGACGGCCGCATTGCAGTTGTCTACGACTTTGACCGCATGGGTTCGCGCCAGATTCTCTTTGCCGTGTTCCGCGAAGAGGACGTGAAGGCCGGAGCGTTCAAGACATCAGGGGCGCGTCAGCTTCAGACGATTTACCGCGGCAAGCCCAGCTTGTAGCTTTTGCCTTGCATAGCATTTGGAAAAGCGGTTGGGCGTGGCGGGATTTCCCGTGAATATGGTATAATTCTCAACATGAGGGGTTTAAGGCCCGAACAAGGAAGAATGAAGTAGAGACATGGGCAACGAAAATACTGCCAAGAGCAAACGGCTGTTGTCGCTCGACGTGCTGCGCCGGGATTCGCGCATGCCTTCGGCAACTGGGCGGGGCCTCTTTCGGCATGGCTCGCTTCGGCTGCGCTTCTTTTCGCCGTGTTGAAGACGCGTTCGGATGCAAAGCAGAAAAGATAACTATATCAGGGACAAACAATAGGAGTGACAAAATGAAAAAAATAGTTGCAGTTGGAACGTTCACGGTTGTTGCCTTCGCCTCGCTTTGCGCGGTGGCTGGTGCGGTTGACGGTGTATGGCTGAAGGGAACGACGGACAAGGACCCGCTCTCCTACAAGGCGGGCGAGGAAGCCGTGTTTACGGTCGAGCCCGTTGACGTTGACGGCATGGTGCCTGAGGGCCAGTACATGTACAAGTGGGAACGCTCCGACGACTACGGCAACTTCCAGAATGGCACGGTTCCGTTTGACGGCAAGCCGTTCGTCTACCGTACCACGCTCGACAAGCCGGGGTTCGTCCGCCTGTATGTGAACATCATCGGCCCCGACGGACAGGTTGTTCGCAGGCGGTTCAACGGCGACGCCACGACTCCCGAGGGCCGTGCCGCGATGAACAAGTTCGAGAAACCTGGCAAGTTCATATTCTTCGACGGCGGCGCTGGCTTTGACGTGGACAGTCTCGCCGCGCCAGAGGAGCCCGCAGACTTCGACGAGTTCTGGAAAAAGCAGTTTGCCCGCCTCGACAAGGTGCCGATCAAGTGCGACAGGGTGGCGATGGAGACAAAGAACAGCAATGTCCGCATGTGGGCAGTGCGAATTGACTGTGCGGGCCTGAGGCCTGTCACCGGGTATCTCACCATCCCGATTGCAGTGGACGAGGGCAAGACATTTCCCTGCATCCTTGAGACGCACGGCTACAACGCCGACTCCTGCACGCATTCACTGCCTGCTTGGGTGCCGAATGACATGATTTTCCTCACCATAAACGCACATGGGCTAAAGCTGAAGGAGTTCGGCGCGACAGAGGCCGATACAAAGGCGCTTCGCTGGGAGATCAGGTCCCACGACAACACGTATGCGTTCGACAGGGCGCAGAACAAGGATCCGGAAGTGGCGTATTTCAACGGAATGGTCTTGCGCGTAAAGAGGGCGCTTCAGTACCTGAAGACCGTCGAGGGTTGGAACGGCAAGGACCTCTATGCGTCGGGCGGGAGCCAGGGCGGGCTCCAGACTATCTGGGCGGCGGCCTGCGGCGAGGGCGTCACGTTTGCGAGGTCAAGCATCACGTGGTGCTGCGATATGAGGATGAACGACCCTCGCCGCGAGAAAAAGGCGGCGACGGGCAACTGGTACATCCCGTGGGTGGAGGGGCTTGGCTACTACGACGCCGTCACGTGGGCAAAGCGCATTCCTTCTACGTGCCGCGTGGAAATACCGCGCGCGGGGCTTGGCGACTACACCTGCCCGCCGATGGGTCTCGCCAAGCTCTATAACGCCATAACCGCGCCCAAGAAGATCGTCTGGGTGCAGGGATCGGAGCACGGCTATGTTCCGCCGGAATACGAAGGCCGCGATTTCACGCGGTCGACGATGGATGACGGACGCTGAAGCTTTGTAGAAGTTATGGTATAATATGCGCAGGGATGGATGTCTCGCGCAGAGAGTTTATCGTAGGTTCGGCGGCGTGCGTCGCGTGTGCGTCGTGCGCGCCGGCCCATCCTCCCGCAAATCGAAAGGAAGGACAGGGCATGTTAAAGGGCATTTCTCCGGTGGTTTCGCCGGATCTTCTGAAGACGCTGGCCGAGATGGGCCACGGCGACGAAATCGTAATCTCCGACGCGCACTTCCCTGGGCACACTTTCAACGCCCGCACGCTGCGCGCAGACGGCATCGGCGCAGACAAGCTTCTCGCCGGAATAATCCCGCTCTTCGAGCTTGACGCCTACGCGACGCCCGTCGTCATGATGGCCGCCGTTCCCGGCGACACGCTTGACCCCGCTGTCGAGGCGAAGTACCGCAAGGCGCTCGGCTACGAAGGCACGATCGAGCGCATGGAGCGTTTCGCGTTCTACGAGCGCGCGAAGAAGGCGTATGCCGTCGTCATCTCGGGCGAGACGGCGAAGTACGGCAACATCATCCTCAAGAAGGGCGTTACGCCAGTCGCCTGACGATGCGCAAGGCGCGGCCAAGCGGGATTGAGCGGCTCGAGAGCTATCTCGTCAAGCTCATACAAGAGAAGGGCGCTGACCTCGACCAGCCCTTCAGCATCCGTATGCTGCTCGCGTTCCTCAAGTTCGCGAGCTGCCTTTTCGCCGCTGGCGTCGCCATACGCTACTTCCTCTACCGCACTGGGCTTAAGCGCCGCTACCCGCTCGGCATCCAGGTAATCTCGATCGGCAACGTGACCGCGGGCGGCACGGGCAAGACGCCTGTGACCGAGATCTTCGCGCGCACACTTGCCGCCGAGGGGCGCAAGGTCGCAATCCTCTCGCGCGGCTACCGCCGCAAGGAGGCGCCGTGGTGGGTTCGCATGTTCACGCAGGTCGTCTCGAAGCCGCTCGTCGTCTCAGACGGGCGCCACGTGCTTCTCGACTCCGCGACCGGCGGCGACGAGCCGTACATGCTCGCGTCGAATCTCCCTGGCGTCGCGGTTGTCGTTGATCGCGACCGCGTGAAGGCGGGGCGGTACGCGATCAAGCGGCTCGGCTGCGACACGCTGATTCTCGACGACGGCTTCCAGTACCAGAAGCTCAAGCACTCGATAGAAGTTGTTCTCGTCGACGCGACAAACCCCTTCGGCAACGGGCACATGCTTCCGCGCGGCGTCCTGCGCGAGCCGGCGCGCCACCTGAAGCGCGCGGACATAATTTTCCTCACGAAGTGCCGCGGCGACGTTTCGGCGGTGCGCGACGAGATTCGCCGTTACAACGACACGGCCGAGATCGTCGAGTGCAACCATGCGCCGCGTGTCTTGAGGGATGTGTGGAGCCGCGAGGAATATCCGCTTTCGTGGCTCGACGGGAAGACGACTTGCACGCTCTCGGGTATCGCCTCGCCAAAGGGTTTCGAGAATTCCCTGCGGCACCTCGGCGCGAAGGTCGTGTGGTGCGAACGATACGCAGACCACCACCGCTACGACTCGAGCGAAGTCCTCTATGCGCTCAATCGCACGGCCGACATGGGGGCCGATGCGCTCGTCACTACCGAGAAGGACGCCGTCAGATTCCCGCGCTTCGAGACGACGCCTGTCCGCTGCCTGTACCTCCGCATCGCGATCGAGATAATCTCCGGCCGCGAGAGCTTCGACCAGATCATCAACCGCATTTGCTTCCGGCAACGCTCCTGATCGGGGCTTCTGCCGTGCCGCGACGAAAGAAAAGGAACGAGACGATGAAGAAGATAGCCGCGTATTCACTTGCGATGTTTGCGCCGTGTGCAGTTGCGTTTGCCGCGCAGCCCACAGGAACTGAGTGGAAGGAGCCGGAGAACCTGTCGTTTGGGCGCGAGGAGCGGCGTGCGGCGTTCTCGAGCTTCGATACGCTTGAAAGCGCGCTCAAGATCCTCCCCGAGTTCTCGGAGCGCACGATCTCGCTCGACTCCGACACAGCGTGGAAATTCAAGTGGTCGCCAGACCCCGCGTCGCGTCCAGTTGGCTTCGAGAAAACTGACTACGACGTCTCCGGCTGGGAGACGATCAAGGTGCCGTGCTCCTGGCAGGCGTATGGCGCGAATGGAAAGGGCGGGTGGGGAACGCCTATCTATACGAACCAGACTTATCCCTTCAAGCGCGACCAGCCGGATGTTATGGGCGAGCCGCCGAAGGACTGGACCGCTTACTCTGCGCGCAATCCAATTGGCTCCTACCGCCGCGATTTCGACGTTCCCGAGAAGTGGAACGGACAGGAAATCTTCCTCAAGTTCGATGCGGTTGATTCGTTCTTCTATCTTTGGGTCAACGGAGAGTATGTCGGCTTCTCGAAAGACTCAAGGAATCCGGCAGAGTTCAATGTCACAAAGTTCGTTAGACCAGGCAAGAACGTTGTCGCGCTCGAAGTCTATCGCTATTCGGACGCATCGTATCTCGAAGATCAGGATATGTTCCGTCTCTCCGGCATCGCCCGCTCAACGTGGCTTCTCGCGCGCCCGAAGACACGCATCCGAGATTTCACCGTCACGACACGACCGGTTGACAAGGACAAACTGGATGGCGACTGGGAGCTGATTGTCACGTGTGACACCGTTCCGGCTTCACGATCCACAAGCTTTGGCGGACTGTACGACATGGATGACAATCCTGTCGAAGTGGAGAGTGTTACTTTGGGGACAATAGGCAAGTTGGTTGTGAAGAATCCTAAACTGTGGAGCGCAGAGACCCCAAATTGCTATAAGTTAGTCATGTATCCATACAATGACAAATATTCTGAAGATGGTGCTTTTCATGCGGCTGGCCGTTCTTCCGAATACGTCTCCTGCCTTGTCGGTTTCCGCACTTCCGAAATCCGCAACGGACGCTACTACTTCAACAACGAGAAGATCAAGCTTCGCGGCGTGAACAGGCACGAGTCAGATCCGATGTACGGGCACTATGTTCCGCGCGAGAGGCAGCTTGAGGACATTCGTCTCATGAAGGAGGCGAACGTCAACCACATCCGCAACTCGCACTACCCGCAGGACGACTACTTCTACTACCTCTGCGACATCTACGGCATCTACGTGATGGACGAGGCGAACGTCGAATCACACGGCTACTACTACGGCGAGGCGTCGCTCTCGCACCGCAAGGAATGGGAGAAGGCGACGGTCGCGCGCAACATCGACATGGTGCGCAGAAACCGCAACCATCCGTGCGTCACGATGTGGTCCTTAGGCAACGAGGCGGGCCCGGGCGAGAACTTCGCGGCGGCAGCGGCGGCGATTCGCAAGATCGACACTTCGCGTCCCCTGCAGTACGAGCGCGACAACTCCGTCGTCGATATGGACTCCAACCAATATCCGGGCGTCGACTGGGTTCAGTGGAAGTCGAATGACCACAAGGCGAAGAAGCCGTTCTACATTTCCGAATACGCGCACAACATGTGCAACGCGATGGGCAACTTGAAGGACTATCAGGACGCAATCGAGTCGTCTGACGTGATCCTCGGCGCGGCGATTTGGGATTGGGTGGACCAAGGACTGTATAAAAGTTCAAAGTTTGAAGTTGAAAGTTCAAAGTTGAAAGTTGAAGGTTCGAAGACTGAAGATCGGCTCATTATCGCGTATGGCGGGGATTTTGGCGACAAGCCCAACGACGGGCAGTTCGTGATGAACGGCGTGATTCTCTCCGACCGCCGCCTTGAGCCCGGCTACTGGGAGGTGAAGCACGTCTTCCAGCCGTTCGACATCAAGTTCTCCGAAGACGGAAAGAAGGTGACGGTCAAGAACCTCAACTACTTCAAGCAGGCATCGGGATATACGCTAAGCGTGGCGGTGCTTGGGGCGGAAAGGCCTTCGAAGGCATCGCATCCTCTCGACATTGCTCCGCGCGGGAGCGCGACGTTCGATGTCGCAGGGATCAAGCCGGGGGCGGTCTGCGTTAGGTGCGCGATAGTCCTTGACGAAGATGATGGATTGTTGAAGAAGGGTCATGTCGTCGCGAACGGCCAGTTCGACCTCAAGGGAATATTCGACGCGGAGAACAGGATCGCCGTAAAGTCGGAAGGAAATGTGGATGATGTCTCCGATGCTGTGTCGATCGGCTTTAAGGCCGGTGCCACGGAAGTGCGCTTTAACCGCGAGTCTGGCGCGCTCGTCTCGTACAAGAAGGACGGGCAGGAGTTTCTTCTTGCCCCGATGACCGTCGATGCGTTCCGTGCGCCGAGTTCCAACGAGGTAGGGCTCGGCGACAGGTGGGCGATGGCGGGTCTCCGCGACCTTGTGCAGAAGGCGACCTCGATCTCCGAGGTGACGACGAATCCCGATGGCTCCAAGTCGTTTACGGTCGTCGCGGACGTGCGCGGCAAGCGGAAGGAGCATCTTGTCGGCTTTGGCGGACGCACGGGCAAGCAGGCGGAGTTCGCGCCGGCGGGAGAGGTTCTGCCGAGCGATCCGCATTTCTCCGTCGCGCAGAAGTGGACTGTTTTCGGAAACGGCAACGTGGCGTGCCAGTCCGAGATCCGTTCGCGCGGACGCGTGATGGAACTTGCGCGAATCGGCTACCGTCTGACGCTTGACAAGGGGCTCGACATGGCGAGCTGGTTTGGAGCAGGGCCTTTCGAGAACTATCCCGACCGCGTGAGCGGCGCGTTCACCGGATGGTGGAGAAGGGATGTTGCCGGAATGGTGGAGCGTTACGCGAAGCCCCAGGATATGGGCATGAGGTGCGGCACGGCATGGGTTGCGCTCGCTGGCGTCGGCAAGATGTTCATGGCCATGTCGCTTGGCGAGCCGTTCTCGTTTTCGGCGATTCCGTATTCGCCTGCCGAACTTGCGCTTGCCATGCATCCCGAGGAATTGCCTGAAATCGCCAAGACGGAGCTCGGGCTGTTCGCGGCGGTGCGCGGTCTTGGCGGTGCGTCGTGCGGGCCGGGGCCGCTCGGAAAGGACATTGTCAGGAACAACAAGACGTTTGTCCTCGACTTCATTATTGGTACGCCTTCAGACATCGACAAGCTGCCCTACCTGCCGCATCCAGAGCTCCCGCCGGATGTTCGCACTGGCGAGGACATCGTGCCGACGGTCGTCGCGTGTTCGTCGGCCGAGCCGGGCGAGGGCGATGCCGAGCATCTCGTTGACGGCGATCTCTCGACAATCTGGCACAGCCAGTATGGCGTCACGCTCACGAAGTATCCGCACTCCGTGACTGTCGACATGGGTCGTGATCTTACGGCGAAGGGCGTCTCGATCTGGCAGAGGCAGAACGGGCCTAACGGCAACGTAAAGAACTTCAAGTTCGAGGTCTCCGAGGACGGCAAGCAATGGCGCGAAGTCATCGCGTCGCAGCTGAAGCAGGGCGCGGCCGAGCAGAAGTTCGCGTTCGTCAAGCCCGAGAAGCTCCACTACTGGCGCTTCACGGGGCTTAATGAGCATGGCGGGCGCGAGTTCGCCTCCCTCGCCGAAATACGGGTCGAGTAGACGTTAGTCGCTAGGGCAATATGCGTTTGCCGCAAAGACCGCAAAGTTTTACTTGCGCCTGCGGCGCAGACGACTTGGGTCGACTTTGGCGAAACGCCGCGGGCGGGAGGCTTTACGCCGAGCCCCGGACTTGTCGGCGTTGCCGACGGGCTCGTCGTAAACCCTCATCCTCCCGCCCTCGTCATTTCGCGGCGAACTAAGTGGCGGTATGTAGCCACAAAGAGCAGGAGAAACAGGAGAAGTCTTCGTCAGCGCGGTTTGAGAGTGAAAACAACATGAACAACGGGAATAGGACGCCGCGCCAACTTGCGCGGCGGAAATCGGCTCGCGGTTGCGAGCCGTCCTCTTTCAAGTTGTCCTCGCAGTTGTTTCAGTTGTTTCCAAATTACCGCATCATCAGACAATGGGGTCACAGACAAGACCCCATCGTCTAGACCCCATCGTCTCTGATATCTGCATTAATCTCTATTGTCTTGGGCGGACTTTCCCGACGGGCGTCAGGAAATATGCGTTCTCGCTGAACTTGTAGGACTTGCCGCCGAAGATGGAGTCCAGTTTGTCGAGCGTATACTCGCCGCAACGGGCTGTGGTATACATGCGGTACGACCTGGTGGAAGATGGATAGAATGTCACGGCGTCCGCTGAATCTCCGAATGCGGACGAGTCGACGCTGGCGAGCCTGGAGAACTCGAACCTTACGAATGATTTCCCGTCCCACTTCATCGGCAGGACGGATGGATCGACGTTTGCGGAAATCATCAACAGCAGACGGTCACGTGGATTGGCTGCCGTCATGTCGACAAGAACCGACCAGTTCTTGGCGATCTGGATGAGACGGTTCGTCTGGTCGCCTTCGTCCAGGTTGTGTATCGCGCGCATGAGCTCCACGGTGTTGGAGGCAGCGGAAAGTCTCGCCAAGAAGTCGACTTCCTTGACGCGGTGGTCGTGGCACTGGCAATCGAATCGCCGGAAAGCATCTTCTGCGCTTCTAGACAGCTCGTCCAGCTTGTCGTGTTGCTTGGCTTCGCGGAGGGGGTCGTAGACAGCCATTCTGCACGCCAGTTCCGCGACCAGCTCCTGGGGGAATTTCTTGCCGCCCGCCCATGTTTCCGTAAGTTCGTCCCGAAGCCGCTTCAGCTCGCCGCGGATTTCCGCCTCCGCCAGCTTGTCTCCGCTTCTGACGGCCTGCGTCAAGCGGTCCTTAAGGTCCAGTAGGACGGATACCTGCTCCCTGACCCAGTCTTTGTGCAGCCTGTAGCTGAGGCCGATGTACGGGGGCGTCGCATCGATTTCGGCCAGGCATTTCTGCCCGTCTGAAAAAAAGGTTCTGAGAACCTCGATTCTGCAGCAGGCCATAATCCCCCTGTCACCCTCAACGTGCCGCAGGACAAACGGGAAGAGAAAGATGAGCAGAAGGGTGATTGTGAAGCGAGACGAGATGTGCCAGGGTCCGTAGGGGACAACAGGAACGGTGCCTGACAGCCACAGGCAGTCTCCGCAGCCTTCGGAATGTTCGACGGCTTCGCGCTCGTCCAGTGCGACCAATCTGGAATGTTCGAGGAAGGCCATTATCACGATGCCGAATTCCTTGTGTGCCCCGCCGCATGGCAATTTGCGCTTTGCCTCGTCGGAGTCCTTGTTGCGGGCCTCGACGTGTACAAGGAGAGCGTCGTCGCTCAATGAGGAGACGGGCCTCCACAGGGGGATGAAGCGTGTGCCGGGCGCGCAGCGGAACGTTTTCCATTTCCGTGGCCAAAGACGCTTGCAGCGCCAACGTCCATTTTCCCCGTCGATGACGACTTCCAATCTTCCAAAGCACGCCACCAAGCCCCAGATCGCAAGGAACGCGGAAAATACCAGGAATAGCGCCGAGCGGAAGAATGCCGACTGCCAGTATCCGAGGTAGGATGTGAATAGCAACACAGACAGTGTAATCCAGAAGCTCCATTTTCGCAGTGGGTTTTGACACAAGGCGGTGCGCAGACGCCGTTTGCCGTTCTCCCACAATGCGATCTCGACGCGCGGTCCGGCCTTGGAAAGCAGAAAGTCGCGCAGCCGCGTTCTGTATTCGAACTGCATGCGCGAATGCACGGCATCGCACCGCGGACATGTTGCCGTGTCCGTATCCTTGTCCCATGCGTCTTCAGGGATGTCGCATTCGCATTTGCAGCATTTCATTCGGGCGTCTTTCCTAGTTGGATTGCAAATTACGGGCAGTATAGCAAATTGTGCATGTGCGCGCAACGAGAGCGCCGACACACAAGGATTTCACATGAAGCGTCAAGTCGTCTGCACCGCAGGCGCAAGTAAAACTTTGCGTCCTTTGCGTTCTCTGCGGCTAAACACCTTTGACTCTGCATAAATATCTCGTTGCACCCGTTAGATATTACCATCTGTTGCCGTCTGACGGGTTGGCGCGTTTTTGGTATAATACAGGCATTATGACATTCGACAACCTGACGGCAATCTCCCCGATCGACGGACGCTACGCTAACAAGTGCCCCGAACTGCGGGATGTGTTTTCTGAATACGGCCTCGTCAAGCGCCGCGTCCTCGTGGAGTGCACGTGGCTCGAGGCGCTGTGCGACGCGAAGGAGATCAAGGAGTGCAAGCCGCTCTCCGCGAAGGAGCGCAAGGCGCTTCGCGCGATTGCGTCCGAGTTCTCCGTCGCCGACGCGCAGCGCGTGAAGGACATCGAGAAGACGACTAACCACGACGTAAAGGCGGTCGAGTATTTCCTCAAGGAGAAGGTGAAAGGCACTTCGCTCGAGAAGCGCGGCGAGTTCATCCACTTCGCCTGCACGAGCGAGGACATCAACAACATGTCGCACGCGCTCATGCTGCGCGACGGCAAGAAGGTGCTTCGCGCTGCGATGGACGAAATGACGGCGAAGATCGCGGCGATGGCGAAAGAGTGGGCAAAGGTTCCGATGCTTGCGCATACGCACGGACAGCCCGCGTCGCCTACGACCGTCGGCAAGGAGCTTGCCGTGGTGACGGCTCGCCTCAGGCGCCAGGCCGCCGAGATAGACCGCCTCGTCATGCCCGCGAAGATGAACGGCGCGGTCGGCAATTTCAACGCGCACCTCTCGGCCTATCCGAAGACCGACTGGGAGAAGCTTTCCCGTAAGGTCATCGAGTCGCTGGGGCTTAGGCAGAACCGCCTCACCACGCAGATCGAGTCGCACGATGGAATCGCAGAACTCTTCGATGCGCTTTGCCGCTGGAACTCGGTGCTTCTCGACTTCGACCGCGACATTTGGATGTATGTCTCGATGGGATACTTCAAGCAGCGCACGATAAAGGGCGAGATCGGCTCGTCGACGATGCCGCACAAGGTGAACCCAATCGACTTCGAGAACTCCGAGGGCAACCTCGGTCTCGCGAACGCAGTCCTCGGGTTCATGGCGAGGAAGCTCGCGATCTCCCGCATGCAGCGCGACCTCACCGATTCGACGACCCTGCGCAACATGGGCGTCGGTTTTGGCTATACGCTTATCGCGATACGCTCGACCCTCAAGGGTCTCGGCAAGCTCGAGCTCAACGCCGAGCGCCTTGCCGAAGATCTTGACCGCAATTGGGAAGTTCTCGCAGAGCCGATCCAGACCGTCATGCGCAAGGTCGGCATGGACCATCCCTACGAACGGCTCAAGGAGCTGACGCGCGGAAGGCGCGTGACGGCCGAGATCATGCGCGACTTCGTGTCGGCGCTGCCGCTCCCGAAGGACGACAAGGCGCGTCTCATGAAGCTGACGCCTTCGACCTATATCGGAATCGCCGAGAAGCTCGCGCGTCTCGCGTAAGGAACATCCTGCTGCATGAACGCGTCTGCCGCGAGCGTGGAGAGCTGGCTCGGGGCCCAGTCGTTTGGCGAGCAGCGCGTCGGGCTGCTCGTGCGCGGCGAGATCGTTGACGAATGGCGCGTAGAAGCGTATCTCGGGCGAGGGCTTTCTGCTGAAGTATATCGCGTGACGAATGTCCGCTTCGGGCACGACGGCGCGCTTAAGCTTCTTGTCGACGGTTCGCGCGGGCTTGCGGCGCGTTTCGCCACCGAAGCCGACGCGCTTCGATTCCTTTCGCTTCGGGCGCTTCCGCGCTTCATGGGCGGCGGCACGTGCAAGGGTGCGCCATACTATGTAATGGAGTATCTCCAGCCGCTGCCCGACCCGATGCCGCGACGCGAAGTGCCGCGCTTCATGAACAGGGTGGCGAAGGCGGTCCACACGCTTCACGATGCTGGCTACATCCATCGCGACTTGAAGCCCGGCAACATCTTGAGGCGCGCGAACGGAGAGCCGGTCCTCATCGACCTCGGGCTCGTAAAGCGACGCGGCACGATGGTGTCCGACCCGATAGTGCGCCATGGCCGCGGCATATCGATCATCGACGGAAAGCCCGTAGGCGTCGGGACTCTCGACTACGCCGCGCCCGAGCAGCTCTTGAAGGGCGAGGCGTCGGTGCAGAGCGATGTCTTTGCGCTTGGGAAGATTCTCCGTGCGCTCTACGATGGGCGTCCGCCCGCGAGCGTGAAGCCGATCATCCGCAAGGCGACGCGCGAGCTTCCTGGCGATCGCTACGAGTCGGCCGACGCTTTCGCCGCGGCGCTTCGTCACCGCAACTACTTCCGCTCTTTCCTTGGTGTCCTGCTGCTCGTCGCAGTTGTTGCTGGACTTGTTGCGCTTGGGCATCTCGACGACTTGCGCCGCTGGGCAGGAAAGCGATTCAACGCGCCGCCCCGCGTCCTCACTGTTGCAAAGGCGCACGATGAGTCCTACGCCGCGTATTTCGTGCGCCTCAAGCAACTTGCGGCCGATGGAAGTCCGGTAGCGCAGTGCGCTCTTGCCGAGGCGTACATGTACGGACAGGGAACGGCGACAAATCTTGAGGAAGCCGTCCGCTGGTATCGTACTGCGGCGGTGGCGGGCAACTCCGACGCGCAGGCGTCGCTCGGGCTTTGCCTACTGCGCGGCTGGGGCTGCGAGAAGGACATCGACGGGGCGATAGTGTGGTACACTCGCGCTGCGGAGCAGAAGAACCTCTCCGCGATGAACGATCTCGCGTTCTGCCGGCTTCACGGCATAGGCGTCGAGAAGGACGCAGAGGGCGGCTTTGCCCTTGCGCTCGAAGCCGCGAAGAGCGGTCACGCTCCCGCGCAGGCGCTCGTCGGCGAATGCTACCTCGAGGGCATCGGCGTCGAGCAGGACATCGCCTCCGCCGAGACGTGGCTCTATCGCGCCGCGCGTCTCGGCAACAAGCGCGCAAAGGCGCTCCTCGAATCACGCTGATAGAGCGCATGGCATGCGGATGGTTGACGGATTAGAGACCAATGCGCTATAATGCCGCAACTCGAGAGGACACCGCGGCGAACGCGGATGAATCGTGAGTATGGAGAAAACGAGATGAAGACATTGTTGATCACGGCGCTTTTTGCGTCGCAAGCGGCGTTCGCCGACAGAATCGCGGAACTATATCCTGTCGCTGAAAACGTGCGCGGACAAGAGAACATAGAGTGGTCTATAAGTTATGCCTACCATTTTACCGACGCGAAGAAAGATCTGCCGCGTGTTCTTCTGGTCGGCGACTCCATTTGCCAGGGCTATCAGGGCAAGGTGTGCGGCAAGCTCGACGGGAAGGTCAATGTCACCTACTGGGCATCGTCCTATTGCGTCACAAGCCCGGGATACCTTCGGCTTCTCGCGTTCTATCTCGACGAGGCGAAGTACGATGTCATACACTTCAACAACGGACTTCATTCGTGCGAAACGCCCGTCGCTGACTATGAAAAGTCATATCGCGCCGCGCTGCAGCTCGTGAAGGCGAAGCAGCCCGCTGCAAGGATCGTCTGGGCGTCTTCAACTCCGCTCAACACCGGGGACGCGGCAAAGGCGGGGAAGGTCGCCCAGCTCAACGATGCGGCACGCCGCGCCGTGCGTGCTGTCGGCGACATCGGCGAGAACGATCTTTTCGCGCTGTTGAATCCGCTCGAGAGGAGTGCGTATTGGGTTGACACGCATCACTATTCAAATGCGGGGTATGAACTTATCGCGTCGCAGGTAGTCGAAAAGGTGACGGCTGCCGTTTCGCTCGGTACGAAGTCCGGCTTAGCTGGCGAGCGGTCCTATGCATCAGTCACAGACGGCGGCGCGGCGCTCTGGAAGGACGAACCAGCGATGTGGTGCGCGCCGAAGACATACGAGATCAACGAGCCGAACCCGGAAGGCGTCAGGTCCGTAGTCATTGAAGGCGAGATGTACAAGGGCATCCGCACGCGGTTCTTCGCCTGGTGGGCTCTTCCAAAGGGGGCGTCGAGCACGAACCGCGTGCCTGGCATCGTGCTTGTGCACGGCGGCTGCGGAACGGCCTTTTCGTCATGGGTCAAGTCGTGGGCCGACCGTGGATATGCTGCGATCGCGATGGACACCTGCGGTGCGTTTCCGAAGTCCGAATCCGCGCTTGGCGGATGGCTTCGCCATGCGTATTCCGGTCCCGCCGGATGGGGGCGCATGTCTCTGGCCGACGACCCGCCGAAAGACCAGTGGACGTACCATGCCGTCGCGACCGTCATACGCTCGCATTCGTTCCTGCGTTCGCTGCCGGAGGTCGATCCGGGT
>Ga0256407_10001528_pt1 | contig 48004 bp, 34 predicted proteins | sample RumenRJG_04DNA_FD_193489 | JGI IMG/M metagenome (GOLD analysis project Ga0256407, IMG submission 193489) | Bovine rumen microbial communities from Lethbridge, Alberta, Canada - RJG_04 | ecosystem: Host-associated > Mammals > Digestive system > Stomach > Rumen | place: Canada: Alberta...
AGTAAGTAGAAATTTCTTCATAAATGGAAAAAATTTTGAAATTAATAAAAGATTTAGAAATTAGTTAATATAAGTGTTTGCTTTTTCTCAGAAAAGATGCCGCAAAAGTAGGAAGTTTTAAATTAAGATACAATACCTATTATCAATCACGTAAAAACTTGTTACATTATTTATAGTAATAAAACACGCATGTTTCATATCCGAAAGAGAATGTTTCGCCATGTAACGCGAAAAAAAATGAAGGCAGTTTGTGCTCATGTAACAAAATTGTTGTATCTTTGCCCCGAAAATAACATTTGACAACTAACTACAAAACATAAAAGGCCATGAAGTATAGATTCATTGGTTTCCTGTTATTAGCCTATCTATGCGTGTCTTCACCATTAAGGCTTACTGCGCAAGTCATACGACTTTACACAACGCAACACGGACTCAAAACGAACAACTGTCACAGTGTGGATCTTGACTCACGCGGATTCGTGTGGGTGTCAGGATCGAATGCACTGGGACTTTTCGATGGTACCAAGTTCCAATACCTCCCCACCACTACTGAAGAAGGCAGGCAGCTCTTCCAGATGTCGCATGGCGTAAGCGAAGCAGGAGACAGCAAGTTCTTGGTCTATACCACGCATGGTCTTTTCTTGTTGGATGCACGTACCATGCACTTTGAGCACATCTTCCTGTCTCAGCAGGAAGACAGCATCTACGGCTTTTCCAGCAACGATGTCATCGACTACCCAAAGCCAGATTACAAACTGGTGACTACTGATGGTTTTGACTCGTATCTGCTGAATACAAAGACCATGAAGATTGATGAAGCCACATCCGACAAACTGAACAAGGCGCTTCGTGAGTCGTTCATCATCGAACCCGTCATTGATAAGCAACAACGCCTCTGGGCTATCGGGCGCAACACCAAATTGGTATGCATCGACCTCAAAACTTTCAAGTCACACCCCATCAACTATACACCAGAAGCAGCTGCCATCGTGGAGAGAAGTACACTGACCCGTCTGTTGGCGACAGAGGAGGGACTCCTTATCGGTACCAATCACGGTCTACTCATCTACAACCAGAAGACCAATGTTGTACGTGAATCTAAAGCCAATACAGGTGATTTGTATGTGAGCGCCATTCTGCGCACACATGACAACCGTATTCTTGTAGGTACTGACGGACGTGGTATTTGGGAGTATAAGAAAACAGGAGAGGTGTTTTCTATCGATGCCATCTATGACAGGACGACCGACTTCAATATCACGTATGGCAAGGTGATGGATCTGAAGGAGGACAAAAAAGGCAACATCATCGCTGCCTTCCTGCAAAAGGGTCTGGTGGTCATCCCTCCACAAAACGACTGCTTCCACTATCATCCCATATCACCACTCAACAACATGAACAATGCGACCTGCATCACGTCGATGGCCATCGACAGCCAGGAGAACTACTGGGTGGGAACTGACGGATGTGGCGTATTCACCACCAATGGTATGCATCTGGCTACTGCCCGTCCCATCAACAACGGGCTGCACTCGCTTTTGGTGCAAGACGTGAAGATTGACAAGCATGGCACTGTGTGGGCTGGTACATACGGAGGTGGTGTACAATGGCTGGAGAACGGACAATGGACCAGCAGAGGACTGGAAGGGATTGGACAAGAGATGGTGATGACGATGTGTTACAACGCCGATGAAGACAAGCTGCTGATTGGCACCAACGGACACGGTATCATCTGCATCAACGTGAAAGACAAGACGTTCAATCGACTGACCTTCCCATTTGCCTACAACCAATGGGTCAGCAGTCTGCTGCAAGACTCGCAGGAAACCCTTTGGGTGGGTTCCAGCACAGGCGTCTTCTTCTACAATGCATCCAGTGGAAAACATGAGGAGATCACCCTCAATGGCAACCGCATCAGCAATTCAAGCGCCATCCAGCAAGACGGGGATGACATCCTTATCGCCACTGATGAAGGACTCATTATCTATAATATAAAGAATAAGCAACAGGAGCTTATCGGAAAGGAGCAAGGTCTATCCTGCCCCACCATCAGCACCATCACGACGACTGATGCACACATCTGGTTGGCTACACGCATCAACATTGCGTCAATAGATAAGAAGACACGCGAGGTGCGCAACTACTCCTCATTCAGCGGTTACGATGTGGGCGAGTTCCATCGCAATTCGTATGTAAAACCAGGACACGGCTACATCCTCTTTGGTGGCGATAACGGTATCATCTGCTTCACCCCAAAACTCATCGCAAACCGTCCTACGAAGGTGGAACCTGTCTATTTCACCAGCTTCTCTACCCCTATGAACACGGAGAAGATGGATGCCAGCATCTTCTATGCCAAAGACATCTGGCTGGAGCACGACAATGCCACTTTCAACATCGAGTTCTCATCTATAGAATTGGGTGACCCTGAGCGCATCCACTACGAATATATCTTAGAGGGAATTGAGAAGCAGTGGCATACGGATGTGACGACGCCATCTGCCCGATACTCAGCCTTGCCTCCTGGCACCTACACCTTCCGTGTACGTGCTTACTTGGAGGATTTACCGTCGGAATGTAAGGAGAACTTCATCACCATCCATGTGGCTTCCCCATGGTATGCAACCATCTGGGCATTCTTTATCTATACCCTCATTGTCCTTGCCATCGCCTACTTTATCTACCATCAGATTCGATTGCGCAAGGAGCAGAAGGAGCAACTTCGTCGTACAGCTGAGCAGAACCACATGAAGGAAGAGAAGTTGAACCTCTTCACTTCCATCACCCACGAACTACGTTCGCCACTCACCATGATTGAGTCGCCACTAAAGCAGCTGATGACAGAGGACGACAACCCTGAGCATCAGGAGCTATATGGCGTGATGCAACACAACTGCAACCGTCTGCTGGGCATTGTGAAACAAATCACAGACATCCGCAAGATTGACTCCGGACAGATGGTGCTGCATCCAGAGGAACACGACTATGTGCAATATGCCAACCACGTGTTTGAGCAATTCCAAGGTGTCGCCAAAGTCAAGGACATCACTTTCGAGATTGAACATGGCGAGGAAGAATTGCCAATGATGATGGACAAGACCCACTTTGAGAAGATCATCACAAACCTGCTGAGCAACGCCTTCAAGTTCACGCCTCAAGGTGGCAAGGTGATTGCCAAGAGCGGTCTGGAAGACAACAAGGTCGTGCTGCACTTCTACAACAGCGGCCCTCAGTTCTCAGAAGAGGATTTGAAGCACCTTTGGGAACGTTTCTATCAAGGCAGCGCTGGTGTGGATTCGAATGGTTCTGGCATCGGACTGAATCTGGTACACGAACTGGTGAAGCTCCATCATGGAAACATCGAAGCCAGGAATGTGGAGCCCGTAGGTGTGGAATTCACCCTATCCTTCCCTTACTTCAATGCACCACAAACCACCAATATCATCCAGACACGTGCCACCATCCTGATTGTAGATGACGACATGGAACTCTCGAAATTCATGAGTGACCAGTTGGGTAAGGACTACAACATTATCCAAGCCTATTCTGGTAACAGCGCATGGAAGAAGGTGTTGACACATCGTCCTGATGTGGTGATTACCGACTATAATATGCCTGACGGAAACGGTATGGAACTCTGTCAACAGATCAAGTCCAATCCTGAAACCAACAACATACCAGTCATCCTGCTGACAGGTGAGGGCGATGAGGTGTTACGACTCCAAAGCCTCAACATGCAGGTGGATCACTATCTGGAAAAGCCCGTCAACATCGTCGTGCTGCGTTCTGCCATCAGTCAGGTGCTGCGTGTGCGTGAAACGCTGCTCAACAAGATGAACCGTACAGAGACCGTGAACGAAATGCCGAGACCTATCTTGGAGAACGCACAAGAGAAGTTCTTCGAGCGCGTCAATGAAATCATCAAGAAACATTTGGATGAATCAGACTTCTCCGTACAGCAACTCAGCGAAGAGGTGGGTATCAGCCGCGTCCATCTGAACCGCAAGATGAAGAACCGTTTTGGTGTATCGCCCAACATCTTCATCCGTTCGTTCCGTCTGAAGCAGGCAGCCTATCTGCTGGCATACAACAAGGCCAACATCAGCGAGGTGGCCTACGCAGTTGGTTTCTCCAGCCACTCCTACTTCACCACCGCCTTCCACGACTACTTTGGCATGTCGCCCAAGGAATTCGCCCTCTTCTACTCACAAGAGGAGAACAAGGAAGCCTTGCAGAAATTACTGGAATAAATCAGGGCAACGTCTCTTTCATTGACAACTTCATTTGGCTAAAGGCAAAAGGTTACGTGCCTTTAGCCATTTAATCGTGTGCCTTTAGGCAAATGATGGTGTGCCTATAGCTGGTGTCCGTATTAGCTTGATAAATTCTCCGTGTTGAATCAATAAGTTTCCCTTTTGACATAATGGTTGCTGGAATTGTTATCTTTTTTGAATTATTTCCAGATGCAACGTCAAACACTGAGGCATACGTCCCAATCAAAATATACTCTAATCCGTCAACTGTTACAAATGTAGCAGCATTTGTGTTTACCATTACCATTAGGTACACAATCATCCATATTGCTCTTTTCATTTTTTGTTTCAAAGTCATTTCGTTTAATGTGTTTAATAGTGTTTTATTCCTATTTGAATATAATCCATATTTATTCTAGCAAGAACTTGATAGTCATCATTAATAGTGTCATGAATATAGACCACCAAGGGTAACTTTGTTGCTCTAATGCTGGCAAATCTTTCGAAACTGCTAGATTTCAAAGAGTCAAGCACGCCTTTCCTATATATAGATTCCCTTCCTCAGTCCTGCCTGAAAGCGAGACTTCGGCATGAGTACAGTTGCCAAATAGTAGAACTCCAATTTCCTATTTGAATATCAGCGAGTTGCCTTTGAATAAGAAAGAGATGGGTAACACTTTAGAAACGAGAGGACTTACATATTCCCACACGTTTTACACAAATCCAAAGAACGCTCATCTTGATTGCAAAGGTACAAAACATTTCCCAAATAGCCAAAAGGGTTCGACTACTTTTTGCATTTTTATACATAAATGCCGCATAACTTCGACTTAATTTCAAGTCAGAAGTTCGACTAAACGGGGTACATATAGCGATGCGTTGATTTCCCTTGTTTTCAGCATTTCAGCCATATTGAAGTTGTTAGTTCGACTAAACTTCGACTAAAAGTTCGACTAAACTTCGACTAAAACCCACTTCTTCTTTTCTGTTAGTTTAATGACTCCCTTTTTCTTCAGTGCAGACAGCATATTGCCAATCTTCCTTATCTTTTGTTCCTCGGTGAGCACATCAGACAACTTGGATTGCAACAGCGTATTAAGTTCTGCTCTTGTGGCTCCGCCAAATGAGCGCAGATACTGAATTATCATGTCTTTGAAGTGGAGGTCATTGAAACTCTTGTTCCGAATATACTCCGTCTTTAATTCCTTGTCATCGACAGTCTTGGCGGTATAAGCAGATAGGAAAAGCTTTGGATAACGTCCCTCTACAAGATGTAATTTGCGCAAACGTGAAGCAATATCCTTGTCAATCTTTTCATGCTTCTGCACCATGTCAAGCGCAATACAATCGTACAACGACAGGTTAGGATTGGCTTTCAACAAGCGGTAATACTGCTCATTGATAAGTTTGCCGTATATCTTAACCGTTACCTCTTTCTTGGCTTGGTCTATCTGATAGTCAGGCATTGGAAAGAAACGTTTCTGCTGTTCAGTAAACACCTTCCGTATTCCACGACCGATAGTGTCGATCATATTGAAGTTCACCATTCCTTGGCAAAGTGCATAGTTGCGGTAATACTTTTGTGGGCCAGTCTGCTCAATGGCGTTGCGTACAGAACCGGGCAAAAAGTAGCCGCCATTAGAGAATGTCACAGAGTCAGGAGTCTCAACCATCGTCACCCTTTCCTGCATGGTATAGTCCTGATGAGCGATAGCATTATGTAAGATTTCACGGATGCTATACTCGTCATATTGTTTTACAATGTCTGGGAATAGTGTTCCACCAGGCAATATCCGCTGATTAAGATTTCGGATTTTGGCAAGGGCTTCATCTACTGTCAAAAGGAACGGAATGGTGAAATGCTCATAATCCCTCTTCTCATCCTGCCCATCAATCAGTACCCATGTAATAGTGGCAACGGATGGGGTCAGATAATGGACGGCTGTAGGCTTACCAAGAAGCAAGATGGCAGCCCTCGTCAGTTTGCCCTTAACCGCAACACCTGCCCTGCCAAGCAGTTCCATATCATCCCAAGTATCAACCTCGGTTGCTAATTTCGGATGAACAGACTTATATTCTTCACGAGCTTTCTGCAATGCCATTGGCTCCAAATCATCAAGTGTAGCCTCTGCGACGATTTCTGCAGACCAGTCGTATGTTGGACTTGTTTCCTCCAAAATAGCATTCAGGCGTTCCTGTGTCAGTTCCACCAAAGAGTCCTCTATCCGTTGCCATGCTTTGTTATGAGCATAGACAGGTAACTTCGGCTGATGCTTTGGGATATGAATCACCCAAACCGTCTTGTGAGTATCCTCCGTGACGAACTCCTCAATATCCAGACCTTCGCTTGACAGGTTGGCACACAGATTAGTCAGTCGAAGTGTTGCTTGCTGAGTTGTATAGTTGTATGTATCCGTCCCAACTATCTTCAAAGTCTTATCTTCAACACCAACAACCAGATGCCCACCCTCCATGTTAGCCAATGCCGACACGTAGGAGATAACATCATCCTTCTCATGACCACTGAAGTCATTCTTCAGGTTCTTGAATTCCTTCCACTCGCAACCCTCGTCCTCTTTGGGGTATTGCTTAATGAGATATTGTTGTAATGCTTGTTCTGTCATACTTTGTACGTTTGTTAATCCGACATTATATATAACGCTTGTTGCCTGCTAAATATGATTCCTTCGTTTGTTAATTCTCAGGAATCGCTTGTTAATCCGAAGAACTTTTGTGTGATTTATACATCATCTCATACCTCGGAGAAGAATAGTCAATATACATATCAAACTCTGCTATACCTTTTGCCTTGGCAATCTTATGCAAGCGTTCTTTATTCTCATTGGAGATATGTACTCCATAATAAATTGCCGTAGGTTTGTAATTGATGGATGTGATATTTTCCACTAAATAGTTTCTTGTAGAATAGTCTACAAGACGCCACTCATTTTCATACTCCCATTGCTTTGATTTATGCAAAGCACATTTTGTGTGAGAAAGGACGTCTGGATTTGGTGCACTAATGCCAAACATTTTCAAAAAAGCCCATGCCATGTATTGAGAAGCATCGTAACGTATATCATCATATATTACAGGATATAACCCAACCCCCTCTTTAATTCCTTTTGTTAGTGTTGGACGCATTTCGTATTCTAGTGCAAATCCTTTATGATAATCAGCATAATGACTCCACATTGTTATAGACTGTACTGACTCGCAAAAGCACGCAATAGAAACAAACCGTTTACTAGCATCTGCTAAAAGAGGGTATAAGAAATCTATCATTTGCAGCATTTGTGTTTTATATGCAGCAAGAAAATCTTTCTTTTCTTCAAAGTCTGTTGCCAATATTTGCACTTTTATCTTCTCTACCATGCCCTTAGGGAATGAATCTTTCACATAGTTTGTGAAATCATTTCCTTTTTCAAGATATTTTTTCAACTGAACAAGGGTATTCGTTTCCAATAAGGCATTCACGTAATTTTTTATACCATCAAGATCATACCTAACTAGCGTATCATAGGGATCGTTAAACAGGTCAGCAGATACTGCATAAATAGTATCTTTTTGAAATGCATCTATTTGCTTCTCAGTGCAAGACCTATAACGGAACAGACTCTGGGGCATCATCTGTGTTAACGCGTCACTAATAGGCAACACGCTATCATAAAGGACTTTAGGGTCTGCACCTTCTTGTATTTGGATTCCTTCAAGCCGTTTTGCAAATTCTTCTCGATTCATCGTACGTGTTAATATTCAACTTTAATATCTTTGTCCATACAACTTCAAAACATTGTTCATGGTAATAAGTTCACCATGACGCATGTTTTGGAAAATGTTCACCCACTCGTTACCAAGTGATACAAACTCGCCCAGCTTCAGACACATCTTACCGTCTTCGATGGTTAATCGTGTTATTTTATAATAGCCGTCAATATCACCGCCTACCATCGGAAGAAGGTAAACGGCTTCGAGAATGTTCACCTTTGGCAAGGTTTCCATCACATACTTCCTTGCCTTGTGCTCAAAGAATGTCTGGTAGTCTGCATCCGTTTTCCTGACAGTAACGGTAAACACATTCTTCGACTCAACAGACTTCGGCTGAGTATCGGTATAATACAAACCTCTCTGCGGAACACTCATTTCAAGTTGTTCAATGATGCTTTCGTCAAGGAGTACTTTGCGAAAGTGATTTTCTAAGAGCAATCCACTTTCCTCGTTTGGCAGCAACGGATAGGCACCTATATTTACTTCTTCAATGGATTTCAGGAAATAAGGCAACTGCTCGTCGTGATCCTGCAATTGCTCCAATAGCCGTTGTTCGTTCATACGCCCAGGAAAGAGGATGTAGCCACCTATGATTTCTTTCGAGAAACGTTGCTCACCACGCTTGCCATAATAGATGGCATCACGGTAGTGGTGCATCGCATTGATGGTCTCTGGCTTTGGCTCGTCTTGCACGTTGCCCAGTGTTGCATCGTCATCGCCACGAACACTATATTTCGCATCGTAGAGATAGGTCAACGTGATGTCACGCTCGTTCTTGTGAATGTGCATCACAATATCGGGCTTCTGCTCAGTCGTGGCAGAACGCATCTCATGTTCATCGCCTTTTCGGCCAAACGAATACTGATAACCCACCTCCACCAAATCGCCATTATCCGGATTAGTATAAGTGATGTGCCCACTAAGTGTGCCACCGTTAAACAAGTCGAAGGCATTCTGTGTGTCTTCTTGAACGTACTTTTCAAGATGTTCTTTGTTATGAACATCTATACCCAACACTTTGCAGACAAGCTGCTTCACCTTCAGGAAACACCACAATTCATAAAGCCGCCAGATAGGCTGCACACCTACGCTTGTATCGCCTTGAATCAGGTCGAGGCCGTTTTGTAGCATAATCCAATAGCGATAAACCTGCGAGTAGCCACTGCGCTGCTGGAGTACCATGCTCTGCTGACGGAATCCATCAAAGTGTCCGATGCTATTGAAGAACGAGTTTCGCCGAAGCATTTCCAGTTCCTTCTGCTTCTCCTTCAGATTCTCTATCTCGCTATCTGATGTTCCATCTCCAAGCCTTTTCAAAAGTAGTGAAAGACGCTCGGAGATGCGCAGAAGCGTATATTTCACGAAGCGGTTCTCCCTTGTATCCAAAGTCGCTTCCGTTTGCTCAGTCCTATAATATTTCCTTAATGCCTGTTCTTCATCATTCAGACGGTCATTGCTGAATCTTTCTGCCAGCATGGGTGTCCAGCCTTTGATGCGCTCGGCTCTACGGTATTCCTCATATTGGCGCATCTTGTTGTGGGGCTGATGAATGATAAAACGAACGGCCTGCACATAGCTGTCCACAATCTGCTTGAACACCGACAGCCAAATCAATTCGTTATTAGCTTCCCGACCCATCTCAAACTGTTGAAAGGTAAGTGTGAGATAGCGGAACACCAAGTCACCATATTCTGCCCTTATCTGCTGAATGATGATGTCAAGGTCGTGCTTCGTGTCGAGTTTTGGTGACAGCACGTCAAACTCTATCTTGTGCTGTATGTGCTCGTTGGCTGTATTTTTATAGGCGAACTCCAAGGCAAAGTGACCGGGCTGGTTCAAGAAGTCAAGACTGCTACTGACGACGTACTCGCCCGATGCCGTCTGCACCGTGTTAAACATGGCCTCCACTTCCATGTTGGGGTGGATGATGCGCGGTTCCTCCACGGCATCAAAGAACGTCAGCGTGAGATTATACTTGTGGTCTTCAAAGAAGACTGGTCGGGCCTCATGCCAGTCAGCCTCAGCCACATCGTCCATATCCTTGCTGTCAGTATTATACACTTTTAGCGTACCACCACTCTTCAACACATAATTGCAATACCGCTCTGGTGGAAGTTGCTTGGCTCTCACCTTGAACTTCCGCCACGACATGCCTATATCCGTGCTACTGGCTTGAATAACATAAGCATCATGATATTTGTATTGCAACAGTTCCATACGATGTTAGAAGAAGTTGGTATAATAGTTCGCCAGTTTATCATCCATTTCTTTTAACTTCCGAAGAACTTGGTTGTAGAGCGAGTTCGCATCAGTTTCTTCTTCGGGCTTAAAGTGGCTCTCCACGAAAGTCTTCAAATCCTTCAGCACATTACTCTTGCCTTTCTGCGTTTCCAACTGCTTCTGTTCGCCCTGCACACGCGGCAGCACCTTTTCCAACAGAATAGCCAGTGTGGCTTCGCCTATCAGCTTTTCTATTTGGTCTGGCTCTGGGAAGTTGGCACGCTCTATCAACGTACTCAGATACAGCACCAACTCATTCTGCACACGATAACTGACACGGAACGGCGTTTCATTCAGTATGCCGTTGATGCTGTCTGCCTCGGCAGTACCATCAGAATCACCCAATAATGCTGGAATGCGAGTAGAAATCACATCTTTATATTTAGTAAACCGAGCATCGTCCAGCACTTCGTATGCCCTTACAAATTCTGCTTTGAACGCTTCAAGCGGTATCGGTTCGTCCCTGTACTCAAGCAGCATCCTGCTCTCTGGCGAGAACATTTCCGACATCTTGCCGCCATTCATCTCAATGGTAAAAGCACGGTCTATCACCTTCCGCGAGAACTGGTGTGTGGTGTCGTCCATATTCACCGTACCAATCACGAAGAGGTTGTCGGGCAACGTCAGTCCTTTCTCTTTCAAGTATGTAATGATTTCTGCGTCCTTTTCAGAATACAAGAACTCCATCTTGTACTGCTTGTCGCCCTCAATGATGTCACCATCTTCCTTCACCAATACTTTCTTCTGCAACTCGCAGTTGCTAAAACGGTCTTTGCTCAACAGATATTGGGTTAATATCTCGTTTTCGACTTTCTTCCTTGTTTCCAATACGCTTAGAAACTCAGCGAAATACTGCTCCACTGGTGCCAGATTCATCTCGTCCAGACAAAGGAAGAATGGCACATCTTTATTCTGCGATGCTTTATATGCAAAGCGGATGAAATCCGTCAACTCATATTTACCAGACAAAGCACTATAATACCCCAACAACTCCGTTGAGTCATGCCAGTTAGGTTTCACCTCCACCAGACAATAGTTCCCAGGTGTTGTTCCACCTTCATTCCGCAGTTCACCATCAGGGCAAGTCATGAATGCCAACTCCTGCACCTTTTGACTCTTGCCCGTGCCAGAGATACCAGCAAGGAGAAGGAAAGGCTTAGTATGAAGAGCCATAATGAAATTCCCATAACTATTTGGTATTGGAATATCTTTTTTATTGTCAGGAATAAGAGATTTCCATTCTTCTGAACGATTTTTGCTCTTAATCGTTTTGCTATATACCATTGGTGCAGTAGCATTGACAACTACTGCACTAAAACGTAATTCAGACTGATTCTTAATGGAGATGTCATAAACAAACCAGCAGCCTTCTTTGTTACATCCCAATCGTTGTTGCATTTTATCAATGCAAGATTGATTTTCAATACCTTTGTATTTGATGTAAGGAGCATAACTTATAAGTAATCGTCCTTCATGACTCTTTGAATGCTCACGAACAAGTAATAAGACATATTGTGAGTTTTCTATTTTCTTGTTATTTATGTAAATATCATTAAATACAGAACAAGTGATAACATCTCTACCAGAACTGCCCTTAGAAATGTCTAGATTGTCAAAATCAGAAATACTCTTATAGGTCATACCAATTACCATATCAACAACTTCCTGCTTAAAGTCATCAATTCGGCAATCTCTTGATTTGTTTTGTCCTATAGATGTACCCCATGCTGGAGTTGCTGTTTGTCCTTCAATTCTAGAATTGAAAAACATTGAAGTAATGTCTATCTTCATAATAACTGCCAAAAAATATGGTTCAACAATATACCTACCAAATTCACATCCCAACCATTACCTGCTCTTCTTCCAAGCTTTGTGTAGTTTTGAGTAGGGGGGAAAAGAATTTCATTATTAACACCATCCATATGAAAACCCATCAAGCGGAAGTGTTCATCTAAAGAAAGCTTTCTAAATCGTTCTTCCCCATTTTGCATAGGTTCAATAATACGAATAACATTATGCTCTGGCGGTGTAACCGTCATACAAATCCTATCAGTGCGAATTTTCCTATTATATATGTCATAACACAAAGGCTCTTCCACGTCGAAGATGTCATTGTGGTGTATCTCGTGGATTCGGGCTATCTGTCTTTGTGTTTTGTATAGTTCAGGTGCAGGATTATCATCTAAAAAATCCGCTAAATATCCTTGTAGTGGTTCTTCTGGAGGAACTATACTAAAACCTTCTGGCAATTCACCCAAATAGCCAAAAATCCATAACCGTTCTCTTGTTTGAGGGATACCATAATCCTTTGAGTTTAGCACTGCATACCTTGTATCATATCCTATACGATGAAGTTCGTCAAGTATAATTTCAAATGTGGCTCGCATCTTACCCGTTAACAACCCTTTTACATTCTCTAAAAAGATGTATTGAGGCTGCTTTACTTCACATATTCTGATAATATCTCCAAAAAGTGTTCCACGTCCCCTTTCGTCTTCTTGTCCTTGACGTTTTCCTACGGTCGAGAAAGGTTGACAAGGAAACCCTCCCGTAAATAAATCAAAATCTGGAAAAGATCTTGAATGGGGATCTAACTGAGTAATATCACCTAAATTGCGAACATTTGGGAAATTATAATGATATAATTCTATCGCATCTTCATCAACTTCTGAATAGCCGACAACTTTGTGTCTTATGCCAGCCCTTCGAAGTCCAAATGAGGCTCCACCATATCCAGCGAAGCCCTCAAATACTTTTATTTGTCTATGTCTTGGTAATCTATGCATGTTTAAATTGAATATCTTCTTTTGACTTACCCACTAACTTTTCTGAGTTACCCACAAAGTGAATTATAGTTACCCACTAACTATCTTTGGCATGTTGCCTATTCATTCAAATAGAAAACCAAATTGCCAGGCTCTCTTAGTTTCTTCAATTCATCAGGTTCAAGCATTCCTTCTAAAGGCTTAAAAGAATATCTTAAATCATTGACATTGTCATTTGGCAGAGTTACAGAATGGCCACCATTCCAAAATTCTAAATTTCCAGTTCTCGTTTTGAGCTTTATGGAGATTGTTTCCTCTGCATCATTGGTAAAAAACAAGAGTGAATTAGTATTATTCAGCCTACTCGCATCTTGTAGGTTGAAATACACACACTCTCCCGAGATGGTGTTAGGTCTACCAAACTTATATGTTTTCCCTATAAATGTATCTTTATTTTTTTTCGTGACGAGTTCCAATATCTTTTTGTCCCAAAAATATTCTATAGTTTGGTTGTCGTATAGACTATTGGATATGTTAAATTGAGACTTTATAGAACTACAAGTAAGTTTTTTTGCATTCAATATCAATGGTTTCTTTAAACCTTTTTGTTTTAACACCGAAGTAATAGTTGCATCATTATCTATTATAGCAGAACAGAACTGACTATCATTGCTTAATAATGACACATCTTCAAGCCTATCATTATTCGTGGGGAAAACGCTTGATATCGCTACCATACCATCTTCACGTGACACTTTCGATTGTAAAACAAAGTCACAAGTTGGATCTATGAGTCCATCATGAAGAACGTGGTCATCAAAAAGTCTATTAAATGTTGCTTTTAGCCTGGACATTTCTCGGTTAACTTTCGATGAGATTTCCTGTGTTATCTGCGTATAGTCTATACCATTTGCAATCCAATCACCAGACTTTATCTGCGATTTCTCCTGTTTGTTTGGGTAATGGCCTAAGACAGAATGTCCAAAGAAACATATTTTCAAAACCTCTGCCAATTCAAATTCGACATAGTGGGATGAACGAAGCCGAACTGATCTTTTGTTATTGAGATAGTCAATGCTATGTATCAGACTTGCCTTGGTGCCTAACACATAATCAACCAAAATATTCGTATCTATGAATATGTCTATCTTGAAATTATCGTCTACAAAGTGTTGCATATCAATTCAGTTGTTCGCCAATAACCTGTTTAACAAAAACATCATTTATAACATCACCTTTTTTAAGTTCTTTTGCTGCACTTTGCAGAAGTCTAAAACAGCACTTCATAATGAAACGCGGAGAACCTTGAAGCGTGATGTCACGTGTGTTAAGAACAGCCTTGATAGCATCTTCTGTAAATGGATATAAACCATCTTTGCCAAAATTCTCTACTCTTGCTAAACTGAGGTAATTACTGATTACAGCCTTGCATGCTTCCAAATCGTATGGAATTAAGTCTATTATGCGGTCTCCAATCCTGTCTGCTAATGGCGGAACCAGTTTCTCTATTTTTTTTAACGCTATTGTGTTCATTGCAAACACTGAACACCAGTTCTTTTCATTGTCAATTAACGAACGAAGATTACGCAGATAGTTGTCTATGTCTTTGTCACTAATTCTTCCAGAAGCCAATTCCTCAAATTCATCAACAAGGATGATAAAGTCTGTTGCACCTAAATACTCTTTTGCTATTTGAACAATGGCGTGAAGGATGTAAAATTCTCGCTTGCTCAAATTTTTAACATCGCCTGTTACCATATGATCCCATGCTTGTGACACATTAAGGCTATCTGTAACTACTTCATAAAAATACTCTGCGACAGATGCCGTTTTAAACTCATCCATAAAGCATTTCACCAAGTAGGATTTGAGCATTTGGTTTACAACTTTTTGCTGAGCCGATTTTGTTCCTGTCAGCAACTTTTCGAGAAGATATTTGTAACTTACTTCAGTGGAATCCCAATTAAAATGAAGAGCATTTTCCACAGAAATACCGGATGAGGAAAAGAGGTCAGCAGTATTACCACCTCTTAACTTAACTACCTCTGTAAACAAAATCTCTTTACGCGTTTTATCCTCATCGATTTCTTTTTGAGACATATATTTTATGAATCTATCCCATAAATAACGCCTGAAATTCTCTATGCCTATTTGTGACATCACAGCCCCAATAAGTTCAGACAAAGTGCCCCCAGGATTGTCTATATAAACAACGTAAGGATTGAATTTGTCTGTTTTGATAGCGGAAAACAGGTATTTAATATACATCAATGTCTGTGTCTTGCCAGTGCCAAATTCGCCACGAATAATAAGGCTCAGATAATCTGGTGCCTTTTTATCGCCAGCTTTCTCAAGAGCATCTTGCATATAGGAAACTATCTCCTGTGCAGTCTCTTGATATGCTGGAGACAATCTGCTTGTGATATCTTCACTTTCACCAATATATGCAATACCTGATTTGGGGAATGGATTGTATTCCAGCCCAAACTTATCTTTTAAATCAGAACTTATATTACTGACTTTTTTAATTTCAGAAATTAAGATTTTACTTTCCATACTATGATATTTTTAATATATGAGACATATATGTATTGCCCACTATTGGGAATAATTTTAATTCATCAGGATCAACTGTCAAGAACGAAGCCTTTTGCAATCTAAAACAACTATTATTTGAAACACATTCATGCAAAATACGTCTCTTTATTGATCCAATAGAAAAGCCAAATTCTGTTATTATATTCCATTCAATGTCTGGAATATAGTATGCATTACCAGGCATTTTCTTTTGAATATAACTACAAACAGAAAAATCATCTGGCATAGGTCGAGTTAGATTGCAGACATAAATGTTTCTATAAAGAAGATTATCAATTTTAGAGTCAAATGAAGAGGCTAAACATTTATTGAGAAGCTCTAATGTCTCTCCCCATTTAGTATAAACCTCCCAAAAACGCATAGTGTCTTGATGCGTATCTTCTATGCAATAAATCTCATTTGTGTCAACTCGTGCAAAACGGTTAAAAAAGCGTTGTCCTTCTTTGAAAGCATATAAAATTGCGGGGCAATCGCTTGCCGACACAAGAATTTTGTGGAAATCACAGAAACGGAAATAAGATTTATATATGTCTCTAAGAACATCTTTATCTTTTTCTGTCAATTCATTTGTTTCTGCAGAAAACAACTCGCCAGCCTTTGCAATGTTGGTAGATTTGTCAATCAAATCAAAATTCTTTAGAGCATTAACAACTTCCAAAAGATTTCGATTTGTCCACTTCTTCCCACTTTCAGATACCACATTACTTTCTTGACATATTTTTAATAACTCTGGAATCGTCATAGAACGATTAGCGCTATTACAGATAATGTAAATAGATTTTATATCTTTCAAATAATACACAAAAGAATAACTCCACCCCTTATCTTTCCTTTCTGGGGATGGGTTGAAAGTCTTACGACTCATTCTTTCTAAATCAAAATCTATCATATCAACTCAATTGCAATATGTTTTCAGACAATTCAACGTTATGTCGGGTCTTGATTTTCCACTTATGTCCCCTGGACCGTATCTTATCTATGCGATATTCCGAAAAACCTACGGAAGTTGCAATCTCTCCCAAATACTGAGTAGTCGGGATATACGCACCGTATGGGGCGGAATTCCCAAGAATTAAATATGCTCTACTACCTGACTTCAATACACGTCGCATCTCTTTAAGGACTTGATACATATCCTCAAAATAGTGCATCATGAGGATATGGAAACTTTTCTTCCCATGACGTTCACTACTGTATTTTTGCAAATACATGTATCGCGGCTCAAGTTCCTTCATTAACGCTTTGTTATTGATGGCAAATTCAGATTTACGGAATTCATCCAAGTCAAAGTCACAATCTCTATAATGAGTTGTTGCACCAGTAACAAGTTCCTTACGTACGATCTCCGTTATGTCGTGCCAATCTTTAGTCAACTCAAAAAAATGAGTATGCACCTTTGATACTTCCCCGTAGTCCAAATTGTTAAGATATGGCGGTGAAGTTATGCAAAGGTCGCATGAATCGTCTTCTATTGATAAGTTTCTTTTACGAGAATCGGCCTTGTAGACCTCTGCGTACCGATGATGATGAGGCATTGACTCTAAATCTGACAACATATTATTAACAATTGAGGAGAATTTCCCCCACGCATCTCCCGAGTTCACAATGTTCTTTGACCGAACAATATAAGGAACGGCAATAGGATGTAGTGCAGATTTATGTAAGGTTTGGCTTAAAGCCAAATTAAAGAATAACTCGTATTTCTGATTGTCTATTAGTCGAATTGCATCCCGAATAAGATAGAGGATTTTTAGTGTTTCCTTGTCATATAAAGATTTCAGCAATTCATGACTTTCGGCCAGCACATCATCAGAGGTTTGTCTCTCTGACACATAATCGCAAATACCCGTTATGTATTCCTGGCAACGAGTATAGTCTATGTCCCAATTTAGTTTTGCATTTATTATATTGCACATTAATTGTTGGCTCTCATTTCCTATAGAATGAATTCCTCTCTTTTGAGCAGCAACTAAAGTGGTGCCACATCCTGCAAATGGTTCAAAAATCGAAGTTGGTTTTTCACCCAATACATCAATAATTAAATCAACAAGTTTATATGAAAAACCTGCAGTAAATTTATACCAATTATGAATGGCACTATTTGCATTGTCTTTGGCAGACCCGATATTTTCAATAGGGATATTCATTATTGCATACTTTATACCATCAACTTAGTTGCTTGTCTTTTATTAAGTCTTGAACCTTGACTTCCAAATTTTCAGAAATCTGAAGAAGGGTTTCAAGACTTGGCTGGCATACATTTGTACACCACTTTGAAACAGTAGAGGGTGCAACTCCTAACTGTTCTGCCAACCATTTGTTAGTTCTCTTCTTTTCTGCCAAAACTACTTTTAGTCGATTGATGTCTCTGTCCATGTCGGATGAATCTATTGTTTGGGACAAAGATACAAACTTTTTAGCACAAACACGCAAATCTCTCCAATATTTAACAATTATATTCACTTAAATTTCCATATTCTCACTTTTCTGTACCTTTTTCTGATATTCGTCTGTCAATTCTGTCACTTTATGCATAATCTGCACTAACTGCATCATGCATTTCTCCAACTTGTACACCAATGCTGCGGTTCTGCGTTCTGAAAAGTGGCTCTTCAGTTCTTTCAATGTCTGGTTGTAGTTGTTACCAACCATACGAAACTGAGCATGAAAGTCGCTTAACTTGGCATAATATTCATGCTGACCTTTGTCGAATGTCACCACATGGAATGGCTCACCAAAGATTCGCGCCTTGATGAATGCGGATTTGCTTGTTATGCCAGAACGATCATACATTTTCAAGAAACGCATCTCTTCCTCACTGCTAAAGTTTACGGAATAGCGGTTTGTCGCTGGGTCTAACTTGGGATTTCTTCCACCTTTGCTTTTATTGTTTGTCATACTTCTTTTTATTTGGTTGTACATTACTGTCGTTTTTAGAATCATTGCAAACTGCAAGTTTGGATAGGCAGACCGACTTCGGAGGACAGCCACAGCCCTCGGCAGAGCAAGGAGTTTTTTGCTGCAAACGGAGTTTCGTGCAGCATAAAACATACCTTGCTATGTTCTGGTGAACATAATAATCCGCTTTTAAAGCGGATACTGCATATAGTTAGGTTATTCTATCCATTGCATTTGCCTTTAGTTTTTTTGCGGTTGCAAAGGTACTGCGACAAATCCGGTTGGGCAATAGTCATCAACCGCCACTTGCAGCCACTTTACAGACAAATGCCGTCAGAGGTCATGTTTTCGTGAATGCATGAGTTCATGAGCGTCCCCTGATGTGCAAAATATGCCAGAATATGTATGTTTTTCCGAGACGTTGGAAATCTCGTACAGACTTCCATGTTTTCACCAAGTGTTACCAGTTACCAAACGCAGTAACCGAGGTAACATTTAGGTAACGGAACAGGCTCAACATTCTTTCCAATCCGAAAGAATCTCAAAAGCGCAAATAACCGCAAACCAACGCAATATCAGCGATTTACGCTATCTTGCACGTAATAACATCATCGTTCCCTACAGTCTTGATACTCACAAAAATAGTACAGTTGCAAAGTAAGTAAAAAAGAAAATAACCTCCAAACTTTTCCCAAAGTTTCTACGTCCCGTCCTAAAACTTTTTCCTTCCTGTTGTAGAAAGTTTTAGAGCGCGTCCCAGAAAAAGCCTCAACGTACCCTACATTAAAAACGAATACAGATTAACTGAATAAACAACTGTAAAAATGAGGTGAGTTAACTCAAAATGGCCTGTGAGTTAACTCACAAGATGAATCGAGTTAACTAACGTTTTTTTGGTGGGATTCAAAAGACCCAACGTTTCGAGGGAAAAGAGATGCCGGCAATCCATTGCTTTGCCCTCGGCAAAAGGCAAGAGAGCCGGCACCTCTTTAGTGGAGACCTGACGGGACTCATCATTCCTAAGAAAAGATAGTTTTTCGTAAAAAGACCTGATAATCCAACATTTGTATTGAAATTTATTAATTATCAATAACTTATACACGTTAGGTTATTAGGTAATTCTTCAATAAGCACGAGTATTTCTCAGCAGAGGCAGGTTATTGAGCAATAATGGTGGGTTATTGGAGAAGCCTAAACAACAGTAATGCTAAGCTTTGGTCGATTAGTGGGGCATTGTTATATCGATGAGTAGGGCAAAGTCTTATCGAACACTAAGGCAAAGTCATTGTTGAAAAAACATACAAAAAGAAAGAAGCATATCCAATACGAATATGCTTCTTTCTAATATGTCTTTATGTTGTGATGAATAAAGAGAGGATTTGAATTACTGAATATATACCTTCTTTTTGTCTGTACTACGGATGTAGATGCCTGGGGTTGGGTTCTCTACTGGTCTGCCTTGCAGGTCGTAATAGATGACCTCAGCATCTGCCTGTGGTGTCAGCAATGACTCTATGCCTGTGGCTGGAGTCTCGCCATCATCGCTCAGGTACATCGCCTTGATGTATAATGAGTTGCTGGCATCGGTCGAGAAACCTACCATATATACATGTGAAGGATCTACCTTCTTGCCATCCTCTGTAGTCATAGCGGTCAAGTCAATCACCTCACGCTTTGATGAAGCGGGGATGGAATAACTGTAGCAAGGATTGAGATAGTCGTCGCTATCGAAAATCTTGAGCACAGGCTTGCAAGATGCCTTACGTGTCAACTCGACCACGAGATACTTGTGGGCTGAGAAATCTACACCCTTGGTATAACGCCATCCGCCAAAACCTTGTGTAAGAATATTTTGCTTATTAGTATACGTTTCCGTTCCTTTGTAATAGCTGACAGCACCCGTCGAAACGAACTGACCTTCCAGATAAAGAGAAGGATTGAAAGCCTCTTTCGTCAATGGGAAGTAAGTTTCTGAGGTGTCGAAGTCAATCTCCTTCTTTTGGTCAAGAATCTCCAGCATCTTCTCAGCATAGCGCTTACCTAATTCGCGATAACCTGCAGCTGTGAAGTGAAAAGAGTCTCCCCCTGGAAGCCCTTTGGCAGAAATAACGTAGGAGTTAGGAATGACTGAAGCAGTTTTGGCTATCACAGCATTGTGTCCAGAACATGCACCACCATTTTCACTATAAAGCGTTTCGCCAATGAGCAATGGCACTTCTTCTTCATTCAGTCCAAGGTCATTCAACAGACGGATATAAACGCGCTTCACTCTAACTGGCCAGTCCTTCTGACCATTGTCTGTACAACCCTGATGCAAGAGGATTCCCTTGATTACACCCTTCTGCTGAGCTTTCTTTGCCATCGTGACCAGCACCTTGTAAGGGTTGTTATCGTATTCTGCACAGTAACCCTTGAACCATGACTCAGCACCCTTGATTTGATCAGCACATTTGTCCTCATCGAAAAGATCGATGGAACAACCACCCACAGCCACATTGATGACACCCACCTTGATGCTCTCAGGCAGTTGTTCTACCATCGTGCGACCAAAGTAGTCAGCAGGAGTAAGGTTTACTCCAAAATACATTTCGCGACAAACTGGAGGATAGGCAATGTACCATTGACCCTTCGTCCTTTTAGCATTAGTCATATTCACACATGCCATCATCAGGAAACGTGAGTCAACATTCGCCTTGTCTATGGGTTCAGCTGTAGCATTTCCCTCCATGTTAGACTGACCAAAACAGAGATAGATGTGGAAGTTTGGGTCAAAGTCTTTGGGTTGTTCTATTGTTCCAGTATTTACAACTTCGACTTTTTTCTTACTGGCAGCAGTACTCTCAAAGATTTCGATGCGTGGAGTAAGTTTCTCTATTGCCTTAGTCATATCGGCATCGGTTCCCATCTTTTCTGGAGCATAGGTATCAAGTGCCTTTGCCAAAGAGGTATAAACCACGTTAGAGACCATCTCTGGGGTATCTTTCCAGTCGAGCACGTAGTTTTGTGCCTTCTGATACAAAGCCTGATATTCCTCTTCCAACGTTTGGAAACTGAACTGCTTGCAGAAGTCCCAAATCTCCTGAGAATTGCCTGTTGAAGGGTTGTGCCAGTTGGCATTGTAGGAGAAGAGCTCCACCATACTTCCGTTGGTACCATCACTCCAAACCTCTTTGTCACCAGTGTTGCCGCCTGGAGTTCTGTAATTGGTCTTCTTCTCATACTTTTGACATTTATCCAGATCCTTAGCCAACGATGTGACATAACCACGTATGTCCCAATCCTGATATTTGAACACATCATCTCCATAAGCATGGCAATGAATCACATTGACGGGTCTCTTGCATCTCTGCCACTCTTTACCACCAAATGCAATGCCGCTGGTAGGTGCAAATGCGGCAATCTTGTCTGCCGCATCAGCCATACAATGGTATATAAGCGCCGAACCCATTGAGAAACCTGACCAATAGACACGGTTCTTGTTGATGGCATATTTCTTGTACAGCTCATCAATCGTCTGGAACACAAAGTCACGGTCTTTTGTACCACCAGTATCCCAAGTCTTGTCGATGCCCTCCAGATAGGCGATGATGAACTTCTCCTTATCAATCAGTTCATACATGTGGTCACAACTTGCCTGATAACCTGCGTCCTGATTCATGCCGTGTGTGACAATCATCAATGGAAGGTTCTTCTGGACACTTGTGGAGCTGCCTGGTGTATAGACGTTCATCTGACGATTCACGCCATTCACCTTAATGGTCAGTCTCTGCTGCTTATAGGCATAAGTAGATAAGACACATACCAAAGCACAAATTAGGATAGTAAATAGACGTTTCATATTGTTTTGTTAAGTTTTTATGGAATATACACTTTCTTTTTGTCGCTACGACGAATGTAGAAGCCGTGTGTCGGATTCGTCACAGGTCTGCCCAAGAAGTCTGAGAAGCCCTCTTCATCAGCAGCGTCTGCTTCAGGTGCTGTGATCGCCGTCTCGTCAGCCACCAGAGTCAGTTCCTTCAGATAGACTGTCTGACCAGCGGAAGCCGTTGTAGTGAAGCCTGCAATACGGATGTGGCTGGAATCAACCTTCTTGCCTGATGCAGTCTTCAAGTTCTGGAGGTCAATCTCTATCTCACGCTCGTTCTTAGGCAGCTTCAGTTCATATGCCTCGTTCCAATAGTTGCTGGAATCGTAAAGACGGAAAATCACATTCTCTGTCGTCAGCTTTCTTGCCAAATTAATCACAAGAGACTTGTACTTGGAAAGATCCAAACCCTCTTCTTCCTCATAACGCCAACCGGAGAAGCCATTGTTCTTCAGATTCAGGGTGCTCATAGCCTCCAATAGCGTTGCCGTTCCTTCAGCACAGATGGTAGGAATGAACCAATCCTTCGTAGTGGCAAACGGATTCTCAGGGATTTCCTGCTTGGGCTGATAACGGGTGAGGGATGCATAGTTCTCCTGGAAATATTTCTCATACCAGTCGAAACATGCCACGCCACAAGCCTCGTAAGGGTCAACACCATTCTTTTCCATCGCAACTTTAAAGGCAGGCGTCACCTTCTTCTTGTTGATGTAGTCATCAATATCGATGAAGTCACCTGTACCGGTCAAGGTCATGGAGATGTTGCCATAATAGTCAAGAATAGCCTTATAAGCCTTACCCCACTTGCTGGTGGAGGCTGTTGCCCATGTTCCATAATTTCCATAGACAGGCTGTCCCATTTCATTATAATTCTTGATGTTAGAAGAATTTTTAGGACTCCAATCGACTTCTGTAATCACAATAGGATTGGTGCGAAGGATTGGCACAGACTCACCAAATTTCTTGATGGCGTTGTTTACGTCGCAATGCTCATCACTATTGTCATACCAACCAGCATAGTTATGTACTGCATAACCGATATTGTCGCCAGTGATGGGGTACTTGATATAGTCGCGATAGTTACTCTGATAACCTGTACCAGGAATCAGAATGATACCCTTGAAGCCATTCTCACGAATCTTATCGACAATGGGCTGGAAGAAATCGTGCAATGCACGTTCTGAACTCTGTCCATTGGCAAGCTTCACATCAATAGGCTCGTTGGCAAGCTCCAAACTGATCTGTCCACAATATTTCTGAACCAGCTTATTTTTGCTCACACGATCCCATACATCCAAAAGGAACTTCTGATAACTGCCACCCACATAGATGGTGTGTGGACACACGCCTGGTGGGCGCATGATGACATACATCTTGTTTTTCATGGCCTTTTGAGCAATGGGCACATACAGAGAGCTCAAATAATTGGTCAGACGAGTTCCTGTGTATTTGCTGATGTCTGCCTCACCATCACCCTTCTCCCTGTCGTCCACCTTCCACGAGCCCTTGGTGCCATTCGTCCAAGCAGGGTCAAGATGCAGACGGAAAATGTTGCAATAAGCCCCGTTGTCGTAGTCGGTGATGGCAGTAAAAATCTTCTCAAAATAGGCGATGCAACTGCTCACACCTGCATTATCATAATTCCAGCCCCAACGGCCTCCATTAAAGTATGCATTCGGTGTGTCCATCACACCATGCAACACCACCTTGTTTCCCTGTTCGTCTTTAAAGAATCTGCCATCCACATGCAAAGGAGGCAGACCCGCCACCGTCTGTTGCGCCTCAGCAGGCATAGCCACTGAGCCCACAGCACAAATCATACAGAATTGAATCAGTTTTTTGAATTTCATATACGGAAAAGTTTTGATTTAGTTACTTTAGTTGTTAGTTTTCTATTTGCAACTGCAAAGGTACGACTATTTTCACACCTCAGCTTACAAATATGGAACATTTTCTTTAATTTGTGAAACTAATCAGCGAGTACATACCTTTTTAACGCTCATATCGTTATTGTACAAAAACCTTCTTGCCATCACTTCCATTGATGTAGAAACCATGAGCTGGTGCTGTCACAGGTCTGCCTTGCAAGTCATAATAGAGGGCATCTTCATCACCCACCAAAACAGACTGGATGTCTGTTGGCGTCTCACCATCATCGCTCAAGAATACCTCTTTAACATAGACCGTTGCGTTCTCAGGAAGACTGAAACCTGCCAGATAGATGTGGGAGAGATCGAGCTTCTGACCATTCTCCTTCTTCAACTGCTGGAGGTCGATCACGATGTCCTTCTCGCGTTTGAGTTCGCAGGAACAAGGTGTGCCGTTGACATTGTTCTCATCATAGAAATGGAAAGAGGACAGCACAGTAGGGGTGCGACGGAACTTGATGACTAAGTACTTGTAAACCGACAGATCAATGCCAGAAGCGTATTGCCAACCGGCTAAACCATCCTTTCCTGTCTTCACACTACCCACAGACGCAATATAAGTACCCTTGGAAATGATGGAAGGGTTGAAGAGTCCCTCTACCAAAGGAAAGGCAGAAGCGGTCACATGGAAGGTGGCACTTTGTGTGTTCCCATACTCGTCTGCATAAGTGGCTTTGACATCCGTTTCACCATCTTTCAGCGCAAGGGCACGACCACCCAATACCTTCACCACATCAGGATTGCTATATTCATATGTGCAAGACGAAGCCACATTCCTTTGCAGACCTGACTTCGCCGTCATCAGCACCTTCAGATTCTGCACTCCTCCTGCCAAGAGCGTCACATTCGTCTGCCCAGCAGTCAGCGACGCCATCGTCTTGTCTTCTTCCGTCAAGGCAGCCATCGGGTCTTCTATGCCAAATGCTTCCTCGCTGAAGTTCTTCTCTGTAGAGAACCAATCGAAATCGACATAACCACCCAGCTGCTTGGTGGCATAGTTGAAGAGATAGAAACGCTGACCCACAAAGTAGTCGAGGGTGTATCGCATCGTCATCGTCACCCCACATTTCGTCCATTTCGTGTCGTCATAACTATAGAAGTAACGACATTCGTTGGAGCCAAAGTTCACGTATGCCAACAGGTAGATGACGTCTGAGGTGACCTCATCACCCTTCAACGACTGCTCCTTCTTCAGTTTCTGACTATCGTAGGTGCAACGCTCGCTATACAGATACTTCTTGCCCTTCTCCATCTTCACACCAATGAAGGAATAAGGGTTCTGCCACACAGCAATACCAGCCACATCACCCTCCTGCATACCCGACAAATCCAGCTTCACAGAACCATAAGAGGTCTTGTAACTCGAGGAGGAAGTGCCATTAGGCGACAAACCTAAGATGCGTTGACTCAATGAGTTGCGAGCTGTATTCAGTTCGTCTGTCACATTGGCTGTGTGCAGTCTCAGATGACCAGGACGCTCTGTCAACGACCACGCTGTGTTATCTGGGTTGTGGTTCCACTGCCACTGCATTCCTAATTTCGTGTCTGTAAATGCATCATTGGTAGGCAGATAGGTCTTTTCATACGTCTTGCCCACATCGGGTTTCTTGTACGATGCCCCGTTCTTCGACACATCGATGCCGTTATTGCCAATCACAGGCCATCCGTTCACCCATTTCACAGGTTCCAGATAAGGAATACGTCCGATGGCACCAGCATCCTTGAAGAGCATCGTCCACCACTCGCCTGTCTGGGTTTCTATCAACGCACCCTGATGGATTTTCTGATTGGCAAACACTCTGCCGCTATGTTCCTCGTAAGGTCCCATCGGATTTTTCGAACGGAAGATGGTCTGCGAACCCTCTGTACCTCCATAAGTGGCATAGATATAATAGTAGTCGCCAATATGGTACATGTGACTGCCCTCGCAACCATTGCCCACACTGATGACCTTCGTACTGGTTATCTTCTGCAACGTCTTGGCGTTGAACTTGTTCACCCAAATATCGCCAATACCACAAGCCACATACAGATAGCCGTCACCCTTCTCGCCATCGTCGAAGAGCCAACCTGGGTCATGATAGGCCTCTGGCAATCGTGTCACTTTCCATTCACCCTCTGGGTCTTCAGCCGTCAGGAGAATGCTCTGCGAATCTTCCGACCACGTGGAACAAGGGAAGTAGAGATAGAACTTCCCATCGTGGTAAGTGAGTGACGAAGCCCACATGCCCTGTGAATAGTGATGTTTACCATTGAGCAGGTTATAGGCATTGTTGTCAAGCACCTGCAACAAAGGGTTTGCACAATATGCCCAGTTCACCAAGTCCTTCGACTTCATGATGGTCGCTCCTGGGAAATGGTACATCGTGGTGCTCACCATATAATAGGTGTCATCCACACGCACCACATCAATATCTGGGAAGTCACCATTGATGACGGGATTGACATACGTGCCATCCCCATTGTCAGCACTCCAAACCTGCTGATATTCGGCAGTTTGTGCCACCGACATCATCGATGACACAAACAATCCGAAAGACAAAAATAAGCTCTTTCCTTTCATATTTCTTCTTTTACGCTAACCTCTTACTTCTCACCTCTTACCTCTATTTAATCGTCAATGATAATTTCTTCAAGTCCTGATCTTGCGAACTGGTGCCATAGAGGATTTCGAAGTTACCCTCCTTCGCATGTACCGTATTCGTTTCTGGGTCGAAGAACTCGAACGAGCGTGGGGTCAGTTCCAGCGTAACCTTAGCTGTCTGTCCAGCCTTCACATCCACACGCTGGAAAGCACGAAGCGACTTCAGTGGACCATCTGGGTCGGAGAGGTCACGAATATACACCTGCACAATCTCCGTACCGTCACGCTTACCCGTATTTTCCACATCCACAGACAGTTCATAGTTCTTTCCCTTCTTGTCAATCTTGCCGTTCTTCACATCGAAGGTCGTGTAACTCAGTCCATAACCGAAGGCAAAGAGTGGGTCGTTGAAGTAACGGTAGGTGCGTCCCTTCATCGAATAGTCCTCAAAGTCTGGCAACTGTGCTGAGGTCTTGTAGAAGGTCACAGGCAGTTTACCGCTTGGGTTCACATCACCAAAGAGTACATCGGCCACAGCGAAACCACCTTCCTGACCAGGATACCACACCTGCAGGATGGCATCACAACTCTCCGTCTCTGGCTGGAAAGCGATAGCGGAACCAGAGCAGTTGACAAAGATGACCGTCTTGCCAGCATCCTTGAGTGCCTTGAGGAAGTCACGCTGCACCTTTGGCAGTTCGATATGAGTACGGTCGCCTCCCTTGAAACCATCGATTTCCACAGGCATTTCCTCACCTTCAAGGGCTGCTGCAATACCACCCACAAAGACCACCTTGTCGATGCCCTTCAACTGCTCAATCACCTTTGCATAGTCAATCTGGAGTTCTTTGGCGATATTGATTTTCATGTTGGCACCCCAAGTCTTCACGTGCTTGAAACGCACCTCAATCTTATACGACTTACCTGCCTCTGCCTGGAAAGCTGTACGGGTAGGTGTGGTGCGCCAAGTGTGCTGTCTCACCTTACGTTCTCCGTTGATGTAGAGTTCGAAGTCGCTGACAGATTCCATGTTCACCACATATTCACCTGCTTCCTTAGGAGTGAAAACGGTCTCGTACTTGGCAGAAAAATCTTCCAAGTTCACGCCTGGGGCAAAGTTGTGCATACCTGCTGTGGTGACAGCCAATGGAGTCGTATAATATTCAGTCGTCACAGGCTTTCCTTCCATCTTCGTATTGTTCCAGAAAGTACCCTTCAGACCCTTCTTGCCATCGATGGCACAATTCGTAGCCATCAAGCAATCCATCACCTTGTCGTAGGTACGATCGCAACCTGCCAGATAGAGCAAATTCTTCTGCTTGGTCTTGATACCGTCAAGAATGGTGATGGTGCGGTTAGGTGTACCGTTGTAGTTACCCCACATCAGCGGTTCATCGTCAGCATTAGGACCAATCACAGCAATCTTCTCCTTGTTCTTCTGCAAAGGCAGCACATTGCCCTTGTTCTGCAAGAGCACCAAAGTCTGGCGAGCCATATCGAGAGAGATCTGGCGATGTTCCTTAGAATCCATTGCTGAATAAGGGATCTTCGACCATTCCACTAACGATGGGTCATCCATCTCACCTAAGTCGAAACGACCTTCCAACAGACGAATCACGTGCTTATCCACCTCAGCCTCAGTGATGAAACCACGCTTCACTGCCTCTGGAATACTTCTGTAAGCATAACCGTAACCACATTCCACATCTGTACCTGCCACCGTTGCCTTTGCTGAGGCATGAGTCGCATCGGAAGAGGACTTATGAGAATCGTAGAAGTCGCTGATGGCACCACAGTCGCTCACCACCAAATACTGGAAACCCCACTCGTCTCTCAGAATCTGCTGCAACAGACGGGTACTTCCACAACATGGGTCGTCGTCCAAACGCTGATAGGCACACATCACCTCTCTCACCTTCGCATCCTGCACCAAAGTCTTGAAAGCGGGCATGTAGGTCTCCCACATGTCGCGTGGTGACACGTCCGTCAGGTTGGCGGTGTGGCGGGTGTATTCAGGACCGCTGTGAACAGCATAGTGCTTAGCACAAGCCCACAACTTTCTGTACTTGGCTGACTCTGGTCCCTGCAAGCCCTTCACCACCTGCGTACCCATCACGCTGGTCAAGTAAGGGTCTTCGCCATAGGTCTCCTGTCCACGTCCCCAACGAGGGTCACGGAAGATGTTCACGTTAGGTGTCCAAACAGAGAGGCTGTGAAACTTCTCATCATCACCACCTTCCAGAATCATACGCTTGTTGTACTGGGCACGAAACTCTGTGCTGGTGGCATCAAACACCTTATACAGCAAGTCGGGGTTCCACGATGCTGCCATCGCGATGGGTTCCGGGAACACGGTCACATTACCCATATTCGCTGCTCCATGCAAGGCTTCGCTCCACCAGAAGAACTTCTTGATGCCCAGTCTTGGAATGGCAGGACTCTCATCCAGCATCAATTGGGCTTTCTCTTCCAGCGTCAAACGACCACACAGGTCTTTGGCACGCTCTTTCGCACTTAAACTCGGATTCTGATAAGGAAGTGTCTGGGCACTTGCTCCCAATGCCAGCATACAGCACAGCAGGAGACTTGATAAAGGTTTTCTCATTGTTTTGGTTTGTTAGGTTTGGTAGTTTGTTGGTTTGTTAGTAACCATCCGGATGGCACTAATCTACCAATCCACTAATCACTAATCTACTAATTTGCTGCAAAGGTACTCATTTTTCCCCTATCAACCATTCAAACTTCGAAACACAAATTTGCATTTATGTTACTTATACACACAAAAAGCACCACACAAAGCGTTTATTGCCTCATGTGGTGCCAATTCTCACTTTTCAATTTTCACTTTTTCAACTCCCCTATTTTCTCCAGCTTGAAGTCGGTGGCAGAGAACCAACCCGTAGTAGGTGTTGCACCTGTGATGGCTGGGTCGGTGGTCACACCATAGAAGATAGTGTTGTGGGGGTTGTCCACCTTGATGCTGTCGATATATACGAAGCTCCAGCCATAGCCCTTACCTTTATTGGCACCCATAGCCCTGCGCTTATCCCCTTCGGAAAGGCGGTCAACGAGTTCCTTCACCACAGGGTCAATCTGCGGCTGTGATTTCTCAACCTCAACCTTCTCCCCAAGAGGGATTTGAACGGCACCCACCGTCACAGAACTAGATTGTTTCTTGACAACCTTCCCTTCCGGCTCACCACCTAAGGCCTCCCAGATGTTGCCACCTTTCAAACCGTAATTCGGAATCTCCTTCACCTTGTCGGCAAAAGCCACAGAATCGTTCGTCTCCTCATCGATGGTGACGCCATACAGATAGATGAACTTGTTATCATTGTTGGCTTTCACCACAGCCGTCAAGCGATAATAGCCAGGTTCCACATCATCCTCATGCTTGCGAGCCGTATAAATCAATGGCTCATAGTCGTTGCAGTCGTCAAGATAGCGTACAGACTCATCACCTGTGAAGTACTCGCCACGATAGGTGTAACGGTCTGTATTCTTAGCCGTTACCAGTTCCCAATCATTCTCTTGGAAGAAATAGTAATCCGTCTCGTTGAAGGGATGACCCATATTGTCCGTGATGGTCACTTCGACACCATCATTCCGCCTTCCTTCTCTGTCCCAACGCTCTGTCTGCGTCTGAGCAAGCCTGCCTACAGCCCAAACCCAACAGCCGATGAATCCGACCACTGATGCCACCCACAAAAGGAACCAAATTACACGTTGTGTGGCACTCATCGACTTCGTCTTGCCAAACGAGCTGACTGATGCATGGATGGAGCAATAGAGCAAGATGCCGATGGAAATCAGCAAGGTGGCACCTGCAAGAACTACAGGAAGATAGATGGCTTCAAAATCCTCCACATGGGTGATGTTCCACCATGAGTCCGCCATCGTTCCACTTGCCACCAAGAAGGCCACATAAAAGCACAGCACAGCGATGAATGCGACGGTGAAGAACGTGCTCCAGCCCACGCAGACGATGCCCACGAAGATGTCCCAACCTGATCTGCCGCTCTTTTTCTTCTCCTTCGTTTCTGTCGATTGCTGTACCTCAGCCACCAAATTCTGAGGATTCACCTCCTTGCCTTTCATCTGCAACACATCCTCTGCGGTCTTGGCGGCAGGTACGAACATGACCACCAACAGGTAAGCCACGATAGGAAGTATCGCGAAAGGAATGGAAAGAATCAGGAAAGGCAAAGCAAATATAAATCCGAGGGGACCCATTTCGAAAGGAAGAGCTGCGAAAGGAATAGTGAAGAGCATTGGCCAGAAACCTACCACGCAAATCCAAAGCACGCACAGAACCACGAAGCCCCAACGCCAACCGTCAGCACTACCGCCATAGTAATGCGCACAGCCCGACAGCACACCTGCCAGCAGCTTGTCTTGCGTGTCGCGGAAGAACTTCTTGCCCTTCTGCTGTGTCTTCTTTGACTGCTGCGAAGTGCCAGCGCCCGACTGTTCCTCAGCCTCTTCCGAGCCCTCGCCAGCAATCTCTTCCACCTGTCCAATCTGGTGGATGATGTCCTGCACCTGCTCAATGGTGATGGCCTCCACACCCTGAGACTTCAAGTCGTCGAAGAGCTCAGCCACACGCTCCTCGATGTCATTGGCGATTTCCTCACCGCCATCCTGCTTCTTGAAATAGTTGCGCAAGGCATCTATATATTGGCTCAGCAGTTCGTAAGCATCCTCATCAATTTGATAAAGTCTGCCACAAAGATTGATTGTAATATTCTTTTTCATTGTTTCTTTCTATTTATATAATATGTGTAAAGGTAATCTCTCTCTTTAGTTCTCAATGAGCAGCCGGCGCTCCTTCAGGTTGTGCACCGTGCTTTCCAACTCGCCCCAGGCAGCGTCAAGCTGTCCCAGGGTTTCCTTGCCCTCGTCGGTCAGCACGTAATACTTTCGCGGAGGTCCCTGTGTACTCTCCTGCCATTCGTAACCCAGCAAACCGTCATTCTTCAGTCGTGTCAGCAACGGATACAGCGTGCCCTCCACCACCAGCAGGTTTGCCTCCTTCAGACGTCGGATAATGTCCGAAGTGTAGTATGCCTTTTCACTGAGCAGCAACATGATGCAATACTCTAGCATACCCTTTCGCATCTGCGATTTTGCATTGTCAACGTTCATACGCTTTTACCTTCTAAAATCATTGTTTCTTACCATCCGCCCAGCACGTGGGCTGGATTTCGCTGCAAAGATAGGTAAAACATAAATACCTTGCAATACATAGTACTATTATTTAACACGAATTAACAAAGAAAGCATCATCAGAAGGCAGGATTCTATTGTTGGCGCACAAAAAATGCCGCCAGTTGGCGACATTCAAAGATTAGGGACATTCACTGATCTGGGGATGACTTCTCCTCCATCGGAATGTAGAGTTGGCGGTAACGCTTATTTCCTAACTTCACCACCCCTCCGCAAATCGCATCAGGTGGAATGACCCGCTTTCTGGCAGGCCGCTTGTTGGACGATCTGTCCTTCCCCAGGAGTTCAAGCAAGCTGATGTCCATCGCATCCGCCATCCGATGCAACGTCTTGATGGTGGGGTTGCCCGACTGAACCAGCTTGTACAGGTTCGACTGCGCCATGTTCATCTTGCGCGCCAACGAAGTGACCGTGAACCCGTAATGCGTGATAATTGGTAATAAATCCATAGTGCTTCTATTGATGTTTTACAAGTGATGCCGTCTATACATATATATATAATAGGTTTTCGAGTGCAAATATAATAAGTATATTGTATAAGACCAAATTTTGAGGCAAAAAACTGACCCCTCCCAAAACTGTGTGCGCACACAGAAAAATGGCCTTTTTGAAGTGTGTGCGTACACAATCCTTGACTTGCATCAACAAAATGGCCATTTTCTCGCATTTTTCTTTGTTTTTGTTGGTCACACTGCGAAAAGGCCGTAACTTTGCATCGTCAAACAAAAAAGATGGCAAGTGAGCCACCTCAGAAATGACAAAAAAGACAGACACAAATAAGGTAAAAAGATAAAAGCAAACAGGTTAGTTTTTCTATCATATAGGTTTTGGTAAAGGTATTAGATTTAGGTTAGTAAAAGATTGTTATTTAGGAGTTAGGTCTTTGTGAAAAGCCCTCCTCCAATTTTTAGAACTTCCAGCCGAACGGCTACAACATATATTTATAAGGTGAGAGAAAAAATTTAGTTAACAAATTGGTTTAGTTAAACATTAAACAGTAATTATTAATTGAATTAAAGAAAGGAGATTGTTTTATGGAAACTATGACAATTATCGCTGTAGCGATCGTAGCTGTAGCAGCTATCGCAAGCAATGTTTCGATCTTCAAATAAGCATCGAACATCTCAGTTAAAAAAATTCCGTAAAAACTCAGTGCAATCGGGCACTTGAGTTTCCATCGGAGGGAGAGAAACAAACAAAGGAATCAACCAATATAAAGGGCGGTGAATCCATTTCGGGTTCACCGCTCACTCTTTTCAGTACCATTGGAGAAGGTGTAATGTATGAGAAAAATGGCGAAAAGTTTGGTTGTCTCGGTAAAAGGTCGTACTTTTGCAAATGTTTTTACTCAACCTATAAAAATATCAAGGATTATGAAGAGAATTTTGACAGCAATGTTGCTTCTGGCTTTCTTCGTGGGGATGAAGGCGCAGAACGAAGGTCCAGAATTGGAGTATGTAGTGGAACTGAAAGTGAAGTGCGAGGGAGCCTATCAGGTAGGTCAGACGTCGCATGGTAACCGTTTTGTCATTCCAATTGTGGGTGGCACGTTTGAGGGGCCTAAGATGAAGGGTACCATCATCCCAGGTGGTGCAGACTATCAGTTGCAGGACAATGAACATGGTCGCACGGAGGTGGAGGCCATCTACAGCATCAAGACGGATGACGGTGTGAATATCCACATCCGTAACAAGGGTCTGATATACACGGGCAAGGATGAGAACGGCAACAACCAGTTCTATTTCCGTACAGCTCCTCAGTTTGAGGCTCCTCAAGACAGCAAGTACGCATGGCTGAACAATGCCATTTTCGTTTGCCAACCCAGTTTTGGTGGCAATGATGGTGCTATCTGTTTGAAGATCTGGAAAGTGAAATAATATCATCATCATAACCTAACCAAAACAAAACGAAATGAAAGTGAAGAATTTTCTGAGTTCAGCTATGGCTGCAACAGCGTTGGTGGCACTGGGTGCTGTCAGCATGAGTTTTACAATGATGGACGAACCTCCTGCTTCACGTGTAGTGGAAGAGGGTGGTACAGGTCCTTACAAGGCTATCATGAAGGAAGAGCCTTCTTTGGATGCGCACACGGTGTTTGTGCCACAGGATCTGTCGGCTTTCAACGAGAAGAAACCTCTGCCTGTACTGGTGTGGGGTAACGGTGCCTGCACCAACTCTCCTTGGGAGCATTACCTTTTCCTGAACGAGATTGCTTCTCACGGCTACATCGTGGTGGCTACGGGTTACTTCCCCAAGGAGGATGGCTATCGTGGCCCAATGTCAACGACCGAACAGCAGATTGAGTCGATGGACTGGGTGGAGAAAGTGAATGCAGACAAGAACTCACCTTATTATGGTAAGATTGACTTGAAGAACATCTGTGTGGCAGGTATGTCATGCGGTGGTCTTCAGACCCTCTTCAACTGTGCAGATAAGCGCATCAAGGCCCTGATGATTTGCAACAGCGGTTTGTTCAATCAGCAGAACGCCAGCCAGGCTGTAGGTGGTATGCCAATGCCTCCAAAGTCGAAGCTGAAGGAAATCCATTCTCCTATCATGTACTTGCTTGGTGGTGAGAGCGATATAGCTTATGGTAACGGTATGGATGACTTCCACCGCATTGACCACGTACCAGCTTGTGCAACCAACTTCCCCGTAGGTCATGGTGGCACTTACCGTCAACCTCATGGTGGCGAGTTCTCAGTGGTGGCTCTGGCGTGGTTGAACTGGCAGCTGAAAGGTGACCAGGAAGCAGCCAAGATGTTCAAGGGCGCTGACTGCGGCATCTCGAAGCGTGAGGGCTGGACGATTGAGAAGAATGACAAATTGGAAAAGCTGAAGTAAGAATTTGAGGACACATTTATATTATATTATCGTATTTTCTCTGATGTCCCTGTTGGCAAGTCCGGCAGGGGCTCAGACTCCTGACTCACTTGGACGCATCCGTTACAAGTATGATTTCGTAGTGCCTACTGATGGTAGCTTCGTGGCTGCCATCCGTGCTGCCAACAACCGTCCTGATAAGTCGAAACGCTATCGCATCTTCGTCAAGTCGAGCATGTACCGTATCAAGGGTGAGGGCAATCCCATCACTATCACTGAAAACGGCAAGCAACTGACGATTTCCAGTCCGATGACCATCCTCACTGCCCCCAACACGAGCATCTGTGGTGAGGGTATGAAGAATACGCAGATTGAGTCAATGCCCATGCACGAGGGTATCAATTGTACCTCGACGCTCTTCCTGAAAGGGGCTGACAGCACCTACATTCAGGATCTTGAGCTGTGGTCGAACTATCGTGACGACATGAGCGCAGTCACCAGTAAGGCTGTAGCATTGAACGAGAAGAACTGTCGAGGGAACATCTTCAAGAACCTCTCGTTGATGAGCAATCAGTACACGTACTACACGAACGATGGAGGCACCACCTATCTGGAGGATTGCACCATCAAGGGTACGATGGATTTCATCTGTGGGGGTGGCACCATCTATTTCAATCGTTGCGAAATCGAACTGCGTGAAAGGGGTGGCAAAGGTAATGTGATTTGTGCACCCACTACGGAGGCGAATCGTGCCTACGGCTATGTATTCAACAGTTGCCGAATCTATGGTGACAAGCAGCAAGAGGGGAAGTATATGTTGGGACGCCCTTGGAAGAATGCGCCACGTGCTGTTTTCCTGAGTACACTGATGGAACTGCTGCCCGATTCGTTGGGTTGGACAGAGATGCAAGGTACACTTCCCCGTCTGTTCTCTGAATATGAGAGCCTCGACAACGAGTTCCAGCTGGCACCGACGAGTCAACGCAGGAAGCAGTTCAAGGATGCCAACAACGTGACGACCAACATGCGTTACAATACCTACTTGACCACTGCGGAGGCAGAGAAATACGATATTAATAATGTGTTTCCCCAATGGCACCCGGAACAGAAGTCTGAACAGGTCAACCCACCTGTGGTGAAGATCAAGGATACAGGCAGTATCTATTGGGATGATGTGCCCGAGGCTTGCTTGTATGCTGTGTGCAGAAACCGCGATGTGGTGGCCTTCACGACACAACCCTTCTACAATGTTCCTAAGGGATCACCCATGAACGTAAGCTATTCTATTCGTTGCGCCAACTACTATGGTGGATTGGGTGACAGAAGCAACGAAGTGACCTATCCGAATCGTTGAAGTAGGAGTCTTTCAGTGAAAAAGGTGCTTAAAAAAGTATAATTCCCCCACTTTTTTTTCAATTTGCGAAAAAAAGTGGGGGAAAGTTTTGGAAGTTAAACGCTTTTCTTTACCTTTGCAACCTAAACAACCAACAAACTAACAAACTATACAACTAACAAACCAACAAACAAAAAATATTACTAACCCTTAAACTCTAACAATTATGGCAAAAAAATGGGTATGCCCAGTATGTGGCTATGTTTATGAGGGCGAAAACCCTCCAGAGAAGTGTCCTCAGTGTAAGGTTCCAGGCGACAAGTTCAAGCTGAAGGAGACCGAAGGTTTGAATTTCGCATGTGAGCACGAGTTGGGCGTGGCTAAGGCTATTCCAGCAGGTGAAGAAGGCGCTTTCGTATTGCAAGGTTTGAAAGACCACTTCATTGGTGAGTGCACAGAAGTAGGTATGTATCTGGCGATGGCTCGTCAGGCAGATCGTGAAGGCTATCCAGAGGTATCTGAAGCTTTCCGTCGCTATGCATATGAGGAGGCAGATCATGCATCCCGCTTTGCAGAACTGCTTGGTGAGGTTGTTTGGGACACCAAGACCAACCTCAAGGCTCGTATGGAAGCAGAGGAAGGTGCTTGCGCTGGCAAGCTGGAGATTGCAAAGGTGGCCAAGAAGCTGAACCTCGATGCAATCCATGATACCGTACATGAGATGGCAAAGGACGAAGCACGTCACGGTGCAGGTTTCCAGGGATTGTTCAACAGGTATTTTAATAAGTAGTCAGCCCACGCGCTGAGCGTAATACAAAAGAACTTATGAAGAAATATGTATGTGACACCTGCGGTTGGGAGTATGACCCAGAAGTAGGTTATCCAGAAGGTGGCATTGAGCCAGGTACTGCATTTGAAGACCTTCCTGATGATTTCGAATGCCCGCTTTGTGGCGTAGGTAAGAGCGAATTTTCGGAAGCTTAAACTATTGCAAATTGAAAATTAGAGACATCAATCTTGGTGATAAGCCTGTTCTGTTGGCGCCTATGGAGGACGTGACAGATCAGGCTTTCAGACTTTTGTGCAAGGAGTTCGGGGCGAGCATGGTCTATTCCGAGTTCGTCAGTGCCGATGCCCTCATCCGTAGTGTCAACCGCTCGTTGGAGAAGATTCGGGTGGATGACAGCGAACGCCCTGTTGCCATTCAGATCTATGGACGCGATGTGCCGAGTATGGTGGAGGCAGCGCAGATTGTGGAGAGTGAAGCCCATCCCGACATCCTCGACATCAACTTCGGATGTCCTGTCAAGAAGGTGGCAGGCAAGGGAGCTGGTTCCGGTATGTTGCGCACCCCTGAGTTGATGCTCGACATCACCCGTGAGGTGGTGAAAGCCGTCCAGATTCCTGTCACCGTAAAGACACGTCTGGGTTGGGATTGTCAGAACAAGATTATCGTCGAACTGGCGGAGCAATTGCAGGATTGTGGTATCGAAGCACTCACCATTCATGGCAGGACACGTAGTCAGATGTATCAGGGTGAAGCGGACTGGACACTCATCGGTGAGGTGAAACGGAACCCTCGTATGCACATCCCCATCATTGGTAATGGCGACATCTGCACGGCCGAACAAGCCGCAAATGCCTTCGAGCAATATGGAGTGGATGCCGTGATGATTGGTCGTGCCACTTTTGGTCAACCTTGGCTCTTCAAGGATGTGCGCACCTATCTCGACACAGGCAAGCACGACGACACCATGACCCTCGACTGGAAGATGGATGTGCTCAAACGTCAGGTGCGTACCAGTGTGGCGTACTCTCTGCGTGAGGACAATGCCCTCAAGGAACGTAAGCGTACAGAATTAGGTGGCATCATGCACGTACGTCGTCATCTTGCCAACAGCCCTCTCTTCAAGGGCATCCCCGACTTCCGTCAGACCCGTGTGAAGATTCTTCGTGCAGAGACACAGGAGGAACTCTTCGAACTCTTAGACGAAGCAAAACAACGAATCGAAGGTCTCGAACTAAACAACTAACAAACCAACAAACTAACAAACTAAATAACTAAACAACTAACAAACTAACAACTACAATGGCAGATTTATCTGAATTTTCTTTGGAAGGAAAGAACGCATGGGTTACTGGTGCGTCTTATGGTATAGGTTTCAACATCGCCAAAGCTTTTGTGAAAGCTGGTGCGAAGACGGTGGTGTTCAATGCCAGGAGTGAAGCATCCTTGCAGGTGGGTCTCGACAACTACAAGGCAGCCGGTATCACGAATGTGAAGGGCTACCTGTGTGACGTGACGGACGAGAAGGGTGTGAAGGCATTGGTGGAGAAGATTCACCAGGAAGTGGGTCAGATTGACATCCTCGTGAACAATGCCGGTATCATCAAGCGCATCCCGATGCACGAGATGGCACGTGCTGAGTTTCAGGAGGTGATTGACATCGACCTCGTGGCTCCCTACATCTGCGCCAGCGCCGTGTTGCCTGAGATGATGGAACGCAGGGAGGGTAAGATTATCAATATCTGTTCGATGATGAGTGAACTGGGACGTGAGACCGTCTCTGCCTACGCTGCTGCCAAAGGCGGACTGAAGATGCTGACACGCAACATCTGTTCGGAGTATGGCGAGTACAACATCCAGTGCAATGCTATTGGCCCAGGCTATATCGCCACCCCACAGACGGCTCCACTTCGTGAACGTCAAGCAGACGGCAGCCGTCATCCATTCGACTCCTTCATCTGTGCCAAGACCCCTGCTGGTCGTTGGCTCGACCCAGAGGAATTGGGTGGTCCTGCTGTGTTCCTGGCTTCGAAGGCTTCTGATGCAGTGAACGGACACATATTATATGTAGATGGTGGCATTTTGGCTTACATTGGCAAACAACCCAAATAATGTTATTACCCTATTATAAAGAAGGAGTGATTGAGGCTGGCTGTGATGAGGCTGGCAGAGGGTGTTTGGCGGGCAGCGTGTATGCAGCGGCAGTCATCTTGCCGACGGACTACCACAATGACCTGCTGAACGACTCGAAGCAGTTGACGGCCAAGCAAAGGTATCGCTTGCGCGAAGAGATTGAGCGTGATGCGGTGGCTTGGGCGTTGGGTATCGTGACCCCACAGGAGATTGACGAGATGAACATCCTGCGTGCCAGCATCACGGCCATGCACAGAGCCATTGATGGATTGAAAGTGCGTCCTGAGCATCTGATCATCGACGGCAACAGATTCCTTCCTTATAAGAAAGGGGCTGTCCCTTACACCACCATCGTGAAGGGCGATGGAAAATACCTCTCCATTGCGGCGGCATCCATCTTGGCAAAGACATATCGTGACGATTACATGAAAGAATTGCACAAAGAATATCCTTTCTATGGATGGGATCACAATGCAGGCTATCCGACGAAGGAACATCGACAAGGTATTGAGAATCATGGTACTACGCCTTATCATAGAATGACATTCAATCTCTTGGGAGCCGTCCAGCTCGAACTTCCTTTCGCTTGACCCCACACACAATAGGGAAAAACCCCTTGCAAATAGGAAAACTCCATTTGCAGGGGGTTATATTTTGCCGTAACTTTGCATCGACAAAAGAAATAAAACCCACACGCTGGGCGATATTCAAAAGTCAGAGATTAAGAATAAACAAAGTTATTAACACTTTAAAAAGAATACGATTATGAAGGCTTTAAGAACTACACTCGCAGCAGTCGTTCTCTTCATCGGAGCAATGACAGTAAACGCTCAGAGCATGAGCATCGCAGCTATGCGCAGCAATGCACGGTTCTTGACCGACCGCATGGCTTACACACTTGGCATCAGCGACCCATTCGTCATCGACGAGATATATCGCATCAACTACGACTACATCTGGGGCGTGAACGAATATCTGGATGACGTGGCGTTGGGTTACTACTACGACGACTACATGGCAGTGGTGACTGCCCGCGACATCGCTCTTCGCAACCTCTTGGGTGTAAGACTTTGGAATCGCGTAGTCAACTACTCCTACTTCTATCGTCCCATTGTGTTCGCAAGCCGTGGCTGGCGCTTCAGCATCTACGACTACGACCGTTATGGTGTGAACCGCTTCTACTTCCACGCACCGCGTCCATTGGTAACCTACACCGGAGGTCATTTCTTCCACGGAATGGCTCCAAGAAGGGACAACAGAATGGCTCCTCCTCCAGGTCGCGACATGGGTCCACGTGGTGGTATGGCTCCAGCTCCTAACAATGGTGCATACCGCGGTGCAGCGCCTCGCGCCGGCAGAGTGAACGATATGGCCCCACGTATGAACGGCAACGTGAATAACAATGTGAACGTGAATAACAACGTGAACGTGAACCGCAATACGAACGTGAACGTAAATGCGAATCGTTCAACTGCTCCTAACACGAACGTGAATCGTCCAACTGCTCCTAATACGAACGTGGCTCCTAACAACAGCATGCGCAGCGGTAGCAACATCAACAGCTCTTCTCGCTTCAACGGTGCCACTCGTACAACTACAACATCCACGCCTTCTATGCCAACTCGCAGCAGCAGCAACATCAACACTCGCACCAGTGCAGGAGCATCTATAGGTACTCGCAGCAGCGCAGGAGCATCTATGGGCACTCGCAGCAGCGCAGGCGCAAGCATGGGTACTCGCAGCGTAGGTGGTGCAGCAGTGGGTGGACGCACAGGCGGCGGACGCAGATAAAAAAGGATTTTCTACATAATTTCTCTCTCTTTCTACTATATATTGGTAAATTGATTTTTATTGGTTTGGGACTGCTCTTCGTGAGAAAAGCAGTCCTTTTTGTGTTCTTTTCCCTCCGAATGGCTTAATTATCAATCATCAATCGTCAATTGTCAATTATTCTTCGTACCTTTGCACCTAAATTGATAATTGAAAATCAAAACGATGACAATAGAAGATAAATTGATAGCAGGCGTGCAGGCGGCAGTCAAGTCGCTCTATGGCCTTGAAGCTCCTGCCCAGCAGGTGCAGTTGCAAAAGACTCGTGAGGAGTTTGAAGGACACCTCACCGTGGTGGTGTTTCCCTTTGTCAAGGCGGCACGCAAGTCGCCCGAGATGGTGGGAGAAGACATCGGAAAGTACCTTGTGGAGAACCTGAGCGACACCGTTGCCAAGTACAACGTGGTCAAGGGTTTCCTCAACCTCGTCATCAGCGATGCCCCTTGGATTACGCTGCTCAACCAGATCAATGCCGAAGAGAAGTTCGGCTTCACACCTGTCACGGAAAAGAGTCCGTTGGTAATGATTGAATACTCATCGCCCAACACCAACAAACCCCTCCACCTTGGACACGTGCGCAACAACCTCCTCGGTTCTGCTTTGGCACGTATCGTCGAGGCGAATGGCAACAAGGTGGTCAAGACCAACATCGTCAACGACCGAGGCATCCATATCTGCAAGTCGATGCTCGCATGGCTCAAGTGGGGTAATGGTGAGACACCCGAATCCTCTGGCAAGAAGGGCGACCACCTCATTGGCGACTACTACGTGGCCTTCGACAAGCACTACCGTGAGGAGGTCAAGCAGCTCGTCGCACAGGGTATGGACGAGGAGCAGGCCAAACAGGAAGCACCCCTCATCAAAGAAGCTCACGAGATGCTGGTCAAGTGGGAGAAGAACGACCCTGAAGTGCGCAGTCTTTGGAAGAAGATGAACGAGTGGGTCTATGCAGGATTCGACGAGACCTACAAGATGATGGGCGTCAGCTTCGACAAGATATACTACGAATCAGATACTTATCTCGAAGGTAAGGAGAAAGTCATCGAGGGACTTGAAAAGGGGCTCTTCTACCGTCGTGACGATGGCTCCGTATGGGCTGACCTCACCGGTGAAGGATTGGACGAGAAACTCCTCCTCCGTTCCGACGGCACCTCCGTCTATATGACCCAGGACATCGGTACTGCCAAACTCCGTTTCCAGGACTTCCCCATCGACAAGATGATCTATGTGGTGGGCAATGAGCAGAACTACCACTTCCAGGTACTCTCCATCCTCCTCGACAAACTCGGCTTCAAGTGGGGTAAAGACCTTGTCCACTTCTCCTACGGAATGGTGGAACTCCCCAACGGAAAGATGAAGAGCCGCGAAGGTACGGTGGTGGATGCCGACGACCTCATGGCAGCCATGATTGCCGATGCCTACGATGCCAGCAAGGAGCGCACCAAACAGACCGAGATGCCGGAAGAAGAAGCCCGTGAGGTGGCTCGTAAGGTAGGTTTGGGTGCCCTCAAATACTTCATCCTCAAGGTGGATGCCCGCAAGAACATGCTCTTCAATCCAGAAGAGTCCATCGACTTCAACGGCAACACTGGACCATTCATCCAGTACACCTACGCCCGCATCGCTTCCATCCTCCGCAAGGCAAAGGAGCAGGGCATCGAGATTCCAGCAGAACTGTCAACTGTCAACTGTCAACTGTCAACGAAAGAATCCGAACTCATTCAGAAGCTCAACCAGTTCCCAGTGGCCGTTCGTCAGGCAGGCACCGACTACAGCCCCTCTGGCATCTGCAACTACTGCTACGAACTCACGAAGGCATTCAACCAGTTCTATCACGATTTCTCCATCCTGAACGAACCGGATGAAAACCTCAAGTTATTCCGTCTCTCCCTCGCCAAAGCTGTGGCAAAAGTCATCAGCCTCGGTATGGGACTCCTGGGCATTGAAATGCCAGAACGGATGTAAACCCGCTCTTCCATTAACCCATTATAAGCATATTCCCGAATGAAAAAGATCTTATCAATAGTCGCTCTTCTGGTCGTTGTCATTGCGATCATTACAAGTCAAATCCTGTTGATCCATTGTCCACATAAGCTCGCATTCAATGCTGGCACTTACGAGGTTCAGGTCGATGGCCACAATGACATCATCCGCGTTGGTGTCACGTTCAGCGATTCGTCCATCGTTGCCATCAACGTGCTGGAACAGCATGAGACACCCCAAATCGGTGCTATTGTGTTCGACAAACTCATCCCCGAAATCATCCGTGCCAATGGCTTGGGCGTTGATGCCGTGAGTGGTGCCACCGTTACCAGTCAGGCGCTGAAGAAGGCTGTGATGGAGGCTGCTGAGCAAGCTGGGGTGTCCGACCCTAAGCTCTTCCGCAAAGCCACGCTGCCCAAGGAGAAACACGAACCAGTCGATGACACTTGGGACGTGGTGATTGTAGGTGGTGGCGGTGCCGGACTCTTTGCAGCAGCACAGGCTGCCGAAGATGGTAATACCGTGCTTGTGATAGAGAAAAATGCCGAACTTGGCGGTAATACCCTGCAGTCTGGTGGCATGTATCAGTCTATTGACCATCATCTCGTCTGGGACATGAACAATCCTGAAGCCACAACAGCCATCGGATTCGATGGTCAGAAGGTGGAGAAGGTAAAGGCCACTGTGGGTAGTATTGACGTGCTGAAGACTCTGCTTTCATGGGACGAGAAACCCTTTGACGCTCAATATTACCTCACGCACGAATTCGTGGCTGGTGATGTGGCCGAGCAGGCAAAACATGGTGTACATCAGGAATATCTGGATGTCCTTCGCAATCTGAAGAAGGAAATCCGTGCTTATCTTGCCTACGCAGAACCGAAGTTGCAGAGGGGTGTGAAGGAAAGCGATCTTCTGCTTTTCTCGACCACCAACCTCCATATCTTCCAGACCTACTATGGCGGTCTGCGTCAGAGCAGCGACAAGAAAGAATGGATCTATGGCGACTACGATCTCGTGTGTCAGTTCATCCGTGAAGGTGAGAAACTGAAGCCCTGGCTCATGGACATGGGTGTGGAATATAAGAATCTTCAAGTCACGCTCCCCGGTGCCATCTGGTATCGTTGCAATATCATGGATGGATGCAATACCGATGCTGACGGTGACGGCGAAAAGGAATTCTATGAGAAGAACTGGGGTGTCTATGTTATGGCACCACTTACACGCATGCTGAGTGCCAATGAGCACAATCAGGTGCTGAGGTCAACAACCGCCAAGAATCTCATCATTGAGAAGGGTCGGGTGACTGGCGTCAAGGGAGAGATGGATGATGGCACTCCTGTCGTTGCTCATGCACGCAAAGGCGTGATCATTGCTTCTGGTGGCTATGCAGCCAATGTGAAGAAGGTGTTGGAGACCAACAAATACTGGCCGACAGAGTATCTGACGAACAATATCGGTACAACCAACCTTCCGGCACTTGTCGGCGAAGGTCTGACGATGGCAGCAGCAGCAGGTGCTGATGAATGTGGTGAAGGCTGGACGCAGCTCATGCCCATCGGATTCACTGCCGACGGACTCTTGGCAAAGGGCAGCATTGAGACGGCTGTGTTCATCAGTCCCGAGACTGGCAAACGCTTTGTCGATGAATGTTCCGAGCGTGACGTCCTTTCGCTGGCAGCATTCAGGAACGGCATCACCTACAAAGGCATCAAGGGAACCTTCCTGTGTATCCGAGCAAATGTCAAGACCGATAACGCAGGACTGGACATTATCTCAGGAGATGTGCCAGGAAAAGAATGGATACGTACGGGCAAAGAATTGGCAGCCCTGTTCAAGGAATTGGGTCTTAAGACCGATGCAAAGACCGTGCTGGAGACCATCCGCGAATACGATATGGCTGGCATGGAGAATCGTCAGCCAAAGGATGTCAGGAAGCAGCATCAGGTAGGTCTTATCGGTACCGCAAAGTGCAATGCTGACGGCAGCTACGACAAGAGCACCTACGATATTGACAATGCCAAACTCCGCATCCGTCTTCTTGCTCCGTCGCTCCACCACACGATGGGTGGTCTCAGGATAGACACCAGTCGCAGGGTGCTCGACAAGAACGGCAAACCCATTCCGGGACTCTTTGCCGCCGGCGAGGTAACGGGTGGCATTCATGGTGGCAACCGCCTCGGTGGTAACGCCCTGACCGAAATCATGGTGTCAGGACGCATCGCCGCAGAAAACATCAACAAATAAAGAAATCGCCCAGCTCACACGCTGGGCGATTTTCAATTTTCAACCAGCCCACGCGCTGGGCGATTTAACTGTCAACTTTCAATTGTCAACTGTCAACTGACCAGTTTCATGCAGCTCGTAGTTCCCAGAGCAGTCAACGCTGCCGTGAGGATGGACACCACCACCTGGATGATGTTCCGCCAGAGATCCTTGTTCTTCATAAATAGCAGACCCTCTCTGTCCTTCGGACATCTCCCCCGTGGAGGGGGAGAGCCGTCCGGTTTGTAGGGCATTTTGTTTTAAAGGTTAATACTTGGTTTGGGTTCTCGTTAGGCACATTTTAGGCGCACCCCGAATGGCTCCCTCCCCTTCTACGGGGGAGGGTCGGGGAGAGGGTCTTTATTCTCCGTCGTCAATCAGCTGACCATTGCCGCCACCGTTGTCACCAGTGTTGTCGCCAGTGTTCTCACCCTCGTTCTCGGGGTCTTCCACGTTGCCCTCGTCGGTGGAGGTGACACGCTTCACGAGGTTGCCGTCGCGGTCGTAGCAGGTGATCTGGATGCTGGTGCTGGCCAGTTCGTTCTTCAGGTCAACAGATGGGGTGAACACGATGCGGCGGCTCTTGATGAGGTCAGCCTTCACGTCGTCCACGTTGGCCACAGCCTTGGAACGGAGTGCGAATCGCATGGTGCCGAGTCCTGGCAGAGCCACCGAGTGACCTTCCGTTGCCCATGCCTTGATCACCTCGCCGGCTGCATCCCAGCAGGCTTGCATCACTCCCTGGCTCACACCCGAGCGGAGGGCTGCCTCGCGGATCACCTTCTGAGTCTTCAGGGCGGTGTACAGTTCGGGGGTCATCACGTAGTAGTACCCCGGATTCTTACCGATTTTGAGTTCGGTCTCTCTTGCATTTACTTTGATTGCCATAGTTAGTTAGGTTTTAGTTAGTTAGTTAGTTGGTTAGTTTGTTAGTTGTTTAGTTTGTTGGTTTTTTGTAGCTGTTAATTGTTACAATTTTTCCCCTTAGGGGTTGTGAATTTCGGCCTTACGTTCACGGTGCAAAGTTACGACCTTTTCCCAGCCCCTGCAAAAAAAAGGGCGAAATAAGCACGCAAAAAAGCACGGGGCATTTTAGTGGAGAGTTGAGGGTTGAGAGGTTAGCGTTTGAGGGGTAGCGTGGAGGGTGTGATGTCAAAATGTCAAAGTCATTTTGTGTCAAAATCGATTTCACATGTGTGTCAAATCATCACTATATAATAATAAAATTTTATTATTTATAGTGAGGCAAATGACAGCATCCGAAAATGAAAATGACCGAAAATGACTTTGACATTTTGACACCCATGTGACCTCGGAGCAAACGGCTGGAATGGAAGGGGAATTAGTGGTGTCTTTGTGGGTATTTAAGATTTTTTAACACGAATAGGGTAATTTTTAGGAAATTATGTTGTATATTTGCACCCGAAATGGATAACGTCCTTCACATATACCCAAGCACGTTTTCTATTCCGAACAATCCGATTAACCTAAAATTTGAAACAAACAACCATAAAAACAATCATTAACCTAACAAAAAAACATTATGAAAAAGATGTTACAATGGGTGATGGCCGCCACCCTCGTTTGCGGCGCAAGCGTATTCACAGCATGTTCGTCTGACGATGACGACAACAACAACAGCGGAAACAATGAGACGAAGGGCGGCAAGAACCGTCAGGAGTTCGTGGAGCACACGCGTGCCAACTTGAAGAGCGTGGCTGAGAACCTGAACTTCACCACGATCAACTCGTTCACCTACATGAACACCTACCTGAACGAGTACGTCCTGCTCAACGACGAGTTCGACAAGACCATCAGCCGCACTTTCGGCCAGAAGATCCAGGCATCGCTCCAGCCTTTTGAAGTACCTGAAGGGGTGGATCCTGCCGATTTTCCTGACTATATGCAGAAGGACTTCAAGTACGTTGCCTTTGTTGATTTGACGGACTGCAATTACACCTTCACCGCCACAATGACCGGCTTCAATATGGCCGAGAATGCCGACGAGGGTATGGTGGTTGAGATTCCTGTCTATGGAACCTCTGAGACAGAAGGTGTCAAGTTCGCCATCAAGGGCACAGGCGACACTTATGGTTTTGCCTCGCCTCGTTTCTCCAACGACTCAGTGCTGGTTGTGATCAAGATCCCAGCTCAGTACAACTTGTCTCTTAGCGTCAAGGCCGACGGCAAATGGACAGAGTATCTCTACGGCACTGTCAAGAACACTGCGAAGAATTTGGATGGTGTAACAGCTCCCGATGGTGACACACCATTTATCCTATCAGCCGATGCATGGAACGCAGCCCTCGATCTCCACTCCAACATCCCAGGCGTAGATGCCACCGACATCTATTTCGCCATCGGTCAGGATCCATCGACGAAGAAGGCAGGCCTGAAGCTTGACTACACCCACAACGCCCAGAAGGTGCTCAACGTGACGGCCACGATGAAAAACACCAACGGCAAGACTGACTACTCGAAGTTTACCAGCACGAACAGCATCGCCGACGTCTTCACCGCCATCATGGCCGGCAACAGCATCGAGGACATGACCCTCACGATGCTCGGCTGCCTGACCACCAACGTCAAGGTGAGCGACTGCGAGAAGGTGGTGACACTCCAGAACGAGATGGCCGAAGCACGCCGCAACTATGCCGACCAGAAGACCATCGAGAACTATGTGAGCCA
>Ga0256407_10001530_pt1 | contig 47977 bp, 49 predicted proteins | sample RumenRJG_04DNA_FD_193489 | JGI IMG/M metagenome (GOLD analysis project Ga0256407, IMG submission 193489) | Bovine rumen microbial communities from Lethbridge, Alberta, Canada - RJG_04 | ecosystem: Host-associated > Mammals > Digestive system > Stomach > Rumen | place: Canada: Alberta...
ATGCCGGTAAGACCACCACTTCTGAGCGTATCCTGTTCTACACAGGTAAGACTCACAAGATTGGTGAGGTGCACGATGGTGCTGCTACCATGGACTGGATGGCTCAGGAGCAGGAGCGTGGTATCACTATCACCTCTGCTGCTACCACTTGTAACTGGAAGTGGAACGGCAAGGAGTACAAGATCAACTTGATTGATACTCCGGGACACGTTGACTTCACCGCTGAGGTAGAGCGTTCACTGCGTGTGCTCGACGGAGCTGTTGCTACTTACTCTGCTGCTGATGGTGTTCAGCCCCAGTCAGAGACCGTATGGCGTCAGGCTGACAAGTACAACGTTCCCCGTATCGGTTACGTGAACAAGATGGACCGTTCAGGTGCTGACTTCTTCGAGACTGTTCAGCAGATGAAGGACATCCTTGGTGCAAACCCCGTTGTTATTCAGGTGCCCATCGGTGCTGAGGAGAACTTCAAGGGTCTGGTAGACCTCATCAAGATGAAGGCTATCCTGTGGCACGACGAGACCATGGGTGCTGAGTATGATGTTGAGGACATCCCTGCTGATCTGCAGGCAGAGTGCGACGAGTGGCGTAACAAGCTGCTCGAGGCTGCTGCTGAGTATGACGAGGCCCTGATGGAGAAGTACTTCGACGATCCTAACTCAATCACTGAGGACGAGATCATCGCTGCTATCCGCAAGGGTACCATCTCAATGCAGTGCACTCCTATGCTGCTCGGTTCTTCTTATAAGAACAAGGGTGTTCAGCCTCTGCTCGACTATGTTTGCGCTTTCCTGCCCGCTCCTGTTGACGTGGAGATGGTGATGGGTACCAACCCCAACACCGACGAGGAAGAGGGTCGCAAGCCCAGCGAGGACGAGCCCACATCGGCTCTCGCATTCAAGATTGCTACCGATCCTTACATGGGTCGTCTGGTATTCTTCCGCGTTTACTCAGGTAGCGTGAAGGCTGGTTCTTACGTCTTCAACCCCCGTTCGGGCAAAAAGGAGCGTATCAGCCGTCTGTTCCAGATGAACTCAAACAAGGAAATTCCTATGGACTCTATCGACGCTGGTGATATCGGCGCAGGTGTAGGTTTCAAGGATATCCGCACTGGTGATACCCTCTGCGACGAGGAGAAGCCTATCGTGCTGGAGTCTATGACCTTCCCCGACACTGTGATTTCTATCGCTGTTGAGCCTAAGTCTCAGGCTGACGTTGCCAAGCTTGACAACGGTCTGGCTAAGTTGGCCGAGGAAGACCCCACATTCACCGTTCGTACCGACGAGCAGAGTGGTCAGACCATTATCTCAGGTATGGGTGAGCTCCACCTCGACATCATCATCGACCGTCTGAAGCGTGAGTTCAAGGTTGAGTGTAACCAGGGTAAGCCCCAGGTTAACTATAAGGAGGCTATCACGAAGACCGTTATGGGCTATCGTGAGGTTTACAAGAAGCAGTCGGGTGGTCGCGGTAAGTTCGCTGACATCATCGTAAACGTTGGTCCTGTTGATGACGACTGGAACATCAAGGAGAACGGTGGCTTGCAGTTCGTTAATGAGGTGAAGGGTGGTAACATTCCTAAGGAGTTCATCCCCTCTATCCAGAAGGGCTTCGAGGCTGCTATGAAGAACGGTATCCTCGGTGGCTATCCCGTTGACTCGCTGAAGGTTGTCGTTGTCGATGGTTCATTCCACCCCGTTGACTCTGACCAGCTGTCATTCGAAATCGCTGCCCAGATGGCTTACAAGGCCGTTTGCGCTCAGGCTAAGCCCGTACTGATGGAGCCCATCATGAAGCTCGAGGTGGTAACACCTGAGGAGAACATGGGTGACGTTATCGGTGACCTGAACAAGCGTCGTGGTCAAGTTGAGGGTATGGAAGAGGCTCGCAGTGGTGCTCGTGTTGTTAAGGCTAAGGTGCCCCTGTCAGAGATGTTCGGTTATGTAACCGCTCTGCGTACCATCACTTCTGGTCGTGCTACCAGCTCTATGGAGTACAGCCACCACGCTCCTCTGTCGTCAGCTCTGGCTAAGGCCGTGCTCGAGGAGGTTAAGGGTCGTGCAGACCTCGTATAAAGAAACCGTGTGTGGGGCGGTTCTGCCGCCCCATTCATAAACTCTTCGCTGAGCAAATGACTCTTTAGCGGAGAAATCATAAAGTTTAAAGTTTAAAGTTCAAAGTTCAAAGTAAAATTATGAGTCAGAAAATTCGTATCAAGCTGAAGAGCTACGACCACAAACTCGTAGACAAGTCAGCAGAGAAGATTGTGAAGGCCGTTAAGGCTACTGGTGCTATCATCAGCGGTCCAATTCCCCTTCCCACCCACAAGCGTATCTACACCGTTAACCGCTCTACCTTCGTTAACAAGAAGGCTCGTGAGCAGTTCCAGCTGTCAGACTACAAGCGTCTCATCGACATCTACAGCTCTACCGCTAAGACTGTTGATGCCCTGATGAAGCTCGAGCTCCCCAGCGGTGTTGAGGTTGAGATCAAGGTGTAGTACCCTGCATTTCGACTATAGAACAAGCAGCGTATCTGGTAACAGGTGCGCTGTTTTTTTGTGTGGTGGTACGAAGAATGACGCTGTCATTTCTTGCGTCCCTTCGGTAGCAAGAGCGGCAAAACGAGCTGTCATTTGTCATAATTGTCATGTTTCCCATTTCTTAATATTGTTTAAATTTATTGTACACTTCTTGTTTGTTTAAAAAATAAACCTTATATTTGCATCGTATTGTTTAAAATCTAAACTTAACCCATTATTTATGAATACGGCAGAGGAATTGGATATTATCACTCGCATGCGTGGCGAGGTCATGAGCCGCAAGGACATTACAGGCGAGAACCTTTTTCTGGCATGGGGCTACCCAACGGCCATCATACTCTTTATAGAGTATCTTGCACTGACTATATGGAATGAGAACTGGTGTGTCTGGCTTTGGGCAGGCATACCCCTGATAGGTGCCCCGCTGATGATATACTACCTCCGTGTTGACTACAAGCGCACACATCACCGTACCCACGAGCAGGGCTATATTCTGACGCTATGGATATTTATTGGCATCGCCTCTTGTGTGGGTGGTGCGGCCATGGGGTTTGCCGGTGTCTTCGAGAAATTCTTCTTCTCCTATCTGGGACTGCTCTGTGGCCTGGGGTGTTTCCTGACGGGCATCATCCTGGACTTCCGTCCGAAGACCGTCTGTGGCATCATCGCCTCTCTGCTCTCCATCATCCCGCTCTTTCTACAGGGCGAATACTGGCCATTGCAGCTCCTTGTGACGTCCTTCATCGTCACCATTGCGCTCATCATTCCCGGCCATCTGTTCAAGAAGTTTGTCAGGGAGTACTATTCGTAAAAAAAATAAATCAGTCTATATAAAGAATTTGTTATGAGTCCATTTAAGTTTGCCGTCATCAATCCCCTGCTCCACAGCGAGCTGCGGTTGAAAATCATGGTCGCCCTCGACTCACTGAAGAGTGCCGACTTTATGTATCTCTGCCAGATTACCGGCTCTACGCGCGGTAATGTGAGTACACAGATTACCACACTGAAGGAGGCTGGTTACATCGAGGTATCGAAGCTGGGCATTGGCCGTTTCTCACGTACCACCTGTAGCATCACCAACAAGGGCCGCGAAGCCCTGCAAGCTTACGAAAAAGGCCTACGCCGCCTCTTTACCGAGCGTGTGCCTGTCGATATGCAGGAGGCAGAGAAAAAGAAGCAAGTATAAAGTATTAACCTATTCAATATTATTACGCGTATGAAACACAGATTGACTATTCTCTCATTGCTGCTCACCCTTATGGCGACGGTTGCATGGGCCGGTGATGCAAAGATCATCGTGTGGCTCAACGACGGCAACAAGACGGAGATTCTGTTCAACCAGATGCCCGAATTCCTGTATGCAGACGGAAATGTAAGTGTGCAAAACGGTAGCACGCAGTTATCGTGGCCACTCTCCAATCTGCACAAGTTCACCTTTGAGGATGTTGCTTCTACACCTACAGATATCAAGGACGTGAAGACAACGGAGAAGCTCGACATTGCGAAGGGCTGCGCTGTTTACGACCTCAACGGGCGTTTGATTAAGAAGCAGATCCGTTCGCTCTCTGAACTCCCCAAGGGGGTGTATGTCATCAAGGATGGAAACGTAACCACTAAAGTAGTACGCAAATGAAGAAACTTATACTCTCCATGTGGCTGCTGATGCTCAGCATGGTGGCTACAGCCCAGACTTTCGTGGTGGTGGATAAGCAAGGCAACAAGACGACTTACGACGTCTCGAAGCTCGATAGTGTGACGTTCCAGCTGAACCCGCCGTCATTCACCGTTTATAAGGAGGCCGATTCGGAACCCTCACAAGGTGGGGAGACTCCTGCCGAGCCTAAACAGGAGACAACTACCTTCAACTTCGACGATGTGCAGAGCTTAGCGGGCGACCCGAAGTTCCTCTTTACCCATCCCGACACCGTATTCGTAGGTGCCGACGGGCAGGACTTCGCTTTCCAGCTGCGCAGCAATGTTGCCTACGACTATACGCCCAGTGCCCAGTGGCTCAGCTTTGTCAGTGCCATTGAGACTACGGACTCGTTGCGCTTCTCTGCGGCAATGAACCCCAATACCCAAAAACGTGATGCCTTCATTGTCTTTGTCAACAAGGATGACAACAAGATGCGCGATACGCTGTTTGTGGTTCAAGCGGGCAAGCGTGACAGCCGCTATATCGACATCAACTGGGAGCGCACCAGCGTGGAGAGCTACAACCGCGAGACGGGACGTGCCATATTGGTGTTCCAAGACCCCATTCCTGTGATGGGCGACCACGACGTAACCCTCCTGCCTGGCACTGAGACCTACGAGATACGCATCATCGACGACGTGCAGCAGCTTTCTGACACGAAGGTGCAGCTTGACACCCGCGAGGGCAAGATGGGCAACCTCTTCAAGGACCAGCAGTTCACGCTGTGCTCAGACCCCAATTACGACCCGTCGAGCGACAGCGGCAGCAGCAGCGGAGGCGGCACCAAGCCCAGCTCTGCTCCTGTTATCTCTGGTCCAATCATCTATCCTGAGACCATCGAACTCATACAGAACGGCCAGCCCGTAGCCGAAGTCTATAACCGAGCCATGCGTCGTGACTCGAAGCTCGAGAAGGAATTCAACATCTTCGAGTACAAGTACGACAACTCAGGTGCTGTCATTTGGGAGAAGGGTGCTCACAGCGTCTCTTGGCAGGAGTGCAAGTTCGACGTGGGTCTGAAGGGCATCTTCGCGTTCGACTTCGGCGATGTGGAGTGGGAGAACGTCCGCTTCGGCGACCTGAAGAACTTCAAGGCCTATCTGGACGGCGACTTCAACACCGATCTCATCCTGAAGTACACGCTCACCAAGGGCGTGGAAGCCAGCGTTGAGAAGACACTCGCAAAGGACATCTTCTCCTATCGTGTCAAGTTCATGGTAGGCACCATTCCCGTATGGATTAACCTCTCCAGCGACCTCATGGCCAGCGTAGAGGCAAAGGCCGAGGCGCAAGTCTCTGTCAGCGGTGGCGTACGTGCCCATGCCAACCTGAAAGGTGGTGTCGAGTGGGATACCAACCGAGGTGTCAACCCCATCAGCAGCTTCGACTACCAGTATGAAGTGGTGAAGCCGGAAGTGGAGGCTGAAGCCCATGCAGAGGCGAAGGCATACGTTTGGCCGCAGATTAACATCGGCATCTACGACGTGCTTTGCCCCACTATCAATCCGAAGCCCTACGTCCGCGCCTACGCTGATGCCCGCACGGCCGAGGCCAACAAGCCTTTCTTCGGATGGAACGCAGGCGTATCCACTGGCGTTGACCTCACCTTAGGTCTCAACCTCGACCTTTACTTCTGGAAGAAGGAGATTGGCGAGATTGATCCCGTTAACCTCATCGACTACGACCTCGTGGCCGTACCGACGAAGATTGAACTCGAGGGCGACACCATTAGCCGCGTGCTCAAGGGAACGACCCGCGACGTGAAGTACACCGTCAAGGGATTCAACCGCATTACAGGCTCTGAATATGCCATCCCTGGCGCTCTCGTCAAGATAGAGAGCCTTGGTGGTGGAGAGATTGACAGCGAGCAATGGAAGGGCAGCGACTACTTCTACAGCAACTTGGCAGGCGAAGTCGTCGTGAAGTACACGCAGACCGACACTATTCCCGGCTATCTCAAAGCCACTCTCATCACTGGTGACGAAGAACGAGACAAAGAGTGCCGCAACTGGCACAGCGAAGTCGTGGATTTCCGCTTGAACGTCAATGCTGACGACAACGAGGTTTTCGCCACCCGCAGCGGCAAGGCCGAGGTAGAATACGTGTTAGAGGAATACACCAAACAGAAAGAAAAAGAGAATGGCGTATGGCGTACAGCCTATGGATACAAGGTGGGCTTCGAGGCTACTGGAGGCAAGCTCGATGCCGACACACTCATCACCGATGATTTGGGCCGCGTGAAGATTAACTTCGATGGTGGCGAGGGCTATGGCGGTGGTGGAACCATCACAGCCAGCGCCAAGATTGAGGAGTTTGACACGCTTTTCGTGCAGAAGGTTAAGGTTAACAAGTTCACATTTGACGACCCGAAGTTGGCTAAGTGCTATAACATGACCGCCAACACCTTCCAGTTCGATGGAACGGTCATCCCCGTCTCCGTTCCCATGATTCAACATTTCAAGAAGGATGACAGCCCTTACGTCGTATGGTCGCCGCCCGGTTACTTCAGTTTCATCTGGGAAGGCGAGAAAATGATTTCTGGCAATGACATTCGCAACGTGTACTGGAAGCACATCAGCAAAGGTGCTGGTGGAGGTCACAACATTGAGGCAGAAATGATCTTCGATATCACAAAGCCTTACGATGCCGACTTCGCTACCCAACACCCGAACACAGGTGATTGGTATGCTCCCAACGGTATTAACTGGTACAGCGCTTACGACAGATGGATGGTTGATGAAGAAAAGTTTACTGAATACGTAGATACCTACTATGCTGCGAATGGGGTTTATCCAGACGAGCAGCCCGTGCCCGACTTCGACAAGTGGACATCAGAAAGCAGCACGCACCTAGGTAAGAACTATGGTGATTCACCCACTATGAACCGCTTTGCCACTACGGTCCGTGGCGGCTCTGGCAAGCAGTACTTCTTTGAGGAGGGCAACACATACGTATTCCTTATGTACAGAGTGCAAAAAAATGGTGACGATGTATACCTTAAACTCGTCATCAACAAGAGCCAGATTATCGACGGCGGATATGCCTATTGAAGTACAAGGTAATCGGGGACTCTAAGTTTGCACTCTGATAGAGAATATCAGTGAAGAATTTGCTCAATACCGGCCAATTCCTTACCTTTGTTGTCAGAAGGAGGAAAAGGCCGACAGGAAAGGGAAACTATCACGGGGTCAACAGTCCTTAGAGTCTATGAACCGCCTAAGTCCTTCCTGTTTAGTTGCAAAGTCCAGATAGAATGCCAGCGGCACTGTAGCCTATTTAGAGTCCAAGACCAGACAACTATTGGCCAATTCCTTCATTAAAGACGGTACAAAGGTATGAAAAAAATCTTTATTGGCATCGATTTCTCGAAGGAAAAGTTTGATGCAACCCTCATTAAAGCGGAGGGACTGAAGGAATGTGCTCCAAGTATGCACGAAGTGTTTGACAACAAGACATCGGGCTTCCGTCGTCTGGTTAGGTGGGTGAAGGCCCAATCCGAGGGGCTACCTATTGATACCTGGATATTCTGTGGCGAGAACACTGGAGCCTACAGTATTGGCCTAAGCAACTATCTCTATGCATCTGGCTACGATATGTGTTTGGAGAATGCCTACAAGATCAAACACTCTGCAGGTATCCTGCGTGTAAAAAATGACAAAGCAGACTCCAAGGCTATTGCAGAATATGCTATGCGTAACTATGACAAGGTTAGACTTCACAAGCCTCAGAGTAGCTCGTTGACATGCTTAAGAGAGGTTTTTCTATATCGTCATAGTCTTGTAAGACAAAAAGTGGCCCTGACCGTCAGAAGAGACGAGAAACGGCTCACACAAGAGAAATCAGATGCGAGAGCATTCATGTCCTTCACTAGCAAACATCTCATCACAGAGATTAACAAGGCCATTTACAAATGCGACCAGAAGATAAAAGAGACTATTGCTGCAGATGACGAGCTCAGGGAGATCTTTGATATCATTACTTCTATGCCTGGCATAGGTATACAGAATGCTACGTGTCTGATGGTTTATACGGACAACTTCCAGAAGTTTGACATGGATTCCCGCAAAATAGCCTGCTACTATGGTATAGCGCCATTTGGACGGCAATCAGGAACCAGTGTCAATAGCAGACCAAAAGTAAGTCCGTTTGCCAACAGGATGATCAAGGCACTACTCTCACAAGCAGCATTGGCCGCTATCAAGTCTGATATCAGTGTACACAACTATTATCAGCGTCTCATAGAGCGTGGCAAGCATCCTCTACTGATACACAATAATATCAAGAACAAGATGCTGCACGCCCTTGTAGCAATGGTTAGAGACAGAAAAAAATACAACCCTGATTATGTCTATCAGACAAATAAATCGGCGGCATAGATACTCAAATGTTAAATATATAGTTAAATCGCATAATATGTTTGGAATTTACCATAGAATGCGGTTCTGATGATCCATTTTCTCATCCCCTGTGAAGTTGACGCCCAAACTCAAGAATCGCTATCATCCGCTGGTAGCGATTCTTTTTTGTACTTGTGAGATAAAAATAAACCGAACAATGAAAATATAATTCGATTTTTTGCGAATTTTCGGATAATTTATTATCTTTGCACCCAAAATAATAACTATAATGGTTGTAACGTTTAATGAAGACTACCTGGAGAAGCTCTATTCTAAAGGAGAGACTGGAACGAAAAAGATATGGTTTCAGCCTCAAATAGTTAGGGGGTATCAAAAGGGAATTAAATATCTGATTCAAGCAAAGCGGAAAGAAGATTTGTATCCTTTTAAGTCGCTTCATTTTGAGGCGCTACATGGCGACAAAGAAGGCAGATTTTCCATCAAGGCAAACGATCAGTATAGAATTGAGTTCACACTGGAGGAGTCGGACGAAGAACCTGTAGTCACGATATGTAATATTATGGAATTGTCAAATCACTATAAATAATAAAGGTATGGCTAAGATTGATTATCAGAAAGAGAAAACAGCTAACAATATGATGTCGTCTATGTTGATTCATCCAGGCGAGATGATAAAAGATGAGATTATTGCACGTGGCCTTACTCAGAAAGATTTGGCCCAGCAGATGGGTGTTTCCTATACTGTGTTTAACGAGATACTGAATGGTAAGCGTCCTGTAACAACAGAATACGCTTTGTTGTTGGAGGCGGCGCTTGGCACAGATGCAAACATTTGGATAGGTCTGCAGGCAGATTACAATATGCAGAAAATGAAGCAGGACCACTCCTTCATGAAGCGATTGGAGAAAATCCGTAAGATTGCAGCAATATTCTAGATTACGGTTACTTGCTCATAAGATATGAAAAAGGTAGGAAACATGAAGCTATATAGCTTTGAGGAATTGCTGGATGAGGTTTACGGCAAAGTCGGAGCGCGGAAAATCGGGTGCAGATGGTGGTTTTCGAGGGGGTGATTGTCATGCGGAAAACGGGGTATTAATGGGAGCAATTGCTACTATACTAGGGAAAAATTTTTTCCTCCTATGGTAGCAAAAACAGAGGGTAAGAAATCTATTGGTGACGTTATTACAGAAGTAATTAACAACTATTTGAGGTATAATTTGATATAACGAAAATGAGCAACCTAACCAGGTTGCTCATTTTTTGTAGTTATTTGTGCCAACTGCTATATTGTTGCCTAAATAATTTGGTTAAATGGCTATATATTATTATCTTTGCAACGGAGAAGGCAAGGTTTAGGCAAGGAGTTCCCATAGTGTAGCAAGCTATTTGCCTTAAATTATGTCCATTATGTATGCGGTAGAAGCACAGCATTCGTACACTATTTGTGTGGTTATTAACCGGACAAGTACCGAACAAATACCGGACAAGTACCGGACAACAATGGATGTATCTCCTTTGTTAGAGCGAAGGAAGAGTATGGGTATGGTATTTGAAGGGTTTTGGAAGGACGAAGCGATGATAATCATGGATATAATCATAGATGCTGATAACAATAAAGAAAGGAGAACCAAACAATGAAGAAGAGAAAGACAGCCTCGGTGTTAATGCTGACTGGCAGTTTCCGTCAGTCGGGCGTTACAATTTATCAACGTAACGGAAAACTGGTTACACGTACGGCTACATCGGACGAAAAGCGCAGCAATACGCTTGGGCAGTTTAAACAGCGACAGAAGATGCGCCACACGACAGCATTGTGGCAGATGTTGAAAATCGACTGTAAGGAATTGATGTTCACAGAGCGGGATACGGCCTATCAGAATTTTGCATCGCTGGCAAACAGGTTGCCGGTGGTGTATGTCGAAAGGTTAAGTATGGGTCATGCATCGTTCCTGATGCCTGGCATACCTGTGAGCGACGGCACGTTGCCTGCCATCACATTGAAGATTGGCGAGGTGAATGGGGCTGCGGCTCTGCTGACCGATTTGACCAACGAAGACCTGACAAATCATTCGAAATTCTGGCTTTATACGGCTGTGCAGAACCTTGAGAATGACTTCATGCCGCGTGTGCGATTTAGCGTGCGTGAGGTGAAGTGGAATGAGATGACGTTGGTGGACGGCCACTTGGCGCTCGTAGGCGATGAGTTTGCTGACGAGAAGAAGGGTTGGGCGCTGGTCAGGGTGAATGGTGACCGCTGTTCGCAGCAGGGCATTGTTACTCGCTGCTCGTTGTACCAGCGGTACACCACCGAGGAGGCGCTGCAAGAGGCGGCCAAGAGCTATGGCGGACTGACACCGAAACCGTTCCTCTCACCAGGATAGATGGGGAAGTGCCTGAGGCGACCTGAAAAATCTTACGAAGTCTTCCATTTTTAGAGTTGGATATCCATCGTGAGTCTATACCCAAACGATAGTTCGCCTATACGCAAACAACTGTGTGCCTATACCCCAATTGAATCGCTCTCTAAACCAAGGGATAACTAACTATCAATGACGAAAGAAGTGTCAAAAATATCTAAAACAGTTAAATAATGTTATATTAATACTTATAGGTATTGTGTATATTATTTATTATGTGTACCTTTGCACCCGCTAAAGTGAGTATTGCGCTGGCCGGCAGGCCATCAATACGCTGACAAAGAGCGACTTAACCTTCAATTTGGAAGAAGTGAGTGCGTGTCTTTTTAAGTGTGTTTTGCAGCGCAGTTCTTATGGCGGCACTTAAAAAGAAACAGAATATATTCACATTATTATTTAAATTTAAACTGAAATGCCAGGATTAATTGGAAGAAAAATCGGAATGACATCCGTTTTCAGTGCCGACGGTAAGAATGTACCGTGCACTGTTATCGAAGCTGGTCCTTGTGTTGTTACGCAGGTAAAGACCGTCGAGAAGGACGGTTATGCTGCCCTTCAGTTGGCTTATGGTGAGAAGAAAGAAAAGAATACCACCAAGGCTATGATGGGAATCTTTAAGAAGGCAGGTACAACACCAAAGGCCCACTTGGCCGAGTTCAAGTTCGAAGAGGAGCACAACCTCGGTGACACCATCACCGTTGAGTTGTTCAACGACACTGAGTTCGTTGACATCGTAGGCACCTCGAAAGGTAAAGGTTTCCAGGGTGTAGTAAAGCGCCACGGTTTCGGTGGTGTTGGTCAGAGCACCCACGGTCAGGACGACCGTCTGCGTAAGCCGGGTTCTATCGGTGCTTGTTCTTATCCCGCCAAGGTGTTCAAGGGCATGCGCATGGGTGGCCAGATGGGTGGCGACCGCGTTACGACGCAGAACCTCAAAGTGTTAAAGGTAATTCCAGAGCACAACCTGATTCTTGTGAAGGGTAGCTGCGCTGGATGTAATGGTTCAACAGTTTTAATCGAGAAGTAAGCTATGGAAATTAACGTATTGAACATCAAGGGTCAGGAGACCGGAAGAAAGGTTACGTTGAACGAGGCCATCTTCGGAATTGAACCTAACGACCATGTAATCTATTTGGACGTAAAGCAGTATATGGCCAATCAGCGCCAGGGAACTGCAAAAGCTAAGGAACGTAGCGAGCATGCTGGTTCTACCCGCAAGCTGGGTCGCCAGAAGGGCGGCGGCGGTGCTCGTCATGGTGATATCAACTCACCTCTGCTGCGTGGTGGTGGTCGCGTATTCGGTCCCACACCTCGTGACTATGGCTTCAAGCTGAACAAGAAGGTAAAGGTGCTGGCTCGTAAGTCGGCTCTGTCTTACAAGGCTCAGGAGAATGCAATCATCGTAGTTGAGGACTTCAACTTTGAGGCTCCAAAGACTAAAGAATTCGTAAATATTGCAAAAAATCTGAAAGTCGATGGTAAGAAGGTACTGATGGTTTTGCCAGAAGCAAATAAAAATGTATATTTGTCGGCTCGCAACTTGCAGAAGTCTGAGTGCATTATCGCCAGCAACATCAACACCTACAAAGTGCTGAATGCTGACGTGATGGTTGTTACTGAGAACTCTCTGAAGGCTATCGACGGTGTTTTAAATAAATAAAGGAGACTAAAGATATGGCATTTATTATAAAGCCTCTGATTACAGAGAAAATGAATAACATTACAGAGAAGTCTTCGGTCGACAGAACTTATAAGCCAAAGACTGGTAAGCATCGCGGTGAGGAAGTGACCAAGAAGGCTCAGGCCAAGTATGGTTTCATCGTTAAGCCCGAGGCTAACAAGGTTGAGATCGCTAAGGAGATCGAGGCTCTGTATAATGTAACTGTAGAGGACGTGAATACTCTTCGCTATGCTGGTAAGCGCTCGTCGCGCTATACTAAGGCAGGACTCGTGAGAGGTCAGAAGAATGCGTTCAAGAAAGCAATCGTTACTCTTAAGGAGGGCGATACTATTGATTTTTATAGCAATATTCAGTAATAAGAAATGGCAGTACGTAAATTAAAACCCGTAACTCCGGGTCAAAGACACAAGGTTATTGGCACGTTCGAGGATATTACTGCATCCGTGCCAGAGAAGTCTCTCGTTTACGGTAAGCGTTCAACCGGTGGTCGTAATAACACCGGTAAGATGACTGTCCGCTATATGGGTGGTGGTCACAAGAAGAAGTATCGTCTGATCGACTTCAAGCGAGAGAAAGATGGTGTTCCAGCTGTAGTTAAGACAATTGAGTACGATCCGAACCGTTCGGCTCGCATCGCTCTGCTTTACTACGCTGATGGTGAAAAACGTTATATTATTGCTCCTAACGGACTTGAGGTTGGTGCAACCTTGATGTCAGGTGCAGACGCAGTGCCTGAGGTAGGTAATGCGCTCCCACTTGCAAACATCCCCGTTGGTACTGTAATTCACAACATTGAATTACGTCCAGGACAGGGTGCCCTGCTCGTTCGTTCGGCTGGTAATTTCGCTCAGTTGACTTCTCGTGAAGGCAGCTACTGCGTGATTAAACTCCCTTCAGGTGAGACCCGTCAGGTACTCTCTGCTTGTAAAGCTACTATTGGTAGTGTAGGTAACTCAGACCACGCTCTGGAGCAGTCTGGTAAGGCTGGTCGCTCACGTTGGTTGGGTCAGCGTCCTCACAACCGTGGTGTTGTTATGAACCCACATGATCACCCAATGGGTGGTGGTGAAGGCCGTCAGTCTGGTGGACACCCACGTTCACGTAAGGGCTTGTATGCTAAGGGTCTCAAGACTCGCGCACCGAAGAAGCTTTCGAACAAGTACATCATCGAAAGAGCTAACAAGAAGTAATCACGAAGTTAAGAAAGAGTAAATTATGAGTCGTTCATTAAAAAAAGGCCCGTACATCAACGTATCGCTCGAGAAGAAAGTTCTCGCTATGAATGAGAGCGGTAAGAAGAATGTCGTGAAGACTTGGGCCAGAGCTTCAATGATTTCCCCCGATTTCGTGGGACATACTATTGCAGTTCATAACGGAAATAAATTTATCCCTGTTTACGTTACTGAGAACATGGTGGGACACAAGCTCGGTGAGTTCGCTCCGACGCGTCGTTTTGGTGGCCATGCCGGTAACAAGAAGTAATACAGGTTCATCCATTTAAAAAGAAGCAATAATGGGAAACAGAAAAAGATTAATGGCTGAAAAGATTAAGGCAGCCAATAAGACACAGTATTTTGCAAAGCTGAAAGGCTGTCCCTCTTCACCACGCAAGATGCGCTATGTCGTTGACATGATTCGCGGCATGGAGGTTAATCGCGCACTCGGTGTTCTGAGATTCTCTAAGAAGGCAGCTTCAGAGAATGTGGAGAAACTGCTCCGCTCAGCTATCGCTAACTGGGAGGCTAAGAATGACCGCAAGGCTGAAGATGGCGAACTGTATGTAAGCCGCGTCTTCGTCGATGAGGGTGTGACAATGAAACGTATGAGACCGGCACCTCAGGGCCGTGGTTATCGTATCCGCAAGCGTTCGAACCACGTAACTCTGTTTGTTGACGCTAAAACTAATGATAAGTAAAAGGTATGGGACAGAAAGTTAATCCAATTAGCAACCGTCTTGGAATCGTCAAGGGTTGGGATTCAAATTGGTTCGGAGGCAAGAACTTCGGAGACAACCTGGTAGAGGATCAGAAAATCCGTAAGTATCTGAACGAGCGTCTGGCCAAGGCTAGCATCTCGAAGATTGTCATCGAGCGCACACTGAAGCTGGTTACCATCACCATTTGCACAGCCCGTCCGGGTCTGGTCATTGGTAAGGGTGGTCAGGATGTTGACAAGCTCAAGGAAGAGCTGAAGAAACTCTACGACAAGGAGATTCAGATTAATATTTTTGAAGTTAAGAAGCCCGAGCTCGATGCAAACATCGTAGCCAACAACCTCGCTCGCCAGATAGAGGGTAAGATTGCTTACCGTCGTGCTATCAAGATGGCTGTTGCTAACACAATGCGTGCTGGAGCAGAGGGTATCAAAGTGCAGATCTCAGGTCGTCTGAACGGTGCTGAAATCGCACGTAGCGAGATGATTAAGGAAGGACGTACTCCACTGCACACCTTCCGTGCTGACATCGATTACTGCCAGGCAGAGGCACTGACCAAAGTTGGTCTGCTGGGTCTGAAAGTCTGGATTTGCCGTGGTGAGGTTTATGGAAAGGTAGACTTGGCTCCTAACTTCACTCAGGAGAAGGGCGCAGGCCGCGCTAACGGTGGTAACAACGGTGGCAGAAGATTCCGCAATAAGAAAAAGTAATTAATTCAAAAAGAAAGAAGCTATCATGTTACAACCAAAAAGAGTAAGATATAGAAGACCGCAGGACGGACGTGGCAATAAAGGCAACGCCCACCGCGGAACACAGCTGGCTTTCGGCTCTTTCGGAATCAAGACTCTTGATGCCAAATGGATCGACAGCCGCCAGATTGAGGCAGCTCGTGTTGCTATCAATCGTTACATGAACCGTGAAGGTCAGGTTTGGATTCGTATCTTCCCGGACAAACCCATCACTCGTAAGCCTGCTGACGTACGTATGGGTAAAGGTAAGGGTGATCCCGCAGGATGGGTAGCACCTGTAACCCCGGGTCGTATCCTCTTCGAAGTAGAGGGTGTTCCTTTTGAGACAGCCAAAGAGGCTCTGCGTCTCGGTGCTCAGAAGCTCCCCGTAAAGACTAAGTTTGTTGTTAGACGTGATTACGATAAAAACGCTTAAGCTATGAAGATGACAGAAATTAAGGGCCTCGAGACCAAGGAACTGGCCGAGCGCATTGAGAGCGAGACTGCTAAGTACAACCAGATGAAGTTGAACCACGCTGTTACTCCGCTGGAGAATCCATCACAGATTAAGGCTGCACGTCGTGATATTGCACGTATGAAGACAGAACTCCGTCAGAGAGAACTTAACAAATAATAATGGTCCAGATGGAAACAAGAAATTTAAGAAAGACAAGACAGGGTGTCGTTATCAGCAACAAGATGGATAAAACCATTGTTATTGCAGCTAAGTTCAAGGAGAAGCACCCTATTTATGGTAAGTTTGTCCAGAAGACAAAGAAATACCATGTTCACGATGAGAAGAATGAGTGCAATGTAGGTGATACAGTGCTCATCATGGAAACCCGTCCTCTCTCTAAGACTAAGAGATGGAGATTAGTACAAATCGTAGAAAAGGCTAAGTAATTATGATACAAACAGAAACAAGACTGACCGTTGCTGACAATAGTGGCGCTCGTGAGGCCCTTTGCATTCGTGTGCTGGGTGGTACTCGCCGTCGTTACGCCAGCGTAGGTGACGTGATTGTTGTTGCTATTAAGAACGCAATCCCAACAAGTGACGTTAAAAAGGGTGCAGTATCAAAGGCTCTGGTTGTTCGTACTAAGAAGGAAATCCGTCGCGCTGATGGTTCATACATCCGCTTTGACGACAATGCCTGTGTACTGTTGAACAACGCTGGTGAGCTCCGCGGTAGCCGTATCTTCGGCCCCGTTGCCCGTGAGCTCCGTGCCGTTAACATGAAGGTCGTTTCATTAGCACCTGAGGTTCTTTAACAATAAAAAAGTATTTAAGTAATGGCTAAGTTACATATCAGAAAAAACGATACAGTCATGGTCCTGGCCGGTGAGGACAAGGGCAAGACTGGTAAGGTGCTCAAGGTTCTCGTTGAGAAGCAGCGTGCCATCGTAGAGGGCGTGAACATGGTCTCTAAGAGCACAAAGCCGAGCGCTAAGAACCCACAGGGAGGTATCGTAAAGCAGGAAGCTCCGATACATATCTCTAATTTAAGTCTGATTGACCCGAAGAGCGGTAAGGCTACTCGCGTGGCTATCAAGCACGAGGGCAAGAACGTTATTCGTATCGCTAAAAAGTCAGGGGAGGAGATTAAGTAATGGCAAATACAGCACAATTGAAGAAAACCTATGTCGAGCAGATTGCTCCGGCATTGGAGAAGCAGTTCAACTATAGCTCTAAGATGCAGGTTCCCGTCCTGAAGAAGATTGTCATCAACCAGGGTCTGGGTGATGCTACACAGGACAAGAAGATCATCGATGTAGCTATCAACGAGATAACCACTATTACTGGTCAGAAGGCTGTGGCTACATATTCTAAGAAGGATATCGCCAACTTCAAACTGCGTAAGAAGATGCCTATCGGCGTTATGGTAACACTGCGTCGTGAGCGTATGTATGAGTTCTTGGAGAAGCTCGTTCGCGTGGCTTTGCCCCGTATCCGTGACTTCAAGGGTATTGAGAGCAAGTTCGATGGTCGTGGTAACTATACACTCGGTGTACAGGAGCAGATCATCTTCCCCGAGATTAACATTGATACCGTAGACCGCATTCAGGGTATGAACATTACCTTCGTAACCACCGCTAAGACGGATGAAGAGGGTTATGCTCTGCTGAAGGCTTTCGGTCTTCCTTTTAAGAACGCTAAAAACGATTAAGAGATATGGCAAAAGAATCAATGAAGGCTCGTGAGGTAAAGCGCGCTAAGCTCGTTGCCCGTTACGCTGAAAAGCGTGCAGCCTTGAAGAAGATTATCGCAACATCTGAGGATCCCGCAGAGGCATACGAGGCTGCTCGTGCTCTTCAGGCTATCCCCAAGAATGCCAACCCTATCCGCCTGCACAATCGTTGCAAGATCACTGGTCGTCCCAAGGGTTATATGCGCCAGTTCGGTCTTTCACGTATCCAGTTCCGTGAGATGGCATCAAGCGGTCTGATTCCAGGCGTTAAGAAGGCAAGCTGGTAATTAGAGACAAGAGATTTATTTATTTAATATTGTCGGGGCAGTCCCGATTAATTAAACAATTTAATTTATGACAGATCCAATAGCAGATTATCTGACCAGACTCAGAAACGCCATTCTGGCCAACCACCGCGTGGTTGAGGTTCCTGCGTCTAACTTGAAGAAGGAAATCACTAAGATCCTCTTCGAGAAGGGTTACATCCTGAACTACAAGTTCGTTGAGGATGGCCCTCAGGGTACTATCAAGGTTGCCTTGAAGTATGACCCTGCCACAAAGGCAAATGCCATCAAATGCCTGAAGCGCGTGTCTACACCAGGTCTTCGTAAGTACACTGGTTACAAGAACATGCCGAGAGTAATTAACGGATTAGGTATCGCCATCTTATCTACATCCCAAGGTGTAATGACAGACAAAGAAGCTGCCCAGTTGAAGATTGGCGGCGAAGTTCTTTGCTACGTTTATTAATTGGAGGATTTGATTATGTCAAGAATAGGAAAATTACCAATTAGTATCCCTGCGGGCGTTACTGTTGCCCAGGGGCAGGATGGTGTTGTTACCGTAAAGGGTCCTAAGGGCGAGCTCGCCCAGAAGGTAGATCCATCTATTAAGGTGTCTATCGCTGATGGTCATGTAACATTTGAAATCGACGAGAACAGCCCTGTTAACATTAAGCAGAAGCAGGCTTTCCATGGTCTTTACCGCGCATTGATCAACAATATGGTTGTTGGCGTAAGTGAGGGTTATAAGAAGGAAATGGAACTGGTCGGTGTTGGTTACCGTGTTTCAAACCAGGGTAACATCATCGAGTTCTCACTGGGTTATACACATCCTATCTTTATCCAGCTTCCTAAGGAGGTTAAGGTAGAGACCAAAATGGAGCGTAACCAGAATCCTCAGATTATCCTGGAGTCTTGCGACAAGCAGTTGCTGGGTATGATTTGTGCAAAGATTCGTTCTTTCCGTATGCCGGAGCCTTATAAGGGTAAGGGTATCTTGTTCAAGGGCGAGGTTATCCGTCGTAAGTCGGGTAAGTCAGCCTCGGCTAAGTAATCTTATGGTTAAACTTAATTAAAGATTAAAGATTATGACAACAAAGAAGATTGAAAGACGAATCAAGATTAAATACAGAATTCGTAAGAACGTATTCGGCACCGCCGAGCGTCCTCGTATGAGCGTGTTCCGCTCTAACAAGCAGATCTACGTTCAGGTGATTAACGATTTGGAGGGTAAAACACTTGCATCTGCATCATCACTGGGTCTTGAGGCTATGCCTAAGATCGAGCAGGCTGAGAAGGTGGGTGAGTTGGTAGCCAAGAAGGCTCAGGAGGCTGGCGTTACTGCCGTTGTCTTCGACCGTAACGGTTATCTCTACCATGGCCGTGTAAAGTCATTGGCTGATGCAGCACGTAAAGGTGGACTTAAATTCTAAACGATTATGGCAATGAACAAAGTAAAAGTAAATAGTGACGTAGAGTTGAAAGACAGACTGGTTGCCATCAACCGTGTTACCAAGGTAACAAAGGGCGGTCGCACCTTTACATTCGCAGCTATTGTCGTTGTCGGTGACGGTAACGGCATCATCGGCTGGGGTCTTGGCAAGGCAGGTGAGGTTACCGCCGCTATCGCCAAGGGTGTTGAGGCAGCTAAGAAGAATCTGGTAAAAGTTCCCGTATTGAAGGGTACTATTCCTCACGAGATGGAAGCTCGCTTCGGTGGTGCTCAGGTATTCTTAAAGCCCGCTGCAGCCGGTACTGGACTGGTGGCCGGTGGTGCTATGCGTGCCGTACTGGAGAGTGTTGGTGTTAAGGACGTACTTGCTAAGTCAAAGGGTTCTTCTAACCCCCACAATCTGGTAAAGGCTACCATCGTAGCATTGAGTCAGATGCGTGATGCCTACACTGTAGCTGGCACACGTGGCATTAGTATGGATAAAGTATTTAGAGGATAAAAGGAGAAAGAACTATGGCAACAATTAAGATTAAGCAGATTAAGAGCAAGATCGGTTATCCCGTAGATCAGAAGCGCACCCTCGAGGCCCTGGGTCTTCACAAGATTTCTCAGGTTGTTGAGAAGGAAGATAGTCCTGTTATCCGCGGTATGATTCGTAAAGTTCACCATCTGGTGGAAGTTATCGATTAATTTAATCACATTTTAAAATAGATACGATTATGAAACTACATACTTTAAAACCAGCTGAGGGCTCTACACATTCACGTCGTAGAATCGGTCGCGGACCAGGCTCTGGTCTCGGCGGTACCTCTACTCGTGGTCACAAGGGTGCCAAGGCTCGCTCAGGTTACAAGAAGAAGATTGGTTTCGAGGGTGGTCAGATGCCACTGCAGCGTCGTGTTCCAAAGTCTGGTTTTAAGAACATCAACCACAAGGAATACTTTGCTGTTAACCTCTCTACTCTGCAGAAACTGGCAGAGGAGAAGAACCTTACTAAGATTGGCGTTGCAGAGCTGGTTGCTGCCGGCTTGACCAACGGCAAGGAGCTGGTAAAGGTTCTTGGTAACGGTGAGTTGAAAGCAAAAGTAGACGTTGAAGCTAACGCATTCTCAAAGACTGCCGAGGAAGCTATCAAGGCAGTTGGAGGTAACGCAACAATTATCTAATAGACAACAATGAAGAAGTTAATAGAGACACTGAAGAACATTTGGAAGATTGAGGACCTGCGTCAGCGCATCCTGATAACACTTCTGTTTGTAGCGATTTACCGTTTTGGTTCATTCGTAGTACTTCCTGGTATCAATCCGGCCCTGTTGGACAAACTGCAGTCACAGACTGCCGGTGGTCTGATGTCGCTGCTTGATATGTTCTCCGGTGGTGCATTCTCCAACGCATCCATCTTTGCGCTTGGAATCATGCCTTACATCTCTGCTTCTATCGTTATGCAGCTCCTTGCTGTCGCTGTGCCTTATTTCCAGAAGATGCAGCGTGAGGGTGAGAGCGGTCGCAAGAAGATTATGACTTATACTAGGTACCTGACAGTAGCTATCCTGCTGTTCCAGGCACCTAGTTACCTCATCAATCTGAAGATGCAGGCCGGTGCTGCTTTGGCTTCAGGTATTAGCTGGTCAGTATTCGTATTCCCAGCAACAATCATCCTGGCTGCCGGTAGTATGTTCATTCTTTGGCTTGGAGAGCGCATTACGGATAAGGGTATAGGTAATGGTATCTCACTGATCATTATGATTGGTATTATCGCTCGTCTGCCACAGGCGTTCATTCAGGAGGTAACTTCTCGTTTCACTGCTATTACAGGTGGTGGTCTGGTGATGTTCCTTGTTGAGATTATCATTCTCTATGCAGTTGTTTGCGCAGCTATCGTTTTGGTACAGGGTGTCCGCAAGGTTCCTGTACAGTATGCAAAGCGTCTTGTAGGCAACCAGCAGTATGGTGGTGCCCGTCAGTACATCCCTCTGAAACTGTTCGCTGCTAACGTGATGCCAATCATCTTTGCTCAGGCACTGATGTTCATCCCGCTGGCCTTCGTACAGTATGCAGCTCCGGAGAATGCAAACTGGTTTGTTCGTTCTATGCTTGATCATCATAGCTGGACATACAATATCATCTTTGCATTACTGATCATCGCATTCACCTATTTCTATACTGCTATCACGCTCAATCCTACTCAGATGGCTGAAGACATGAAGCGTAACAATGGCTTTATCCCTGGTATTAAGCCTGGTAAGCCAACAGCAGATTTCATTGACACTGTGATGTCTCGCATCACTCTGCCTGGTTCTCTGTTCATCGCTTTCATTGCTATCATGCCAGCTTTGGCTGGACTATTGAACGTGCAGGATGCATTCTCTCAGTTCTTCGGCGGAACCTCTCTGCTGATTCTTGTTGGTGTTGTGCTCGACACACTCCAGCAGATTGAGAGTCATCTGCTCATGCGTCACTACGACGGTCTGTTGAACTCAGGCCGTATCCACGGACGTGGCGGAGTGAGTGCCTACTAAGTCTGTATGAAGATATTTCTGAAGACTGAAGACGAAATCGAGCTGATGCGTCAGGCTAACCAACTTGTTGGTAAGACACTTGGCGAATTAGCAAAACATATCAAGCCTGGCGTAACGACCCTCCAGTTGGATAAGATTGCGGATGAGTTTATTCGTGACCATGGAGCAATCCCCACTTTCAAGGGTTTCCCCAATCCCTATGGAGGGCCGTTCCCTGCCAGCATCTGCACCTCGGTGAATGAGGTCGTTGTTCATGGAGTGCCTAATCAGAGCACTATACTAAAGGATGGCGATATCATTTCTGTAGATTGCGGAACGTTGCTCAATGGATTTTGTGGAGATTCTTGCTATACATTTTGTGTAGGTGAGGTAAATCCCGAAATCAAAGAGTTGCTCCGAGTTACCAAGGAGTCTCTCTATTTGGGCATCGAACAAGCAGTTGCTGGTCATCATCTTGGTGACGTTAGCAGTGCAGTGCAGGACCATTGCGAAGCCCACGGGTATGGAATAGTGCGCGAGTTGACTGGTCATGGTATCGGTCGTGAGATGCATGAAGATCCTAGGGTTCCAAACTATGGAAGACGTGGAAACGGTGTTATGCTGAAAGCAAACATGTGCATAGCTATTGAACCGATGATTACCATGGGCAAGCGGGACATCTATATGGATGCACATGATCGTTGGACTATCCGTACGCAAGACGGAAAACCAGCAGCCCATTTTGAACATACCGTCGCAGTGCGAAAAGGAAAGGCTGAGATTTTATCCTCGTTTGAAGAAGTAGAACGTATAGAAGGAAAACTATATTAAATTATGGCAAAGCAAGGCGCTATAGAGCAAGACGGAACAATTGTTGAGGCTTTATCCAATGCGATGTTCCGCGTAGAGTTAGAGAATGGTGTGCCCATTATTGCTCACATCTCCGGAAAGATGCGTATGCATTACATTAAGATTCTTCCCGGTGACAAGGTGAAGGTTGAAATGAGCCCCTATGACCTGACAAAAGGACGAATTGTATTTAGATACAAATAATAAGGAGACCAAATAAAATGAAGACAAGAGCATCATTGAAGAAGCGTACCCCCGATTGTAAGATTGTACGTCGCAAGGGTCGTCTGTTCGTTATCAACAAGAAGAACCCCAAGTACAAGATGCGTCAGGGTTGATTTTTATGTTAAATAAGCATAAAAAGGTAGCGGAATATCAGAAATTCTGCGTACCTTTGCATGCTTTTTAGCGAAAAATTCGAATTTAACATTATTATTTTTTTAGTTTTAACAAATGGCAATAAGAATTGTTGGAGTAGATTTGCCCCAAGAGAAGCGTGGCGAAATCGCATTGACCTATATCTATGGTATTGGTCGAAGTAGTTCAGCAAAGATTTTGGACAAGGCCGGCGTGAGCCGCGACCTGAAAGTCAACGAATGGAGTGACGACCAGGCTGCCAAGATCCGTGAAATCATCGGCGCTGAATTCAAAGTAGAAGGTGATCTCCGCAGTGAGATCCAGTTGAACATCAAGCGACTGATGGATATTGGTTGCTATCGTGGAGTCCGTCATCGTAACGGTCTGCCCGTTCGTGGTCAGAGCACAAAGAATAATGCTCGTACACGTAAGGGTAAGAAGAAGACTGTTGCAAACAAGAAGAAGGCCACGAAGTAATTTTTAGTTTAACAATTTAAGGATTAAGAATTATGGCAAAGAAAACAGTCACTTCAAAGAAGAGAAACGTGAAGGTTACCGCTATCGGTCAGCTGCACGTACACAGTTCTTTCAATAATATTATTGTATCACTCGCAAACGACGAGGGTCAGATTATTTCTTGGTCTTCTGCCGGTAAGATGGGCTTCCGTGGTTCTAAGAAGAACACTCCTTATGCTGCCCAGATGGCTGCAGAGGATTGCGCAAAGGTCGCTTTTGATCTGGGTCTGCGTAAGGTAAAGGCTTATGTGAAGGGTCCCGGTAACGGTCGTGAGTCAGCTATCCGTGCCGTTCATGGTGCAGGTATCGAGGTCGTTGAGATTGTAGACGTTACGCCACTGCCACACAATGGCTGTCGTCCTCCAAAGCGTCGTCGTGTTTAATTTCTAGGAAATCTAGAGTTTCTAGAATATCTAGACAATAGTAACAAAGAATATTTTATTTATAGATTATGGCAAGATATATTGGACCGAAATCAAAAATTGCCCGCCGATTTGGAGAAGCCATCTTCGGCCCGGACAAAGTTTTGTCTAGGAGAAACTTCCCTCCTGGACAGCATGGCAACAACCGTCGCCGCAAGCAGTCGGAGTATGCTGTCATGTTGGCAGAGAAGCAGAAGGCCAAGTACACTTATGGTGTTCTTGAGCGCCAGTTCCGTAACCTTTTCGAGAAGGCAGCTAAGGCTGAGGGTATCACCGGTGAGGTGCTGCTCCAGTTGCTTGAGAGCCGTCTTGACAATGTAGTATTCCGTTTGGGTCTTGCACCTACGCGTGCTGCTGCTCGTCAGTTGGTTAGCCACAAGCACATTGTTGTTGACGGAAAAGTTGTCAACATTCCTTCATTCCAGGTTAAGCCCGGCATGATTGTTGGTGTTCGTGAGAAGGCTAAGTCTCTCGAGGTTATCGAGGCTGCCCTTGCTGGTTTCAATCACAGCAAGTATCCCTGGATTGAGTGGGAAGAGCAGACAAAGAGCGGTAAGTTCCTGCACATGCCGGAGCGCGCTGACATCCCTGAGAACATTAAGGAACAGTCAATCGTTGAGTTGTACTCTAAGAACTAAAATCATTTAAATTAATGGCGATATTAGCATTTCAAAAACCTGATAAAGTCGTAATGTTGGAGGCTTCTGACAAGGTCGGCAAGTTTGAATTCCGTCCTTTGGAGCCAGGTTTCGGTGTTACCATTGGTAATGCCCTGCGCCGCATTCTTCTTTCATCACTCGAGGGCTATGCTATCAACACCATCCGCATTGCCGGTGTTGAGCATGAGTTCTCATCAGTACCTGGTGTAAAAGAAGACGTAACCAACATTATCTTGAACCTGAAACAAGTTAGGTTCAAGCAAGTTGTGGAAGAATTCGAGAACGAGAAAGTCTCCATCACTGTCGAGAATTCTACCGAGTTTAAAGCCGGTGATATAGGCAAGTATCTGACTGGATTTGAAGTGTTAAATCCCGAATTGGTGATTTGTCATTTAGATTCCAAAGCTTCGATGCAGATTGATCTTACTATTAACAAAGGACGTGGTTATGTACCCGCTGATGAGAATCGCGAGTTCTGTACCGATGTCAATGTGATAGCTATAGACTCAATCTACACCCCAATCCGCAACGTTAAGTACAGCGTTGAGCCCTATCGTGTTGAGCAGAAGACCGACTACGATAAGCTCGTGCTGGAAGTAACTACGGATGGTTCCATTCACCCGAAGGACGCCTTGAAGGAAGCCGCTAAGATCTTGATCTACCACTTCATGCTCTTCTCAGACGAGAAGATCACGTTGGAGAACAATGATGCTGAGGGCAACCAGGAGTTCGATGAGGAAGTACTGCACATGCGTCAGTTGCTGAAGACCAAGTTGGTTGACATGAACCTCTCGGTTCGTGCACTGAACTGTCTGAAGGCTGCCGATGTAGAGACCCTTGGCGATCTCGTACAATACAACAAGACCGACCTCCTCAAGTTCCGCAACTTCGGTAAGAAATCGCTCACTGAGCTTGATGATTTGCTCGAGAGTCTGAATCTGTCGTTTGGAACCGATATTTCAAAGTATAAACTGGACAAGGAGTAAAACGACCTGGAAGAAGGCGCGATCCTAAGTCCTCTTAAAGAAAAAACGAAAAATGAGACACGGAAAGAAATTCAATCATTTGAGCCGTACTGCTGATCACCGTCGTGCTATGCTTGCCAACATGGCCATTTCACTGATCATGCACAAAAGAATCACTACGACTCTCGCCAAGGCAAAGGCACTTAAGAAATATGTAGAGCCCCTCATCACGCGCTCTAAGGACGACAGCACTAACAGCCGTCGTGTAGTATTCAGCTATCTGCAGAACAAGGAGGCTCTGAAGGAGCTTTTCGGAACTGTAGCCCAGAAGGTAGGTGACCGCCCCGGTGGTTACACCCGCATCATCAAGCTCGGTAGCCGTCAGGGCGATGCTGCTGATATTGCATTCATCGAGCTCGTTGACTTTGATGAGAACATGCTCAAGACTCCTAAGGCAGAGAAGAAGACTCGTCGTTCACGCAAGTCTGCTGCTCCTAAGGCTGAGGCTGCTGAGGCTCCCGTTGAGGAGGCTCCTAAGGCTGAGGAAGCTGCTGCTGAAGAGGCTAAGGCTGAGTAATATTTCGATTGAAAACCTAATGCAGTGGGGTGTTGCCAAAAGCAATGCCCCACTTGTTTTTTCTCAAATAGGGATTTCCCTTTTATCTTTTCGGGAAAATCCTCTTGACGTATGCTTGATAATGTTTATCTTTGCAACGTGAAACTTTAAATAGATAGCGTTATGAAGAAAAGTATGTTGACATGGATCATCGGTGGCGTGTTGATGAGTAGCTGTGGCACTTATACAGGCGAAGGGGCTGCAACAGGTGCTGCTTTTGGCTCTATCTTAGGTTCTGCCATTGGAGGAATTTCTGGTGGTTGGCGTGGTCATGACGTGGGTACTATAGTCGGAATGGCTGGTGGTGCCATTGTTGGTGCTGCTATCGGTTCTGCAGCCGACCAGAAGGAGCAACAAAAATATGAGGAATATAAGCAACAGCGTACTCAGCGCCGTAGCAGGCGCCAGTATGACAATGATGACTACTCCTATCAGCAGCAGGGAGGATATAGCGATGATAGTGGCTTTGATGCCACCAACAGCGGTGACGACCGCATCAGTTTCGATGGTGCTGGTCCACGCAATGGACAAGGTGGGTATACTGCTGCTGTCCCCAGCACTTACGACCCGACTAAGCATCCTGCAGAGCCTGGTTATAGTATCAAGTATAACTCCTTAATTGAAATCCGCAATGCTCGTTTTATAGATGCCGACCACGATGGTGTCATCCGAGCAGGCGAGGAGTGTCGTATCACCTTCGAAATCATGAATCGGTCTTCCGTTACCTTATATGATGTCCAGCCTACTGTATTCGACGTGTCTGGCAACAAGCATATCCATATCTCGCCTAATCTTCATGTCGAGAGCATAGCTCCCAATAGCGGTGTTCGTTATACTGCTACTATTCTGGCTGACAAGAAACTAAAGGATGGTCAAGCTATCATCCGTGTGGGTGTGGCACAAGGTAACAATGAGATAACATCACAGTTCAAGGAGTTTTCTCTCCAGACGCGGAAGCATTAGTCTTCCGCTTTTTTGTATTCTCAGCAGCCCTTTGTGCTTTCATTTGGGCCTCTTTCATTTCTTTCCAGAACGGAACAAGAGCCGGCGCACCTTCGTTGGTTTCCAGTTCCAGTTCTGGCATTTCTATCTTGTCGGTAGCTTGGAAAGGAACAATGAAAGCATCCAGTTTATGGACGATAACCATAGCTACCCCTGCTGAGATGATGTCCAGTTCTTTGGCAGCCCTCCATGATAAGTCAATGATTCGTCCGCGGATAAAAGGTCCACGATCCGTCACCCTGACTATTACGCTTTTCCCATTGACAGGGTTATACACTCGTAGCATGGTGCCAAAAGGGTAGGTGCGGTGTGCACACGTCAGACTGTCGTGATGCAACCGTTCGCCATTGGCTGTTCGTGAGCCAGTGGCTTTTTTGGAATAAAACGTAGCTTTACCTCGTTGCACACTTTGGGCGTGCAACGGGGTAAAGCCTAATGTCAGTAATGATGCTATTAAAGCTATCTTTTGTATTACTATCATACAATGCCTTGGGCCAACATAGCCTTAGCTACTTTCATGAAGCCAGCCACATTGGCACCCTTCACGTAGTTTACGTAGCCATTAGCCTGTTTGCCATATTTTACGCACTGCTCGTGAATGCCAGACATAATCTGGTGCAGACGCTGGTCTACTTCCTCAGCCGTCCAAGCCATGCGCATTGAGTTCTGGGTCATCTCCAGACCAGAGGTTGCTACACCACCAGCATTTACAGCCTTGCCAGGAGCAAACAGCTGACCAGCAGCCAGGAACTTGTCAACGGCCTCTGCTGTGCATCCCATGTTGCTGACCTCAGCTACGCACAGTGGCTTCTGGGCCAGTATCATGTCTGCATCGTTGCCGTTCAACTCGTTCTGTGTAGCACATGGCAGATAGATGTCTGCCTTCTGCTCCCAAGGCTTCTTGCCTGCAAAGAACTTTGAGCCAGGGAATTCTTCCTCGTAAGGCTGACAAACATCATTGCCGCTAGCACGCAACTCCAGCATATACTCAATTTTCTCGTCGTCCAGACCCTCTGGGTCGTAGATGTAACCGTCAGGACCGCTGATGGTAATTACCTTAGCACCCAGTTCGGTAGCCTTCTTGGCTGCACCCCAAGCCACGTTGCCAAAGCCAGACAGAGCCACCGTCTTGCCCTTGATGTCAAGTCCGTGAGTCTCCATCATGTGGTGTACGAAGTAGAGTGCACCATAACCTGTAGCCTCTGGGCGCAGGATAGAACCACCCCATTCCAGTCCTTTACCCGTCAGGGTTGCACCGTGGAACTGGCTGGTCAGTCTCTTATACTGTCCAAACAGATAGCCAATCTCACGTCCACCTACACCAATGTCACCAGCAGGTATGTCCATATCCGGGCCGATAATCTTATAGAGCTCAGTCATAAACGACTGACAGAAACGCATGATTTCAGCATCGCTCTTGCCACGAGGAGCGAAGTCCGAACCACCTTTACCACCACCCATCGGCAGTGTGGTCAGTGCATTTTTGAAAGTCTGTTCAAAGCCGAGGAACTTCAGGATGCTGAGGTTCACTGACGGGTGGAAGCGCAAACCACCTTTGTACGGGCCGATTGCTGAGTTGAACTGTACACGATAACCGATGTTTACCTGTACCTCACCCTTGTCGTCTACCCAGGGCACACGGAATGTGGTGATGCGTTCGGGCTCCACCAATCGCTCAATGATTTTAGCCTTCTCAAACTCAGGATGCTGGTTGTAAACATCCTCGATAGAGATTAACACTTCCCTGACTGCTTGCAGGAATTCTGCCTCGCCTGCGTGTTTCTGCTGCAGGCCTTGCATGATTTTTTCAACGTTCATAGTATTGCTATTTATAGTTCAAAAATGTCATTCTGTCATTAAGACAGCACAAAATTAGGTTATTTCTGCCAAACGACAAAGGATTTCCGCGAAAATTTTCATTGCAAAGGTTACATTTTGTTAAACCGACATCCTCAGCCGAATAGTGCGTTTGCTGCTACAAAGATACGAAATAATTTCAATAAACGTACATTTTGATATGAATTATCGAAAAAATTTGTACCTTTGCCCACATAATAGCTATTTTTATGAGCGCAAACATACCTCAGGAATTCAACAATTTCTTTCTCAAGGATGTGTCGTTTGTCAATCTGATGACGCGTCGTATCTTCAATGTGTTGATAGTTGCCAACCCTTACGATGCCTTCATGTTGGAGGACGACGGACGAGTTGACGAAAAGATCTTCGACGAGTATATGGAGTTGGGTATGCGCTATCCACCCACGTTCACTCAGGTGTCAACTACCGAGGAGGCCAGCAATGTGCTGAAGACTACCGATATCGACCTCGTTATCTGTATGCCTGGTAATGCAGACAACGATGCTTTTGCCGTTGCCCGAGATGTCAAGCAAATGGCTCCCCATATTCCTTGTGTTGTGCTGACTCCTTTCTCGCATGGCATTACCAAGCGCATTGAGCATGAGGATATGACCATCTTCGACTATGTGTTCTGCTGGTTGGGCAATACCAACTTGATACTCTCTATCATCAAGTTGATTGAGGACCAGATGAACATCGAGCACGATATCCATGAGGCGGGTGTGCAGATGATTATGTTGGTCGAGGATAACATCCGTTTCTACTCCTCTGTGCTCCCTAACCTTTATAATTATATCCTAGCACAGTCCAAGAATTTCTCTACCGAGGCGCTCAACCCTCATGCTGCTGCCCAGCGTAAGCGCGGTCGCCCCAAGGTGGTACTGGCTACTACTTACGAAGAAGCCATGCATTGGTATGAGATGTATCCTAATAATGTATTAGGTGTGATTTCCGATACCCGTTTCCCCATGAAGGGCGTCAATGGTCGTCTGGCTCATGTCGAGGAGGGCGATCCAGAGGCGGGTCTGAAGCTGTTGCGTGAGATTCGTCGTCGCGACGAGTATGTGCCCTTGATTCTGCAGAGCTCTGAGATTGCCAACAAGGAGAAGGCGGAGGCTGAGCGCTTCCACTTTGTCGACAAGAACTCCAAGAAGATGAATGTTGACCTGCGCCAGCTGATAGAGGAACACATGGGCTTCGGCGATTTCGTCTTCCGCGATCCTAATACCAAGGAAGAGGTAGCTCGCGTCTCTACGCTGAAGGAACTTCAGGACAATATCTTCAAGATTCCTCGCGACTCCATGCTCTATCACATTTCACGCAACCACATGAGTCGTTGGCTCTGTGCTCGTGCCATCTTCCCCGTGTCTCAGTTCCTGAAAACGGTTACATGGCACAAGTTGCAGGATGTCGATGCCCATCGCCAGATTATCTTCGATGCCATCGTGCAGTATCGTCGCATGAAGAACATTGGTGTTGTGGCTGTCTTCGACCGTCTCAAGTTCGACCGCTATGCCCACTTTGCCCGCATTGGCGATGGCTCTCTGGGTGGTAAAGGTCGTGGCTTGGCGTTCCTCGACAATATTATCAAGCGTCATCCGGAGCTGAACCATTTTGAGAATGCCACGGTGCAGATACCAAAGACCGTTGTGCTCTGTACCGATATCTTCGACCAGTTTATGGACAAGAACAATCTCTGGACTATCGCCCTCAGCGATGCTTCTGACGAGGAGATTCTCCAGCACTTCATGCGAGCTCAGTTGCCCGATGCGCTCATTGCTGACTTCTTCACTTTCTTCGAAGCTGTCAAGTCGCCCATTGCCGTGCGCTCTTCTTCGTTGCTGGAAGACTCCCATTATCAGCCCTTTGCAGGCATCTACTCTACCTATATGATTCCTTATCTTGAGGATAAGTATGAGATGCTTCGCATGTTGGCTTGTGCTATCAAGGGAGTTTATGCCTCTGTTTATTATAGGGACTCAAAGGCCTATATGACTGCCACCTCCAACATTATCGATCAGGAGAAGATGGCTGTCATCCTGCAGGAGGTGGTGGGCCAGCAGTATGGCACCCGCTTCTATCCCACATTCTCTGGTGTGCTTCGCTCGCTCAACTATTACCCCATTGGCGACGAATTGGCAGAGGAGGGCATTGCCTCTCTGGCCTTAGGCTTGGGTAAGTATATTGTGGATGGAGGACAGACCCTGCGTGTGTCGCCCTATCATCCTAATCAGGTGTTGCAGACCTCTGAGATGGACACTGCCCTCAAGGAGACGCAGACCCGTTTCTATGCCCTCGACATGTCGCATGTGGGTGATGATTTCAAGGTAGACGATGGTTTCAACATCCTCAATCTTCGCGTCAAGGAGGCCGATAAGGACCAATCGCTCAATGGCATTGCTTCCACCTATGACCCCAACGACCAGATTATCCGCGACGGCATCTACGAGGGCGGTCGCAAGGTCATTTCCTTCTCGGGTGTCCTCCAACATGGCATCTTCCCCTTGCCCGAAATTCTGCAACTCTCGCAGAAGTTGGGTTCTGAGGAGATGCGTCGTCCTGTGGAAATCGAGTTTGCCTGCAATCTCAACAAGGGCGAAGGACTTGGCATCAAGGGCGACTTCTATCTCCTTCAGATTCGTCCTATCGTTGATTCCAAGCAAGTGTTGGACGAAGACCTTGCTGCCATTCCTGACGAACAATGCCTGTTGCGCTCTCACAATTCTTTGGGTCACGGCATCTCTGAAGACGTGGTGGATGTTGTCTATGTCAAGGCCGATGACGACTTCACCGCTGCCAACAATCCCACCATTGCCGACCAGATAGAGCAGATTAACCGTCGTTTCTTGGACGAGGACAAAAACTATGTCCTCATCGGTCCAGGACGCTGGGGCTCCAGCGACTATTGGCTAGGTATCCCCGTCAAGTGGCCCCATATCTCTGCCGCTCGTGTCATTGTTGAGGCTGGTCTGAAGAACTATCATGTAGACCCCTCGCAGGGCACCCATTTCTTCCAGAACCTCACCTCCTTTGGTGTCGGCTACTTCACCGTCAACACCTACACTGGCGATGGTGTGCTGCAAAAGTCCATCCTCGACAGCATGCCTGCCGTTGAGGAAACGGAGTTTGTGCGTCACGTCCGCTTCGACCGTCCCTTGAAAATCATGATGGACGGCAAGAAGCAACATGGTGTGGTTATGTTGCCTACAGAGTAGTTGCCAGAATTGTTTTTCTCCGGAAGTAATTTCAAATACTCCGAATAGAAATAAAAATACTCCGAAAGTAATTTTTGTTACTCTCGGAGTTTTTTTCGACTACATACTAACTTTTAGTCCGTAGTGAGCGAACTCTCAGTCCGTCCAGAGCGGACTGGCAGTCCGTAGTGACGGACTAAAAGACATTTACTTTAGTCCTTCCCAAACGAAGGTCTGGTCGCAAGTGACTTGTGTGGACAGCGAACCCACGGTCAACAGGAAGTCGCCTTCCTCTAGGCGCCAACGGCCGTCGTAGCCTACGAAGGCAAGGTCGGAAGCGGGCAACTGCAGGGTAACAGTACGTGTCTCGCCAGGGTTAAGCGATATTTTGTCGAACTGACGCAGACGACGGCCATCGGGTGTCATCGAGGCAATGAGGTCGCTGCTATAGAGCAGGATGCTCTCCTTGCCAGCCATACGGCCTTTGTTGGTAACGTCAACGCTGACAGTCAGCACATCGTCCTTGGTAAAGTGCGCCTTGTCGACACGCAGGTTGGCATACTCGAAAGTGGTATAGCTCAGTCCTGTGCCGAAGCCCCACTGCTGGGTGATGCGGGCGTTATAGTCGTAGGCTCCCTCCATCGTTCCTACCTCCTCGCTCTTCTTGAAGTCGTAGTTGGCTAGAGAATTGATTTCGCTGGGGTAGGTGTAGGGCATGCGACCTGAGAAGTTGCGTTTGCCACTGAGCAACAGTGCCAGAGCATCGCCACCATAATTGCCTGGAAGCAGAATGTCGACAACCGCCTGACAGAGGGGTACGATGTCGCTGATGATGCGTGGACGACCTTCGTTCAGAATGAGAACGATGGGCTTGCCCGTTTGGATGAGTGCCTTCACCAAGTCACGCTGGTTCTGGCTGAGTGTCAGGTCGGTCAGGTTGCCGGGAGTCTCAGTATAAGAGTTCTCGCCAATGCAGGCTATGATGACATCCACATCAGCAGTAGCACGGACGGCAGCCTCGATATCAGGCGTGTTCTCTTCCCAGTATTTGCCTTGCTCGTTGTAGGTAACACCCTGACAGAGCACTACGTTCTGCTGACCATATTCGTTGCAAAGAGCCTCGTAGATGGTATTGTACTGTTGGGCAAACTCATCCGTGCGATGACCCTGCCACGTGTAGCTCCATCCACCGTTCAGACAGCGCATCTGGTTGGCGTTGGGACCCGTAACGAGCAATTTCTTTCCTTTGGCAAGGGGCAGGATGTTGCCTTCGTTCTTCAGCAACACCATGCTTTCTACGGCTCCGTCAAGTGCCAACTGCGCAAACTCCTTGCCACCGAACTTAGGATAGTCCTTGAGTCGCTGGGTAGGATGCTTGTAGAGTCCCAGACGCTCCTTCATGCGAAGAATACGGCTGACGGCATCGTCAATGCGACTCATGGGTATCTTGCCTTCCTCCACCAGCTCTTTCAGCAAGATGCAGGCATCCACGCTGTAAGGTTCCATAATCATATCGATACCTGCATTGATGGCTATGCACAGAGCGTCTTTCTTGTCCTTAGCCACTCGTTCGCGGGTATAGAGATTGTTGATGTCGGCCCAGTCGGTAATGAGCACTCCGTCCCATCCCGTCTGCTCTTTCAGCCATACGGTCAGCAACTCATGGTTGGCATGAACGGGCATTCCGTTGACGGAAGCCGAGTTGACCATGATGGAAGCTGCCCCCTCACGGATAGCTGCAAGGAAAGGAGCGAAGTGCTTCTCACGCAAGTCGGAAGGGGAGATATAGGCTGGGGTGCGGTCTTTGCCAGACCAGGGCACACCATAGCCCAGATAGTGCTTCAGCGATACAGCCACATGCTGCTGGTCAATATGCTTGGGGTCGTTGCCTTGGAAACCTAAGGTCTGCATGCGTCCCATCTCAGCATTCAGATAGCAGTCCTCACCAAAGTTTTCCCAGATACGAGGCCAGCGGGCGTCGCGTCCGAGGTCGACGGTGGGGCAGAAAGTCCAGGGCACGCTGACAGCACGAGTCTCGTAAGCCGTAGCCTCGGCACACTGACGTGCAATGTCGCGATTGAACGTAGCACCCACATTGATGTTCTGAGGGAACAGCGTACCACCTTGAGTGTAGGTGGAGCCGTGGTTCTGGTCCAGTCCGAAGACACAAGGAATACCGATGTGCTTCATCGACAACTTCTGGATGTCGCTGATAATCTCCTCCCACTGAGCAGCGGTAGGTGCACAGGTGTTGGGTGCATTCAGGATAGAACCAATCTTGTACTTGCTGAACAACGTGTCGGCCTTGGCGCGGTCTATGTGGAACACGCCTTGTGCGTCGTTGGTGCCGAAGAGATCGGTGACGAGCTGCATCATCTGACCAATCTTCTCCTCCAACGTCAGTTGCTTAACAGCAGTCTTGGCCGCCTGCACGGGGCAGATAGCCAAGACAATGAGAGTGATGGTAATAAACTTTCTCATCAGAAAACAAAACTACTAACTTATATATAGAAATCAGATGAATAAGGTTACTTAATTGTGACTTTCTCTATGATATAGGCGTTGCCGACAATGGCAAGACCCTGTTCATTGAGATAGTCAAGCGTAGTAACTTCGTACTCCATCTTGCCTTTGCCTTCAGGCAAATCTTGCTTACAGCCACCCTCTGGCTCATCCCATTGGATACCAGTGTTGATGTCCTTCCACCAAGAAGTGGCAATAGCACCTGCTGCGCCTTCATCGGCAATGTAATACACGGTGATCACTGTGCCGACTTTGATGCCCAGACTGGGGAACTCATCTGCAGACCAGGTAATGGCATTCCATGCGAGCTTATCCGATGGTCCCTCATAGATAACAGTCTCAGAGGGCTCTTCTACGGTAATCTTCTCAACCACGAAGCCGTTACCAATAACTGCAAATCCTTGCTCGTCCATATACTGAGTGGTAGCGATAGTATATGTCATAACACTCTTTCCTTCAGGCAATTCCTGACGACAGCCACCCTCTGGCTCATCCCATTGGATACCAGTGTTGATGTCCTTCCACCAAGAAGTGGCAATAGCACCTGCTGCACCTTCGTCAGCATTCACATATACTTTAACAGTCATACCAGGCTTTAAGCCAAGTGCCACATAATCATCGTTAACCCAAGCAATGGCAGACCATGCAAGTTTCTCAGAAGGACCTTCATAGATTTCTCTCTCACCAGGATCCTGATACTCTTCGGTGCTGACAGTAAATACGCCACAACCATAGCGCATGCCGTCGGCCTCGATGATAACTGTGTATTCGCCTTCGTCCATAGCAGGAATGTCAAAGGTAAGCTTTCCGTCAGCGTAGGATACATTGCTAGCCTCAGTCTTGCCAATGAATACCTTTGTTACATTGTTCTTCACGTTCTTGCAATCTATGGTCGTTGTAGTTCCAATAGTGAGCCAACGTGAACGACCATCTTTAGCCAACTCGGGGTCGTCAGCAGCGGGACGGACGTTGAGTGTGAGCAGACGATAGGTTGACAGGCCTTTGGTAGTGGTAGCCACAACTTTTACGAGGTGGTCGCCAGCCAATACGGGAACGTCAATCTTCAGACCTTCACCCACCTGCTCGTCGTCGACGAACCAAGTAACGGTGGTATAGTGAACTGGGGTAACAATCACCTCACAGGTGAAGTTAGTGGTGCGCTCGATGCTAGGCAGTGCAGCGGGTTCGCCACCCTTACCCTCAGGCAGGTCGGTATTGATGATACGGGGATAGTCATCCTCACTAGCAGAGAAGAATGGATCCTCGTCGCTGGAGCAGCTGGTGAAGGCTACGGACAAACCGCAGCAAACAAAGCAGGCAGCAAGGTATTTAAATATATTCTTGGTAATCATAATAATCTACGATTTTTATTTCTATTTATTATTATTGTTTATTTCACATGGTAGTCATGACGGTCCCACCAAACATGTGCGTGCCAATCGTCAACAGGCTCATTGTGCTCGTTGTAAGAGCCCATGCGCTTAAGAGCTTCATTATAGTTCTTGTTGTTATACTGCTCCTCCGATTTAGGATAGCACAGACGGGTAGGCGTTCTCAAGTCGCTGCCGTATGTAAATCCGTCGAACTTAGGCAACTTGGTGCGGTCCATAATGACGGGATAGTCAGAACGACGCATGTTAGCCCAAGCCTCAGAGGGATTCATCATGTGGAGAATCCAAGCCTGTGTGTTGATGGCTTCTTTGGCACCCTCGTCACTCTCCTTAAACTTATCAGCAATGGGTCCGTTAAGGAAAGTCTCAACTTCTTTGTCTGTAATTCTCATAGAGGACTGCAGATAATGGTCGTTCAGCCAAGCGATAGAAGCAGTAACGGCATTCTTGAAGTGAGCTTCCTTGGTATCAGGATCAATCCATCTCTTCAATGCTGCTTCAGCCAACAGGAATTCTACTTCTGCATAGTTGATAAGTGCACCAGGACGGTCGGGCATCTCAAAGTCAATAGAGAGCCAAGGACGCATCATACGAGCAGGGAAGTTGTTGCCGTCGAAACCAGCATCAGGATACTGTTCAACCAGTCTCTCAAGAGTAGGAATCTCTTTGTTGGCAGGAGCATTTACCCAATCGTTATACCAAGCGGCACCAGGGTTGTTGGGCTGTTCCACTTCACCTGAACGATTCAGATAATCAACCACCTCGTCAGTCACGTCAACGGTCCACTCGCGGTCTGCCTCTTTATCTGTACGCTTGGTGTTGAGATAGTGACGGCAAATACGATAAAGACGTGGGTCGTTGGTGTCCTTCATGATATTGAAGAACGTTGAACAGATTAATGTAGGAGAGGTGGGGTCCTGTCCGTAAAGCATCTCGCCAAGGGCGTTAACACGGAAATCGAGATCAGCAGCTCCGTCATAGAGGGTGAAAGGACCATCGGTATAGATGACATAGGCATCTTGATCTTTCGATGTGATATAACCACCTTCAGCAGTGAGTGCTTTCTGGAACTCGGCCTTGGCCTTTCCCTCATCTGCATCAGAGATACGCATGGCAAAACGCAAACGTAGTGAGTTGGCATAGCGCTTCCAACCATTGATATCACCAGCCAGACTGGTAACATCGCCATTGATGTTGTCGTTGCCAGTACCTAACTGTGCTACGCAGGCAGCCAACTCCTCGAAGAAGAAGTTATAGATGTCTTCCTGTTTGTCATATACAGGAGTGGTGATACCTGAGATATAGCCTAGTCCGGCCTCTGAGCAGGGAACGTCACCATAAGTGTCGGTCAGAATAGACATCAGCAAGACACGCTGAATGCGCAGAGCAGCATTGGTGTTTGGCTTGTCGACAGAGTTGGCGATAGCATCAACAATATTCTTGATACCTACGCTATAGAGCTCTTTCCACTCAGCACTGCTATAGTCGTCATAATAGTAAACGCTTCCAGCATGTGCAGTAACGTTCCAACCACCAGCAAAGTGCTGGGTGAAACCTGTGATGTAACAACGGTAGGTGTCCATCATGCTGAAATCACCGTATGTCTGCAACAGCGCAGTGGTAAGCTGTGCGCTGGGTTCTATGGAAGCGGCCTTTGAATCATCGGTGTTCACTTCCTGCATGTGACTGTCGCTGCAAGCAGTAAAAACTGTGGTCAAACAGCAGCAAACAGAACAGGCAGCGATGATATTCTTGATATATTTCTTAATCATTGTTTCTTCCTCCTTCATTAGAATTTAACATTAACATTGAAACCATAGCTGCGGCGTGAGGGCAGTGAACCATACTCCAGACCGAGACCAGAGGTGTTGTAACCAGAGTCTGGGTCGATGTTTGGAATGTTCTTCCAGATGGTGAATGGATTACGTGCAACGAATGATACGCTGAGGTTCTTAACAACCTTACCCAGCCACTTCTCGGGGAAAGTGTAACCGAAGGTAATCTCACGACACTTTACGTATGAGTTGTCATAAATGAACATAGAGGGACAGTTTCTAGCAGCACTCTGCCAGTAGCTCTCTGGGTTAACTGGGATATCGTTTGTACGATAGGTTCCGTCGGCGTTCTTAATGACACCAGGAACGACGTAACCCTCGCAACGACCAGCTGCACGCCACTCGTCAAGTGTCATGTTGGCAGCCTTACGATTTTCCTCAGAGCGGTACCACTCTTCGCGGCCAGCCAAAGTCTCATCAGCCTTACCGCTTTCATATGTCTGACGGATAGACATTGAGAAGAGGTCTGCACCGACCTTTACGTCGAAACCTGCAGAAAGCTTGAAATTCTTATAGGTAAAGGTTGAGTAGAAACCACCGGTCCAGTCCCAAGAGGCATTACCCAGTACGCGAGTCTTCTCTTCTACCTCGGGCAGACCAGTTTCCTCATTGATGATAAACTGACCATCCTCTGTGCGCTTGAAGTCATTACCGATGATGGTTCCGAACTCTTCGCCAACCATAGCACCTACAGCAACACCGCACCATGAGGCTCTTTCCAGCTCACGCCAATCGGTGCCATCAACGAGGGCATTTACTTTGTTGCTGTTCTTTGAGAAGTTGACACCAGCATCCCAAGCAAAGTCCTTGTACTGTAGTACACGACCGTTCAGTGCGATTTCAATACCTTTGTTCTGAATCTCACCAGCGTTGATAAGACTTTCAGCGTAGCCAGAGGTCGTTGAGGTGGCCAGACGGATAATCTGGTCCTTAGACAACTGGTTGTAGTAGGTGAAGTCTAAGCCCAAACGGTTGTGGAAGAACTTCATTTCCAGACCCAGTTCGAAGGAGTTGGTGCGGGTAGGCTTCAAGTCCTTGTTAGGAATAATGGTGTTGTTAATCATACCGATAACCTTACCATTACCGTAAGCATACTTAGCAGTAGAGTAGTTCAGGGCCAATTGATAAGGATCGGTATCACTACCTACCTGTGCAAATGAAGCACGGATCTTACCATAGTTGATGATGTTCTTGCTCTTGATGAACTCAGAGAACAGGACGCTACCTGAAACAGAAGGATATACATATATATTATTATTAAGAGGCAGAGTTGACGATTTGTCACCACGCAGTGTAGCTTCCAAATAGTAGGTGTGCTTGTAACCTACGCTAGCAGAACCGTAGAGAGAGTAAATCTGCTTCTTGTAAGTGTTCTGCTGAACGCTCTGCTCGGCATAGTTCATGATAGCTACAACATCCTTCATCTGCTGATCCAGACCTGTAAAGATGTCTGTCTTGTTGTTAACCTTGAAGATGTTACCACCGATGGTAGCGTTTACATCGAAGTCGCCGAAAGTATTGTTATAGAGCGCCAAAATCTCAGCATTCAGAGTGCGGTTGTTGAAGCCCTGCTTCTGATACTGTCCAGCCAACTTACCAGGTGTGGTCAGGGCGATGAAATCTTCGAAGTCCATGAAGGTCATGTCAGTACCAATGGTACCCTGCAACTTCAAGTGGTCAGTGATGTTCCAGACAGCCTTACCAGTCAGACGGAAAACATCCTTAGCAGAGTTGTTCTCATTCTTATAGAGGTCCCAATAGGGGTTCTTGTTGTACTGGTCATAACCAGTCCATGCTGCATATTCACCCTCGGCATTCTCATAAACCTTCAGCCACTCTTGATTAAAGGTGCTGGCCAGTGACATCAAGTTCTTACCGATGTTGCTCTGTGAGCCACCCAGTGCGGGACGGTTCTTTACTTCTTCACGAGTGTAATTGGCAGTAAAGTCAAAGTCAACAGGACCTGCAGAGGTTGTTACGCGAATGTTGAAGTTATCACGGCTCATGTGAGTGTTGGGCAGAATGTCCTTATTACGCATATCTGTTACACTGAAGCGAACACCCGTCTTACCTGAGTTAACCGAAAGGATAGCAGTATTCTGTGTTGTCAGACCCGTGCGGAAGAATCCCTTAGTATTGTTTGGATACATCAGGAAAGGACGCTCTGTATGATCCCAATATTCAACATTGAAGTCGTCAGCCTTGGTACCCCAGCTGGAGTTTGTACCACCAATAGAAGAACGAAGATATGAACCAGTATAACCCTGTCCGTAAATCTGCTGGATATTATCCCACTGTGTGCTCTGCACATCGAAGGTCAATGAACCATTATACTCTACAGAAATCTTATCCTTATCAGCCTTCTTAGTGGTGATCAGGATAACACCATGAGAAGCGCGGCTACCATAAAGAGCAGAGGCAGCAGGACCCTTCAGTACGGTCATGTTCTCGATATCATCAGGGTTGATAGCTGAAATACCATCACCGAGATCGTAGCCACCATTTGTGTCTGCGCTACCGAAGTTGGTGTTGTCCAAGGGAACACCGTCGATAACGTAGAGAGGCTGGTTGTTACCTGTCAACTCTGTGTTACCACGAAGCAGTACGCGGGTAGAACCGGAAGCACCACCGGCTGTGTTCTGAACGATAAGACCAGCCACCTTACCTGCCAGTGAGTTAATCACGTTGGTTTCCTTGGCTTTCTGCAGTTCTTCACCCTTTACTTCAGAGAGGGCATAACCCAGGGCCTTACGTTCACGCTTGATACCGAGGGCAGTTACTACAACCTCGTTGAGGGCAGTACTTTCCTCTTCCAATACGATGTTCATGTTGGCAGCAGCCTTCACGGTTACATCCTTGTAACCTACATAGCTGATGAGGAGTTCTGTACCGGGAGCGACATCCAGTTTGAAGTTACCGTCCATGTCGGTAATCGTTCCCTGATTTCCATTCTTTACTCTGATGCTGGCACCAATAACGGGTTCCTTACCGTCAGTGACGGTACCGAACACCTTGGCTGCCTGCTGTACAGACTGAACGCTGCCTGCGGGAGCAGCCGACGCTGACAGTATGGTTGCTGGCAGCATCATAGCACCGACAGCAAGCATACAGGCAATTTTGCGATTGTTTTGTTTCATAAAATTACTAAAGTTTATTTATTGGTTTTGAATGTTGTGATTCAATATTAATGGTTTATTCTGCCGTCAGCAGGTCAACAAGTCCTTTGTCCTTAAAGTCGTGCTTCTCCTTATCCCAGAAGCCAAAGTCTGCATCATAGCACCATGTGGTCCAGGCAATGTTGTTCTCCTTGAATACGGTCAACATGTCCTTGGTCCATTTGTAGGCCAGTTCGCGGTCAACGGGTTCGAACACGCCCCATTCGCCACAGAACAGTTGCAGGTTATACTTCTTGGCAACCTCAATAGCATCTTTGAAATCAGCACGAATCTTGTCGATGTTCCATTCCTGTGTCATATAGTGGTCCTCATCCAGCAGCTTCTGGACTTCAGGAGTCTGGCTGTCGTAGTCTTCCTTCGATACGAGTACGCCAGGATAATTCACCTTACCCGTGTACTTGCCAATGGGAGTCCAAGGCGCACCATAGTGAGTCAGTATCATGGGGTTGTAATAGTGGAATGACAAAACGATATTTTTGTCTCCCTCGGGTACCTTCAGGTATTTCATAGTCTCATAACCCTGCCACATGTTGCTGCCGATTACCAGTGTACGCTGAGGCTCAATTTTACGCAATGCGGTGTGAACCTTAACGATGAGGCGGTTCCACTGCTCGTGGTCTTCGGCCACAGGCTCGTTCATGAACTCATAGGCCACCCAGTCGTTGCTATACTCGTGAAGAACCTCGGACAATTGCTGCCACAAGTTAATGAGGTCTTGCTGAGATTTCTCAGAGGTGAACAACGTATTGGTGTCTTCGCCACCTTCGTTGACAGCATTAAAATAGTGAGAACGGATGATGTGGAGGTCAACGATGGCTCGCAGGTTATGCTTGCGGGCCCAGTCGAGGGCATTGGTTAATAAATCCCAAGCCTCTGGCAGTTTGTTGCCATCCTCATCCCAGAACTGTACTTCGTCGATAGGAATGCGTACGAAGTCGAAACCTAACTCCTCGAGGCGAGCGAAATCGTCTTCTTGAATGTGCTTCTGACGAGCTTTACCACGCTCTTCCGACTGCGACAGCCAGTGACTCAGATTCGTTCCGCGATGGATGCGGAAGTCGTTGACACCGTCTGTCTCACTCTTTGTGGAGCATGCTGTCATGACCAGCATAGTCATGGCGATGACAGCCATTGTAGACAAAACCTTCTTCATTATTATAATTATATATTATGTGATTACGGAATTTATTTCATTCCCTCTGTGATACCTTGGAGAATCCAGGGAGCCTTAACCTTCATACCACGTTCGCGGTCAAAGATGCCGAAGTGCTCAGGACCACTGCCGAAAGAGTTGTTGTCCCAGATGAATGTGGCAATACCACGCTTGCGAGTCTCGCTGACCAAGAATTGGCAATAATAAGTCATGTTCTCGTGGATCTTGTCAGTCTGTCCGCCCTTCTGACGGTCGGTAACACCCCATTCGCCCATAACAAGGCCTAATCCCTGTGAAGCCCATGTGGCTAAGGTCTTGTCGAAGAACTCTGTCATCGTCTTCTCGTCGCTTGGAGAAGCCTCGCCAAACTGCTTGAATGGCTCTCCCCAGTAATTGAATTTGCACTCACCGGCATAGTCCCAAGGTGTGTAGTAATGGAACTCTACGCTCATGTAGTCGTTCCCATTCCCTTCCACATCAGTAGGAATAATGAAATCGCCATTATAGAGGCCGAAGTCAGGATTGCAAACGTAGGTCTGAACAATCAGGTGTCGCTTGAGGTTGTTGCCACCAGTGGCGCGTACTACATCAATAAATGTCTGGTTATACGAATTCTGTACAGCCAGATTCTCAGCTTCAGGCTTACCCCAGTTGTCCTTAATATGAACCTCGTTGGTGCCAGCAAAGGCAACGCGGTAGTCATACTGGGCAAATTCGCTGGCGATATTCAGCCAAAGCAGTGCCAGTTTCTGGTTGTTCTCGTCTTTATATTCATTGGTAGGACGACCTTCCAGCCATTTGTCGTGGTGGGTGTTAATAATAACTTTCAGGTCGTTGCTTAGGCACCAGCCAACGATTTCCTTCACACGGTTGAGCCATGCCTTGTCAATGCTCATTGCTTGTGCATTGGTAATATGGCACTGCCAACGGACAGGAATACGAATGGCATTGAAACCGGCATCTTTTACGGCTTTAATGACTTTCTTGGTAACAACAGGATTACCCCATGCAGTTTCTGCCTTGATGCTATTGTCGGCCATGCCGATTTGCATCGACTCGCCATCTTGACCAGGGGCAGAGCATTCTAACTGATTGCCTAAATTCCAACCAACCACATCTTTGTTCCACTCTTTAGCGGTAGGTTGGGCTGCAAGAGTTAGCGTGATGCTTGTCATACTAACAACAAACAGGTGTCTCAGAGAATAACTTTTCTTGTGTATCATTTTAGTTAGCGTTAAATTTGTAATTGAGATTTCGCGGTGCAAAAGTACCTTTTTATATATAAGCGGGGGTTTTATTGCATACAAAATAGGGTATAAAAACTTGTAGATGTCAGTTTTTATACCCTTTTATGATAGTTTTTATACCTTTTTTGCCCTTTTCAACAGAATTTCGAGGGTGAAACACCAAAGTATTTTTTAAACACCGTACTGAAGTATTTGGCGTTTTCAAAGCCTGTCAGGGTGGCAGTATCCGTCACCGACTGACCGTTGCGCAACAACGTAACGGCACGCTCTAAGCGAATGACTCGGATGAAGTCCTGTGGCGATTTACCTGTGTAGCTCTTTAATTTGATATAAAAGAGCGTACGACTCATGGCCATCTCCTGACAAAGACGATCGATGCTGAAATCGCTGTCGGAGAGATTGTCGATAACCAGTCTTGTCACTTTACTGATGAATTCATTGCCTTCTTCAGTCTGTTCGTCAGCTTCTGTTGACGGTAGAGGCTGGCTGATGGCAGACGATTCTGTCTGGAATCGATTGCTTTGATGGAGGTCTGCGTTAAGTTGCGGGTTACTAACTACCAAACGCATGTATTTGGTATGTAGTTGATAGATACGCCAAGCTCCATAGAAGGCAAGGATGATGAGACAGCAATAGATGAGCATCATCCACCAAGACTTCCACCAAGGTTGTCCGATGTGGATGGTCAACTCCAATTCGTCAAGTACGGTGCCGCTGGTACGACTAATTGCCCTAAGCCTTAGCCGGTGATTGCCTGGCTCCAGATTGGTGAATCGAATGTATTGCTGTTCGATGGGCTGACTCCACTCACCTCCGGCTACCTGGTATTGATAAACTATATCAAACTGGTTGCGAAGGTTGATGCTCTCAAAGTTTAGAACAAAGGTCTGTTTGTCATAGGGAAGTTTCAGACTCCCGTCTTGAAGCATTTGGTATGTTTCTTCTTTAAAAGAGTCATCATCATCGTCGCTGCAGTTGACGGATGTAAGTCTAAGATCTGCAAGATAGTTGATTTCCTGGATGTTCTCTGGATTAATGATGATGGCTCCTGACGTAGTGCCCAGCAATATATGATTATTGCCAAGAATCGTGGAAGCGCCGTTTGTATATTCACAGCCTAAGCCATAGCAATAGTTAACATCTACAGCCTTTGTAGGTTGGTTGGGCTTTACAAAAGCCAGACCATGTTCCGTCGCTATCATGATACGGTTGAATTGATCTTTGCAAAAACTGCGAACACTATTTGATGGCAGCCCGTCCTTTGTTGTCATTTGGTGGCATTTCTTTGTTTTGAGATTATAAATGTACGCACCACCACCATCGGTTCCTATCCAAAGTTCATCCGTTCCATTTAACAGTAGTGACAGTATGAAGCGGTTGACATCATCCTTACGGTCTGCCTGATAGTTTAGTTCGTTAACCTTTCCTGTGACAGGGTCGACAATCCACAGCCCGCATGCCGTACCTACAGCAATATGTCCATTGGGTAATTCCAATAGCGCATTAACATACTTGACCTGATGGTACTTGCAGCCTGCGGGCGTTTTCTGAACCAGCGCTCCGTCTAGGCATCCCATCCATAGGTCACCTTTGCGGTCAAAAAGCAAGCTAAAGACATGGTTGTCCTGAATCGTTCCGTTTTCTTCATTATACAAGGGGTGTGCACTACCGCTAGGAGCAATCTCATATACACCATTACCATAGGTGGCAGCCAATAGTGAACCATTCGGAGCCATGCATAGAGAAAGAACCACCATGTCGCGACAAGTATGTTGCCAGAAACCTGTCTGCGGATTAAACAAACTCACGCCATTGTCGGTACCCATCGCCATCAAGGATGATGAAACCCTAAGTACGCAGTTGACATGATTATTAAGTAACGACTGCTGGTTGTTTTGTTCATGGCGGAATACGGCCGAGGTACTACCTACTGGACGGGCAATGTCTATACCACCAGAATAGGAGCCAATGACAATGTTTTCCCACGAATCGCATATCATCGAATAGATGCCATTGCCATGCAGGACACCTTGTGGACCCTCATTGGCATCAAACAGCAGACCACTTTTGTATTGCCCTTGCTCGTCAGGTCTGCGGTCTATCCAATGAACACCCTTACCGTCAATGCCGATGAGCATCGTTTTGCTGTTATAGGGACAGATGCTTCGGATAGGCTGTTGCCATGCAGACTCTTTCTGGGACACCCTTGTCAGTTCTCCGTTGTTGTCTAACACATAAAGTCCAGAAGAGAATCCGCCCAACCATATCTTGTCATATATCGAATCATAATAGCCGCTTTCCATATTGCCTGCAACTATCTTGCGTAGGTTTTCTGTTCCATTGGAAGTGACAGCGGTCTCAAAAATGCCGCTACGTGTACAGAATATCAGATTCTTCTCGGTTCTGATAATGCAATTGGCGTAGACATCCTTCGTCACAGTCTTTACCGTTTGTCCATCGAGCAGGTTGATTCCTTGATTTGTTGCAGCCCAGATGCCTTGTGCGGTGGGACAGATGTCGTTGAGCTGTACTTCACTGCCAACCATTTCTCGTATATTCACCTTTAACTTGAAACGGTCGGTAGCTGCATCATAAACAAAAATGTATCCCTTGTCATCATAGGCATACATCGGCATGTGGTCTTCCTTGTTCTCGCCAAGCATGAGCTTGATATGGCGTCCGGCATCATTGCTGTATTTGTCCTGTTCGCCCAATTGGTAATGTCTGATGGTGACACCGTTGTATCGTTCAACTCCGTTCTTTGTTCCCCACCATATCGCTCCGTCATTGGTTTGGAGAATGCTATACACTCTTTGGCTGTGCATACCGTCTTCCATTCCCAGGTGGCTGTATGTAAACTGGTTCAATTCCTGCGATCTGCTACCGAGAATCATCATAGTAAGCAGGCAGGTTGCGAAAGTTCGTAATGTGAGTAATGTTTTGTTGTAGGTTCTCATAGTCTTAAAGACTCTAATATGTTATTGTCCGCCAAGTCTGGCAAAGTATTCAATGATATCTTCCCATGTCTTGAAAGTGTCGGAACCGAACTCCAAGAGGGTCGCCATGGTGTCTCCCTCTTTTTGCTGGCTGATGAGATAGTCGCCATAGAGCAGGTCGCGACGATAGGTGAAGATGGTATGGTGCCAGGCAGGGACGTTGATATATTCTGTGAGCCACGATTCAGTTGTGGCATACTGTGAACAAGGAACGACGAAATAGACCTGATAGTGCTCAATGAGCAAACGAATAGCCTTCTGAACGGATGAGGCTGGTTTCTGGTAGCCGTCCATCATCGTCTCTATACCTATATATATTATAGGGCGCTCGCGCTTTTCCTGTTTGTCGTCAATCCAACGGATAACAGGAACTACACTCTGCATAAACGAACGGTCGTTCATGCGATGCTCACCATGAAAGTGGATAGCGTTGGGATAATGTGTATGAAACATGTCGAACGTATCGACCGTAGTATCCTCATCGCCAAAAAGTCCAAAGACACGCTGGCGCTCCTCATCGGTAATGCCCTCGAAACGATGCTCCGACTGGTCCTTGTATTCTTTGACCAGTGCCTTGTCCACATAGAATTCCTGCACACTATCCAAACGGGGATTCTGGAATTGTTGCGTTCCCGTCATGCCATGCGCCTTCATCGTTTCGCCCATTTCCATCGCGGGATTGACACAGATACGGTCGAAACCATAGAGCTGTTCTGCATACATGCCTCCCATAGAAGTACCAATGACGAGTGCAGGTTTCTCTTTTTGACAGACCTCCTTTAATAATGCAATAGCCTCTTGTGGGTGGATGGGCAAGTCGGGAGCTACCACTTTTGCTTGTGGCATTACTTCTCGCAGACGAGTCACTGTGCCCGATTGTCCACTGCTGGCAAAGCCGTGACAATACAATACTGTCTTGCCTGCCATGAGCTCAGGGAACTGCTTTACATATGGATTTTCTGTCATCATGTGTGCAAAGTTACGAAAAGTCGAGAGCAAAACAAAGAAACTCGTTCCTTTTTTTTCGAAACGGAGGATTTCTTTAGCACTTTGCACCTTTAGGTCAAAGAATTTAGCCATCTATGATGGCAAAGTTACGATTTTTTTCTTAACTTTGCACAGTAAAAGCTAAAAACTTATGCAAAAATGAAAAGGATTCTGACATTTCTGATGCTCCTGGCCTTGACACTCGGTATTCAGGCCAAGGTAAGACTGCCGCACATCATCGGCAACAATATGGTACTTCAACAACAGACAGATGCCCGTCTTTGGGGATGGACCAAACCTGGAAAAACTGTGAAGGTAACAACCTCATGGAACAACGAGAGTGTAAAAGTCAAGGCTGACAAGGACGGCAAATGGCTGCTAAAGGTTAAGACCCCGAAAGCCAGTTATACCCCGCTGACCATCACCTTTGATGACGGTGAAACCACGACCATTA
>Ga0256407_10001531_pt1 | contig 47961 bp, 41 predicted proteins | sample RumenRJG_04DNA_FD_193489 | JGI IMG/M metagenome (GOLD analysis project Ga0256407, IMG submission 193489) | Bovine rumen microbial communities from Lethbridge, Alberta, Canada - RJG_04 | ecosystem: Host-associated > Mammals > Digestive system > Stomach > Rumen | place: Canada: Alberta...
TGAGCTGGGTGTATTGGCAGGTGTTGAGGATGAGGTTGCCAGCGAGGTATCTCACTATACAAAGCCCGAAGAGGTAGAGGACTTCAGCAAGCGTTCTGGTTGCGACTCTCTAGCTATCTCTATCGGTACCAGCCACGGTGCTTACAAGTTCACTCCCGAGCAGTGTACTCGCGACCCTAAGACAGGTAAGCTCGTTCCTCCTCCATTGGCATTCGATATCCTGCACGAGATAGAGAAGCGTCTTCCTGGATTCCCTATCGTTCTTCACGGTTCTTCTTCAGTTCCTCAGGACGAGGTTGACACTATCAACGCATACGGTGGCAAGCTTCCTGATGCTGTAGGTATTCCAGAGGAGCAGCTTCGCGAGGCTTCTAAGAGCGCTGTTTGCAAGATTAACATCGACTCTGACTCTCGTCTTGCTATGACTGCTGCTATCCGCAAGCACTTGGCTGAGAACCCAGGTCACTTCGATCCACGTCAGTACTTGAAGCCTGCACGTGAGAACATGAAGAAGATGTACATCCACAAGATTGTTGAGGTACTTGGTTCTGACAACAAGCTATAATTTGATTTGCTAAATAGATATTTATCCCTTCCAACTCTTTTGTTGGAGGGGATTTTTTTGTATTTTTGCGCCTTGTATGAGAACATTGATTATCACAGGCGGAAGTTCGGGCATCGGACAGGCTGCTGCCGACCTTTTTGCGGCTAAAGGATACAAGGTTTACGAGCTGTCGAGACACGGCGAAGACCGCGCAGGAGTAACTCACATTGACTGTGACGTTACCAGTCCCGACGACTGCCGTAACGCTGCGGCAAAGGTATCTGCCGAAGTCGGAAAGATTGACGTGCTGATAAGCAACGCCGGAATGGGCATCTCGGGCGCGATAGAGTTTACCGACATCAACGAGGCCAAGCGTCAGTTCGACGTTAACTTCTTCGGCGCAGTAAACATAGCGCAGGCGGTGCTGCCATACATGCGCAACGAGCACGACGGAAAGATAATCTTAGTAAGCAGTCTTGCTGCCACATTCCCAATACCATATCAGGCATTCTACTCGGCATCTAAATCGGCAATAAACGCTATGGCTATGGCTATGCGCAACGAAGTGCGCGAGTTTGGCATAAAGGTGTGCTGCCTGCTTCCGGGCGACGTAAAGACGGGCTTCACAGGCTCGCGCACAAAGAGCAACGCCGGCAGCGACGTGTACACACGCATGAGCAAGGCAGTAAAGACTATGGAGCACGACGAGCAGAACGGCATCACGCCCGAGCGCATGGCAAAGAAACTTCTTGCGCTGGCATCACAGGGCAGTCCGTGCATGTTCAGCACAGTAGGCTTGCAATACCATCTGTTCGTGATGCTTAACAAGATTCTGCCTGCAACATTGGCTAACAGAGTAATTGGAATGATGTATTAGCATCTTCCTGATATAGAGTCCCCCTCGCTTTGCGATGTTCGGGACTTTCTTATTTTTTGCAACATTTAATTCTAACAACAAAATAGACAAACAACAATGGCTGGTTTTTTCGGCACGGTGTCAACATCCGAGTGTATAACTGATGTTTTCTACGGCACCGACTACAACTCTCATTTAGGTACTCGCCGCGGCGGTATGGCGACCTATAGTCAGACCAAAGGTTTTAAACGCTCAATCCACAATCTGGAAAGTTCTTATTTCAGAACAAAGTTCGAGGGCGAACTGAAGGATTTCGAAGGCAACTCGGGCATCGGAATAATTAGCGATACCGACGCACAGCCTCTGCTCTTCAACTCGCACTTGGGTCGCTTTGCCATCTGCACGGTTGCCAAAATCAACAACCTCGACGAGATTGCGTCAAAACTACTGAAGGAGAACATGCACCTTTCTGAGTTCAGTTCGGGAAAGATTAACCCTACCGAACTTGTGGCTCTGCTCATCATCAAGGGCAAGGACTTTGTTGAGGGTATAGAGAACGTGTTCCGCGAGGTGAAGGGCTCTTGCACCATGCTTCTGCTAACCGAAGACGGCATCATAGCCGCACGCGACTCGTGGGGAAGAACGCCTATCGTAATCGGTAAGAAGGACGGCGCATATGCTGCCACTTCTGAATCGACATCTTTCCCAAACCTTGGCTACGAGATTGAGAAATTCCTCGGTCCGGGCGAGATCGTGAAACTGCACAGCGACCGCATGGAACAGCTTCGCAAGCCTAACAAGAAGATGCAGATTTGCTCGTTCCTGTGGGTTTACTACGGATTCCCTACTTCAGACTATGAGGGTAGAAACACCGAAGAGGTTCGCAACGCCTGCGGATACGCCATGGGCAAGGAAGACAAGACTCAGGTCGACTGTGCCTGCGGTATTCCCGACTCGGGCGTTGGCATGGCAATAGGATATTCTGCCGGCCACGGTGTGCCTTACCAGCGCGCCATATCGAAATACACTCCAACATGGCCTCGCTCGTTTACTCCAGCCAATCAGGAGATGCGTAACCTTGTTGCCAAAATGAAGCTTATTCAGAACACAGCCATACTAAAGAACAAGAAGGTTCTTTTCTGCGACGACTCTATCGTACGAGGCACTCAGTTGCGCGACAACACAGCCTGTCTGTTCGAGGCTGGCGCAAAGGAAGTTCACATGCGCATCGCCTGTCCGCCGTTGGTTTACGGCTGTCCGTTCATCAACTTCACATCGTCAAAGAGCGACATGGAACTGATTACGCGCCGCATCATTGCCGAACTTGAGGGCGACGGCAACAAGAATCTTGAGGCATACGCCACAACCGACTCGCCTGAGTATAAGAAGATGGTTGATATCATCCGCGAACGTTTCGGCTTGTCATCGCTCAAGTTCACGAAACTCGAGGACCTTATCGCCGCCATCGGATTGCCGAAATGCCAAGTCTGTACGCATTGCTTCGACGGCAGCAGCCAGTACACCCTCGAAGAGGTAAATCTGGATAATGAGTAAAAAATACAATATCAAAAAAAATCCATCTCAAGGAGTTTTTACTTTGAGGTGGATTTTTTTACTATTTAAATGCCTTCCTAACGCTTTACAAATACACAATACCATCTTGCACCCTTTGAGATATAAAACGACTTTCCACAAAAAAATAATCATAACTCTTTTTAACTTTAATATTTTGCTGTCATAAAGAAAATTATACTATTTTTGTGCAAAACTTTATTTTTAAATACGTAACTTATGATAGCAGGAATTATTATTGGAATTATTGCAGGTTTTATTGCCTGCAAACTGACTAACAGAGAGGGCAAGGGATGTATCATAGACCTTCTTCTCGGAATTGTCGGCGGTGCTGTGGGCGGATGGCTCTTCGGCATTTTGGGAATACACGCAGGTGCTGGAATCATCGGCGAGATTATCACAGCCGTTGTGGGCGCGGTAGTCGTACTCTGGCTGTGGAACAAGTTGTCGTAATCAGACAAAAACGCATAAAAAAATCCGCTTTCCAAGAATCTACATCGGAAAGCGGATTTTTTTCATTTTTCACTATTCAAAATCTTTCATCTCATCGTCTGTCAGAGCAGAAGGAATCTCGATTTTCTCGCCAACGTGAGTGTTCGAAATCTCGATGTATTTTGTATAGTCGAACGTGAACGCATGTTTTGCCTCATCAACCTCTACGTTGTTGAACGACACGTTGTAGACTGGTCTGACGGCACTTCCCTGAAGAACAAAGGCTGCATTCCGAGCCTTCTTGCATCGCACGTTGCGCACATGAATGTCGTGCACATCAGAGAAATAGTTGTTGCGTAAGCCCTCGCCCGAATAGACCGAAGTTACAAACAGAAGGTCGTAGACCTCGCCAAACTCGCAGTTGTTTATGTATATGTTGCGGACATATCCGCCACGGTCGGGATTCGTCTTGATATAGAATCCGCGCTTGCAATATCCGGCAAAAGAGCAATCCTCTACAAAGACATCCTGAATGCCTGCCGAAACCTCGCTTCCGCAAACAAAAGCGTGAAGTCCCTTGAACTGGCACTTGCGCACCACTATGTTGCGCGACGGAATGTTGGTTGTCCAGCCGTCGTTATCGCGTCCGCACTTTACAACCACGTTGTCGTCGGCATTGCAGAAATGGCAGCCTTCTACCAGAATGTTTGATGCGTACTCGAGTGTTACGCCGTTGTTGTTCAGAATTTTATTAGCTTTGAAACTAAGATTCTTGACGATGGCATTATCAACCTGCAAGAGATGCAAGCACCAGAACGGCGAGTTTGTCATCTTCAGACCATCGACTGTTACATTCTTGCACATAAAGAACTGAATTATCTGCGGACGGAGAAAATGTCCTTTTCCGAAGACTCTCTCCTTCACGGGCAGTTCCTTGTGATTCATCTCGCGGCTAAGCATCTGGTCGGCAGTCTGCTTGCCCTCAGGCTTCCATTTTCCAAAGGTTTCGAGAGCGTTGCCGTCTATTGTTCCGTTGCCTATTATCGACACGTCCGAAAGTCCTTTTCCGTAAATGAAAGGGCTGTAATTCATGACGTAAGTACCTTCCCAACTGGTTTCTACAAGCGGATAAGAATCGGGATTGTCGGAGAATTTGAGCACCGCATCCTGCTGAATTTCAAGCACGATGTTGCTTACAAGATTTATCGGTCCGTTGATATAGTAAACGCCCTTTGGCACAACGATGTGCAGTCCGCCCTTGGTCATCTCGGCCTTCTTCATAGCCTTGTCGAAAGCCGGCTTGCAGTCGTTCTTTCCGTTGCCCCTTGCGCCAAACTGCACAATACTCACGGTCTTCTGGTCTGGACTCTGCTTTGCCCCGACGATGTTCTTCAGAATAGCATCGCGCTTGGCGGCAACCTTAGCCTCATCGACTGCCGCAAACGAACTTGTTACTGCAAAAATCATCAGCAGCAAGAGGCTTAACTTGTGTTTTATCATTTTCATTTGGATTAAGAGTTTTTTACTGTTATTTGTAGAATGTATTCTTGAATGCCTCGAGCTCGCCCTTTCCGAGTACGCATCTGCCCCACCATGCATGAATGAAGCCCAATCCGTAACCCACAAGCTGGGTGAATGCCGCGGCAATACTGTATATTCCAATCTTCAGGCTCTTATTGCGTACCGACGAGTCGGCACAGAGCAACAGCGAATAGAGCACCAGAGGCGAGATGGCGATGGCTGCCAATCCCAGATATCTCATCACTCCATAAGTGCCCATCATCTCGTAGAGCATTCCCGAATTGTCGCGCATAATGTAAACCGAATAGATGTAGAACGCGATTACAAGACACAGCAGCGAGGCTATTATGCAAGCCAGCGTGCCCAAGGTGAAGAACATTGGCAAAAGATGAACCACCTTTAGCGATTCGGGATATTTTTTGTAGAGGTTTATACGGGCTATTCCCGAGTTGTAAACCTGCTTGAAGAATTTCTTCAAATCAGTGCGGCGTTTATGCCATACCCACGATTCTGGGAACAGACGGCACGAATAGTTATTCTTGAATACTCTGATGCTGAAGTCGATATCCTCGCCGAAACGCATATCCGAGAATCCGCCGAGAGCCTTGAACACCTCAGCCTTGCAGCCCAGATTGAAACTGCGTGGATAGAACTTGTCGAGTTTCTTCTTTCCGCCGCGTATGCCGCCAGTTGTAAAAAACGAAGTCATGCTGTAGCTGATAGCCTTCTGCATGTCGGTAAACGACTCGTGCGCGCTGTCAGGACCTCCGAAGGCATCGCTGTCCTTGTGGCTCAGTTCCTCGGCTGTTACCTGAAGATACGTCTCGGGCAGAACTACATCGGAATCGAGAATAATGAGATATTCGCCCTGACTTTTTTCTGCGGCATAGTTTCGGGTTGCTCCCGGGCCGCTGTTGGGTTTGAAGAAGTATCTCACGGGCATCTTCGACGCATACTGTCGGCACACCTCTTCGCAAGTCTCCGTGCTTCCGTCATCGACCATAACCACCTCGAAGTCGGTGAACGACTGGCGCGAGAGACTCTCGAGCAGTTCGCCGGCTTCGGCAGGACGGTTGTAGACGGGTACTATTATTGAGAATTTCATATTGTTTCTGAAAAATTACGGTTGCGACTGACCTTCGATAAACTCTTCGAGGAACATGTGTTCGCCGTCGAAAACGGCATACGAGAAGAAGTTAATCCAGTCGCCAAGAATCATCAGTCGCGAGTCGCGGCGCAGCATAAGGTCGAGTTCGATGTGGCGGTGTCCGAAGATGAAATAGTTTATCTCGGGATGCGTTTCGAGATATTCCTTGGCATAGAGCACCAAGTATTCTCTGTCCTCGCCCATGTAAGGCGGCTCTTTGCCGTCAACGCGCTTCATGCGGCTGTGCTTTGCCCAGTTAAGGCCGAAATCTACAGCCCAGCGCGGATGGATGGCTGCAAACAGCGTCTGCGCCGCCTTGTTGTGGAACAGCCATCGCAAGAAACGGAATTTCTTGTCGTTGTCGCCCAGTCCGTCGCCGTGCGCAAGGAAGAACACCTTGCCGTATATCTCGGTTACGATTTCCTTTCGGTGCATAATCACGCCACACTCCTTTTCGAGGTAGTCGCCGCACCAGATGTCGTGGTTTCCTGTAAAGAAGTGGACCTCCACGCCGTTGTCTGTCAGTTCGCTAACCTTGCCAAGGAATCGGGTATATCCCTTTGGTACAACGAGTTTGTATTCGAACCAGAAGTCGAACATGTCGCCAAGGAAATACACCGCGCTTGCCTTGTCCTTTATGCTGTCGAGGAATCTGACAAGTCTGCGCTCCTGCATCCGTCCGTGCGGAATGGCTCTTGAGCCAAGGTGAGCATCTGAAAGGAAATATACGTTTTTCTTCATTTATAGATCAAAGCCTAATTCTACTTTTGCCTCGTCTGTCATCATATCCTTGTGCCATTCTGGCTCGAAGACGAGGTTGACGGTAGCTGATTTCACTCCGTCGATAGCATCGAGTTTCTGCTGCACGTCCTGCATAATGAAGTCGGCGGCAGGGCAGTTCGGTGCGGTGAGCGTCATGTCTACGCTCAGCGTAAAGTCATCAGCGAGGTCTATCTTGTAAATGAGTCCGAGGTCGTAGATGTTTACTGGAATCTCGGGATCATAGACGGTTTTCAGCACCTCAATTATTCTTTCTTCTATCTTTAACTTATCCATATTCAGTTTTGTTTTAAAAGCCCATTCTGTCCTCGTCGGCATAACTGTAATAGCCTGTTTCGGTAACGATTACATGGTCTACGAGCCTTATCTGCATTATCTTGCCAGCCTCGAAGAGCCTCTTCGTAAGATTGTCGTCGTCGCGGCTTGGGCGTGTGTTACCCGATGGATGATTGTGGCAGAGGGCAATCGTCGTTGCCTGCTTCAGCAGAGCCGTTCTGAGTACCATTCGCACGTCTACCATCGTGCCTGTTATCCCTCCGCGCGACACGTTCTCGACGGCTATCACCTTTGCCGACTGGTTCATAAGTATCACCCAACATTCCTCGACGGTGAGGTCTTGCATGCGTGGCTTCATGAGTGCATAGATATCGCGCGACGACTCAATGTGCGTGCGGTTGTCCTCGACCATGCTGCGGCGTTTTCCCAGTTCGCAGGCAGCGAGTATCGATACTGCCTTTGCCACGCCTATTCCTCTGTAACTGCAAAGTTCGTCGACCGTGCGTTTGCCCAGCAGACTTATGTTGTTGTCGCAGTCTCTGAGAATGTGCTGCATCAACTCTATGACAGATTCTTCTGCCGTACCTGTTCCGACCAGAATTGCGAGCAACTCGGCATTTGTCAGAGCTTCAGCCCCCAGCCGCACCATCTTTTCGCGCGGTCTGTCTTCGGTTGCAAGCGAGGCTATGCCGTTGTTTCGGTTAGCAGAAGTATTGTCCATAGTTGATTTTCGTCAAATCGGGGTTTATTTTACAAAAATACAACAAAGACGGATAACGGCAAAATAAAAACAAAAAAAAGCACACCTTCCGGCGTGCTTTTACTTATTAAATTGTTTGCAAAGTGATTACTCCTTTACACGGTTAAGGTATGAACCATCGCGAGTGTCAACCTCGATAAGTTCACCCTCGTTGATGAACAATGGAACGCGAACCTCTGCACCTGTCTCAACAGTTGCTGGCTTTGATGCGTTAGTTGCAGTATCGCCCTTCAAGCCTGGCTCTGTGTAAGTGATGCGGAGAACGGTCTTAACTGGCATTTCAGCAAACAGGATAGTCTCTGTAGAAGCGTCAGACACAACTTCAACGATATCACCCTCCTTCATGAAATCAACGCCTGTTACAAGGTCCTTAGCGATAGGCACCTGATCGAAAGTCTCCTGATTCATGAAAATATAGTCTGTACCCTCAAGGTAAAGGAACTGATAAGGACGACGCTCAACACGTACATCCTCAAGTTTCTCGCCGATGTTGAAGCGACGCTCGATAACGCGGCCTGAAACAACATCCTTAAGAGTTGTACGCATAATTGTATTACCCTTACCCGGCTTTACGTGAAGGAAATCGATGCAGAAATAAAGTTTGCCGTCAAGACGGATACATGTTCCCTTCTTAATGTCCTGTGAATTTATCATACGGTTTTTTATGTTATTATTACAAAATTTGGATGCAAAAATAGTGGAAATCAGTTAAATTTGCAAAAATATCATCGCAAAAATGAATCAATTCTTTGTAATTTAAAAAAAAGTAACTATTTTTGCAACCCGATTGACAAGTTGAATAATAACAATTAAAAAATTCATACAATGAAGAGAACATTCCAGCCTTCTAACAGAAAAAGAAGAAACAAGCACGGTTTCCGCGAGAGAATGGCAACAGCTAACGGCCGCCGCGTATTGGCATCTCGCCGTGCTAAGGGTCGCAAGAAATTGACTATTTCTGACGAGTTCAACGGAAAGAAATAATTCGCTTGTTGTTAGCAAGACACAATGAATTATAAAGAAGCAAAAGGTTTTCCAAAACTTTTGCTTTTTTTTTGCGCTTATTTTTGTATTTTTGCCACGCATATAACAAACTATATAAAAAGGTATGACTTTTAAAGAATTCTTCAAAGGACAGAAGAGCCGTTTCTTCTGGCTTAACATAATAGCGATGGTGGGCGTTGTTGTATTGCTCATAACTGTTACCCTGTATGGCATTGACTCATATACTCACCACGGCGAAAAGATTACCGTTCCGTCTATTACCGGAATGAACAGCAGCAAGGCTGCGCAGATTTTGGACGAGGCAGGACTGGCTTACGAGATTGTAGACTCAACATACCGCAAAGACATGGCTCCGGAGAGCGTGGTGGAACAATCGCCGACAGCAGGCAACTTTGTGAAGAAAGGACACATCATTTACCTTACGATAAATCAGACGAAGACTCCAACCATAGTTCTGCCCGACATTGCCGACAACGCATCGCTGCGCGACGCTCAGGCTAAACTCGAGGCTCTTGGCATAAAGACCGGACCAGCAGAACTGATACCGGGCGAGAAGGACTGGGTTTACGGAGTTAAGTACAAAGGCAGAAAGATATCCGCAGGCGACCGCATCCCTTCATCGGCAACTCTCGTGCTGATAGTAGGAAACGGAGACAGCCACGCATCGGCAGACTCTGCAAGCAACAAGGCTGCCGCGGCTGAGAGCGAAGAACCAGCGAATGAGTAGTAGATAAACGAATAGTTAAATCTCTTAAAGACGATTATGATTAACGATAACGACGAATTTGAAATACCTGAATCAGAATACGAATTGGGCGAGGACATTGGCGACGTGCTGGGAGATGAAGGTGACGAGGAATATGCCGAAGGAGGCGACAGCGTATATGAACACTTCCGATTCACTGCCGACGGTAAACAATCGCCACTAAGAATAGACAAGTTCCTTGTCGACCGTCTGGCAGGAGTGAGCCGCAACCGCATTCAGGCGGCGGCCGATGCTAACTATATCCTTGCAAACGGAAAGCCTGTAAAGAGCAACTATAAAGTAAAGCCGTACGACATCATCCAAATGATGTACAACCGTCCGCGCTACGACAACGAGATAATTCCGGAGGATATTCCGCTAAACATAGTGTACGAGGACGACTCGATAATCGTTGTAAACAAGCCTGCCGGACTTGTGGTTCATCCGGGCTGCGGAAACTACAGCGGAACGCTCGTGAACGGCATTGCATGGCACTTGCGCGACGACCCTTACTACGACCCTAACGACCCGGGCGTGGGACTGGTTCACCGCATAGACAAGGACACGAGCGGACTTCTGGTGGTGGCTAAGACCATCGAGGCAAAGACGTTCCTCGCAATGCAGTTCTACAACAAGACCACAAAGCGCGAATACAATGCTCTGGTTTGGGGCAACATAGAAGAGGACAAGGGCACGATTGTTGGAAACATAGCCCGAAATCCTAACGACCGTATGCAGATGACCGTCTTCGACCCCGAATCGGGCATCGGAAAACATGCCGTTACGCACTACGAGGTGCTCGAACGCTTCGGCTATGTTACCTTCGTGAAATGCGTGCTCGAGACTGGCCGTACACACCAGATCAGAGCGCACATGAAGCACATCGGCCATCCGCTGTTTGCCGATACGCGCTATGGCGGCAACGTTATTCTGCGAGGCAACCAGAGCAGCAGTTACCGACAGTTCATCGCCAACAGCTTCGATGTGTGCAGCCGTCAGGTTCTGCATGCCAAGACGCTGGGATTCCAGCACCCTATAACCCACGAGGACATGTTCTTCACATCAGAGCTGCCCGACGACATCGTCCAGCTTCTTGACAGATGGCGCACCTACATGGGCGCAAAGAAAGATAACGAAAATTAACACATATTACTAATTTATATTTATCAGAAAAAGTGAAAACAATTGCTATTGTTGCTGGCGGAGACTCATCTGAACATGATGTGTCAATGCGTTCCGCTCAGGGTATCTTCTCGTTTATGAACCACGACAAGTACAAAGTTTATGTGGTAGAGATTAAAGGCACTGCGTGGGAAGCGATTTTAGCCGACGGCAAAAGAGTTGCCGTTGACCGTAACGACTTTTCTTTCAGCGATAACGGAAAGAAAATTACTCCAGACTATTGCTACATAACAATACACGGAACTCCGGGCGAGAACGGAATACTTCAAGGTTACTTCGACCTTATCCGTATGCCTTACTCAACGAGCGATGTGCTTGTAGAGTCTATGACTTTCAACAAATTCACGCTGAACCAGTATCTGAAGGGCTTCGGCGTTCCGGTGAGCGAATCGCTCATTGTGCGAAAAGGTCAGCAGATGCCTTCTGACGAGGCAATAATCGCCAAGGTAGGTCTGCCATGCTTCGTAAAGCCTAACGCAGGCGGCTCAAGCTTCGGCGTTAGCAAGGTAAAGAAGACCGAAGAGCTTCAGGCAGCCATCGCCAAGGCAATGAACGAGAGCGACGAAGTGATGATTGAGGCAGAGATGAAGGGAACGGAGATTTCTGTTGGCTGCTTCAAGACAAAGAAGGGCAACGTTGTTCTGCCAGCCACCGAGGTGGTTTCGGAGAACGAGTTCTTCGACTATGATGCCAAGTACAACGGTCAGGTTCAGGAGATTACGCCTGCCCGTCTGTCGGACGAGACAACAGCCAAGGTGCGCCAGATGGTTTCTGAAATCTACGACATTCTGCACGCCAACGGCATAATCCGCATAGACTTTATCATTACAAAAGATGCCGAGGGCAACGACAAGCCTATGCTGATGGAAATTAACACTACACCAGGCATGACTGCCACAAGCTTCATTCCGCAGCAGGTAAAGGCTGCCGGTCTGAACATGGGCGACGTGCTGAGCGACGTGATAGAAAACCAGTTCTAACAACCGACTAACAACTTTAATCATGACTATTCCTGAAGAATTCAACGACATACGGCCTTACACTCCCGAGGAGTTGCCAGCCGTGTATCAGGAACTGATAGCCGACGAGGAATTCAAGGCTGTAATGGCAAAGGTGATGCCCGACGTTCCGTTCGAGATGCTTGCAAAGCAGCTTCTGCAGTGCAAGACCAACCTCGAGTTCCAGAAAGCACTCGTCTACCCTCTCCTGAAGAGTCTCGTAGCAAAGTGCGGCAAAGGCATGGAGATGAATGCCGACAGTCTTACCGACCGCGACAAGCATCATACCTTCATCTCTAACCACCGCGACATCGTGCTCGACTCGGCACTTCTGTCGGTCCTCCTTGTAGACAATGGCTTCGACACAACGGTAGAGATTGCCATCGGCGACAACCTCCTTATCCGCCCTTGGATAAAGAAGATTGTACGCATAAACAAGAGCTTCATTGTACAGCGCGCACTAACCATGCGCCAGATGCTTCAGGCATCGGCAACGATGAGCCGATACATGCACTTTGCCATCAACCATAAGAACGAGAACATCTGGATGGCGCAGCGCGAAGGCAGAGCCAAAGACAGCAACGACCTTACTCAGGACAGCATCCTGAAGATGCTTGCAATGGGCGGCGAGGGCGACATCATAGACCGTTTGAAGGACATGAACATCGTTCCGCTGAGCATCTCGTACGAGTTCGACCCATGCGACTATCTGAAAGCCAAGGAGTTCCAGCAGAAGCGCGACAATCCAGACTTTAAGAAGAGCCAGCAGGACGACCTCGACAACATGAGCATCGGCATCTACGGATTCAAGGGACATATCCACTATCACACCGCGCCTTGCATTAACGAGTGGCTCGACACTATTGACCGCAGCACTCCTAAGACCGAGATTTTCGGCATGATTGCAAAGCACATCGACAAGGGTATACACTCGAACTACATGCTCTATCCTTGCAACTACATCGCGATGGACGAGCTTACAGGCTCGGACTCATCAGACAAGTACACAGCCGAGGACAAGGCTTTCTTCGAGAAATATCTGGCAGGACAGATTGCAAAAATCGACCTCCCGAACAAAGACGAGGCATTCTTGCGCGAGCGCATACTTACAATGTATGCCAACCCTGCAATAAACAAGGCAAAGGCTTTGTAGCATAATATCAGCAATCTATACGGCGGAGTAATCTAAATGTTCGATTACTCCGCTTTTTTATTGCAAAATAATCAACGTTTTTTTAGGAAATAACAAAAATAATAGTTTATTTTGCACCTCAGTAGAACAGAGGGGTGCCCTGAACGTCTTTCAAGGCTGAGATTATACCCTAAATACTTGATCCGGCTAATACCGGCGAAAGGACATGTTTCAAAGCCTCACCGCACACTTTGTTTCTACGAAATTTAGAACGAAACAAAATTCATTGTGCATGAAAATAACCGTAAACAATAAGGAAACAGAGTTCGACGGCACAAGCGTGAGCGACCTTGCCGCACAGCTCCAACTGCCCGAAAAGGGCGTGGCAGTAGCCGTAAACAACGAGATGATTCCGCGCTCGGAATGGAGTGCCACACCGCTTGCCGAGAATGCCAACGTGGTGATAATAAAAGCCGCTTGCGGCGGATAATATTCTGAAAAACTTAAACTTATATAAATGGAGAAATTAGTAATTGCTGGCAAGGAATTTGGCTCGCGCCTGTTTCTTGGCTCTGGAAAGTTCAGCTCAAACCAAGTGATGGAAGAGGCTATCAAGGCTTCTGGCACAGAGATGGTTACACTTGCCATGAAACGCATTGAGCTTGACGACAAAGAAGACGATATGCTTAAGCACATTGCCCACCCAAACATACAACTTTTGCCTAACACATCGGGCGTGAGAGATGCCGACGAAGCGGTATTCGCCGCACAGATGGCGCGCGAGGCATTCGGCACAAACTGGCTGAAACTCGAGATTCATCCCGACCCTCGTTACCTTCTGCCCGACTCTGTAGAGACTCTGAAGGCTACCGAGAAGCTCGTGAAACTGGGCTTCGTGGTTCTTCCATACTGTCAGGCAGACCCCGTTCTGTGCCGTCAGCTCGAAGAGGCCGGCGCAGCAACCGTAATGCCATTGGCTGCCCCTATCGGCACAAACAAGGGTCTTGAAACAAAGGAGTTTATCCGCATCATCATCGAGCAGGCTGGCGTTCCGGTGGTTGTAGATGCAGGCATCGGCGCACCAAGTCACGCAGCCGAGGCTATGGAAATGGGAGCATCGGCATGCCTCGTAAACACAGCAATCTCGGTTGCAGGCAATCCTGTTGAGATGGCAAAGGCATTCAAACTGGCTGTAGAGGCTGGCAGAATGGCTTACGAGAGCGGACTGGGCGCAGTAACATCGGGCAACTTGGTGGCATCGGCATCATCGCCGCTAACCGCCTTTCTAAACGACTAACAGAAAGAGAAAGATGTTTTCAGACGAATTGGAAAAGATTGACTGGGACGAGACAACCCGGAAAATCATGTCGAAGACCGATGCCGACGTGCGACGCGCGCTGACAAAGAGCCATTGCGACGTTGAGGACTTCATGGCCATGCTCTCTCCTGCTGCCGAGCCTTATCTTGAACAGATGGCTCAGCTGAGCAAAAAATATACCGAGGAAAGATTCGGCAACACTATGTCGATGTTCATTCCGCTATACATAACAAACTCGTGCTCAAACTCTTGCGTCTACTGCGGATTTCACGTCAGCAACCCAATGCCGCGCGTAATCCTCACACCCGAGCAGATTGAGAACGAGTACAAGGCGATAAAGGAGATTGCACCTTTCGAGAACATTCTGCTTGTCACGGGCGAGAATCCGGCTAAGGCAGGAGTGCCCTATCTGGCAAAGGCTCTCGACATTGCAAAGAAATATTTCTCGAACCTGAAGATTGAGGTTATGCCTCTCGCTGCCGAGGAGTATGCCGAGCTGCGCGAGCACGGTCTGAACGGCGTCATCTGCTTTCAGGAAACGTATCACAAGGCAAACTACAACATTTATCATCCGCGCGGCATGAAGAGCAAGTTTGAGTGGCGCGTAAATGGCTTCGACCGCATGGGACAAGCTGGAGTGCACTCCATCGGCATGGGCGTGCTGATTGGACTGGAGAAGGAATGGCGCACGGACATCACAATGATGGCTTACCATCTGCGCTATCTTCAGAAGAAATATTGGCGTACTAAATACTCGGTGAACTTTCCGCGTATGCGCCCGGCACAGAACGAGGGCTTCCACCCTAACTGCTACATGACGGACAAGCAGCTTGCTCAGGCTACTTTCGCGATGCGAATCTTCGACCACGATGTAGACATCAGCTACTCAACACGCGAGCCAGCCTTCATCCGCAACAACATGGCTATGCTTGGCGTTACCACGATGAGTGCCGAGAGTCGCGTAAATCCGGGCGGATATCACACATATCCGCAGGCATTGGAGCAGTTTACGGTAAGCGATAACCGCAAGGTTGGCGACATCATCGCCTCGCTGAAGGCCGTAGGTCGTGAGCCTGTATGGAAGGACTGGGACGCAAGTTTCGACCATAAAGCTTCGTAAGAAACTTGAAAATTGAGAATTGAAAGTTGAAAATTTTAATTGACAATGGACAGTTGACAATTTTTCTTTTGAGAATTGAGAATTGAAAGTTGAAAAATTCAGAATTAACAGTTCTTTTTAAAGAATTTAGATTTTCGAGTTTCTACGACTTTTTACAACCGCAACAACACAATCAACTTTTATACAATAGCAAGACTCGCAACCGCCTTATGTGCAGTTGCGAGTCTATTTTTTACGAAACCTTTGCAAAAGTTGACAGAACAGGATTATCAAAAATCGTACAGTCGACTATATAGATTTTGTCGACTTTGACAATGATGAAAACAGAGATATAGACTATTTTGAGATATCACTGGACTATATCTATTCACAAACTCGGGATTAAATCGAGAAACTACGGTTAACGCGATTGCTGAGCGGAGTTTCTTTCTGCGTCTATTCCCCAAAAAACTTTTCCCGAACGAGAGCGCATCTATAAAAATAACGCCTCGGCTTGCCAACAAAAAGACAAGCCGAGGCGTTCTAAATAAAAAGAACTATATTTTCACGGCAGTACCGCTACAGCTTACCATAAGCATGCTGCCCTTTGCGCCTATAGCCTCGTAGTCGAGGTCGATGCCAACGATGGCATTTGCGCCCAGTCTTGCGGCACGCTCGCTCATCTCCTTCAGCGCAGCTTCCTTTGCCTCGATAAGAGTCTGCTCGTAGCTCGAAGAACGACCTCCGAAGAAATCGTGCAGCGATGCTGTAAAATCCTTTATGAAATTGGCTCCGATGATAACTTCGCCAGAAACCAAGCCCAGATACTGCTGTATCTGATGGCCTTCGAGTGTTGGTGTTGTTGATAATAACATGATAATTACGATTAAATGATTATTTTTTTCTGCTGAAAAACTATCGGTCGAAACTTACCGCCTCGCCTATGCAACTGCGGTCAACGCCTTGCTTGATGTCGAACACCTTGTTGCCGTTGCAATAGGTTGCATAAACCTGATGATGGAACTTTCTGCCCTCGAGCGGACTCCATCCGCACTTGCTTATGATGTCGCCCTGCTTAAGAGTCCATTCCGCCTCGCGAACGATAACGAAATCGGCCTTGTAGCCCACTCTTATGTAGCCCCGGCGACGGATGCCGAAGAGCGATGCCGGGTTATGGCACATCAGCCTTGTTGTCTGAATGGCAGCCTGCTGGCGGTCGTTGTTGCAGAGTGTCGTCATGAGGTCGAGCATCGATACGAGCGAGAACTGAAGCATCGGCATTCCGCTCACCGCCTTGGCGCATCCTCCCTCCTTCTCGCTTAGCAGATGCGGAGCGTGGTCTGTGCCCACAACGGCAATGCGTCCGTCGAAGAGTGCCTTCTGAAGTGCCTTCTGATGCTGTTCGCCCTTGATGGCCGGATTGCATTTTATGCGTGTGCCGAGTGTCTGATAGTCGGCATCGTTAAACATCAGATGCGACACGCAAGCCTCGGCTGTGATGTTCTCGAACTTATCTTCGCCATTACCGTTAAGAGCCGCCTTAGACTTCGGGATGAGTTCGAGTTCGTCGGCAGTTGTGATGTGTGCCACATGCAGTCGCGCGCCAGTTTCCCTTGCCAGTTTCACGGCGAGTTCGGTACTCTTGAGGCAAGCCTCAACGCTTCGTATCTCGGGATGGAACTTAACATCGGGATCTTCGCCGTGGTGCGCCTTGTACTCAGCCATGTTGGCGTCGATAATCTCTGTATCCTCGCAATGGGTCATTATCGGCAGAGGACTTTCCTTGAATATTGTCTTGAGCGACTCGTAGTTGTCTACAAGCATATTTCCTGTTGATGAGCCCATGAATACCTTTACGCCGCACACCTTTTTCTTGTCGAGTTGCTTAAGCATCTCGGTATTGCTGTTCGTTGCTCCGAAAAAGAACGAATAGTTAACGTGACTGCACTCGGCGGCATGGCGGAACTTTTCGTTAAGGTCGTCGATGCTCACGGTCTGCGGCTTGGTGTTTGGCATGTCGAAGAAGGTTGTAACGCCTCCCGCGGCAGCGGCAGCCGATTCGCTCTCCATATCTGCCTTATGGGTTAGTCCGGGGTCGCGGAAATGAACGTGGTCGTCAATCACGCCCGGCATCAGCAACATTCCTTGGCAGAAGATTATTTCAGCCCCCTGCTCCTGTGCCTCGTGCACAAAATCGTTGTACGCGGCAGCACCTTCATCAATATATACAATCTTGACAATAATGTTATCATAGACCAAAACGGAGCCCATTGCACATGTGCCCTCGTTTACAATCATAGCATTGTAAAAAAACTTTTTTCCCATGGTTTCAGAAATTCACAGATGCAAATTTAATGAAACCTAAGTTAAAAAACAACCAAAATTTATAAATATTTACTATCTTTACGGCATTTTAAAAGCATTAACGTATGAAGAAACTATTTTTTCTGTTTTCGTTCCTTGTGACAAGTATGGCAACGGTAGTTGCACAGGTTGAACGTCCGAAAATTGTTGTAGGCATTATTGTTGACCAGATGAGATGGGATTACCTTATGCGCTACAACGACCGCTACTGCGACGGCGGATTTAAGCGCATGATGCGCGAGGGAGTGAGTTGCAACAACATGATGATTAATTACATCCCGACAATCACAGCCGTGGGACACACGTGTATCTTTACCGGCTCGGTGCCTGCGCTCACGGGCATCACGGGCAACAGTTTCTTTATCGAGCAGGAGCAGCGCAAGATTTACTGCTGTCAGGACGACTCGGTCGAGAGCGTAGGCTCTAAGAACGCGGCAGGAAAGATGTCGCCTCACAACCTTCTCGTTACAACCATCACCGACGAGTTGCGTCTGGCTTACAACTTCCGCAACAAGACCATAGGCGTTGCGCTGAAAGACCGCGCCGCCATTCTTCCGGCAGGACACACGGCCAACGGAGCATATTGGTACGACACAAAGGATAACTGCTTTATTACAAGCACTTACTATATGAACGAGTTGCCTAAGTGGGTAAAAGATTTCAACAAGCAGGAACTGGGCAAGAAATACCTGAAACAAGGCTGGGGCAACCTACTCTTCGACGAGAGCACATACGTTCAGAGCACGAAGAAGGCTAGTCCTTACGAGTTGGAGCTCGACCCTAAGGAGATAAAGAACTCGCATTGGGGCAACAATCTTACCCTCGCCATGGCAAAGGCTGCCATAGAGGGCGAAAAACTCGGTCAGAACGGACTTTGCGACTTCCTGACCGTTAGTTTCTCGGCTCCCGATGCCATCTCACACTTGGTTGGTCCAAACTCAATCTTGATGGAGGACTGCTATCTGCGCCTCGACCGCGAACTGGCTGATTTCTTCAACTATCTCGACGGAAAATTCGGGAAAGACGGATATCTTGCCTTCCTCACAGCCGACCACGCCGGAGCGCACAATCCGTCGTTCCTTATCGACCACAAACTGCCGGGCGGCGCATGGGACGACAAAACCGTATGCAAGGAACTGAACAAGGCGATAAACGAGAAATTCGGCTTGAAGGATGACGTAGTGATGAGCGCGAAGAACTATCAGATTCATCTTAACTACCGCACCATTGGCGAGCAGAAGGCAGATGTCGCCGCTCTTAAGAAGTTCATCATAGAGCAGATGCTGAAGCGTCCAGACGTTCACTATGCATTCGACATAAACAATATGCCAGAATATCTGCCTGCACGACTGAAGGAGCAGGTTGCCAATGGCTACAACCCTAAGCGCAGCGGCGAGATTGCACTCATTCTCGAAAACGGATACAGCGAAATTATAGACAAGCGCAACGGCATTTATCTGGGCAACAGCCACGGCGTATGGTCGCCTTACGACGCGCACATCCCATTCATGCTTATGGGCTGGCACGTTCCGCACGGCGTAGCCGACAACCGCACACACCACATAACAGACATATCTACAACAGTTGCCAACATGCTGGGCATTCAGATGCCAAGCGGATGTCTGGGCGACGTGATTGAGTGGAAATAACGATTATTAACGACTAAAAATGGACACATATCATGAAAGAACTTGAAAAACGAATAGCCGAAGAAGGTAAGTATCTTCCCGGCGGAATACTGAAAGTTGACAGTTTCATCAACCATAAGATAGACCCTCAGTTGATGCACAGCATCGGCAAGGAGATTGCCGCCATGTTTGCCAACAGCGGAATAACAAAGGTAATGACGGTAGAGGCAAGCGGCATCGCCCCGGCCATTATGGTTGGCTTGGAGATGAGTCTGCCTGTTGTCTACATCAAGAAGGCAAAGCCAAGCACCATGGATAAGTGCTACACAACCGTGGTTCACTCGTTTACAAAGGCTAAGAACATAGACCTTGTGCTGGGCACCGACATGCTGAGCAAGGGCGACAAGATTCTGTTTGTAGATGATTTCATTGCCAACGGAAACACGACTTTGGCAGCCATCGACCTTATCCATCAGGCTGGAGCAGAGATGGTTGGCTGCGCCTTCCTCATCGAAAAGGACTATATGCAGGGACGCAAGCGCATTCTTGAGCAGTACCCTAACCTCGACATCAAGAGTCTTGCCATTGTGCAGAGCAGCGAGATTACCGAACAAGACAAGAAGTTTATGCAGATTGCCATAGACGCATCTGTCGAGAACGTGAAGAACGGCGGCGGTCCGTTTGGCGCGGTAATCGTTAAGAACGGCAAACTTATTGCCACAGGCGTTAACCGCGTGACGGCGAACAGCGACCCAACGGCACACGCCGAAGTCTCTGCAATCAGAAACGCGTGCCAGAAGCTGGGCACTTTCAAACTGGACGGATGTGTTATCTACACCTCGTGCGAGCCTTGCCCTATGTGTCTGAGCGCGATTTACTGGAGCGGAATAAACAAGATTTACTACGGCAACACGGCTGTCGATGCCAAGGACATCGACTTCGACGACCAGTTTATCTACGACGAGATTGACAAGCCTGCCGACTCGCGCAACATTCCTTCAATCTGCCTGCTGCGCCACGAGGCTCAGCGCGCCTTCCGCGACTGGCGTCTGAAGGTTGACAAGATTGAATATTGATTTTTTATCGATACAGAGAACATATCGGGCGGAAAGCTGAAGGATTCTTCATTCTTCGTTTTCCGCCCGATTGAATATCGAACCTTATACATTTTGATGTTTCAAGCCTCATCGTTCTCTCTCAAAAGCGCATATATAACAAACTACAATTCAGTTATTTCAAAGAATATTTTAGGTTTTTCGAGTTTGATATAACAAATCTTACAAAAATCCCACTCCATATTAAAAAATTTCATACCTTTGCATTAAGGTATGAAAAACTATTCAATATGAAAAAACAACTCATTTTAGCACTATGTTGCGCGTTTTGTTCATCTGCAATAAAAGCACAGAGCGAAACGGACGGTTTGTTAAAGTCAGACAGCAGCATCAATATGCTACCTGTCGAACAGAAGTCTCTGTTGCAGCGCGATTCAACATACCCGAAATTTGCCACTATGAGCCTAAAACCTAAACCAGAAAAACTTCCGGTATTCAACGACAACTCAAGAATCTATACAGATATTCCCAAAGCAGGCAATACGAGTTTTAATCTGTGGAGAGGTGCATCGATTGGATTCTACGGAATGACAAACCAACAGGTTGGATTGATGGGCACAGAAAGGGGAACGGTGTCGCTAAACCAGCATGTAGGCAGATGGAATTTCAACGCAATGGCTATTGCCAACAAATATTGGATGCCTTGGCAGCACACGCTTTCTACGCAGATGGGATATGGCGGCACTATAGGCTATAACATCAATTCAAGAGTGTCTCTTCATGCCTTCGGATACTACTATGCCAACCAAATGCATGTTGGTCCAGCCATGAGTCCTTATGTTAACAATACCAACTACGGAGGCTATGCAGATATCCAACTAAACAAGACTTTTGGAGCAAAAGTGGGAGTGAACAGATATGTCAACCCTATGAACGGCAAATGGATAACTGAGCCTTTGGTAAACCCTTACATCAAAATTGGCGACTCGAAGATAGAGCTTCCTCTTGGCGGACTTCTCAAGGCTTTTGTATGGGGCGACCGAGACAACCCTATGCGCTTTCAGCCTCGTCCCCAGCCGCCTGTTCCACAAGGAAAGAAGCTAAGGAGATAGAATTACTTGCTTACATGAGCAAGTTTTTTTAGTGCAACTTTTTCTACATACTGCCAAAATTTCGTATTAATGACTATGGCGCAAAAGTATTTATCCATTTTATATCAGCAGTTTACAAAACGTTTACAAGTTTGTTACTCATTATTAAACTTTATCGCATCCATTATCATTCCACCTACTTTTTGAAAGTCCCCATCTACAGTTTGAGATACAATTATCCGATCTGGACGTTGGCTTGTTCCTGAATACTCTAATATTATTGTTCTTGTAACTTCATGTCCTTTTTCTGCCATTTTTAATCCATCGCGTTCACTATTATACCACGGACTACCAGCTCCATTCACCTTTTTATTTTGAGGTATGATATTAATAGATGTACTCTCTCCTCCCCAACTGTCAGGAATTATATGTCCAGAAACATCATCATAAGTTCCCGTTAGCTTCATTTGCTTACCAAAAGCATCATAATCTGTCTTTGCATCTTTAATCCTTTGTATAAAGTTTGCATCCCTTCCTGCTGCAGATACATTTCTATCAATAGTAACTATACTTTTTTCCACCCTACCATATTTATCCGTTATCCAACACATATTTCCTTTGACATACTTACAATTTCCTAAAGGATATACATCTAACAATTCTGTTTTAGCAGTTTTGTCAATATTAATAATATAACCAGACTTTGCAGAACCCTCGATTGTACCAAGTGGTTTCATATTACTTTTTTCGCATATGTAGGTAACGCCACTTTTATCTGACAAAACCAATTGCTTACCATTTAACCATGCCCTGTTACTTGGCACGCGTTTGTAAACCATATTATATTTATCCACATTATTTCCAAAATAACGAATAGCTGTTACATCATTTCTATACTTTGAAGCAATTAGATTGTCATAAGTTTCTAAAAGCTGTGGATTTTTATTAATAAAAGTTTTAAACTCAGGATTTGATGAAAGATCCTGAGCCAATGTTGTACTTTTTTTAGAAGACTTGCCTGCTACACGTTCCCATACCTTAGCAGCTTTACTATTCAAATTTTTACTAATAACTGTCCTCGCTTCCTTTAAAGTCGTTTTTTCTGCAACTTTTACCGTCCTTTTCTCTGCTAATTTAGCAGCCCTTTCTTCTGCAAATTTAGAAAAAGATGTTGCAGTTGACCTAGCTTCTCGCTTTACTACAGTCTCACTCGTTTCACCTACAACTTTCTTACTCATCTTTTCTGCAGATTCTTTTGCAATATCTTCCGCAGCAGTTATCGCTGTACGTGAAGATATTTTTCTTGCTGCTGTTTCTGCTGTTTCAACAGCCGTTTTTTTTGCTGCACGTTTAGCTGCAATCTCAGCAGCCTCAGAAGCTGTACGCTTCGTTATATTTTTTGCACTTGTTTCAGCAGCTTCGATTGTAGTACGTTTAGCTACCCCCTTCACAGATGCCTCTGCCGCTTCAACAGCTGCCTTTTTCACAGAATTTTTAACTTCTGACTTTATTACAGTCTTAGCACTTTGTTTCGCAATATTTTTTGTTTCTGCTTTTACCGCTGATTTTATTATAGATTTCGTAGCTTTTTTTGCAGCTGCTTTTGTTACAGACCTTGCAATCTGAGCATTACCTGTTAACAAACTAACAAAAAAGAAAAATAGAGTTATTGTAATTTTATTAAAAACTTTCATAAACTGATTTCTTAAATAATTCTTGATTTTTCTTTAATGAACTCTTGGCTCTAGAATAAGAACTATCTACCGTTTGTTGCAAAGCTTTTTGCAATCCTTTACCAAGCCCCATTACTGAACTTCGCAAATAAGGAGACATTTTTTGTGCATCCTTTTTTGCATCTTGATAAGAACTGTAAATATCATAAGCGGTTACAGCTGCACCAAGTACGCCTGTTGTTAAGAAGCCCGCAACATCTAAGATTAAATTCTTTTCTGTATATTTTCCTGAATCATGCTGTATTTTTGACAATGTTACAAGATCATTAATGGGACATGTAACCTTCGGGGTAATAACTTTCATCGTCATCTTGCTTATTGTTGAATACCTAGGAGTAAAACCAACAAGACCTTTAGACAATGAACGTCTATTACTGTTAATCTTTGTAACAGTTTCTGCAAGTTGTCCATTTACAATTGTTGAAATCTTACCTCGTGGAAAATTACTGTTACATAAATTATTGTATTTTGCAAGAATATCCTTTTTTTCCTTTGGCATATCATCGTCTAACAATTGATTTGAAATATTATCAAGCATACCGGGAAATAGTTGAAGAACCTTCTGCTGACTGATTCTTTTTGAAGCATCCAATAGAGAAAATTCAGTATTACACTCTTCTTCCACAACTTTCATAACATCTGGCATCAATTCATTCTTTATTCTGATTCTAACCGGATGAATTTCATTGGAAAATTTTGTCCCTTGAAAATTATTGTCAAGAACCCTGATTTTTTCATAAGTAAAACCTTCCAATCCATTTATATAAACACTTTGTATTGCATCATCAAGAAACACATGCTCATCATTATGACTTTTATAATATTTTGCAACATCCGAAATAGTCATTGAAGATAATGATTTCAATACAATAGTTTCATAGTCCTCCTTCTTCTTCGTGAACATCTCCTGAAGTTCTACATCTCTAGAAGAGGATCTTGTATAGTTTATAAGCTGCAGATAACTGTTTGTGCCATAACCACATCTCGAATTAAGATAATCATATATAATTTGATTCTTCTTTGACTGACAAGTATGATCATAAATCAAAGCCTCAATATCACCACTTTGCAAATGCTGCATAACCGTCTTATTTGATGGACGCTGCACCTTCGTTCCATCAGACAATAATACAGTACTAGAACATGAGGCAAATAAAACGCTAATCAAAAAAATAACACAAAAACGAATCCACTGATTTACAACATCTATGTTTACTTGTGGAAGTTGAAAATTCTTAATAAAACATAAATTCATACTCTAATTGATATTTTATCACAATTATTATAATTAACTAATATTCTTTTTCTTTGTGGAGCCCGACGAATACACGAAATAATGCGCGCGCACACGTATTTTCCTTGCAAAGTTAAAAAAATTGAATAAAAACTTGCAAAAAAAACGTTAAAAGTTTACACATACGCAGCAATTGGGAGAAATAATCCCTTCTCCGAACTCCGATAATGTTTGATCCAAACGGCTACAAGAGTCTCTATTGCCTCTAATAATTTTCAGTTTTCATCTCTCTATTTTCAACTCCCCCCACCTACATTGGACGAACCTTTCGTCTTGCTATCCTCTTGCTACCCCCTTGCTATCCTCTTACTCCCCCCTTGCTATCGACTTTCTTCAACTTCACCACAACCTCCCCATCACCTAATCTGGCTATACCTTGCATATATCTTACATATACCAAACATATATCTTACTATAGCCAACATATAGCTTACATATAGCTAACATATAGCCTACATATATCTTGCATATACCCTGCATATACCTTGCCATCATTTTGTATTTGCCAAAAGAATAATCCCAAATCGGTCATTAGAAATTAGGCATGTCTATTTTTCTAATGACCGATTTGGGTTTAATATACTATGGCTACAATAGACTTTCAGACTACATATTTACAACTTTTCCCTATTCTGCTTCTCGCCTCATTATATACATCTACATACACATAAAACTGCCTATAAGGAAAAAATCAATCATTCGACTTCTGTCTTGTCAGGAATAAGTAAGCCTTTTCTTGCGAATGCCATCAGGCGTTTCAGCGTTTCAGCGTTTCAAGCGTTTCAGAGGGTATATTTTTGTTTCAAACCCTTATATTATATATATATAACTAATTAATAATAAATAAGTTATATATTATAAAGAAAGAAATTGAAACTACCATAGGGGTAGCTGAAACGCTGAAACGCCGAAACGCTTACACATTAAATCACACATTATCAACAACTTGTCAATTTCACTAAGGGCATGAATCGCAAAATAACGGCATAAAAAAAGCAAAAGCAATGCGGAAAAAGGCAAAAGCCACCCCATATCCGCATTTGAACAGGCAGAAAAGACATTTCTCCCGAACGAATCCCGAAGGCATAGCGAACAGAAAAGCCCAACTCTCCGTTTCGAAAAGAGTTGGGCTGATGTATTTTCAACTGTTTATTTCCCTAAAAAGGCAGAAATCAGTTTGCCAGAATCTTGGCCGTATGCTCGTTTCCGTCGGTATCGACAGCCTTGAGCAGATAGATGGCGTTTGGCTTTACGCTACCCATCGGAAGGTTGTTTATCAGCTCTCCGCCGGCATCGTTGTTCTCGAATACCAGCTTGCCCTCGGCCGAGTAGACCTTGTAACTTGCAATCCTTACGGCAGACAGTTCGGTTGGTATGCTGATGTCCGCGGTTGAGCTTCCAACGGCGATGTTGAGCAGACGCTCGTAAGATGCGCCCTCGGCATCCGTCACCTTCATCTTTACCGACGCTATGCCCGATGCCGAACCTGCCTCGACAATTATCTTAGAGCCATCGACCTTTGCCGTTACGTTTCCGCTGTTGCTTACTGCCGTGAAGACAGGCGCATTTACATATCCAGCAAAATACTTGGTTGCGTCGATAGTCTCGTGCTCGCCCGGAGCCATTAGCAGGTAAGGGTGCGAGATGAACTCGAGGAAGTCCTCGAGCTGAGTCCATCCGTCGCGGTCGGGGTCGTCGTTGTTGTTTGGCACGTTAGGATTTGTGCCTACAATCTCCTCGTACCAGTCAGGAATTCCGTCCTTGTCGGTATCGTAGCTGTCTGCGCGACTTTCTTCTGGATAGACCTCATATCCGCCACAATCAGCCTCGCTGTCTATCTGACCGCGAATCTTGCTCTTGCTTCCGATGTAGGTGTAGGTTTTGTTTACCGTTTCGGAGATTATGCGCTGGTCGTGCGCGTCGAAGAAAGGCATCGTTGCCCCCACATCGCTACACACACTCTTGAACGCCTCCTCGGCACTCTCAATCTTGGCATACGACGGGAAGAAAGGCTCGCTAACCCACGCATTCCAGTTGTAGTCCTGACCGCCGCTGAGTTCGTAGCGATAAGTGTCGCCCTCCTTGTCGGCTGTCTTCGTGCCGTTATAGTTCTCGCGAATGTTGCCGCTTATGTAGTAACTCTGCGTGCCCGAGCCTGTACCCTCGAACTGTGCGCGCAGCAGATATTTCTGACTTGTGTCGATGCCCATGCGGTAGTAGTTGCCTACGAAGTTAACCTCGTGCGCTCCGCCGTCGGTTGCACGTGCGCCCCAGTTGTAAACCACATTGTTGAAGATGTCGAGCCTGCCAGCATAACTTCCTGCGCCGTCAAGACCGCCGCCCAGACTCCAGTTTCTGCCGTAGTTGTGAGCCAGCAGATTGTGGTGGAACGTAGCGATGTCGCCGCCGATGGTTGCCGCATAGCCGTGGTTTGTGCCAGCCCCGTAGTTCTGATGGTTGGCTATGCCGAGAGCCTCGGCAATCATGGTGCGCTGAAGGGTTATGTTATGTCCGTTGCGCGATGAGAAGCCCTCGTCGATAGTCCACGAGATTGAGGCGTGGTCGAGGATGCTGTTGTCACAGCCAGCCATTCCGATGCCGTCGGAAGTATGGCCTGCGCCTTTTCTCAGTCGCATAAAGCGCACGATGCTCTCAGGACCTATGCCAAACGGATTGTTGCTGAAGCAGATGCCGTGTGCCGGAGCAGTCTGGCAGGCTATGGTTACATACTCATCGGCGCAAGTGAGGCGTTCCATCAGTTCGATGATGCCCGACACATCGAACACGATGGTTCTCGGCCCGGAAAGTTTGGTTATTCCGTAGCGGAAAGAGCCGGGTTCTTCGTTATCAGCAAGAGTGGTGACATGATACACCTGACCGCCGCGTCCGCCTGTGGCAAAGCGTCCGTATCCCTCGGCATCGGGGAATGCCAGTTTGCGCGAACGGAATCGCCATATGTCGCCCTCGTAAATCTTGCCGTCGGCATCTTCCTCATCTACGCGCCAGAAATAGGTGTCGAGGCTGTATACGTTAGACAGCTTGTATTGTGCATCGGTAAGAACAGCCACCTTTTTGAGGTCGGTTTCAGATGTTCCGACATAAAGATGATGCTTCTTTGCCGTCCATGCCGGAGTCCATGTAAGGACGAGCGAACCGCCGTCGGCATCGGCGTGGAACTCGCGGTTTTCGGGATAAGGCGTCGTAGCCGTGGTGAGCGGATTCGGGCGGTCGAACACAAGCGCATTAACCACCACCGCGTTGTTGATGTAAGTCTTTCCACTCTCGGGCTTGGAGATGTATCGCACAACCACCGTCTCGCCCTCACCAACCGTAAAGGTTGCGTAAGATAGTCCCGACTGCGCCTCGGTCTGCGCCCTGATGGTCTGCGCCACGCCGCTCTGAACGGTCTTTCCGTTAACCACCACATCTATCGGCGGATACTCACCCGTGAGTCCGTCGGTATTGTTGTGATAGGCGGTGATAGAGTGAGTTCCGGCAGGCAGTCCCTTGATGGTGAACTGAAGTCCCATGCTCTGGTCGGCAGAATATGTGTAGTTGCTCTGGTCGTCGAGAATAACCGAGTATATTCCGTCGCTAACAAGTTTTGAGTATTTGCTGCATCCGTCCTTCCACCAGTTACAGTTTACGGCGTTGCCGACAAACCCCGGCGCAGACTCTACAAGAATGCCGATGCTCGACGAGTTGTCGGACATCAGAAACGAAGTCTCGTCGGAAATCTGGCGACCAATCGCCCATCCCGAGAAATCGGGCTCAAGAACCTGCGCATCGTTCTTGTTTGGCAGATTAAAATCAATCTTCTGCGCATACGTCTTGCCAACGCTCATAGCCGCAAGCAAGACCAATATAGTTTTCGTTTTCATGGTAATAAAAAAATAATATCACGGCAAAAATAAAAAAACATAATCACATTGCAATAAGAAAAATAGTATATCTTTTTCTTTTATTATTTATTTTATTTTCATATATTTGTGGCGTAAAGCCGTTTTTATGAGTAAGATAGAAGTTCATCCGCTAAAACCGTTCCTTCCATCGGGCGGCACAATATTGTTTCTGGGCAGTTTTCCGCCTCCCAAGGCACGATGGAGCATGGATTTCTTCTACCCCAACTTCATAAACGATTTCTGGCGGATAATGGGCATCATCTTCTTTGCCGACAAGGAGCATTTCGTTGTCAAGGGCGAGAAGAGGTTCGACTTCGGGATGGTTACGGCTTTCGCTCGGGATAAGGGCTTCGGATTCTTCGACACAGCCACCAAGGTTAACAGGCTGAAGGACAATGCCAGCGACGAATTTCTGGAGATTGTAGAGCCTACCGACATACGCGCCCTTCTGAGGCAGATGCCCGACTGCCGACGAATAGTCACAACGGGCGGAAAGGCAAGCCGACAGCTAATGCTTCAGTTCGGCATAGAGAAAGAGCCGAAGATTGGCACATTTACAAGGCTGAACATCACAGCCGAAGACGGAAAAGAACTTTTTATTGAATGGTGGAGGATGCCGTCATCATCGCGCGCATATCCGCTTAACATCAACAAGAAAGCCGATTTTTACAGAATGCTGTTCGAATAAACCTTTTCGCGGCAATCGCCATCGGCAATAGAAGAAAAAGAACCTTATTAAAATTTAACCATTATGAAAGTATTTTATATCCTTGCCCTGTTCCTTGGCCTCGGAACAGGCGCGCTGGCACAGAATGCCGCCAAACTACCCGATTGGAGAGACATTAAACGAGCCTTGCCGCCCGAATGGTACGGCTCTGAACAGGCTGCAAGCATTGCCGACACACTCATAAAATATCAGATGACATGCGGCGGATGGATAAAGAACCAGAATTGGAGCGGCAAGATAAAATACGACGAGATATACAACGCACAGCACAGCGGATTTGGTGCAACTATCGACAACGGCGCAACCGTGTCGGAACTGAAGTTTCTTGCGCGAGTGTATGCCAGCACCAAGCGAAGCGAAGTTAAGGAGGCTTTCATTAAGGGCCTCAACTACCTTATGGCTATGCAGTATGCCAACGGCGGATTTCCGCAGGTTTATCCGGCACAGCCGAAAAGCAACGGAAAAGCGCACTATTCTGCCCACATAACATACAACGACAACGCCATCTATCACGTTCTGAGACTGTTCAAAAACATCTGCGACGACAAAGAGCCGTACAAGTCACTCGAAATAGACCGGAAAACAAAAGACAAACTGAAGAAGCAGTTCGACAAGGGCATAGCCTGCATACTGAAATGCCAGATAAAGGTTGGCGGAAAGCCATCGGTATGGTGTCAGCAGCACGACGAGAAGACGCTCGCCCCTATCGGCGCACGCTCTTACGAACTGGCATCGCTAACAGGCGCAGGCGAGACGGTTTACATAATCCGCCTTCTGATGTCGATAAAAAAGCCTTCGAAGGAGGTTATATACTCAATAGAATGTGCCATAGACTGGCTTAAAAGCCATGCCATAAAGGATGCCGAGGTGGAATACTTCAAGAACAGCGACGGCATGAACGACTGCCGTCTGAAAACGGCTAAGGGCGCGCCGCTGCTATGGGCACGCTTCTACGACCTCGAAACCGGAAAGCCTTATGTGTGCGACCGCGACGGCGTAAAGAAGAACGATATGTCGGAAATAGGCTACGAACGCCGCAACGGCTACCGATGGTACGGTAGAAGTCCACAAATGGTTCTCGACAACTACGAGAAATGGAAAGAAGAACTGGGAAAATAATTATTCGGATTTCTAAAGAGAGGATTTGTTAAAAAAAGCAAATCCTCTCTTTTTCACATATCTGCCTCTCACTTATGCTTATATTTTTCTCTTTATAATGTTCAAAAATATTCAAATTTATTTTGTTACTTAGAAAAATAACCATATCTTTGAAAAGTTTTTCAGATAGTATCTAACACATAATCTGAATAAAAGCTACTATAATCAGGTCTATTACTAATGTTAAATAATAACTTTTTAATCATTTTTTCATGAAGAATACACAAAAAATTAAAGGAGTAATCATCCAAAATGATTCGACAGAAGGCGTGTGGTTCAACATGTCGCGAGCCGAGACTTTTTTATTTGACTCACTCGACAAAATGCCGTCGGTTGCGAGTGGAGAAACAAAGGTCTTCGACTTAAGCACATACGACTGTGGCAATTACACATGGAAAGTAATGATAAATTATCCTTCTAATGGAAACCCGTGGCTGGCAGGAAATGAATACTACATGTACGACAAGGACAGTCATCTATATGCCCGTTACAAGTATGATGGAAAAGCAAAATTGGTGTATTTGGGAATAGAAACCGAATATAGTAAGCCTAAAGAAGATGATACCTACTATCCAACACCTATGACATTTGTCGAGGACGATAATGACTCCGATTTTGTAGATGCCAACTGCGGTTTTGTTACAGGTACTAACCTCACAGAAACGATTGAGAATTCGAACAATGGAGTGGCATGGGACATGCCATCGTATTCATTTCTTGATGGAGTTAGCCCAAAATCCGTGCACAAGAATCTGTGGCGCATGGAGAAACTCAACAACATCAATGGAATCTTCCAAGTTTGGCCTATGACAGGCAGCAAGGCAACGGATGATGACATTAAGTTGGGAGAGGTATTTCAGGCACGTTCTTATGACTTGTCAACCATGAGCATCATAAAGGTGGATGATCATCAATGGGCATTGATAGACCCACTACTCGGTCCGGATACGGCTATAGCCGCATGGGAGACATTCAAAAGCAAGGTGGATTCCGAAGCCAAAATCTGTGCAATCATGATTACTCACAGCCATGTTGACCACTACAAAGGTGTGAGCGGACTTATCAAACACGAAAAGTTACACAAAGTTCCATCTGAAAAACTTAACTTTATCGACGGACAAGATTATGTAATCGATGTAAAAGAAAAAAGAGTTGTAGTAATAGCTCCTGTAGGCTTCTATGACGAGTCTATATCAGAGAACCTCTACTTGGGCAATTGCATGGGACGTCGTGCTCAGTACATGTACGGAAGCGCTTTGCCACGCGGAATATTCGGTGCTGTAGGCTCTGGACTTGGCAAGACTGTAAGTAATCAAGTGGGCGACATCCCAGTCCCATCGTTAGAGATTCCTTTCTCTAACTCAGATGTGCAGAAGATAACTATAAACGGAAAAGAGTTTGTGTTCCAGAATGTACCGGGCACAGAAGCTCCAGCAGAAATGCACATTGGATTTAAAGCCAATGATTCCGGTGGTAATGTTCAGATTCTTTGCCCTGGCGAAAACGTGTGCCACACAATGCACAATCTGCTTACTCCGCGCGGAGCAAAGGTGCGCGATGCAAAAGCCTTCGGAAATGCCATCGACCGCGCTATGGAGATATATCCTAACGTAGAAGTGCTTATCGGAACTCACCACTGGCCTACATGGGGACAAGATGAATGTAAGAAGATATTGGAGAAACAGCGCGACATGTACTATTTCTTCAACAATCAGGTGATACACATGCTTAACAGCGGATATAACATGGAAGAGATAGCCGAGAAATTCACCCTTCCAGAATCATTGGGAAATGAATTCTATAATCGTGGCTACTATGGCACGATGAATCATGACACAAAGGCTGTGGTACAACGCTATATTGGCTGGTGGGACGGAAATCCAGCAAACTATTTCAAATACCCAGAAGAAGAAGTTGCCAAAAGATTTGTCAACGACATGGGCGGCGAGGACAAAGTTCTGTCCAAAGCACGTGATTACTATTCTAAGCACGACTATCGCTGGACAGTAGAACTGACACGCAACATTGTATTTGCCAATCCGGAAAATGATGAAGCCAGAAAACTCGAAGCCGATGCCTTGGAACAATTGGCATATTCATTCGAAGGCGGAACATGGCGCAACATATTCCTTGCCGGTGCATACGAACTGAGAGGAATTCCTCAAGGCAAATCTATAGATAAAGGCAAAATAATCCTTTCTATTGGCAAGAACATGGAATCACTTACTCCAAAATGTATTTTTGAGTATCTTTCTATCCTTATCGATGGAAACAAGGCTTCTAAACAAGAAGTAGATATGACATGTAAAATCGCCAACGAAAGCTTTAGCGTTTACCTGAAAAACGGAGTGCTGCACTCAAAGGCGATAGCAGACACCAACTGCAATTTCGAATTTGGTTCAGCTGCCGAGTTTGCAGATTACTTTACTAAATACATGTGTGGTCATTCTTCTACTGAATATATAAAGTTAAATCTGATTTTCAAATGTGTAGAGATTCAGAATCCACAATGGAATATAATTGAACCTCTTAGCTGAAATGTCAGAATCTGCATACAGATGTAATTTGCAGATTCTGTTGAAAGAGAATATACGAGTGTGTGTCTAAACAGGCGCACACTCTTTCTTAACCTCGTTATAATCCCTTTTTAAGGCTATCAAGCAACTTGCAGGTTGAACCGTTATGTAGAAAAATCCATTACTCTCGCAAATCATCTGCCCAAAACAAATATAAGCACAAAATATTGCTGCTATGCAAAAATATCCATATCTTTGCGCCTTGGCGACGTGCGATTACGCGCAACCAACTAAAGACCAGCGTATATCACTCATTACAAGCCATATATTCCGTAAAAAAATCATAACGCAATTAACATATTTATGGTGAAACTACACATCGAATATTTTAAGTATCTCAACTTTGCGCTTATAAACAACAACGTTGCAATATGCCAATCGGTTGAGATTACAAACACTACCGACACAGACCTGCACAACATTTCGATTACATGCAGCGGCGATTTTCTGATGGAAGCGAAACCGCTGTTTACCGATATTATAAAGGCTGGCGAAAGCGTCCGTCTGCAAGGATTCGACATCACGCTTAATCCGCAGATGGTAGCGTCGATAACCGAGAGCACAGCCTCATCTTTCTGCGTAAAGGTATGGAAAGATTCTGCCGACGACAATCTGAAAACCGAAATCCATTCGGAAGATTTGCCCGTAAACATAATGCCGTTCGACCAATGGCTTGGAATAACCATTCTGCCACAGAACCTGGCATCGTTCGTACAGCCAAACCACCCTGCTATAAGCGGCATTGTGGTAAAGGCTGCCGAGATTCTGAAAGACCTGTCGCAGTCGTCGGCATTCACGGCATACCAGTCGGGCAACACAAACGTGGTGCGCAAGCAGGTGGCAGCCGTCTATGGCGCGCTACACAACTGCGGAATCATCTACCGACAAGCACCCGCATCGTTCTTCGACATAGGCCAGCGCATAACCATGCCCGACCAAGTTTTAGAAACCAAACTGGGCAACTGCATAGAACTGACACTTTTGTTTGCCAGCGTGCTCGAGAGCATCGGCATTAACAGCGTGATAATAATAGAAAAAGGACATGCTTATCTGGGCGTGTGGCTGGTAGACGACTGCTGCCAATACAGCGTCAGCGACGACTCTTCGTTTATTGAGAAGAGATGCAACGAGTCCATCGGCGAGATGATGGTGCTCGAAAGCACGCAGATAACATCAGAAAATACATCGTTCGAGGACGCGATAGAATCGGCAAAGAGAAACTTGATGAACGCCAGCGAATTCGAGATTTTTATCGACATCAAGAGATGCCGCCTCGAAAGATTCCTTCCGCTTCCGCAGAGGATAAACGAGAACGGCGTATGGACGGTGAAGACCGACGGCGTGAGCCACGACAACTGCATACTCGACGTGAAGGAACATTCGCGCTACGACCTCAGCCGCATTATGGATTCTAATGCCAAGGTAACCAAACTCGACATCTGGGAGCGGAAACTGCTCGACTTCTCGCTGCGCAACTCTCTGCTTAACCTTTATCTGAGGCAGAGAGCCATTCAGTTCATTACGTTCGACATCGCCCTTATCGAAGACCTTCTGCAAGATGGCAACGAATATGTGATAAAGCACAAGCCCGAGACAAATTTCAGCATAGAAAGCGAAGCGATGCTTGTGCGTTCCAAAACGATTCCCGAACTCAACCCGCTGATAACCGACGACATAAAGCACAACACGCTGCACACCTATCAGCCCGAGACGGAGACGCGCAACGTTCTGAAAAACATATACCGAGCATCGCGCAACGCCATAGAAGAGACTGGCGCAAACGCGCTCTACCTTGCCATCGGAACCCTGCGCTGGTACGAGACCGACCTCAGCGAAAAGCCTCGATACGCGCCAATCCTGATGATGCCTGTCGAGATGGTTTACAAGAAGGGCGATTTCTACATTCGCAAGCGCGACGAGGAAATTGCGCTGAATATCACTCTCTTAGAATTCCTGAGACAGAACTCTGACACACATATTCCAGATATCTCACCGCTGCCAACCGATGAGCACGGCGTTGATGTATCGCTCATTTTCAGCATAATACGCGATGCTCTGAAGAACAAAAAACGTTGGGACATCGAGGAAGAAGCAATTCTGGGCGTGTTCTCATTCAACAAATTCCTTCTGTGGAACGATATTCACAGCCACCGCAAGGAGCTGCTCGAAAACGACATCGTGCGCAGTCTTGTTGAGCAGAAACTCGTCTTCAAGCCTGAGGAAATAGTTTCGGACCTGAAGAACACCGACAAGAATCTGCGTCCCGACGGTCTGGCTCTACCCGTGCCTGTTGACTCGTCGCAGATGGCAGCCGTAATTGCAGCCGGCGAAGGTCGCTCGTTCATTCTCTACGGCCCTCCGGGAACGGGAAAGTCGCAGACCATCACCAACATCATAGCCAACGCCATTTTCCAAGGCAAGCGTGTACTGTTCGTTGCCGAGAAGATGGCAGCCCTCAGCGTTGTTCAGAACCGACTGGAGAAGATTGGTCTCGGTCCGTTCTGCCTCGAAATGCACTCTAACAAGATTTCAAAGCGGCATGTGCTTAACCAGCTGGAAACGGCTCTCAAGGTAACTCACATTGTAAAACCCGAAGAATACGCGCGCACAGCCGACAAACTGTACGAGGAACGCACAAAACTGATTGAATATATGGAAGCCCTTCACGACACGAAGGGCAACGACGGTCTGTCGGTTTACGACTGCATTACGCGATACAAGGCTAACCAAGCCGAGCCGCTCGCCTTCAACGCCAACGACGGCGAATTGAAGCAGAAATTCAGCCTCGGCAACATAGACGAGTACAGCCGACTTCTGCACCAGCGCATCGCGGCGGTTACCGGAATCGTCGGTCAGCCGTCAAAGCATCCGCTTCTCGGACTCAACATAACCGAGCAGAATCTTACAGACCTTGGCGCACTCACGGCACAGATGCAGAATGCCATCGACACAATAACAAAAGGTCAGGATAATTCAGCACTCGGCAACACCGCACAGCTGAAGGAGGAGATTCTTCGCGACTGCACCGAAGGCATCCTTGCTCAAAACGGCACGGCTCTCTATCAGGAATGGCGCGCGGCCAAGGCTAAGTGGTTCATTCCGAGATTCTTTGCAAAACGTAGTTTCTTGCAGAAACTAAGAGAATTCAACGCTCTCATTACCGAAGCGGAGACCGATGCGTTCCTTAACAAACTCATTGAGTATCAGCAGAAACACACGGAGATTGAGAAGATTCAGACTACGATAAAGGCATTTTTCGACTACAACTGCACGGAAAATGTTCTGCCTGCAAACGCGGTTACAAGTCAGTTCATAACCCGACTTGGCAACTGGATTGCCAACATAGACAAGAGTCGCGACTGGTATCAATGGTGCGCCTACAAGCAAGAGTTGCAGAGCATCGGCCTGGGTGTTGTGGCTCGCAAGATTGAGGAGATTGAGATAGACACAGACACCCTGTGCGACTCGTTCTTCAAGACAATGTACAAGCATCTTGCCGAGGAGAAGATTGCCCAGTCGCCTGCGCTCCGCACGTTCGAAGGCTCGATATTCGACGAGACCGTGGCGCACTATCAGAAACTAACCGAGGACTTCCAACTCCTAAGCCAGAAAGAACTCTACGCGCAGATTGCATCGCAGATTCCACACGTTAGCAGCAACATAGACAGCAGCAGCGAAATAGGCTTGCTGCACCGAAACATATCGAACAAGGGACGCGGCATTTCTATGCGCGACCTTATTGACCAGTTGCCAACGCTCATGCCACGATTGTGCAAGTGTATGCTGATGAGTCCGATGTCGGTGGCACAGTACATCGACCTTTCGCAAGACAAGTTCGACCTCATAGTGTTCGACGAGGCTTCGCAGATGCCAACGAGCGAAGCTATCGGCGCCATTGCCCGAGGCAAGTCGGTTATCGTTGTGGGCGACCCAAAGCAGATGCCGCCGACAAGTTTCTTCAGCTCTACCAACGTAAACGACGATGAAGCCGACATCGACGACCTCGAGAGCATTCTCGAAGACTGCCGCACGCTCGAAATTCCGTCGCTGCAACTAAACTGGCACTACCGTTCAAGACACGAATCGCTCATCGCCTTCTCTAACAACGAGTATTACGACGGCTCGCTCATCACCTTCCCGTCGGTAGATGACAAGAAGACTAAAGTGAAATATCAGTATGTAGACGGCGTTTACGACAAGGGCGGACGACGCTCGAACAAGAAAGAGGCAGAGGCCATCGTTGCCGAGATTGCACGCCGACTGAAACAGCCCGACCACGCCAGCAACAGTATCGGCGTGATTGCCTTCAGCGTGGTGCAGCAGAACCTTATCGACGACCTCTTGATGGACATGCTCGAGAAGAATTCAGACCTTCGCGAGGCTGCCGACGAGATATACGAGCCAATCTTCATAAAGAACCTCGAAAATGTTCAAGGCGACGAGCGCGACATCATCCTGTTCTCCGTAGGATACGGTCCAGACAAAGACGGCAAGATTTCGATGAACTTCGGACCGCTTAACAATGCCGGCGGCGAACGCCGTCTGAACGTAGCCGTGAGCCGCGCCCGAAAGGAGATGATGGTGTTCTCGGCTCTCAAGTCGCACGACATCGACCTTCGCCGAAGCAAGGCACGCGGAGTTGAGGGTCTGAAGCACTTCCTCGAGTATGCCGAGCAGCAGGTTCTGGTGCAGCCAAGCAGCAACGCGCCTACATCGCCCGACTCGGTTATTGCCGAACAGATTGCCGATGCGCTCCGCCAGAAAGGCTTCGTAGCCAACACAAATATCGGCCGCTCAAACTTCAAGGTAGATATTGCCATAAGCAACGGCGACGGCAGCGACTACTCGCTCGGAATTCTGCTCGACGGCGTGGGCTATCACAACACGCAAACCACGCGCGACCGCGAAATCGTTCAGCCATCGGTTCTGCGCAACCTTAACTGGCGCATAATGCGCGTGTGGAGCATCGACTGGATGAACAATCCCGAAAGAGTTATCGAGCGCATAGTAAAATGCATAAAAGACAAGGCACAGCAGCCGTCAGAAGAGCCGAAAGCCACCGTATTCGACATCTCCGACGAGAAGGTTGAGGAAGCGACAACCCAAGAAGCCGAATACAACGAGTTCGACAACGGCACATCGGCTTCGAAGATGAGCGACAAGCGTCTTGTTTCCGAAATCGTGTCGTGCGAGCAGCCCATCACCCTAACCTATCTGTGCCGCCGAGTATCATCGTTCCGCGACATTCAGCGAGTAACGCAAAGCGTGCAGAACGGAGTTCAGGAGGTGGTCGATTCGCTTGGCTTCTACACCCAGCACAAGGGCAACAGCACCATTATATGGAAGAGCCGCGAGGACGCCGAGGCCTTCAGCGGCTACCGCAAGAACAACGGCCGCGACATAACCGACATTCCGATTATCGAGGTTATGAACGCTATTGTAGAGACAATCTCCGAGAACGTGTCGATTGGAGCAGATGCCCTGACGCTCGTAGCCGCCAAGAAACTCGGCTTCACTCGCCGTGGCACAAAGGTTGACCAAGCCCTCAACGAGGCTCTCGACATTCTGACATCAGAAAATGCCATCGAGAATATCGATGGGATGTTCAGAATGAAAGAATAATGGGAATAATGATACTTAACAAAAAGGACTTTAAGATTATTGAGATAAAATAAACAAGCCCTTTCAACAATAACATTTCATAATGCCTGCAAGCGCAAATTATCAAGAAAATGTGCGGTTGCAGGCTTTTTCATGTGCATAAGGCTACGCTATTCCTTCGAGATGCCTTCGAGATTCCTTCGGGAAATGTGCAATTTCGACTGATTCAGATATTGGAAATGGGGCGTTTTTTCTTCTTTTCGCATCGTTTTTGCTCGTATTATGCCGATATCTTGCGAATCATGTTCTTAGTGAAATTCAGCAAGTAGTTGAAAATATGTAATTTAGCACACAAGCGTTTCAACGTTTCAGCGTTTCAGTTAGCCCTTTGGTGGTTTCAATTTCATACCATATAATATATAACTTATTTATTATTAATTAGTTATATTATATATATAGGAGTTTGAAACAAAAATCCCCCCCCAGAAACACTTGAAACGCTGAAACGTTGAAACGCCTGATGTCATTCGCAAGAAAACGTTTAGCATCTTGGCGCAAGAAGCAAAACAAAAAGACTGTTGTAAATAAAGAACATGAGTATTGCATTTTAAAACAGCATTAATATATAGACAAATGTCTGAATGACAAAAAATATTTATATTTTTGCAGTAAAATCTAAAATTATTAAAATTTCAAATAACTTATTGCAGCAGTAAATGCGTAGTAATCAGAAATTTTATGATACGGCTCAAAAAGGAGAGTTCTTTTTGAATTCTCCTTTTCTCGTTTTACCTGATTATTAGCAGTTTTTCGGTTAATCATTTGGTTATATTCGGTTTGTTGCTTATATTTGCAATGCCTCGAAAGAGGAAGCGTATGCTACGTGCATGGCGCCCCGCGGGGGCAGTTTTTGCTGCCTACCGCTTTTTTTTATCAAACTCCGCCATCAACACTACAGGCTGATTTTGACGATAGATAATCGTTGATTATTGGCGAGTTAAAACGCTCCAGATAATCAATATTATCATCATCACGGTCATCCACCCACTCAAAAACCCAACCATTATCATCTTCTGGGTTATTCATCAAGAAACGAGCAAGTTCTGTCAAGGAGTTATAGAAATTGCGTATCAAGTCGGTTTTGCAGCAATATGCATGCAATACTACTTTCCGAGTCAAAATTCCCCCAATACAGTCGTCAGCAAAAACATAAAAAATTCCGACATCATTTCTACGGGAATAAAAATCCGGTTCGTAAACCAAGATGAAATAAATGTCTTCCGAATTGATGCAAATGCTAAATGACGAGACATTATCCACGAAGTATCTGTTTACAGCCAGATTTTCGAGCCACTTTATCAAATCCTCGAAAGGAGGATACGCATAAGAGATTGGAAACTGAAACGTATCGCTATTGTTTACAACCACATCTGTGTCTATCCACCCGGATTCAGGCTTGTGGAATATGATTTTCACATCGTCGGTATTGTCTGGAATGTTATTTGCATAATACTCAAGCACCTTTGCTCTTTCTGCAAACCATTCTCTTTTATGCGAATCCATATTTGCTTGTATTATTTTTAGAAGTCGAGACAATAAAGGCTCACAAGATGTCTGATTTAGAAAAATTTGAGCGGAAAGCCGAAGGTATTCAGCCTTCATCTTTCCGCTCTGTTATTTAAGTGTAAATCTATTGTCTTACTGTTTCATCAAGAAAGCCTTGAAGTCGGCAAAATCCTTTGTCATTGCAATGCTCTGCTTTGTGCCCTTCATAAAGGCTGCAAGTTTGGCAGGAATCTCGATGTCGCCGTTAATAATACCATCTACTGTGCTCTTGAACTTAGCTGGGTGCGCAGTCTCGAGGAATACACCAACCTCGCCGTCCTTCAGACCCTCCTGAAGAGCCTTGTAGCCGCATGCGCCGTGAGGGTCGAGTTGGTATCCGGTAGAAGCCTTGCACTCGCGAATGGCGTCGGCAATCTGCTCGTCTGTATAAGTTGCACCGCTAATGTCGGCACATATTGCGGCATGGTCTTTGTTGTAAAGGTCGTAGATGCGCGCAAAGTTAGAAGGGTCGCCCACATCCATAGCGTTTGCTATTGTCTGCACAGAAGCCTTTGGCTCGTACTTGCCAGTCTGCAAATACTTGAAGAAGATGTCGTTGGCATTGTTGGCTGCGATGAAACGCTTAACAGGCAATCCCATCTTCTTGCCAAACAAGGCAGAGCAGATGTTTCCGAAGTTTCCGCTTGGCACGCAAACCACCATCTGGTCGGCCTTGCCCAACTTCTTTAACTGAGCGTATGCGTAGAAGTAGTAGAAACTCTGCGGAAGGAATCGAGCCACGTTAATAGAGTTGGCAGATGTCAGTTTCATGTGCTTGTTGAGGTCGGCGTCCATGAAAGCATTCTTTACAAGAGCCTGACAGTCGTCGAACACTCCGTCAACCTCAAGAGCGGTGATATTCTGACCGAGTGTTGTGAACTGGCACTCCTGAATATCGCTCACCTTGCCCTTTGGATAGAGCACATACACGCGGATTCCGTCAACGCCAAGGAAGCCGTTTGCCACAGCCGAGCCTGTGTCGCCCGATGTAGCCACAAGCACGTTTACCTGCTCGTTGCCCTCCTGCTTGATGAAGTACTGAAGCAGGCGAGCCATGAAGCGCGCGCCAACATCCTTGAAAGCAAGAGTAGGACCATGGAACAACTCGAGCGAGTATATATTATCGGTTACAGGAACGGCAGGAACATCGAACGACAGCGTGTCGTAGACAATCTTTTTAAGGTCGTCGGCAGGAATGTCCTCACCAAAGAAGGCATCCGCCACGCGGTATGCAATCTCCTGAAACGACAGGTTCTGTATCTCGTCGAAGAAAGACTGTGGAAGCGGCTTGATAGCCTCGGGCATAAACAATCCCTTGTCGGATGCAAGTCCCTTAACGACAGCCTCTTTCAGGGTTGCCTTTTCAGCCTTTCCGTTGGTACTGTAATATTTCATATATTTTAAATTAGTTGTTCATAAACTCGTTAATAAAGCCATCGCCCTCAAACAGACCGTAACTTCCGTCAACGGCCGCAATCTCGTCGAATGTCTGTACCGAATCGGCCTCTATTCCCGGATAGTAGATGAGGAACGGAATAGGCTCGTTGGTGTGCGTGCGCAGAGCCACCGGCGTTGGATGGTCGGGCAGAACGGCGATTGAGACAGGCTCGTCGAAGTTCTTAACGGCCTCGTAGATTGGACCAATCAGTCGGCGGTCGAGGTCCTCGATTGTCTGAAGTTTCAGTTTGAGGTTGCCGTCGTGACCAGCCTCATCGCTTGCCTCAACGTGAAGGTATACAAAATCGTCGGTCTTCAGAGCCTCGATGGCAGCCTGAGCCTTGCCCTCGTAGTTAGTGTCGAACAATCCCGTTGCGCCCTCAACGTTTATGCAGCGCAGTCCGGCAAGGCGACCAATTCCGCGGATAAGGTCTACGGCTGTGATAACCGCGCCTCGCTTAATCTGCGGATAGGTAACGGTTAGCGGAGTCATGTTAGGACGATAGCCGCCAGCCCAAGGCCAGATACTGTTTGCCGGGTCTTTGCCCTCAGCCACGCGCTGTTTGTTAAGCGGATGGTCGGCAAGAAGTTTCTGGCTCTTCAGAATAAGGTCGTTGATGAGGTCGGCAGTCTCCTTTGCCTCAGGAATCTCAGGCTTTACTAGAAGCGGCATGAAAGGCTGTCCCGGCACATCGTGCGGAGGAGTGCACTTTAGATGCTTGTTTCCGCCCTTAATCACAAGCAGATGGCGGTACTGAATTCCGGTATAGAAGTGAACTCGCTCGCTGCCAAGCTTCTCCTGAAGGAACTTGATTAGCACGTCGGCCTCTTCTGTCTCCAAACGACCGCAAGAATGGTTCTTGATGTTTCCGTTCTCGATGCAGATAAGGTTGCAGCGTATTGCCATATCATCGGGAGCAAGTTCAACGCCGATGCTTGCAGCCTCGAGCGGACCTCTGCCCTCGTAGACCTTGCTCTGGTCGTATCCAAGGATTGATGAGTTTGCCACCTCGCTTCCCGGATGGAAGCCGTCGGCAACAGTCTTCAGCCTGCCTACCCTGCCGTTCTTAGCAAGGAGGTCCATATATGGTGTGTTGGCATACTGAAGAAGAGTCTTGTCGCCAAGTTCCTTCACCTTCCAGTCTGCCATTCCATCGCCCAATATAATTATATGTTTCATTTTTGTTGGTGTTTTTTAAATGTTTGCTATACTCATTACGTCGGCAAAAACTCCGGCAGCCGTTACGCTTGCGCCAGCTCCGTATCCCTGAATCTGCATTGGATACTCGTGATAGCGGTCGGTTGTAAGCATGATGATGTTGTTGCTGCCTTCGAGATGATAGAACGGATGCGTGCTGTCTACCTCGCAGAGCGATACCTTAGCCTTTCCGTTCTCGAGGCTTGCAACAAAGCGCCAATGCTTGCCCTCTTCCTCGAGTTTCTTGCGACGTGCCTCAAAGTCGGCATCGAGTGCAGGCAGTCTCTTCCAGAACTCCTCTACCGAGCCTTCGAAATAATCGTCTGGCACAAAAAGATGTTTCTCCACATCCTCCTGTTCAATTCTGTAACCTGCTTCGCGAGAGAGGATTACGAGTTTTCTGATTACATCCTTTCCGCTCAGGTCTATGCGAGGGTCCGGCTCTGAATAGCCCTGTTCCTTGGCTCTTCTAACCGTCTCGCTGAAAGGAACATCTGCGCTTATCTCGTTAAAGATGAAGTTGAGCGTTCCGCTCACCACAGCCTCGATTTTCAGAATCTTGTCGCCGCTGTTGATGAGGTCGTTGATTGTGTTGATGACAGGCAAGCCTGCGCCCACGTTTGTCTCGAACAAGAACTTAACGCCACGGCGTAGGGCAGTCTGCTTAAGCTTCTCGTATTTCTCGTATTCAGACGATGCCGCAATCTTGTTGGCAGCAACGACCGATATGTTGTTCTCAAGAAAATCCTGATACAGTCCGGCAACATCAGCACTTGCTGTACAGTCAACAAACACCGAGTTGAAGATGTTCATGCCGATAACCTCGTCGTGCAGACGCTTTATGTTGCTTGGCTCGGCATTCTTCAAGTCTTCGCGGAAGTTATCGAGCGACAAGCCCTCGCGGCAGAACATAGCATTGTGTCCGCTTGCTATTCCCACCACGTTAATCTTCAGGTTTCGCTCTGCCATCAAAGTCTTCTGCTGTGCTGCAATCTGTTCTATCAAGCTGCCTCCCACGGTTCCTGTTCCGCAGATGAATACGTTCAGCACCTGATATTCAGAGAGAAAAAAGCTGTCGTGCAGTACATTTAGTGTCTTGCGGAGCGACTTAGCCTCGACTACGAACGAGATGTTAGTTTCCGACGCTCCCTGAGCGCATGCTATTACGCTGATACCGCTTCGTCCCAGCGTTCCGAATAGTTTTCCGGCAATGCCCGGAGTGTGCTTCATGTTCTCGCCCACCACGGCAACGGTTGCCAAATCGCTCTCGACGCTCATCTTGAACATTGAGCCGGCTGCAATCTCCTCGGCAAACTCATTGTCGAGCACCTCGCAGGCCGTCTTGGCATCGGCATCGCGTACGCCGATAGAAGTACTGTTTTCAGAAGAAGCCTGAGAAACGAGGAACACGCTTATTCCGGCATTTGCGAGTGTCGTGAATATTCGGCGGTTAACACCGATAACGCCCACCATCGAAAGTCCGGCAACGGTTATAAGGCTCGTACCCTTGATTGATGAAATTCCCTTGATGGCACGCTTGCTGTGCGAGATGTTTCCGCGTATTATCGTGCCCTTTGCCTCTGGTCTGAAGGTATTCTTTATCAAGATTGGAATATTCTTCAGACACACAGGATATATTGTCGGAGGATACACCACCTTTGCTCCGAAGTTGCAAAGCTCCATAGCCTCCACATAACTCAGTTCGTCTATTGTGTATGCTGCGCTGATAACCTTAGGGTCGGCAGTCATGAATCCGTCTACATCGGTCCATATCTCGAGCACCTCGGCATCGAGAGCCGCCGCTATGATGGCAGCGGTATAATCAGAGCCGCCGCGTCCAAGGTTTGTCGTCTCGCCCGTGTTCTTGTCGCACGAGATGAATCCCGGCACGAGCGAAACCTGCTGAAGCACAGAGAAAGTCTGGCACACGAGTTCGTTGGTAAGCTCGGCGTCCAGAAGGTTTCTGTGCTCCTTCTTCTCTGTCATGATGAAATTGCGCGAATCGAACCACTTTGCGTTCTTTATCAGAACGGCAGCAATCTGCGACGACATGCGCTCGCCGTAACTTACGATGGCTGCGGATGTCTTCTCGCTAAGGTCGCGTATAAGATAAACGCCATGATAGATACTCTTTAGTTCGTTAAGCAGTTCATCAACCCTCGCAAGCAGTTCGGTTCGCTTTTCGGCGTTCTCGATGAGTGCTTCGATCATCTGATGATGACGCGTCACAATCTCCTCGAACGACGTGAGATACGCGGGGTCGCCGCTTACCGCCATTTGCGATGTTTGAATCAGTTTGTCGGTTATACCTCCAAGAGCCGAAACTACTACGATAACAGGCTCGTTACAAGCCTCAACAATCTTCTTGACATTCAAAATACTGTCAACAGAACCTACGGATGTTCCACCAAATTTTAATACTTTCATCTTTTCTATAATAATCCCCTAACAACGGGGGTCTTTGTTTACTCAGTATCGTTAAGATAACATCACCAAAAAGGGTGCTGAAACGATTGCAAAAATAATATTTTTTAAAAAGAAATCGGCTACAAAACATAGTTTTTTAGTTTAAAGGGGTTAATTTCGTCAAATCGTTACATCTATATTCACATTTTTTACTAAATTTGTACGCTCGTAAGTAGGCTAACGTCGCGCCTACCACGGCAAGAAAGAAAGGGAGAACGAACAGAATGTTTTTCAGCAACATAATAGGCCAGGACTCTGTAAAGCAGAAACTTCTGCAAGAGATAAAGGAGAATCGCATTGCTCATGCCCAGCTTTTCTGCGGACCTGAGGGATGCGGAAAACTTGCGTTGGCTCTGGCATACGCGCAATATCTGCTGTGCGAGCACCCTACCGACGGTGATGCCTGCGGACAATGCCCCTCGTGCAAGCAGGCGGCTAAACTTGAGCATCCCGACCTGCACTTCGTCTTTCCGGTGGTTAAGAAGAGCACCACTACCGTGAGCGACGATTTTGTAAAAGACTGGCGCGAGGCTGTTCTTGCCAACCCATACATGAATCTGGAGGAGTGGATGAACGCCATGGGCGACGAGAGGCAGCCGAGCATCTACACCGCCGAGAGCGAGAGCATAACGCGAAAGTTGTCGCTAAAGTCGTTCGAGGGCGGATACAAGATAATGATTATCTGGCTGCCCGAGAAGATGCAGACCGAATGTGCCAACAAACTGCTGAAGATTCTCGAAGAGCCGCCGGCAAAGACGCTCTTCCTGCTCGTTTCGGAGCATCCCGAGCAGATGCTGCCTACCATCACAAGCCGAACGCAACGCGTAGACATCCCGGCACTCAGCCCCGACGACATTCAGAAGGCGCTGATGCAGAACTTCGGAATGGAAGAGGATGTTGCGCGCGGCATAGCACTATCATCAGGCGGAAGTTATCAGAGGGCAAGGCAGGAGATGAGCACCAACGACGACCGCAAATTCTACTTCGACATGTTCGTGCTCATAATGCGACTCTCGTACATGCGCAAGGCCAAGGAGATGAAGCAATGGAGCGAGGCCATGGCATCGAAGGGAAAGGAAAAGCAGAAGAACTTTCTGGAGTACGCACAGCACATGCTCCGCGAGAGTTTCATAAACAACTTCCACAAGAAGGAACTGAATACAATGAACAATGAAGAAAGTAACTTTGCAATAAAGTTCTCGCCTTTCATAAACGAGAGGAACATAATCGGACTTATGCACGAACTTTCTGAAGCACAGATACATATAATGCAAAACGTTAATCCGAAGATTGTCTTCTTCGACTTTGCACTAAAGATGACTGTGCTCATAAAAACATAACATCAATATATGAGCGAATTTAAATTGAACGGAGCCGGCAGAGGTCTTTCATGCCGTGGCTGCTGCAAACAGAATAAACAGTTGAACACATACAACTGGCTGGCCGACATACCGAACAACGACGAGTTGAGCCCTTACGTCGAGGTGCAGTTTAAGAATACCCGAAAGGGATACTACCGCAACTCAAACAAACTCGACCTCGTTGCCGGCGACATCGTAGCCGTTGAGTCGAGCCCGGGACACGACATCGGAACGGTAACGCTTACCGGACGCCTTGTTCCGCTGAAGATGAAGAAGGCCAACCTCAAGCCCGACGTGGAGATAAAGCGCATCTACCGCAAGGCAAAGCCGGTTGACATGGAGAAATACGAGGAAGCAAAGGCAAAGGAGCACGACACCATGATTCGTTCGCGCCAGATTGCCAAAGACCTCAACCTGAACATGAAAATCGGCGATGTTGAGTATCAGGGCGACGGCAACAAGGCCATCTTCTACTACATTGCCGACGAGCGCGTTGACTTCCGCCAACTCATCAAGGTTCTGGCAGATGCCTTTCACGTGCGCATCGAGATGAAGCAGATTGGAGCACGACAGGAGGCTGGCAGAATAGGCGGTATCGGTCCGTGCGGACGCGAACTGTGCTGCGCCACTTGGATGACGAGTTTCATAAGCGTGAGCACAAGCGCGGCACGCTTTCAGGACATCTCTCTCAACCCTCAGAAACTGGCAGGACAATGCGCCAAGTTGAAGTGCTGCATGAACTACGAAGTTGACACTTATGTAGAGGCTTCGCGCCGCCTGCCATCAAAGGAGATTCAGCTGGAGACAATCGACGGCACTTACTACTGGTTCAAGTGCGACATTCTTACGGGCATGATAACCTACTCTACCGACAAGAATATCGCTGCCAATCTCGTAACCATCAGCGAGAAGCGCGCCTTCGAGGTAATAAACATGAACAAGAACGGCGAGAAGCCTGCCCAACTTGCCAGCGGCGGCGAGTCGTCAGACCCAAAGAAGCCTATCGACATTCTTGAGCAGGACAGCCTTACACGCTTCGACCGCAACAAGCGAAAGAAAAAGAAGAGCGCGAACAAATCAAACAACGGCGGCAAGCCTAACAACGACCAGCAGCGTCAGCCAAGCAACCGCCAGCAAAACGGCGAAGGTCAGCAGCAGAACGCAGGCGGTCAGCCACGCAAGCAAAAGCAGCATCGTCCTCAGCACGACAACCAGCAGAGAGACACGCAGCCAAGAACGCCAAACAACAACCAGCAGGGCGAGCCTCGCGAGCAGAGAAGACCAAAAAACAATAATCGCGGTCCGAAAGAGCCACGCCATAAAAACAATGGCAACAGAAATAATGATGCGAACAGAAACAATAACGCGCCTGCTCAGCAGTAGTCTGCTGGCAGCGTG
>Ga0256407_10001532_pt1 | contig 47955 bp, 43 predicted proteins | sample RumenRJG_04DNA_FD_193489 | JGI IMG/M metagenome (GOLD analysis project Ga0256407, IMG submission 193489) | Bovine rumen microbial communities from Lethbridge, Alberta, Canada - RJG_04 | ecosystem: Host-associated > Mammals > Digestive system > Stomach > Rumen | place: Canada: Alberta...
CAACTGAACATGCATTATTATATCAAAGGAGTTTTTATTTGTTATTGAACGCTTCCGCTTTTTCATTTCTCGCCCCCAGAGGAGGCGGTTTTATTTACGGCCACCGCTTTGACGCTGTCCGGTAGAACAAAAAAAAGAACTCCTTAAGAGTTCTTTTAATTTTTATGTAATTTTACATTAAAGAAATGATTAATGAAGAGATATAACTAGAGACATCTGAATATTCTGAAATAGCTTCTTCATTAATTTTTTTCATCTCTGCTTGCTCATTATAAGTAGCGGTTAAACTAACTGAACCATTAATAGCAAAGGAAACTTCTTCAATTGTCCCAGAAACATTAGCGGATAAACTAATTTCTTCTAATGCATAATCTTCAGAACCTTTATCCATGCCGACACTCACTAATAAGCCAGCAACACCATTTACAGGCATATATTCTGGTGGAATTTCTAAAGCAGCAGCAATTTGAGCACTACTAACATTAATAGCAATAGATGTTTTATCTAATCCTTCTTCTCCTTCACTAATTTCAGTCGTCTTAATTCCAACAATTGGGGAAACATATGGAAGGAATTCACTGACGAATTCATTCATATTTGTTTCAATTTGACCAACGAATTCTTGAGCGAAAGTTAGAATTGCAGTAATTGGATGTAACATCTCTTGTTCTTCCATTGCTTGAGCGCCTTTTGCCACTCTAGCTTCATTAATACTTTCAAGTAATTTAGTGACATCAACAAGTGCTAATCCTGGACGATATTCGCTGCCTTCTATTTTTTCTCCAAGTATAGAATCAAGCGTTGTTTCAATTTGTTCTTCTGGCATTTCGGTTAAAGCGAGTTCAGTTTTTATATAATCTTGAAGAACAGGATTTGATAAATCAAAATAAGCAACTGTACCATCTTCTAATTCAGTAGCATAGGCAAATAAACTAACGTCGTTAAAGGCAATATCTTCTGGAATAGGCATCTTTTCTTTAACTTCATCAGGTAAATTTAAATGAGAATTAAGAGTGAAGTTATCTAAATCTAAGAATAAAGATGAATAGGATTTTTCTTCTTCAGTAACAGTTTCAAATCCAAAATATAAATCACCTTTAAGTCTTACATTACCTCCATAAGTAACGTTTTCGACAACAACCGAAGTTGAAACAGATAGATCAGCAGCTAAATGATAGACTGAGCGAATTTCAGAAATATTTAGCATTTCTTTAAAAGCATCATCAATATATTCTTCAACAACACTTTCTCCTTCTTTTGCAGGATCAACTACACTAACATCCTCCGGAAGTGATTTTCTTACCGCCTCCATTGGGTCGGTTTCTCCACAGCTAGCTAATAACGCTAATACTGGAACAACCATTAATAATCTTTTTTTCATATATTTTTAATATCTCCTTTTTAATTTTCGACTATATTATAGTCCACTTTTATTATGATTCAATCAACAAAAAAGCAGACGCTAAAAATTCTAACATCTGCTTTTATAAATAAATTATCTAGCTAATACTTTGATAGCCTCAGGAATGGAAGGTAATGCTTTAACTTCCTCACTTAATTCGAGTAAGACCGCTCCATAAGCACCCTTAACACCAGAGACAAATTTATTGACTTTTCCTCCAGCGGCTTTAACTGCTTCTAATACTTTTTCAGAAGCATCGCCTTTAGTGAGCACTACTAATCTAGGACCGGCTTTTGGACCAAGAGTTAAGTTAGGGTAGTTAACTGAATTAACAATATTTCCGTTTTCGATAAATTCGACAACTTGCTTAGCCGCCATCATCGCACAGTTATCTTCAGCTTCTTCTGTAGAGGCGCCTAAGTGAGATATAGCGATTACACCTTCAGTATTAGCGCTTTTAGCATTAGGGAAGTCAGTAACGTATCTTCTAACTTTTCCAGTTGCTAGGGCTTCTTTCATATCATCATCATTAACTAAAGCATCTCTAGCAGCGTTGATAACAATAACTCCATCTTTAGCTTTTGCTAATGCATCTTTATTAATCATTCCTCTAGTTGCATCCATAAGAGGTACGTGAACAGTGATGTAATCACTGACTTTAAGTAATTCATCTAATTCAACAAATTTGACACCTGCTAATAAATCTTTATAGCGTTCTCTAGTATTTGTTGAAGGTTCAACACCCACTACTTTCATGCCGAGTTTACTAGCTGCATCAGCTACTAATGCACCAATGGCGCCACAACCGATAACACCTAGGGTTTTACCTAAGATTTCAGTACCAGCAAAAGCTGATTTAGCTTTTTCCATGGTCTTATTAATTTCTGGATCACCTTTATTTTCTTTGACCCATTCCATAGAACCTCTAATATCTCTAGCAGCAAGTAACATCATGGCAATTGTTAATTCCTTAACCGCATTAGCGTTAGCTCCTGGAGTATTAAAGACAACTACACCTTTTTCCGCATATTTATCTAGAGGAATGTTATTAACTCCTGCTCCCGCTCTAGCGACACATTTAACAGATTCTGGTAAATCCATTTCGTGCATTGCCGCACTTCTTACTAAGACTGCGTCACTTCCAACTAACTCTTCTACTACTTTGTAGTTAGATGGTAATACACCTAAACCAACCTTAGAGATTTTATTTAAACAATAAATTTTTCTTTCCATTAGTTCACCTATTTATGTTCATCTTCGAACTCTTTCATATATTTCACTAAAGCTTTTACCCCTTCAATAGGCATCGCGTTATAAATAGAGGCTCTTAATCCACCGGTTGATCTATGACCTTTTAAGTTAGTGAATTTATATTTTTTCGCACCTTCTAAGAATGCAGCGTCTAACTCATCGCTTGGAGTTCTAAAGGTTACGTTCATTAAAGAACGAGAATCTTTTTCAACACTTGGTCTATAGAATGAAGAGCTATCTAAATAGTCATATAAGATTTTGGCTTTAGCTTCGTTAAGTTCTTTTCTCTTTTCAAGTCCACCAGTAGCAAGTAACCACTTAAAGACTTTTCCACAAATATAAATACCATAAGTTGGTGGGGTATTATACATACTGCCATTTTCCACATGTGGAGCGTATCTTAAATAAACTGGAAGAGGCAAATCTTTAGAGCGTTCCACTAAATCATCACTAATAATAATAATAGTGACTCCAGCTGGGCCAACGTTCTTTTGCGCTCCAGCGTAAATCATACCAAACTTCTTAACATCGATTGGTTCAGATAAGAAGCAAGAAGACATATCACAAATTAATGGGACTTTACCTGTATCTGGATATTCTTTAAATTTAGTTCCGTAAATTGTGTTGTTATCACACATATAAACATAGTCTGCTTCAGGGTCTAATTTGAGCGATTTAACATCAGGAACCCGTCTAAATTGGACATCTTCACTACTTCCAGCGACGTTTACTTGACCAAAGAATTTAGCGTCTTGCATCGCTTTTTTAGTCCAAACACCAGAATGAATATAATCGGCCTTTTTATTAACGGTCATTAAGTTCATTGGGATCATACCAAATTGAAGTGTCGCTCCTCCTTGAAGGAATAAGACACGATAATTATCTGGGATACCCACTAACTTACGTAAATCAGCTTCCGCTTCATCAATAATTTGTTGATAAACCTTAGATCTATGGGACATCTCCATCACAGACATTCCACATCCACGATAATCAAGCATTTCTTCCGCTGCTTCTTTTAATACTTCTTCAGGAAGCATTGCTGGACCTGCAGAAAAGTTATAAATTCTTGCCATAAAATTCTCCTTTTAATCTTTTATTATTTTCTTGGCTTCAAGATAATATCTTTTTTCGTTTGCGTGCCCCATTGAAAATGATTTTCTTGGTAACACAGTTCCAGAGGCTAAATAATCAAATAAGTCCTCTTTAGTTAAGGCAGGCATTGCTATTGCAACACTACCCTTATTTTTATCAGCAACCGCAAGTAATTCTTCTTCATCATGAATGAAATCAATTTTCACTTGAGGATGTAACCTCATATAAACATCTAAGAAGGTTTGGACCATTAAATATGCTTTAGGGGCATTTTTTGGTAATTTTAATTCCTTCTTGCCTTCTTCTTTTGTATAGGTAAAGGAAGAATATTCACCTTTGCAAACATCTCTAAGTTGATGTTCGAATTCTTTATCAACATTAAATAACACACGATGAATTGGTTCAAAGATGATTCCATCATCATATAAGTTATTAGCTTCCACTAAAGCAAATCTAGCAGGATGATTTTCTCTTTCTTCTTGAGATAAACCCTTTTTAACATTTTCCCAATGCGCCTTTGCAGTCGCTAAAGAGTGGTTACCATCTCCAACTATAAATAATAATCCATTGTTATTCCTATGGAATAATTCGTCAAATTTTTGAATAACTTCTTTAGTGTTATTAACTTTATATCCACGGATATGGCCGCCATCTTTGTTGAGTTCAAAGTCATATACTTTTTCCAATTTGTTCTTATTAGCATATAACTCTTCTACGATGGTTTTTTTAGGATCATCAAACAACACTAAAATATGAGGTAATTCAATCGGTGCGTCTTTTCTAATCTTTAATCGAGGTGGAATTCTTTCTACGATTGTCGCTTCACTTGCTCTAATTAAAGCATCAGTCCCTTTTTCGTAAGAATAATCTTCTAAATCAACTGCTAGAATTAAACCTAAACGTCTAACTCCATAAGAGGTGACTCTTTCAACAAGAATAAAGCATTCACCAATATCTACTAAATCATTGTTTCTCAAATAATGGTTGATATTTTTATTAATACCTTCAATATATTTGTCGTTATCAGTATTTTCCAAATACGCTTCTGGATAAATCATATTGAAAGTTGAAACTTCTTCTCCAATTTCTTTTTTTAAAGAGTCCCAATATTCAAGATTAGAAGTGTATTGATCACAGGCAATGACCGCATATTTAGACATATCCACTCCCTTTTTAGGAAGTAAGATATGAGGTGCCTTTACAGTTTTAATCATTAGCAAACACCTTGAGCAAGCATTGCATCATAGACTTTTAAGAATCCCGCAATGTTAGCACCTAACGCTAAGTTACGTGGTTGACCAAATTGAACCGCGGTATCATGACATGCTTTAAAGATTTTCTTCATAATTTCTTCAAGTTTTTGGTCAACTTCTTCAAATGTCCAACTTAAGTGCATAGCGTTTTGGCTCATTTCAAGACCAGAAACCGCAACTCCACCAGCGTTACTTGCTTTTCCTGGAGCAAATAAGACATCATGAGTGTTGAAATATCTAATTGCTTCTACATCGGTTGGCATATTGGCACCTTCCACTAACATATAGCAACCATTTTTCTTTAACTCTTCGGCTTCTTTTAAGGCGATTTCACCTTGAGTTGCACATGGAAGAGCAATTTCACAAGGAACAGACCATAATCCTCTAGGTCCTTCTACAAATTTTGCACCTTTATGTGTAGAAGCATATTCTTTTGAGAACATACCTTTTTTCTTACTTAATTCAACAATATATGGAACATCTAATCCATTAGGGTCACTAACGTATCCATCAATATCACTCATACCCACTAAAATAGCGCCTAATTGGTGTGCTTTTTCAGCGGCCATTCCGCCGACTTTACCACAACCAGAAATGATAATTTTTTTGCCTCTGAAATCAGTATTATAGTAAGTTTTGAGCATTTCTCTAGCATAATAAAGCAAACCATAACCTGTTGCTTCAGGTCTAGCTAAGCTACCACCATAAGAGATTCCTTTGCCAGTGAAAACACCGCTCCATTCGTCTCTTAATTTCTTATACATTCCAAACATATATCCGACTTCTCTAGCACCAAATCCTAAGTCTCCAGCAGGGACATCAGTGTCTGGTCCAATATGTCTAAATAACTCAGACATAAAGGACTGGCAGAATCTCATTACTTCACCATCGCTTTTTCCACGTGGATCAAAATCAGCGCCACCTTTGCCGCCACCCATTGGTAAGCCAGTTAAGCTATTTTTAAATGTTTGTTCAAATCCTAAAAACTTTAAAATTGATAAATTAACTGATGGATGAAATCTCATACCACCTTTATAAGGACCAATTGCAGAGTTGAATTGCACTCTATAACCGGTATTTACTCTAATTTTTCCAGAATCATCAACCCAAGGGACTCTCATTTCAATAACTCTTTCAGGAACAATCAATCTTTCTAAGATTGAGTACTGTTCAATACGTGGATCTTTTTCCACTAAGAAATCCATTGAGTCAAAAAATTCTTCAACTGCGGCAACAAATTCTTTTTCATTACCATATCTTCTTTTTACATCTTCTAATAAATTATTTAAATATTCACTCTTATACATAGAGTCTCCTTTCTAAAGCGTATGAAAAAAGGTCATTAAAACAATTTAACAATCGCTCAAATAAATAATTTCATCTACAACTATAAGAGTATCACTTTAAATTCTTTTTACAAGTAAAAGAAAAGCGGACCATTTATTTCTAGCCCGCTATCTTACATTAATAAATTGTATGATTGAGTCTGGTATATTCGCCATAAAGTTTTAAACAGGCTTTTCTATCTAACTCAATAACTAGTTTTTCTCTTTCTCCAGGTTTTTGCATCTCATAGAATTTAGCATCTCTAAACCCAATTTCTTCTGTATCAATTATGTTACAACCATAGAATACTTTCTCGATGTTAGCCCATAAAATTGCGGACATACACATCGGGCATGGTTCACCAGTTGTATATAATTCACATCCACTTAAGTCATATGTTCCAAGTTTCTTGCAGGCTTTGTGAATTGCCATCATTTCGCCGTGACAAGTAGGATCATTATTCTTTAAAACTTGATTATGTCCCTTGCCGATAACTACTCCATCTTTCACTATAACCGCACCAAAAGGACCGCCGTGACCAGCTCTAATTCCTTTTCTTGCTTCATTAATCGCCATTCTCATGTACTTATTCATTTTTTAATACCTCATTAACTATTTTATATTCTTCATATTCTTTTTTGTAATCCATTTATCAAAAACTCTAAAATAATAATCCTTCCATGTCTTCTTTAATATATCTTTATTATAAAAATTAGATATAAATTTAGAGTTCTCGACACATTCATTATAGTAGGTTATATCATTTTTAAGTTTATTCAGTTCATTATTGAAATCTTCAACTGATTTTCCACGACAATATCTTTGAAATAGAATCGGTTTATATAAATCAAGATCACGAACCAAAAAAGGTTTATAAACATTGCATGCTTCTAGGATTGTCATTGGGAATAATTCAATGAATGAAGGCATAAACAAAACATCACAAATATTAAAAATTTCATTCATGTATTCTCTGTCGATAATGGATAAATGAATCATATTTTGAGGTAAGTTTTCCAATAATTTCTTATATTTTTTATATCCATCAGTAATTTTGCCAAAGCTAAATCCACCCGCCCAAATGAAAGTCATGTCAGGGTTTTGTCTAGCGACTTCTACAAAATCATCAAATCCTTTTCTAGTTTGAATCTGTCCGCAGCCAAGAACTATAAATCTATCTACTGGAACACCGTATTTTTGTTTTAATTTATTAATTTCATCTTTTTGCAAAGGTTTAAATTTTTCATGATCAACAAAATTAGGTATATAGGTTATTTTTTCTTTTGGAATTTTTATCTTTTCTAACTCTGAAATAAAAGATGGATTAACAACAATAATTTCATCTGCTTTTCTATATGTTTTTTCAACATATCTATTAAAAATTTTATTAATTAGTTTAGGTAGTTTAAGGCTCCCGTCATTTTTAGAGGGAACAAAGTGAACATACATGATATTTAAATGTTTTTTGTTCATTCGTATACGATATTTAGGATCAACTGTATGGATATGGTAGATGTCAAATTTAGATGACTTAGAGTTTATTTCAACTTCAAAATCATCTTTCATTTCTTGGATAAGAGTTACTTGTTCTCTAAAAGCACTGGCAACCCCTTGTCCTTTAACAGTTTCAGCACTACTAAGCATGTTAATACGTAATTTCATAACACTTATATTTTAGTAGAACACGCTGTGAATAAAAATCTTTATTTTAATGATATTAATATCTTAAAATATATATACTTTGTAAAGGAGGCTAGTCATGTTAAGTAAAAAATTAGCTATAGAAGTTCTTAACAAAATGTTAGAAACTGGCGCTGACTACTCTGAAATATTCTTTGAAGATAGTATTGGAACAGGTATTACCATTGAAAACGGTAAGGTTTCTACTTCTTCAACAGGAATTACTTCTGGAGTTGGCTTAAGAATATTAAAAGAAAATAGATGCGTATATGGTTATACAAGCGATTTAACCAAAAAAGGACTTATGTCTTTAGCGGATTCATTAAATAAATCCTTTAATGGAGAAAGAATCCTAACAGTAGACCACTTAGATTTAATTAAAGCACCTAATAGAAATCCAATTAAAAAGAGTTATAAAACCTTAACTCAAGAAGAAAAAATCGCTTTAATTAGAGAAGGCACTAACGCAATAGAAGAATTAAAAGATCCTAGAATCGTAAGATATATAGGTAGTTTTGGCAGCAATTATCGCTTTGTTGCTGTCTATAATTCAAAAGGCAAATGGTTTAAAAAAGAAACCGAGTTTGCTAGACTCGCTTACTCAGTAGTAGTCGCTGACGAAACTGGTATGGAAACGGGATTTGAAGGACCAGGTTGCCAAGATGATATTTCATATTTTAGAAATAAAGTTAAGCCAAGAGAATCAGCACTTAAAGCTGTTGATACAGCATTATTAATGCTTTCTGCTAAAGAGTGCCCTAGTGGAAAAATGCCAGTTGTTATTGGAAACGGTTGGGGTGGAGTTCTTTTCCATGAAGCATGTGGACACCCACTTGAAGCAAGTGCTGTTTCTAGAGGATTAAGTTGTTTTGCCGGTAAAGAAGGAGAAATGATTGCTTCTCCAATCGTTACCGCAGTCGATGATTCCACTATTCCTAATGCTTGGGGATCAATTGATATTGATGATGAAGGTAATTTAGGAACAAAACGTGTCTTAATTAAAGATGGAAAATTAGTTAACTTCATGATTGATGACTTTAATGGTAGAAGAATGGGCAAAGAAAGTAACGGATCTTGTCGTAGACAAAACTATAAATTTTGCCCAACAAGTAGAATGAGTAACACGTATATTGATAACGGAAAATCAAATCCAGAAGATATTATTAAAGCTACTAAATTAGGTTTATACGCAGTTTCGTTTAATGGAGGATCTGTTGATCCAACAACTGGTGAATTTAATTTTGGATGTTCAGAAGCTTATATTATTAGAGATGGAAAAATCGCTGAGCCAGTAAAAGGAGCAACTTTAATTGGTAAAGGCGAAGATATCCTTAAAAAGATTGATATGGTTGGAAACGACTTAGCCTTGGCTCAAGGTATGTGTGGGGCCGCTAGTGGAAGTATTCGTACAAATGTCGGACAACCTACTATTCGTGTGAGCGAAATTTTAGTTGGCGGAAGAGGAGGAGAATTAAAATAATGAAATTCGATAGATTTTTTGAACTAGCTAAAAAAGCTGGAATTGAAGAAGCTGAGTTTACATTCTCATCAACTAGTTCTTTATCATTCTCCTTGTTCCATGGAGAAATAGATTCATATTCAAATAATAAGTCTTATAGCTTTTATGCGCGTGGAATTTATAAAGGAAAAATGGGTTCTATTGCTAGCGATGTATACAATAACAAAATGGCAGAATATTTTGTTGAACAAATCATTGCAAACGCATCAGTTGTAGAAAATGACGATCCTGTATTTATCTTTAAAGGAAGTGAAAAATACAGAAAAATTAATACTTTTAATCGTCAATTAGGCAATATTCCTGTAGAAAAGAAAATTGAAATTGCAAAACAAATTGAACAAGAGTTAAAAAACGCTGATCCAAGAATTGTTGAAGTGGCAACAGTTGCTTATGACGAGACAAGTAACTCTACCACTATCATAAATACTCACGGATTAAAGCTATCTCAAAAATCAAACTTCTTTGCGTATTATGGTTCTGCAGTAGCTAAAGAAAAAGAACAAACAAAGACTGGATTCGAGCTATATTTTGGAAATGATTTTGAAAAATTTGTCCCAACTGATTTAGTGAAGGCTATTGCTAAAGAAACAGTTTCCCAATTAGGCGGATTCCCATGCGAATCGTCAACCTACAAAGCAGTTTTATCGCCATCTGTTGTTTCTTCATTGATGTCCGCTTATATTTCAAGCGCAATTGCAGAAGATGTGCAAAAGAATTCATCTTTATTTATTGGAAAATTAGGTCAAAAAGTAGCTTCTAAAAAGGTTACAGTCGAGGATTTGCCAATTAATAAAACTGTTTTTGCAAAATCGTTCGATGATGAAGGCGTCGCTACTTCTAATAGAGCAATTATCAAAAATGGAGTCTTGCAAACCTATCTGTATAACTTAACAACTGCTGCTAAAGATGGTGTTGAATCTACAGGTAATGGTGTTACCTCAGGTAGTAAAGTCTATACAGCACCAACATATTTAAAAATGAAACCTGGAAAGAAATCTCAGGAAGAACTATTCAAAGAAATTGGTAATGGTGTTTATATTACCGATGTTTCAGGTTTACACGCTGGATTAAACTCAAGAACAGGTAATTTCTCGCTTCAATCAACAGGATTCTTAATTAAAGACGGAAAAATTGATCATCCACTCGATATCATTACAGTATCCGGTAACTTAGTTAAACTATTTAACTCAGTGTCCTATGTAGGTAATGACAGTAAAGAGTTTATGAGCGGCACTAATTGTCCTTCTGTCATTGTTTCTAAATTAGTTGTTTCTGGAAAGTAAAAAACAATAAGTTGGTAGCTAAACAAAAAAAGTTTGTTATCAACTTTTTTAATGCTTATAATTTTGATTAGGTATGGAAGAAATCGAAATTGAAGAGTTAAAAGAGCAGCTATTAACTGCAGTAGAAAAGCGCGATCGACAAAAAGTCATCGAAATTTTTGATACTGTCCCAAACATTGATATTGCAGAAGCCGTTGAAGATGTTGATGATGTCAAAACTCTTTTATATATCTTCAAAGTCGTAAATAACGAATACGCTGCTGAGTTTTTCGCAGAATTATCTTCTGACCAGCAAGAATTAATTATTAATGCTTTCTCAGATAAAGAACTCGTTGATCTTATTAATGAGTCCTACGCTGACGATATTACCGATGCTATTCAACAATTACCAGCTAACATCGTTAACAGGGTTTTAAAAGTTTGCCCTAAAGAAATGCGAAACGATGTTAATAAACTTTTAAACTATAAAGAAGATACTGCTGGCAGTGTCATGACTACCGAATATATCGAAATGAAAGAAGATGTCACTGTAAAAGACGCCATCAAGTTCATTAGAGAAAAAGGTAAAGATGCTGAAACTGTTTATACAATCTTTGTCAGAGACAATAAAAGAACACTTACTGGAACAGTAGACTTAGATGATTTAATCTTCGCAAAAGAAGATGAAAACTTATCAGACATTATGAATAAAGACTTTGTCTCTTGTAATGTTAATGACGACCAAGAAGACGTTGCAAAAATGTTCAAACGTTATGACTTAACCGCTATGGCAGTTACTAATGATGAAAACAAAATCGTTGGTATTATCACCATCGATGACGTTGTTGACATTATGGAAGAAGAAACCAGTGAAGATATTGCTCGTATGGCGGCTATCTCTGATATGTCTGATCCATATTTAAAGACACCTGTATATAAACTTGTTTTGAAATGTGTTCCTTGGATTATTGCTTTAATGATATTACAAGTCTTCTCAACCTTAATTCTTTCTGGATTTGAAGCGGAGATTAGTAAATTTGCTATCTTAGCGGTATTCACCCCACTTATTATGGATGCTGGAGGAAACTCTGGTGGACAAACCACTACCATGATAGTTAGGTCATTATCTCTTGATGAATTTGATAAAAAAGACTACTGGAAAGTAGTCTGGAAAGAATTACGTGTTGCTGCTTTAATTGGCGGCATCGTTGCTGTTTTTGCTTTTGGATGGCTAATGTTTGAGATGAGTGTTGGTATTGTTGACACTTCTTCTATACAGTTATCTGATAAAATCGGTTTAATCCATGGAGAACTTCTAATTGCGACTTTAGTAGCATCAACATTATTTGTCACAATGATTATCTCTAGAATGGTTGGTTGTTCACTTCCATTCTTAGCTAAATTAGTAAAATTAGACCCAGCAGTGGTCTGTGGGCCTTTTACTACAACTATTGTTGATATCGTATCTTTAATTACTTATTTCTTAATTTGGACACAAATATTAAATCCACTATTCTTTAATATCTAATTATTCGTAAAGTTTATAAATATCAAGTTCCCATTTAGGGTGTGCTTGGCACACCTTTTCTAATGCTTCATTAAATAACACTAGTTCAGGATGTTTACGGCTAGGAATTGTGTTTTTATATGCTTTAGCAACTTTTGATAAAGCTAAAGCGCACTCACTTCGTGATTTATCAAATAAACCCGCCATTAAGATATATGTTCTAATTCCAATTAAAGTGTGATCGCTAGAAATATCTCTTTTTAGAGATAAAGATATCTCATTATTATAATATTCACTCATTTCTTCAAATGGGGTAGTCATAATCTTAATGTATATTTTTTGTTCGTTGACTTCTAAGAATAGTTTACTTGTTAATTCTTCAGGTTTCGCTAATATTTCTTCAATTAATTTAGAAGCTTCATCATATTTCTTTTCATCAATAAAAGTCGCTACACTTAATAATTTCCCTTCAGCACGATTAAGATTAACTTGTTTAACTGGTTTATCGACCTTTTTATCATCGCTAACAGCGGTGGAACCATTATGATCATTACTCGCGGCTAATAAATCGTTATAGCCTTGATAATCTTTGCTTTTTAATAAAGAGAAAAGTTGATATCCATTAGTGGATACGTCACTTTTAATTGGAACAATATCATAGATAAATAAAATTAAAGAGATAATCCCGACGGTTAAGAAAGCATATGCGACATCCCCGTCAAATTTAGATCCAGTTTTATTGAAATAGAAGAAACAAATTAACGCTCCTACAAACCAAGATAAATTAAAGAAAGGACCATATAGCAAATAAGGAAGAGGATTTGGCTTCTCTTTTTTTGCATAATTAGGAACAATTAATGTTTCTCCAGTTAATCCATTAAATCTTCTAAAGCCAAACTTATGTTTACCATTATCAACATAAATAGTGAAATATAAGATAGTAAACTTAACAATCTTATATCCACCAGCTTTTGCTCCTAAGGCGTGGCCAAATTCAAATAATATCGCGCTTAATATAATTCCTACAACAATACAGCCAATGATATATAAGGCATATTGCCACACAGCAGTCATTGCCGAATTTTGGAAATGCCTTTGAAGAACAGTAAAACCATACACCACCGCAAATGCGAAGATGAGTAGGTACATGATAATTCCAAAAATGCTCTCTTTTTTCATAATTTGTTATAAACAAGAATAATATATTTTGCGTGCGACTTCATCATTTATTGGTTTTGTATGATGATAAACAGTGCGTGTGTTATTGTTTGTGACTTTATTCACTAAAGATTCAATATCTTCTTTCTTCACTCCTAAATCAGATAATTTATTAGGGAGATCCATGCGAGAAAAATATTCTTCAAAAGCAGATATTGTCGCTAAAGCATCTTGCTCTTTATCTCCAGAATATATATCAAACACTCTTTCCCCTAAAGTGGTGAATTTATCAATATCGTATTTGTAATAATATTTGCACCAAGCAGGGAATAAGATTGCTAGTCCTAAACCATGAGCGATATGTGGGAATGATCCACTAAGAGGATGCTCTAATTGATGTACTGGCATATTGTATTTTTTGCCAATACTAGTTAATCCATTATGAGATAAAGAAGAGGCAAGCATTAAAGCAGATTGATATTCGTAATTTGTAGGATTTTGATATGCAAGTAAACCAACTTCTAAAACATTCTTAATTAATCCTAAAGCAAACTCATCAGCGAGTTCATATTTATCACTCTCAGAAAAATATCTTTCTAATGTATGCATTAAAATATCCACTACACCATAAGCAATTTGTTCTTTTGGTAATGAATAAGTTAACTCTGGATTTTCAATTGCAAAGACAGGTCTAACTAAATCAGAGTTAAATCCAACTTTGATACCAGTTGCATCATCTTGAATAACACAAGAATTTGATAATTCACTTCCAGCAGCGGAAATAGTTAATATAACTCCAACAGGTAATGCTTTAGTTGGTATTGCTTTATGTAAATTGATATCTTTGACTCCACCATTATGATAGAAGTTAACCGCGATACACTTAGCGGTATCAATCACACTACCTCCACCAATTGCCAATATGAAATCAATTTTATGAGTGCGAATAATAGACAATCCTTCTTCAACTAAATCAAATGTTGGATTTGCTCTCACTCCTCTAAGTAATTCAAAAGGAATAGAAGCTTTTCCTAAAGAAACAACCACTCTTTCTAATAAACCACTTTTAATAACTGAATTCTTACCAATAACAATTAAAACTCTACTAGCTCCAAATTCTTTTAAAATGGAGCCAACATCATTTTCTTTTCCTGATCCGAAATATATTTTAGTGGGAGATACAAATTCAAAGTTTTTCATTGTTTTTTCTCCAAATTGATGGCTTTTTGCACATTTTTCTTAAAATTTTCCTTATCAATAAAGTTGAAAGAATTCATTAAACCAATAAGGGTTTTGTTCTTGTAATTGGTCAAATAATAAACAGTGGAATTGCCATATCCATAAGCATAAAATCTAGCAATTGATTTCTTGGTATTCGGGTGAAGAATGTTGTCTTCATCAATCTTTTTAATGAACTTTAAGGCAGTGGTATAAAAAACGTTATAAACAAATTCTGAAAATAAGTCGCTACCTGCACTTTGTAATGTTGCATCGACAAACGCTTGGTTGTCTTTATAGTATTCAAAAACAAAGACTATAAGTTCTTGAAAGGTTGTTGCATTATTAACACCAGGAATCTTTTCTTCTAAGAATACTTGAGTTAATAAATCATATGTATCGTGATAATGATAATAAAATGTTTTTCTAGAGATACCGCACTTTTTAGACAATTCTAAAACAGAGATATTCTCAAGCGGTTGCTTAGACATCATATCTTTTAAAGTAATCGCAAGTGCGTGTCCTGTTTTCATAAAGTTATTTTATTTTGCAATATTCCTTAGCTACTTCACTACCTACAGCAGCGTTATTTAGAACTAATTTGATGTTACTCTCTAAAGAGTCGCCACCAGTTAAATCGGTAATAGTCTTAAGTAAGAATGGGGTACATTCTTTTCCTTTGATACCTTGTTTATCCATTTCTTTTAAAGCAGTGTCAATCGCTTTATCGATAACATCTTTAGGCATTTCATATTGTTCTGGAATTGGATTGGTAAGTAAGATACCGCCCACTAAACCATTTTCACGTTTAGCTTTAATAATCTTTGCCATTTCATAAGCAGATTCAACTTTATAATCTACTTTTAATCCAGAGTGAGAATTATAGAATGCAGGAAGTTCTTCGGTTTTAAATCCTAAAACAGGAACACCCATAGTTTCTAAATACTCAAGTGTTAAAGGTAAATCTAAAATAGCCTTTGCTCCAGCACAAACAACAGTGACATTAGTTTTAGCAAGCTCTTGTAAGTCAGCAGAAATATCCATAGTTTCTGTTGCCCCTCTATGAACTCCACCAATACCACCAGTAACAAAGACTTCGATACCAGCTTGGTTAGCAATAATCATTGTGGTTGCTACTGTAGTAGCTCCCCATAACTTTTTAGCGTACACCACAGGCAAATCTCTTCTAGATACTTTAAGGACACCTTTTCTTTTTCCAAATTCTTCGATTTCTTCAGGTGTCATACCAACAATTGGTTCACCATCAATAATTCCAATAGTAGCAGGAACTGCTCCGTGAGATCTAATAGTCTCTTCAACTTTTAAGGCAGTTTCGACATTTTTTGGATAAGGCATGCCGTGGCTAATAATTGTACTTTCTAAAGCGACCACTGGTCTATTTTCTTTTAAAGCTTGTAATACTTCTGGATTAATTTTCATTTTCTTTTTCCTTCTTTTTAATTTTTTGCATATTTCCATAAATGGAATTTATTGTAACAGCTAAGAATCCTAGTACCGTCACTATCACTACAATAGCGACCCAGTTTTCTCCTGTTAAACGATCAAAGTTAATATTTAAAACATTGGTTTCTCCGCCTAAGAAAGTAAAGGCAAGAATAACACCAATTTGTAGAGCGGCAAATGCTCCAACAACAATACCTCTATAAAGATTTAAAGGTTGACAAGTAAGATATAAAACAAACATAGATAAGATAGAGAAAGACAAGATGGCAATTGAAGTAGCACCGTATCTACCAGCAGCGGTGTCAGTAATAGAAACACCGTAATCTCTAACTCCTGTATAAATACCATTTTTATTTAAAACAAGGCATAGGTAACTGACTAAAACTGCAAATAATAATAGTGCCGCATATGGAATGGCGTTTTTCATAATGTTTCTTAAGAAACCACCTTTAATTGGTTTACTATCAGGTTCTAACGCAATAAAGAAAGAAACTAAACCAATGCCAAAGACTTCCCAAAGAATCATATTATTTGTGGAGAACGGGTAAACAATTTCTTTATCAATCAAAGAAGCGATTAAGAATACAAAACTTAAAACCGCAACAAATATTGTTTTAGTGACAAATAAAGATCCGGTTCTTTGTAAGTTGTTAATAACTCTTCTTCCTTCACCAACAACCGAAGGCATTGTGGAAAAGTTATCATCTAATAAAACAACGTGAGAAACGTTTCTTGCACCTAATGAGCCCGAATTCATTGCAATTGAACAGTCCGCTCTTTTTAAAGCGAGCATATCGTTAACTCCATCACCCACCATAGCGACTGTATGTTTAGCTTCTCTAAGCGCGATGACCAAAGCTTCTTTTTGTTCTGGGGTGACTCTACCAAAAACAACATAGTCATTAGCGATACTTTTAACTTCTTCGATACTCATTCCTTCTAGAGAAACATATTTTTCGGCTCCAGCAATGCCCGCAACTCGAGCAATTTCACTAACAGTAAGAGCGTTATCTCCAGAGATCACTTTTACTTGGACATTATTTTCTTGGAACCATTTGAATGTTGCTAAAGCATCTTCTTTAACATGATCTTGAAGAACAATAAAGGCAATAGCCTCAACTTCATCAGTGTATTTATCCTCTTTGATAGGAGAATTACCTTTGGCAAGGACTAATAAACGATATCCTTTAGATGTATATTCCTCGCTTTGTTTAATTAAAGCTTCTTTATCTTTAACGTTTAAGAATTCGATTGCACCTAATAAATAAGTGACACCTAATTTAGTAGATACACCGGAATATTTATTATCACTCATAAACGGCAAAACTTTTTCGCATTCAAATGTTTTTGAACTACCAAAATGTTTTAACAAAGCTTCCGCGGTCGCATTTGTATCTCCTGTTGATGCTTCAATAGAGTGAATAATTTGAGAAATTTCAGCGTCGCTAAATTTAGATAAGTTAACTAAGTGAACAACATTTAAATTTCCATCAGTAATCGTGCCGGTTTTATCAACGCAAATAACATCACTTCTCGCTAGCATTTCTATCGAATAGAAATCTTGAACATTAGCCTTCTTTTTATATAAAGAAAGTACACCACTTGCTAAAGCTAAAGATGTTAATAGGAATAATCCAGCAGGAATCATACCGACGAATTGTCCAGCAATTGGTCTAATCATTTTGGCAAACGACTCAACAGAATTCATTAATCCTAATCCCGCGTAAACAGAGAAAATAATAATCGCAAAGGTAATAATGATGATGCCTAAATATCTAAATAAAATCTTTAATGATTTTAAAATATGCGATGGATTTCTTTTAAAGGCTTTTGCCTTTTCTGTTAATGATTCAATATAATTTTCTTTACCAACTTTATCCACTCTTGCATAGCAAGTTCCGCTAGTAATGTAGCTACCAGAATATAAAGTATCTCCAATTGCTTTACTTACATTTAAGCTTTCACCAGTTAACATAGATTCATTTGCAAAGATATTACCTTCTAATAAAATCGAATCAGATGGAACTTGTTCACCTGAAGATAAAACAATTATGTCATCAACCACAATTTCGTGTGGTTCAATTTCAATAGTTTCGCCATTTCTAATAACTCTACATCTGCTTGTTGTAATCACTTTTAATTTGCTCATTAAATGTTTAGCTTTTAAATCTTGATAAAGGCCAATAATGATGTTGCAAAATAAAACGACAGTAAAAAACAAGCCCGAATACCAATGTGTTTTACCTGTTGTATCCATGCAGTTAGCAAAGATAATGAATCCTGCAATTACAAAAAGCATAATATTAAAGAAACTTAAAACATCAGTGCGGATAATTTCCCAATAAGTTTTACCCGCAATCATTTTGGTTTTATTCACTAAACCAGTTTTAATTCTTAAGTCAATTTGTTCTTGATTAAGTCCAGTATTGATATCAGTGGACACTCTTTCCACTTCGATATTTTGCTTTTTCTTCGAAAACATAGAATCATTATACAATAAAAAACTTGGAATTAACCAAGTGTTTTATTTTTTCTTTTCTTAGCAAAGTATTGTTTCACTATATTTGAGCATTCATCTTTCAAGATGCCACCTTCAATATTGATGTGGTGATTTAAGTTTTTGGCTTCATTAATATTTAATGAACTCACTAACGCTCCACCTTTAGGATCTTCACTTCCATAATAGACATTTTTTATCCTCGATTGAATGATTGCGCCAGTACACATTAGACAAGGTTCAATAGTGACATATAAATCGCAATCGATTAATTGCCAGTCACCAAGTTTTTTGCTTGCTCTTCTTATCGCCTCTATTTCCGCGTGACTAGTAACATCGTTTTTTAATTCTCGTTTATTAAATCCACGAGAAATAACTATATTATCTTTAACAATGACACAGCCAATAGGGACCTCATCAAAAAGTTCTGCTTTTTTCGCTTCCTTAAGAGCGATCCTCATATATCTTTCTTTAATATTTTTCATCTTACAAAAACCGTCGCACATGACTAAGTTACTTAAGGCTGCTACATTCCTGTCCTGACCTGGTTCATAGTTAACCATCGCGACGGCATATCTATTATATACAAATTTGATTAGAAAAAGATACCCTCTAATAATAATTAGAATAATTGTTGTCACAAAATGTAAAAATAAGTATAATCTTTCTTGCGAGTTAATAAACTCACATGGGTCTATAGCTCAGTTGGGAGAGCACCTGATTTGCATTCAGGGGGTCGAGAGTTCGAGTCTCTTTAGATCCACCATTAGCTTAATACCACCTCAGCAAGAGGTGGTTTCTTATTTTTGGTCACAATTATTATATTGTTATACTTTGTTAATGACTCAAAAATAAAAAATAATTAATATAATGTATATTTTTTTTCTTTGTTTAGAATATCTATAGTAAAAAATATGTTATTTAGCGTATACATCAAATAGAAACTTTGATTAAAAGCTAATTTATGTTATTTTGAATAGGAAATAAAGGAGAACGAATGAATATGAAGAAAAAAACATTATTACTTTCTACATGCGCAATTACTTCTTTAGCGATCGCTGGAGGAGTCGCCTTGCTTTCAAATAACGACTTTAATGCGGTTAAGGCTAAAGCTAATACAGATTTCGGATTAGTGAGAGAAAGCGTTGTCGATGAAGGTGATTATTTAACTGCTAACTGTATTGATGAAAAAGGCAACACAGTTACAACCAAATTCACAGGATTCACTCTTGTTAATGAATACGATATTACTTCTGAAGTAAATAATATTGCTTATTTCACTAACCTTAATCCTATGAGAGGTATCTCAAATATCTACTGTGAATTTGAAAAAGAGAGCGAAACCACAACACACACTCTTAATTTTGCGGTTTATGCTTCTAGTAATCCATTAACAATAAGTGATATCAATAGCGGAGTTCACACCGATTTATACTTCCATATTGAAGATTACGCTTCCGGAGAAGGAAAAAAGATAAACAGATTTTTTGGTGGTTTAAGCAAATATCGTTATGTCTTAATTGAAGTATTCACTTATTCAGAAACTTACACTTTAAATGAACTTACTTATAACGTTACTTGTGAAGACGAACCTGAAGTCGTTGATGTTGAAACAAAGACAACATGGAGTGAAGAAGAAGTAATAACATTAGCCTCTTATGGCGCCCCAAGTAATTTCCCTTATCCTGGAGTTAGTGGATATAATCTCAGCAACTCAGAACAAATGGGAGTAATGGTTCAAACACTCGTACCATATGATAATTTAATTAATCTTGTTTCTTTTGTATCTCAAGAAGGATACGTTCAAACAATGGATGCTGAAGCGGAAGGCCGCCAGATCGCGTATATGCAAAAGCAAAATGAAGATAAATCTGTAACGTATACTTATGGATTTAACATGAAGGAAATGCCTGGAAATTTGTTTAGTTTACAGTATTTATATTCTACCAATCTTCCTTATATGGGTGGTGCAACAACACCAACATGGCCAAAAGATAAAATTGCAGAAGTTTCCGCTAATTTATCAACTGCCTTCCCAGATTTCCAATTAGAAGATGTTGAATATCAATTCTATAGTAGTGAAGAAAGCCCAATGAACACTAAAGTAAATATTTTAGTTTATTCAGAATCTACTATGAAAGAGAAATATGTTGCTTACTTCAATAGTCTTGACCTTGATGTCTATAATGTCACAATTAACGCTGGCGATTATAGCACCGCTTCTACTAAAGATGGTCTATATAGACTCGAAGTATATGATATGGATAATCGATTAGGTGTTACCCTTACCGAAAACAAAGTCTATGATTACTTACCAATTAATGAATACGCTCAATATAATGAATATAATCTTCCAGAATTCACTGATGCTGTAAGTGGTACATTCTATTTTGAATATGGAGAAATCACAGCAGACTCAATCACTGAAGAACAACTTAACAAAATTGTTAAGTTATTCACTGATATTGGTTATGTTAACCCATCAGATGATCCATATTCTAGAATTTTAAAAACACCAAGCACATCTAACTATGATTACAATAACATTGAAGTGTATATTCGTGTCGATAGCGAAACTGGAAAATTTAATTTACATATCGAAGCTAAACAAAAGATAGTAAATTCAAATTTATCTGACGCTCTAATTAAAATTACGAGTTATGAGAATTTCAAAGACTATGTTGCGCCAATAACTTACCAAGGTGAGGTCACTTCTATCTATCATAGAGTTGCATACATTGAAAACGCTACTAGCGATACAATCCAAGTAGTCCTTGATTCAATTAACGCTGAGACTAAGAATATAACAGACTATCAAATCTCCTATAAAACAATAATCAATGATGTAGAAAAAACTGTCTGCATTGATTATGCATTAGTCGATGGAGTCTTATACTTCACAGATATATATTGGGTGTTATAAAACTAAAGATAATATTTATTTAAATCTAACACCGCTCAAAATTGGGCGGTGTTTTTCTATTATATTTTTTAAAAAAGTATAATTAATAATATTTTAAAATATTATCGTATTCATCTCCATCAATATTAAGTCAGGATATAATATTTTTAACAATTTAGGAGGTAGATAGAGCCAAAATCAAGGTGTCTTACAATTATCAAATACATATTGTTAGACAAGTTTAAGTAAATGTTTCTATTAATAAAATCAAATGTTTGTAAACTCATGCGGGACATTTTATAAATAAAATATTGAAAAACCATTTAATTTTGACTATCATTATTAGGCAATTTCTAACTGGGTCTATAGCTCAGTTAAGAGAGCACCTGATTTGCATTCAGGGGGTCGAGAGTTCGAGTCTCTTTAGATCCACCAATTATGGCTGAGTAGCTCAGTTGGCTAGAGCAGGAAGTTCATACCTTCAAGGTCGGCGGTTCAAATCCGTCCTCAGCTACCATAAGAAAACATCCTCGAATATCTCGAGGTTTTTTATAAGAAAAAAGGCTCTACACAAACGGATAGAGCCGAGAAAATAATAAAATTTTATGATAAAAACACTAGTTTTATCGGATTTTTACGATTTTTTTCCGCTAAATTACTTAGTGGCAAACAAGCCATGTAAGTTACAGTGTTCTAAAACTGCGAGCACTTTTTCTCCAGGTAATAAAGCAAATTCTGCTTCTGGTTTTTCACCTGGTTTTAAAACTTTTCTTTGGTTGCCTAAATTGGTTTGAATAGCGATCCATTCAATGTAGTGATTGTCTAACATTGGGTGATCAACACTTCCAACTTTAACACGAACGATATTACCTTCAACTTCAAATACTGGTACATGTTTTTCAACAGCGCCATCGGAAGTATTTGGTACCATTTCTTCCATTGGTTGGCCACAACAAATTGTTGGCACTTGACGATCATTAACGACTGCGACAATCTTGCCGCAAATCTTACATTTTAAAAATTTCATAACAAACCCTCTTATATTTATTATACTTATATATGCAATTTAAATAACTAAAATTATTTATAATCATTTATAATGTTAAATAAGTTATGAAGTTTATACTAAAAGATAATTCAGCAATTACATTAGAAGATAGTTTCTCTTTAGTTAATAAGGAAACATCTCCAATCAAAGAGATTATTAATCGAAAAGATCTCTCTGAATTTTATTTTGTTAGTGATAAAACAATTTCTTTTAAAGATCTTATTCAAATTCAAGTTAACGTTATCGATGTTGGAGTAATGATTTTTGTTTTTGAAACTGCTTCATTTAATAAAGATAAATTTATTGAAGATGTTTCAAAACTTAAAGAAATTCAAATATCATCATTTTATGATGTTCTTTCCAAAATGAAATCGTTATACGCAGTAAGCGAATCATTCAATCCATTATTTGTGATTTATGTTCCTAACGGTAAATATCAAATCTTTGATGATTGTTTTAAAACAATCGTTGGAAACGTTAAAACTATATACGCGAGCAATGACAAGAGTGATTCAGCTATAGAAACTAATACTATTTCATTGCAAGCAAAAGAAAAAAGCGAAGATAAACCAAAAGAAAAATGGAAATTCAGTTTTAAAGAAATTTTTGAATTATTTAAAAAAGAAAAATTCCATTTCTTATTTGCGTTTGTTGCTACTTTCTTATTAAGTGTGACTTTAGACATCGGAATTTTTGATGCCTATGCCGGAAAAATGCTTTGCATCTTCTTCTTTATTTGCTCTTTAGCAGGTGCATTCTTAAATTTTATGATCTACAAAGACACATATAAACAAAGTGGATTCAAAAGTTTGTTTAATATATTAACTGTAATTATTTCCGTAATTGGTTTACTTGGTGGATTTGGAGTATACATGATTTTTAAAAGCATCACCAAAGATGTCCCTGCAGTCACTCCACACGTATTAATGATTTTAGGAATGATGATTTTGATATACGCAATATCGATGTCTCTTCCTTTACTATTTATCTTTATTAAAAAAAGGAAGAAGTAGTTACTTCTTCCAGATTTCTTTGTTTACAACATCAATTTTTGATTTGATGTGATTTACCACTCTATTTGAGACATCTGTAACATCATAGTTTTCTGGTGTCTTAGCGAATTTATATCTCATTAATTCAGCATCAATCGCTAGCATAATGCCTTGTCTATCAATTCCAGAAACAACAATGCTTCCTGCTTCTACTCCTTCAGGTCTTTCAGTAGATGTTCTAATTAAAACAGCAGGGAAATGTCTCATTGCACTTTCTTCAGTAAGAGTGCCACTATCACTTAAAACGATAAAAGCATTTTCTTGAAGTTTAACATATTCTAAGAAACCTAATGGTTTTAAGTTCCTCACTAATGGATGCATTTTAAATTTATTTGCCTCTAATCTTTTCTTAGTTCTTGGATGAGTAGAGAAGATAACAGGCATTTGATATTTTTCCGCAATATCATTAATTGCAGGCATTAATTGATTAAAGTTCTTTTCAATATCGATATTTTCTTCTCTATGAGAAGAGACAACAATATATTTGCCTTTTTCTAATCCTAATTCTTCTAATACTTTACTTGCTTCAATTTTATGATTTTGAGCGTTTAAGACTTCAAGCATTGGGGAGCCTGTTACAAATGTATACTCTTTTTCAATGCCTTCTTTCATTAAATTCGCATATGCGTGATTAGTATAAGGAAGATTAATATCAGAAATATGGTCCACTATTTTTCTGTTAATGGTTTCTGGAACGTTCCAGTCACCACATCTATTACCAGCTTCCATATGGAAGATAGGTAATTTTAATCTTTTGGCTGAGATTGCACATAAAGCCGAATTAGTGTCACCTAAAATTAACACAGCGTCTGGATTTAATTCTTTTAACAAATCATAGGATTTAGATATTGCATTACCAATAGTCTCACCTAAATTTTTACCTGCGCAATTTAGATAATAATCAGGCGCTCTTAAATCTAATTCTTCAAAGAAGATTTGATTTAATTCGTAGTCATAGTTTTGACCTGTATGAACTAAGATATGATCAATTTCTTCATCTTTATCTAAAGCTTTAATAACTTCAGATAATCTTATAATCTCTGGACGAGTTCCAATAATTGTTACTACTTTAATTTTCTTTTTCATTTTTCCACCTCTTCTTTATATGTATCATGGGTCTCTGGATTATATATTTCACTAATCCACATTATAGTATGCGTGTTAATTTTACCAATGTTGGTAATTTGGTGGGTATAGCCTACTTTTATTTCAATTGGTTCAGGTTTATCTCCACTAACTTTATTAACAATCATCTCATTAGTTTTGATATTTCTTTGTTTTATTTCACTTTCTCCAATCACAGTATAAAAGATTTCTTTTTTATAAGTGTGATAATGCCCACCTTTGGTGATACCAGGATAAGCTACATTATCAGATATTTGCCCCCACTTTTTAGATTTGTATAATTCTTCAAAACTTCCACGAGCGTCTTCGGCAAAATTATATGTATATCCTTCTTCAGAAAGATAATCACAGAAAGTTTTAAATAATTTTAATTCAAACTCATCATGAATGAGTGGTAGGTGTCTATCTGATTCAATTTCTTCTTTAAAGTAATAGAGAAGATCCGCTAATTTACCAAGTGAACAATCATAAACTGGTTTTACTTTTAGAATATCTTTCGATCCTCTTATATCGCTTTTAATAACTCTAATAAATTCATCAACAATATCATCAACATAATTATAGTGAACAACATATTCTCTATCTCTAATAGTGATATCTAAATCATGAGCGATGTTATAGCAGAAAGTAGCGGCTGCAGAATTATAATTTGGGCGACACCATTTGCCAAAAACATTAGCGAGTCGATAGACAAAAACAGGTAATCCAGAATTTAGTAAATAATCCTCTCCCATTTTTTTACTTTTTCCATAATCATTATCAAGTTCTGCTTGAGTTGAACTTGACATAATTACGCGTAGCTCCGCGCCTCTTTTTGCTTTAATTAAGTCAATTAAGCACTTTGTAAAATTAGTGTTTCCTTCATAAAACTCTTCTACAGTTAAAGGTCGATTTATGCCTGCTAAATGGACAACAAAATCACATTCACTAATGTACTTATCTAAATCTTCTTTTTTTGAATCAAGATCATATTTAAAAACAGTAAAACCAAGTCTTTCTAATTTAAGACAAAGGTGTTTTCCAATAAATCCTTTTGCGCCTGTAACTAAAATCTTATTCATGTTGTCTAACTGGTCCACCGAATAATTCTAATTTTTTTAGGAGTTGTTTCATTCCTTCAACATCTAATCTGCCAGTGTTATGAGAAGTATAGCTTTCGCCTAAATTTAATTTCTTATTTCCTTTTGAGAAATATTTATCGTAGTTAAGATCGCGGTTGTCTGCTTTAATACAGAAGAAATTACCCATATCTACGGATTTAAGCATCTCTTCTTGTGTGACGAGAGTCTCATATAATTTTTCTCCGTGTCTAGTTCCAATATATGAAACACCAGTTTTGGAACCAGTTAATTCAATAACTGCTTTAGCAAGTGTTTCAATTGTAGCAGCAGGTGCTTTTTGGACAAATAAATCACCTTGCTCTCCATGTTCAAAGGCATATAGCACTAAATCCACAGCGTCATCCAAAGTCATCATAAATCTAGTCATATCTGGATTAGTAATGGTGATTGGCTTACCTTCGTGGATTTGATTTAAGAATAATGGAATAACCGAACCTCTAGAAGCCATAACGTTTCCATATCTAGTTAGACAAAGTATTGTATCTCCTGGAAGAAGTTGTCTACTTCTAGCGATAACATTCTTTTCCATTAAAGCTTTAGAAATACCCATCGCATTAATTGGATAAGCGGCCTTATCAGTAGATAAGAAGATAGCCTTCTTAACACCATTACGTACACAAGCAGTAATAACGTTATCACTACCAATTACATTTGTTCTCACAGCTTCCATCGGATAAAATTCACAAGATGGTACTTGTTTTAAAGCAGCAGCAGAGAAAACATAATCAACACCTTTAAAGGCATCGATAATAGAATCAAGATTTCTCACATCACCAATATAAAATTTAAGTTTGGAGTTATTATATGCTTTACGCATATCATCTTGTTTCTTTTCATCACGAGATAAAATACGAATTTCTTTAATCTCACTATCTAAGAAACGGTCCACTACTGCGTGACCAAAACTACCAGTACCACCAGTAATTAATAAAACCTTATCTTTTAAAATAGAAGTATCTTTAGCGGCGTATTCCATTAAGCGATCTTTAATACCTTCTAATTTAATTTGATCAGCATCTTTTTCTTTAGTTTCATAATCAACATAAGTTCTTAAAGGCATGCCAACAACATCAGCAGCTTTCTTTTGAGTTAATTTGCAATTTTTGCGTATTTCTTTAAGTGTCATAATACAAACCTCGGCATTATATTAATATATATAAGATTAAATATAAATAAAAAAGTGCAAATTCTGCACTTCTTAATAATTTTCTTCAAATAGCAGCGTAAGAGCGAACATTAATTCGATTCGAGATAGGTTGCCATCAATTTTATATAAGATTCTACCATATATATCTTTGATATAATTGTCTTCAACTTTATATTCATCCATCCCTGCAAAATGTCTTAATCGATTATTTCTAAATTGAAGAATAATTCTTCCATAAAAATCTTTAATATCGTCTCCATCGATTTTATAGATAATTCTTCCAGAGAATTCTTTTAAATAATTTCCATCGATTTTGTAATCAATCATCCCACCAAACTTTTTGATGTAACCACCGTTGATTTGAACATAAATACGTCCTGAAAATTCTTTTATATTTGCCATGTTCATATTATAACAAAAAAACCTTCTCATAATGAGAAGGCAATTTGTATTAGTTTAAGAAACTATTTCTTAATAGGTCTAATAACTTCAAGTCCGCCCATGAATGGTCTTAAGACTTCAGGAACAATAACAGAACCATCTTCTTGTTGATATTGCTCTAAGATCGCAGGGAAGACACGGCTAGTAGCAAGTCCAGATGCGTTTAATGTATGAACAAATCTAGTTTTACCAGTAGCAGAATCTCTATATCTCACTCTTCCACGTCTAGCTTGATAGTCTCTAGCGTTACTAGCAGAGCTAACTTCTTTATAAATGCCAATTGAAGGAATATAGACTTCAATATCGTAAGTTCTCGCCATAGAGTGAGAAATATCTCCAGCAGCTAATTTAGAAATTTGGAAATGTAGTCCAAGTTTTTCAACTAAAGAAGCGGCTTTTCCTACCAATTCCTCGAAAGCTTTATCACTATCTTCTGGTTTGGTATATTGGACCATCTCAACTTTATCGAATTGATAGCCTCTAATCATTCCTCTTTCTTCAGTTCGATAGCTGCCAGCTTCTCTTCTATAACATGGAGTATAGGCAAAATATTTTTTAGGAAGATCATCTTCACTCATAATCTCATCTCTATGAAGATTAACTAAAGCAGTTTCTGCAGTAGGAAGAAGGAATCTTTGTGGTTCTAATCCTTCAAGCCAGAAAACATCTTCTCTGAATTTTGGGAATTGTCCAGCAACATATCCACTTTGTTCGTTTAACAAATGTGGAGGTAGTATAAATTCATATCCATCTTTTAAATGCTCAGAAATGAAGAAATTGAGTAATGCCCATTCGAGTTGAGCGCCTAAATTTGTATAGATCCAGCTGCCTCTACCAGCCACTTTAGCACCTCGATCATAATCGACTAATCCTAAAGAGGTAGCGAGTTCGACATGGTCCTTCATTTTAAAGTTAAATTCAGGCTTTTTGCCATAGACATGAATGACCTTGTTATTTTCTTTACCACCACCAACTAAATCGTCATCAGGAATGTTTGGTAAAGCTTCAAGAAATTCAGTCATTTTAGCGGAAATTTGCTCTAATTTTGCTTCAAATTCGGCATTTTTTTTGGCAATTTCTTTAACTTGCATAAAGATTTTTGAAACATCTTCGCCAGCCTTTTTAGCGGCAGGGACAGATGCGGAAAGTCTATTCATTTCCGCTTTGTTATCTTCGACAACTTTTAATAGTTCTCTTTTTTCTTTGTCCCAAGAAAGTAATTCAGTAAAATCAGTGTCCCAAAGCTTCTTCTTAAGAGCTTCTTTAACGTATTCTGGTTTTTCTCTAATTAAATTAATATCTAACATACTATTTATGTCCTTTTTATAACAAATAATTAGGTTAATTATTCTAATGAAGTATCTTTGAACTCTTCACTTGCTGGAGCTTCTTCAGCGCTGGCTTCTTCAGCTTCAACTTCGCCTTCTTCAGATGGTTCTTCATGTGGAACAATAGCGATAGAGACAATCTTTTGTCTACCTTCTAAGTTCATAATCTTCACGCCAGAAGTATTTCTACCACATATTCTTATTTGAGCAAGTGGAGTTCTAATAACAATACCAGCGGAAGTAATGCACATTAAGTCATCCTCTAAAGAAACAGCTCTAACAGCAATTAAATCACCAACTTTATCAGTGGCTTTTAAGGTTGTAACACCTTTAGCACCACGTTTTGTGATTCTATAAGTGGTATCTCCATCAGCGTCAAAGACAGGTGTAAGTTTGCCAAATCCTTTAGAAGTCATCGCTAAGATATGTTCACCTTCTAAGGATGTAGTAACACCAACAACTTCTTCATTTTCAGCGAGTTCAATACCTTTAACACCACTAGCGGTACGGCCCATTGGTCTAACTTCCGCGCCTTTAAAGTTCACCATCTTGGAATTACTTGCTGCAATACCAATAATTGTGTCTTCATGAACTTCTTTAACTGCGAATAAGGTATCGCCTTCTCTCATAGAGATAGCGATCTTACCATTTTGACGGATTGATTCATATTCGCTGATAAATGTTTTCTTAACCACACCTTTTTTAGTGAAGAACATTAAGTAGTGATCTTCTTGATATTCATCACAAGCTATAATTGCTTTAACATTTTCACCTTTTTCAATGTTGATTAAGTTAATAATTGGTACACCCTTACTAGCTTTAGAGAATTCTGGAATCATATAACCACGAATTCTATAGACTTTACCGAAATCGGTAAAGAAGAGTAAATCAGTGTGGGTTTTGGTGTAAACCATATTATCCACGATATCGTTTTCATTAGTGGACATGCCTCTAACACCTCTACCACCTCTATTTTGAGCTTTGAAGGAATCAGATGTTAATCTCTTAACATATCCACCACGAGTAATCGCAACAACGATATTTTCTTGTGGGATTAAATCTTCATCATCAATGTTAGCGGCATCATTAGTGATTTCAGTTCTACGCGCATCTGCGTATTTCTCTTTAATCTCTAATAATTCTTTTACAACAACTTCAATTTCGTTTTCTCTACTAGAAAGAATGTGATTGTATTCTTTAATATTAGCTTCAAGTTGAGCTTTTTCAGCTTCTAATTTATCGGTTTCAATACCAGTTAATCTTCTTAAAGTCATCGCCAAAATTGCTTGAACTTGAGCTTCAGAGAATTGATATTTTTCCATTAAGACAACAGTGGCGTCTTCTGGAGTTTTACTAGCTTTAATAATATCAACAATTTCATCGATATTATCGTGACATTTAATTAAACCAGAAACAATATGATGTCTTTCTTCATCTTTTCTTAATAAGAACTTTGTTCTTCTTTCAATAACTTCCACTTGGAAATCAAGGTAAGTTTGTAAAAGAGTTTTTAAAGGAGCAATTTTTGGAGCGCCATCAATTAAGCAGAGCATAATAATGCCGTAGCTAGTTTGTAAGGATGTATTTTTATAAAGTTGGTTGAGTAAAACTTCAGGAATGATGTCTCTTCTAACTTCAATAACAATACGAATACCTTTCTTATTGGTTTCATCTCTAACTTCGGTAATGCCGTCCACTACTTTATCTCTAGCGAGTTGAGCAATGGATTCTACTAAAGTAGCTTTGTTGAGTCCATAAGGGATTTCATCAACGATAATACGTTTTAATCCGTGTTCTCCTCTTTCTTCAATGTGGCATTTTGCTCTTAAACCAATACTACCAGTACCAGTTTCATAAGCATCTTTAATGCCGCCTCTTCCTAAAATAAGAGCACCAGTTGGGAAATCTGGACCTTTAACATATTGCATTAATTCAAGAGTGGAGATTTCTGGGTTATGAGCAATAGCAACAACTCCGTCAATTACTTCACCTAAATTGTGTGGTGGAATATTAGTGGCCATACCTACGGCAATACCACTAGATCCATTTACTAATAAGTTAGGGAATCTAGATGGTAATACGCTTGGTTCTTGTTCACTACCATCATAATTGTCGACAAAGTCGACAACATCGCAGTCAATGTCTCTAACCATTTCTAGAGCAATCTTAGTCATTCTAGATTCGGTATATCTCATAGCAGCTGGTTCATCACCATCGATACTACCAAAGTTACCGTGTCCATCGACTAAGCAGTGTCTCATGTTCCAATCTTGAGCAAATCTTGCTAAGGATAAATAAATTGCGGAATCACCATGTGGGTGATATTTACCCATGACATCACCAACGATACGTGCAGATTTGACGTGAGGTTTATCAGGAGTAATTCCAGATTCATCCATGCCGTAGATAATTCTTCTATGGACAGGTTTTAATCCATCTCTAGCATCTGGAATAGCACGGGAGACGATAACACTCATTGCATAATCAAGGAAGGATTCTTTGACGATATCAACAGTGTTAACATCTTTTAAGCCAGATACAATACCAGCCTCGATTTTTTCGAGTTCTTCTTCGTTAACTTCAGTTTCTTCTTCAGATTCTGCAGCTTCGTTTTCTAACTTTTCTTCTTCGAGCAACATAACTTTTTCCATCCTTTATTAGATATCTAAGTTCTTGACGAACTTAGCATTTGTATGAATGAATTCTTTTCTTGGATCAACATTGTCACCCATTAAGTCAGTGAAGACTTGTTCAGCGGCAATTGCGTCATCTAAAGTGACACGGAGCATTTTTCTATTTTTAGGATCCATTGTAGTTTCCCAAAGTTGTTCAGCATCCATTTCACCAAGACCTTTATAACGTTGGAATGGATATCCAGGTTTAAGGTTGAGTTGTTTCTTTAATACTTCTAATTGCTCATCGGTATAGGCGTAATAGTCTTTTCCGTGATACGCCACTTTATATAGTGGAGGTTGAGCAATATAGATATATCCGTTTTCAATTAATGGGCGCATAAAGCGGTAGAAGAATGTTAATAAAAGAATACGGATATGGCTACCATCGACATCAGCATCGGTCATAATGACGATTTTGTGATATCTAATCTTACTTAAGTCGAAATCAGGATCAATACCTCCACCAATGGCTTGGATCATATTTCCAATTTCAGCGTTAGCAAAGATTCGTTTAGCTTGAGCCTTTTCAACGTTTAAGATTTTACCTCTAAGAGGTAAGATAGCTTGAATTTCACGGTCACGTCCGTTTTTAGCAGAGCCGCCAGCGGAGTTACCTTCAACAATATATAATTCACATTTGGATGGGTCTTTTGAGGAACAATCAGCAAGTTTACCTGGAAGAGTAGTAAGCTCAAGTCCTCCTTTTCTCATGCTATCACGTGCTTTACGAGCAGCAAGTCTCGCATTAGCCGCCATAACAATCTTTTCCATAATGACTTTTGCAGTCTTTGGATTTTCCATTAAGAATCTATTTAATTGGTCACCAACAATACTAGAAAGAATCTTTCTGACTTCAAAGTTACCTAACTTAGTTTTGGTTTGTCCTTCAAATTGAGGATTTGGGTGTTTAACAGAAACGATTGCGGTTAAACCTTCACAAATATCATCGTAGGTTAGGTTATCTTCATTATCTTTTAAGAATTTATTATCTCTCGCATAGGCATTAATAACACGGGTTAAAGCAAGTCTTAAACCTTCTTCATGAGTACCACCTTCATGAGTGTGGACGTTATTACAGAAGGAATAAACATTCTTGCTATATCCGTCGTTATATTGCATAGCGACTTCAGCATAAACATGTGAAACTGTTCCACTAGCGAGTTCGATTGGTTCACTACCTTCGCAATAAATGACTTCTTCGAATAGAGGAACTTTATTGTGGTTAATGAATTGAACGTATTCTTTAATACCACCTTTATAGCAGAATGATTCGGTGACTGGTTGTTCGCCTCTAGCGTCAGTAACTATAATAGTGATACCTCTATTGAGGTAAGCCACTTGTCTTAATCTGTCTCTAATTGTGATGTAATCATAAGTTGTGGTTTCCACAAAGATGGTTGGATCTGGTTTAAAGGTAACTTTAGTACCAGTATCATCACACTTTCCAACTTGTTGTAATCTACCAGTTGGATGTCCACCATTTTCAAAGCGCATCTTATAGATGCCACCATTTTTATGGACTTCAACTTCTAACCAGCTAGATAAAGCGTTAACAACAGAAGCACCAACACCATGAAGACCACCAGAGACCTTATAACCTCCGCCTTCACCAAATTTACCACCAGCGTGTAAAACCGTATAAACAGTTTCAACACCAGATAAACCTGTTTTACCAACGATATCAACTGGGATACCACGACCATTATCAACAACGGTAATTGTTTCGCCTGGATTAATAGTAACCTTAACTTCAGTACAGTATCCTGCTAAAGCTTCATCGATTGCGTTATCAACGATTTCCCAGACGAGGTGATGTAATCCTGGACCTGCGGTTGTACCAATGTACATACCTGGTCTTTTCCTAACAGCTTCCAAGCCTTCAAGAACTTGGATGTTAGTAGCGGTATAACTAGCGTCAGCTTTTTCAAGTTCCACTTCTTTTTCACTCATTTCTGAGATGGAAACATCTTTAGCGACAAAAGCTTCTTCTACAGGCTTTTGCTCTTCGCTGGTAGCCGCTTCAACTTTCTTTTCTTCTTCCATTAGAAGACCTCCTTTGATTCTTTTAATTTAATTTGGGTTGCCCCTTCTATTTCAAGTTCGGTACCAGTAATAAATACTTGAGAGAACTTTCTTAGAAAACTAATTAGTCGTTTTTGATGAATGTCATCTAATTCAGACATCACATCATCTAGAACAACGACTGGTTTTTTATCTTCGTCCTTGACCATAAAGTAAGGAGAGATTTTTAAGGCAAGAGCGACAAGTCGATTCTCACCTTGAGATCCATAAATCCCGATATCTCTTCCGTTTAGGCTCACAGAGATATCTTCTCGATGAACACCTATGGAAGTTGCTTTATGCTTCAAATCGCTGTCTAGAACGCGATTAAATGCCTCTAAAGCTTGACTTTGGTAATCACTACTCATTGGGATGAAAGGTTTGTAATGAATTTCAATCGCTTCCTTCACGCCCGTGAGTGCGCGCGTTATTTTAATAAGGATATCATTGATATCCTTGACGTACATGGCCCGATAATTAATAATTGGACCAGCATATTTTACGAGTAATTCAGTGGTGGTTTTTAATAAATTTTCATCATATTTTCCACTTTTGAGTAACTCGTTTCTTTGTCTAAGAGCCTGATCATATCTAGTCATGTATTCTAGATAAAGTGGGAACTGTTTCGACAGGTTGATATCCAAGAAATTTCTTCTATCTCTTGGTGAGCCTCTAAATAACAAAACGTCTTTCGGCTCAAAAAGGAGCACATTCACGCATTTCGCAAGGTCGCTTAACTTTGATACCTTCTTGCCATTAACAAGGACTGAACGCCCTTTTTTAGTGATAAGAATGCGAATATTACGTTTTAGTTCACCTTCAATTACTTGAGATTTGATTTCAGCGTATTCCAAACCTCGGGTAATTAAGTCTTCATCATCCACTCCTCTAAAACTTCTGGCTAAGGAAAGATAATATACAGCTTCAACAATATTAGTCTTACCACTAGCATTAGGACCAGTTATAACATTGATTCCTGGTTCAAACACAAAGTCTCTAGAAGTGTGGTTGCGGAAATTGCGAACAAGGAGAGTTTTAACAATCATGGTTATTCAACAATTAACTCAATTTTGTTTACTTTCACCACATCGCCACGATATAGCTTGCGGCCTCTTCGAGTATCTCTTTCTCCGTTGATGTAAACCTCATTTTTATTTAAGAACATTTTGGCGTATCCGCCAGTATCGATAATACCTGCCACTTTGAGCAAATTTCCAAGTTCGATATACTCTTGATCGTCATGAATCTTAATTCTCTTTAGTGACATAAAACGTTCCTGTAAGGTATTATACACGATATAAATGGAAAATGGAATAATATATTCCATAAAATATTATACGTCTTAAATAGGCGTTTTTGAGCATTAAAAAAGGCACCAGCATAATGACTGGCACCTAAATAAGTTTTAAATTGGGAAATTAATAGGTTCTAACAGGGGTGACGATTTGGACCACTGATTCATCTTCAGGATTTTTAATCACAAATGGCTTCATTTCACCAACAAATAAGAATGTCACATCTTCACTATTTAAGGCCTTAATTGCTGAAGAAACAAACTCACTATTAAAACTGATTTGTAGGTTACTTCCTGTGAATTTAAAGACGTCAAGTTTTTCGCTAGCAGATCCAACTTGAGTGGATTTAGCACTAATTTCAACTACGTCTTCAGACAAGCTTAAGTCAACAACATTTTCTCTATCAATAGAAAGAATATTGACTCTGTCAATTGCCTTTAAGAAATCTGAGGCATTAACTTGTAATTCATAGTTTGTAATACGTGGAACAATGTTTTTGGTGTTTGGATAATCGCCAGCAATTAATCTAGTAGCAACAACAGTTGAATCAAATTCAAATAATGCTTTCTTATCAGAAAGAGCAACCTTGACTGAATCAGCGTTTTCTAATAAGTGATCAACTTCCACCATCATTTTTGCAGGAACATTAGCAGAGAATCTTAAATCGGTAGAAATAGAAATTTGTTTTCTAGCTAATCTAGCGCTATCGGTTGTAGTGGCTGTTAAAACCCCGTCAGCGGCTTCTAAATTAATTGCAGTTAAAATAGGTCTTTGTTCTTTTAAAGAAGCGGCAAAAGCGGTTTGAGATACTAAAGATGAGAATTCTATATGTGTGAGATTAATTTGAATTCCATTTGGTTCTAAATCAATATCAGGATATTCATTAGCTTTGATACAATTTAAATTATATTTAATCTTACCAGCTGTAATAACCGCAATTGTTGAATCAACCACTTCAAAATTGATTTCATCCACATCAATCTTTCTAGCCATATCAGTAATGATTTTAGCGTTAACTAGTGTTGCGCCTTCTTTGGTGTTTCTGATAATTTCCACATCATTACGTGTGTATGGAACAGTGGTTTTAATAGTTAATTCATAGTTACTACCTGTAATAGATAATCCTTTTTCATTTAATTCGAGTTTTAAATTAGCTAAAACAGGAACGGCAGATGATTTTGAATTTACTGCTCTACCTGCAATTAACAAGGCTTTTAATAATTCATCTCTTTTGATTACAAATCTCATGATTTAATACCTTCTTTTTTATTTATATTATATATAATAATAATTATTATGTGTGTGGATAATGTGGATAACTCGTTAAGCACTTATTAGATTTATTCTATCACACATCAGATTTTACTAACTATTTATTTTTAATAAATCTTTTACTTTAATTTTGTTTCTAATTCTTCAATTGCTTCTTGTAGTTGCTTGTTAGTTTTCAACTCTTTGTCCACTTTTGATATTCCAGACATCACAGTTGTATGATCTTTACCTCCAAACATATCTCCGATTTTCTTTAGTGGTACATCTAAGTGTTTTCTAATTAAATACATCGATATATGTCTCGCTAATGCTATCTGTCCGGTTCTAACCTTCCCTGTAATATCGCTTGGAGAAATATTGTAATAGTCTGCAACAACGTTAATTATCTTTTGTTCACTTAATTGAGCAGCGATATTTTTACCACCTCTAATTGAGCCAACTGCCTTAATAGCAACATCCATTGTGATTCTTTCTTCATCAGATAAATCGATACAGCTGAAGAAAATATTTTTAACTGCTCCTTCAAGATCTCTCACATTGCTTGAGTATTTTTCCGCTAAAAATAAGAGGACATTTGCATCGAATTTCTCTACATCCATCCCATAAGTAGTGATTTTTTGTTTTAAGATTTCGACACTTGTATCAATATCAGGTTCTCCGATTTTAACAGTTAATCCTTGAGAGAATCTAGTGATCAATCTTTCTTCTAATCCTTTTAATTCGCTTGGTTGTTTATCAGAGGTAATAATGATTTGTTTTCCTCGATTAATGAGGTCTTGGTAGATAGAGAAAAACATCTCTGCTGTTTTAACCTTCCCTGCCATTATTTGTACATCGTCTAAAAGTAAAACATCAACAGTTTTAAAGAAGGATTTCATCGACTGAGATTCCTTCTCACCTCTTACAAATCTAATGTATTCTTCAACAAAATCATCGGTGTTGATATAAATGATTTTTGCGTTAGGCATTCTACCTTTTTTAATTTCATTTCCAATTGCGTGAAGCAAATGTGTCTTACCTAAGCCTGAATGAGAATATATAAATAAAGGATTAAATAGAGATCCTCCATTTTTAGCAACATATAAAGCAGCCTTGTGTGCTTCTTTATTGCAATCTCCCACAACAAAAGTATCAAAAGTTAATTCTGGCTTAAGAGCAGAGTCTTTAAAAAATACTGGTTGATCATCTTCTAGAACAGCAACTTTTTGGTTAGATTTGCTTGAATCATGTTTTTTATTTGATTGTAATTCATCCTCGGTTACGATTCGAATTGTGTAGATATCATCTTCAAATTCTGAGATTGTATCTAAGATTAAATCAGTGTGCTTGTTTTTTAATTCAGCTTTAGCGACAGTACTTTGGGCAACAATAATCAAAGTATCACCATCTCTACTATCGATATATGAATTAGCAAAGAAGTAATCAAACGTCCATTTGTTGTCGATTTTTGATTTAATGCTTTTCAGGACGTTGTCCCATAATTTTGTCATCTCAGATAATGTTGTAACCATAAAATAAATTCCTTAATTTTTGCTATTAAATTATAGATGAAAGCCTTCTAGATTTTAATGATAAAATCGAGAAAAAAAGTTTTCCACAATCCACAAAAATCAAATAGGCATCATTAAATCAAGAAAAATAGGCAGTTATCCAGTTTTCCACATTTTTTCGATGTGGATAAAAAGTGGATTTTTGGTGAAAAATGTGAATAAATGTGGATTGATTTTTATGTAGTTTAATAGAACTTATATGAATAAGCTATGCTTATTCTTATTACACTACAATTATAAATTTGAGCATTAAATTTTGTGTGGAAAGCCAAAAAATCAGTATTGTGGATTATTTTTTTGTTGATTGTATAGAAAAACACTTTGGATAACTGTGTGGAAAAATCAAATCCAATAATTGTGTATTTTCTTTTTTTAATTTAATAAAAAACCATAATCCTTTGACTTTGATTTATAAATACATTTATAATCTATACTGCGTAAATTTTGGAGGAAACGTATATGAAAAGAACTTATCAACCAAGTAAAGTAAAACACTCTCACAAGGCCGGATTCAGAGCAAGAATGAAATCCGCTAACGGACGTAAAGTCTTAGCCAGAAGAAGAGCAAAAGGACGTAAACAATTAACTGCTTAATTTTTCATTGGAGAAAAAATGAAAGTTATTAACCGTATCAAAGATAGTCAAGAATTTGTGTTTACGGTTAGAAAAGGTCATGTCCTTAAACACAATCCCTTTTTAATTCATTACATTAATAATGATAAGAATGTTTGCCGCATAGGGATCAGTGTTAGTAAGAAAATCGGCAATGCCGTAACAAGAAATCGTGTCAAAAGGCAAACTCGAGCTATGTGTGACTCGCTCGTAGAATATACTTCTCACACATTCGATATTGTTATTATCATTAAAGCTGACTTTTTAGATAACTCTTTTGATGATAACAAGAACATTCTCAATAATTTATTGAGTAAGATAGGAATTACTAAATGAAAAGAAGAACAAAATTAGGACTCGCTTTAGTCGCAACCGGCTTTGGCGTTGCTGCTTTAAGTAGTTGTACTGCTTCTTTCTGTTCAGGAATTGATGTTTCTAGAATGAAATATGCCTTTGAACCAGGCATTATCCGTATCGAGAAAAGTGATGTTTCAACCGATAAAATTGTATTCCATGGTCAAACTAATGATTACACAATTGAAGGAGCAAAACTTGTCACTGCAGAATGGGTTCCAGCTGGAAACGATATGCATGTTGGAAACTTTGTTTTTGATAAAGACGGAGAGAACAAGAAAGAACTTACTTTTTTAAATGGCATTATCAAATCCGCAAGAGATTCTGGTGTTAAAACTATTGATGGTTCAACAGTGGAATATATGCAAAGATTTGATTTCTTAGCGTTGAACACTATTTTTGGTAAAGTCGCTGATCTCGCTAATAATTCCCTCACTTATAAATATGAAGATTTAGGGAAAGCTACTGTCGATCGTGATTTATCTTATTATAGCTATTTAAGATTCTTCTCTGGTGGTGCTGATGGATTAGATAACTGGAATAGTTTTGATAAAGCTGCTAGAGCGGAGGTTGACCCAGCTTCTCCATTAGGAGAATTTATTACTGGTTATTCTATTGGATCGTTTGATGTATTATCACCAGATAAGTGTCCAAGTAGTGATTTTATTAAAGGGTATCACAATCAACTTAATTCCTGGGCTGCTACATTTAGAACTTGTTTAACAACAAAAACAGATAAATATGGTTCTTATGGATATAGCGCTGATGGTATTTACATCGATCAAAAAACCTGGGGAGATGCCTGGAGTAGAGGATTCTTTGAAGGCTTACTTGTCTATCCAATTGGATGGTTAGTCGATAGTATTGTTCTAGGATTCCGTGGAACAGGGGCGAGTGCCGGATTAAGTGCTTTCTTAGGCATTATGTTTGTTACATTCATCATCCGTGCAATTATGCTTCTTGCAACTTGGAAACAAACCACATCAAACGCCAAAATGACAGAGCTTCAACCTGAAATCACTAAAATTCAAAACAAGTATCCAAACTCAAATACATCTAAATCGGAAAAAGCTCGTATGGCGCAGGAAATGCAAGCGTTATATAAGAAAAACCATATCAATCCATTTATTACAATTATTGTAATGGTCATTCAATTCCCTATCTTTATCTGTGTTTGGGGTGCATTAAGCGGATCGTCTGTTTTGACTCATGGAACTTTCTTAGGCCTTAACTTATCTATGACTATTAAGGATGCTTTATTTACTGGAGCTAACTGGTCCGCTGCTGGCGGATACGCTGCAGTTACTGCCTTATTCTTGTTCTTGTTCATGGCGGCAGCGCAAACCGTGAGCATGCTTTTACCACAATGGATTCAAAAGAAAAAAGCAAAGAAAATTGCTAAACTCGGTAAGAACCCTGCTCAAAAACAACAAAACAATCGTATGAAATGGTTCACATACATTATGCTCGCATTAATTATCTTTATGGGCTTCTCACTTGTTAGCGCTATGGGTCTATATTGGTTTGTTGGTGCTATTTTCTCAATTGTGCAAACACTTGTTATTCAAATTATCAGCGAAAGAAAAGCTGCTAGAAAATAATCGAGGATTATTAAAATGGAAATTTATACTGGAAAAACTGTAGAAGAAGCATTACAAAAAGCTTCCGAAGAATTAAACAAACCTGTCTCTGAACTTATCTATTTAGATACAGGTAAAAAATCTGGACTTTTCTCAAAAAAAGTTCAAGTTGAAGTCTACGATTTATCAGATATCGTAAGATATGCTGAAGACTATTTATTAAATGCTACTGATGCCTTAGGAATTGAAAGCTCAGTTAAAACAAAATTAGATAATGATGTAATTCACATCACTCTTGATAGCACACATAATCCAATTTTAATTGGTAAAAACGGTGTTACTCTTCAAGCTCTTAACGAACTAGTGAAACTTGCTACAAACAATCACTTTCATAAGAGATTTAGAATCTTATTAGACATTAACGGCTACAAAGATAATAAATATTCTCGTTTAGAAAGACTTGCTAGAAAAGTCGCTAAAGATGTCCAAAAAACAAAGACTACTTATACCTTTGATCCAATGCCAGCGGATGAAAGAAGAGCAATCCATAACGCATTAAATGGATGGCATAATATTAAAACTGAATCCACAGGCGAAGGTACACATCGTCAAGTACAAATTATCTACGTTGAATAATTATTAGCACCCTTTGGGTGCTTTTAAGATTAAATTATGGAAACAATTGTTGCTTTAGCTACCGCTCCTATTAAAAGTGCACTTGCCATCATTAGAGTATCTGGTGATGACGCTTTTGAACTTGTTTCAAAATGTTTCTCTAAAGATATTAGAAAAATAAAAGAAAGAACTCTTCTATTTGGTAATATTGTTGATGATAATAAAGTTATAGATGAAGTGGTTTTAGCGATTTATAAAGGACCTAAATCTTTTACTGGAGAAGATCTAGTAGAGGTTATGTGTCACGGCTCGATGCTTATTGCTAACGAGATTATTGAATTATTACTCTCTAAAGGCGCTAGATACGCCACTAACGGAGAATATTCTTCTAGAGCGTTCTTAAATGGAAGAATTGATTTAATCCAAGCTGAAGCAATTAATGATGTAATTAACGCATCTAGTAAAGAAGCAAAAGAATTATCTATTCTTTCCTTAAAAGGAAAAACCAGTGAATTAATTTTACCAATTAAGAAAAGAATCGCTGATGTTTTATCTTTAATTGAAGTTAATATCGATTATCCAGAATATGAAGATATTGAAGTCGCTAATAAAAGTCATGTTATTTCTTTAGTAGATGAACTTATTCCTCAAATTAACTCTTTAGTGGAATCTGGAGAAAAAGGATTAATTATTAAAGAAGGAATTAAAGTAGCTTTAGTAGGTAAGCCTAATGTTGGTAAATCATCCTTATTAAATGCTTTATTAGGTGAATCTAAAGCGATAGTTACCGATATAGCGGGCACCACTAGAGATGTAGTGGAAGGTGAAATAAATTTAAACGGAGTAATACTCCATTTATTAGACACTGCTGGTATTAGAGAATCTAGTGACCAAGTAGAATCTATAGGAGTAAATAAATCTAAAGAGGCAATCTCTAAAGCAGATTTAGTAATTGTTTTATTAGATGCTTCTAAAGAATTAGATAAACAAGATAAAGATATCTTAGATTTAGTTAAAGATATTCCTCACGTCATTGTTTATAACAAAGCAGATAAATTAGTCTCTAAAGACAACGATAAACTCTACATATCCGCGTTAAATAACGATATTAATCCTTTAAAAGAAGAGATTTATAAGGCTCTTGGAATTAAAGAAGAAGCTTTTAGAACTCCTTCACTTAATAACGTTAGACAATTAGGTTTATTAAAAGTTACAAAAGAAGCTTTATTAAAGGCTAAAGAAGACGCTGATAACGATTTATCCATTGATTTAGTTAGTGTCTCTTTGATGGACGCTTATAATGCGATATTAGAGATTTTAGGAGAATATAAACAAACAGATATTTCTATAGAAATATTTTCTAGATTCTGTGTTGGTAAATAATTATGATGTTTGATTCTCATTGTCATTTAAATGATGAGGCTTTATATCCTCGAATTGATGAAGTGATTAATGACGCTAAAAAGACTGGTGTCAGCAAGTTTTTAGTTGTGGGCTATAACAAAGAATCTAGTGAACTCGCTGTTAAGATTGCTAATAAATATGAAGAATGCTACGCTGCAATCGGATTTCATCCTTGCGATATATTTGATGTTAGTGAAGAAGATTTTCTTTCTACTATGAATTTAATATCCAATAAAAAAGTAGTAGCGATTGGTGAAATTGGTCTTGATTACCACTGGGAAAAAGAAGAATCTAGAAGAAACCTTCAAAAAGAATACTTTATTAGACAAATAGAATTCGCTAATGAACATCATTTGCCTATTTCTATTCATAATCGCGATTCTAATGAAGATTGTTTAAAAATATTAAAAGAACATAAACCTCTATATGGAGGAGTGATGCATTGTTATTCCGGAAGTGTGGAGATGCTTAAAACTGTTTTAGATTTAGGATTAATGATCTCTTTAGGTGGACCGGTAACATTTACCAAGGCTAAAACTCCAAAAGAAGTTGCAGAAGTCGTGCCACTAGAAAAATTATTAATAGAAACAGACTGCCCATATTTAACTCCTCATCCACATAGAGGAGAGAAAAATGAACCAAAGTTTATTTGCCTTGTAAGTGAAGAAATTGCAAGATTAAAAGATATTTCTAAGAAGCATGTCGATCAAGTAACTTACGAGAATGCTTGTCGATTATTTAATATTCATGAATAAGTATTATTTAGATGGTGTTTTAGTGGTTGAAGGTAAGAGCGATGTAAGTTATTTATCTTCTTTTATCAAGGCTCATTATTTTATCACTAATGGCTATGATCTGACTGAACAAAAATTAGACTTTTTATCTAGAGTTAGCAAAAGAAGAAAAGTAATTGTGATGACCGATAATGATAAAGCAGGAGAAGACATTGCTAAGAAGATTAAAAATAAAATTAACGGGGTATTTGAAGTAAAAAGTGCAAAAATTCCGCGTAAATCATATAAAAAATGCGGTGTTGCTGAAACTGAGTACTCTGCTATTGTTGAAGCTTTAAAAGAACATCTAGTCGACTATAAAAAAGAACTTGATGTGAAACCGATTTATGAACTTAACTCTATTATCGCGTTAAGCGAAAATCCTGAGATTATGAAGAATCGTATTATTAACGATTATGGGTTAATTTATGGAACGACCAAATATTTGGAAAATCAGTTAAAAATGCTTGGAGTAAAACCTAACGAAATTATTGAAAAATATGGAAATAAATAGATCGAATGTTTTTGAAATTTTAAGGAATACTGATATTCGTCCAGATAAGGATTATGGACAGAATTTTTTACTTGAACCTGAGATAGCAAATTCGATTGTTGAACTTGCTGATATCCATGAATCTGACCGTGTATTAGAAATTGGCCCTGGCTTAGGGAGTTTAACTCATTTTATCTATATGAAAAATGCTCATTTCAGTGTTTGTGATATTGATTATCGAATGATTGATTTCTTAAAAATATTCTATAAAGACCAAATTACCTATATCATTGATGATATCCGCAAGGTTGATGTCTATAGTTACGACAAAATTATTGGTAATCTTCCTTATAACATCACCACCGAATTGGTGGAGTATTTACTTTTAAATGCCACAAAAGCCAAAAAGATGGTGCTAATGATTCAATTAGAAGCTTTTAATCGATTCTATGATTTAAGTGGTGAGAATTATGGATCGATATCTGTTTTAACTAGATTAATGTGTGATGTTGAAAAACATTTCGTGGTTAAACCAGGAAGTTTTCATCCTGTTCCTAAATGTAAATCAGTGGTTTTTACATTAACTAGAAAACATGACTATAACGAAGAAGATATTATCGGGACATATAAACTTGCCAAGTCTTTATTTCAAAACAGAAGAAAGACAATCTATAACAATTTAAAGAATTATCTAGGAGATGCTAATAAAGCCAGTGAATTATTATCTAAATTAAATTTAGATCCTAATTTACGTCCAGAAAACATTAAACCAGAAATATATTTTAGAATGTATCAAGTGATACAAAAGTAGATATAATATAGGTGAACTAATATGAGTACTAGAAGTGTTAAAAGTTACGCAAAAATCAATATTTCTTTACGTGTAGTGAAGAAAAGAGAAGATGGCTATCACGAATTAGATTCAGTGATGGTGCCTATTGAATTACACGACTCTATTATTATTTCCACTTTAAAAAATAGTGGTGATAATTTCGTTACTGTTGATGATTTCTCTAATGGACTTGTCCATTATAATCTCGCCACCGAAGGAATTAATGCGTTAGCGAATAAATATGGATTCTCCACAAAGTTTAGAGTCTATATTCATAAAGTCATTCCAATGCAAGCCGGTTTAGGCGGAGGTAGTAGTAACGCTGCCTTTACTATGAAAGCAGTTAATCAAATGCTTAAACTTAACGCTAGCGATGAAGAATTAATCGATATGGCTAAAACATTTGGGGCGGATATTCCTTTCTTTGTAAAGTGTGTTCCTGCTAGATGCCATGGCATTGGTGAAATAATGGAACCAATTGAAATAAAAAATAACTATTCTGTTTTAATTGTTAAACCTGCTAGTGGATGTTCTACTAAAGAAGTATTCGCCATTGCAGATAAAAAAGATTACAACTATGTTGATATTGATAATGTTGTTAAAGCCTTAAAAGAAGGAGACGATGATTTATTAGCCGCCTCTATTGGTAATTCTTTAGAAGAAGCCGCTAGTACATTAGTACCTGAAATTAAGCAAATTAAGGAAACACTTAAAGCTGCTGGATTTAAAATCGTGTTAATGTCTGGAAGCGGAAGTACAGTATTCGCCTTATCAACAGACTCTTCACTTATAAAGAAAGTCGCTAAATCATTAGAAGATAAATATCTAGTCGAAGTAACTAAAGTTATTAAAAAATAAGGAGAAGTTATGGTCGAAAAATATGTCGTCATTTTAGGAGCAGGTAGAGGCTCCCATATGGAAAGTAGAGATCCAAATCACTCTAAAGTTGCTTATCCAATTTTAGGAAAGCCATTAATTAATTATGTAATTGATGCTTGTAAAGCAATTAAACCAAAAGAAATATATACAGTTGTTGGCTATGGAGGAAAACATACTGAAGAATGTGTTAAAGACCATTCTAAAGTAGTGTGGCAAAAAGAAATTCTTGGCACTGGTCACGCTTTAAAACAAGTCAAAGAACTCGCCGATAAAGAGGGTGATGTTATTGTCGTAGGTGGAGATACCCCTTTACTAACTTCAGCAACATTAAACAAGGTTTATCATAAACACCATAAAAACGGTAATGTTTTAACTATTTGTACTTCAGTATTAGAAAATCCTACTGGATATGGTCGTATCCTAAGAGAAAGAGGATCTTATCGCTTACTTGAAATTAGAGAAGATAAAGACTGTAATGAAGAAGAAGCTGAGATTAATGAAGTTAACGCTGGTATCTATATTATTAATAATAAGTTACTCCAAGAATATCTTCCTAAATTAAGCACTAATAACGCTAAACATGAGTATTACTTATCTGAACTTGTTAAACTCTTTAGAGAACAGGGCTTACCAGTAGAAGCATATGTATTAGAAGACGCTCAAGATATCTTCTGTGTAAGTGATAGAACTCAACTTGCTTACGCTGCTAAAGTGATTAGAAAAAGAGTAAATAAACAATTAATGCTATCTGGAGTATCTATTGAAGATCCTGATACAGCATATATTTCTCCAGAAGCAGTAGTAGGTAGAGATACAGTGATTATGCCTAACACTACTTTACTTGGAAAATGTAAGGTTGGGGAAGGATGTTATATTGGTCCAAACACTACCTTAATAGATGTTAAAGTTGGTAACGACGCTCACGTCAAATTATGTTATCTAGAGAAGATGACTGTGAAAGACGGAGAACATGTTGGACCATACTTCACAAATAGAAAATAAGGGGTTTACTGCATGTTAATTATCGATTCCTTTGGTAGAAACATTTATATCGATGACCACTTAGTGGGTTACATTGGCGAAAATGTTTTGTATATCAACGGACATAAATTTGCAGAGATCACCGATGAAGGAGAAATCTATTTCCCTCCAAAGAAAATTGGCTATGTTGATGATGATGGTTCAATCATAGTCAATGGTAGAGAAGTTGGCTATATCGATGGAGATAATAACTTCGTCTTCTACAAGTCACTAGCGTTTAACAAATAAAATACTTGTAATAAATAAGGGCCTCACAGACACTTGGGTTATGTAACTATGAGACTCTTTTTATTAGTGGAAGCATGTCAACAAATCATGGAAGTACCTAGTAATCGTTATTTATCGGTTAGGGAGAACTGGGAACTCAAAAGCAATATGGAATTGTGCTAATAGAAATCAATATGTTAAAATAATTCTTAACGGAGGGGATTAATCATAATGGATCAAGAATTTAAAGACTTTTTACAAAGCATTGTTAATTTATCTGAGGAAGAAAAAGTTAATATAGGCGTAAACGCTCTTAGCAAATTTTATAATGGCCTTGTTAAAGGAGGAATACCTGAAAATGATGTTCCAAATTATATTATTGCTTTAACAAAACTTTTCGTTTCCGCTGATCAAAAGTGTAATCGAGCAGAATACGATTTCTTTAGAGCAGTTACTGGTTTAGATCTATCAACCGATAAATTTTATGATTTAACAAATGGTGGACGTGACCCAGAATTCAAGAAAGCTTGCTTTAAGTTTTTATCAGTTTTAAATAATGATGACAAAACCGCTGCTGTAATGTATGGATGTGCGTTATTAAGCTGTGATGACACTATTAATTTACAAGAAATCGAATTAATTCAAGAAATTCTCAAATAAAGTTAATTGAGTTTTGCTAAATAACCTCTTGCATAAAATGTGAGAGGTTATTTGTTTATAGACAATCTCTTTAAAAACAAAAGTAAAGGCACCCGAATTAATGAGTGCTTTTTTCTTTTAGTCAATATTGACGTCCGTTAAACCGTACGTTAAAATAATTATGAAAGGAGGAATATCAATGGCAACAATTAATGTTACTGAAGCTAGAAGCACCTTGTACAAATTGCTTGATGATGTGTATGACACCTCTTCTCCAATGCTTATTACGAAGAAGAATGGCAAAAACTGCTATTTGATAGGTGAAGATGATCTAAACGCTATTTTAGAAACAGTGTTTTTAAACTCTGTTGATGGTTTAGCAGAATCTATCGTTAAAGAAGGAAAAACACCTTATAGCGAAGCAATTAATGCCGACGATTTAGATTGGTAAATATGTACACGGTTTTGCTTTCTAGACAAGCCGTAAAGGATCTCGATTTTCTAAAGCGAGCAGGACTAAGCAAAAAAGCAAAAGCAATTGTAGACTCTCTTAAAGAGAATCCGAGATGTCTGCCATATGAAAAATTAGTAGGTAATTTAAGCGGATTTTATTCTAAAAGAATAAATATTCAACATCGACTAGTTTATAAAATTGATGATGAAGAAAAAATTGTACTAATTGTATCAATGTGGTGTCATTACGGTGATAATTAAAAAAACCTCTTACAAAAATGTGAGAGGTTTTTAATTTTGACTAGGAATTTGCTTTTATCGTTTTTTAAAGAAAACCCACCTTTTGTGGACTTCAATTAATCACTTTATTTGCGGTTTTTCTTCTTATATTCATCTAAGAATTGGCTTGGTATGACTGTTCCAC
>Ga0256407_10001533_pt1 | contig 47860 bp, 29 predicted proteins | sample RumenRJG_04DNA_FD_193489 | JGI IMG/M metagenome (GOLD analysis project Ga0256407, IMG submission 193489) | Bovine rumen microbial communities from Lethbridge, Alberta, Canada - RJG_04 | ecosystem: Host-associated > Mammals > Digestive system > Stomach > Rumen | place: Canada: Alberta...
CAAAGGTGTAGGTCGCTGTCAGCGGGTAAACCTCGGTATCCCAGCCCTCGGGATCGTTCAACTCAGGAGTGAAACTGTTGGCCTTGAACAGGGTGAGGGGACGGTCGGCCGTGGCACTCAAGCGCAGCGATGGCAGCGTGTAGTTGCCCAGGTGGATGTTCTTGAAGGTGTAGCCCAGCGTCACATTCTGGATGCGGAAGAAGTCGGCATCCTCAACAAAGAAGGAGTTCACGCGCTGGTCGCTCACATTCCACGAGCGGATCCATCCGGCAGCCGAGGGGTACTTGTTGGTCGAACCCGGTCCGGTCCAGCGGTTCGCCACCTGGTCGTGGTCGAAGTTGTAGTTGGACTGGGCATAGCGCAGGGCGCGCTTGCGGTTGAACATCTGTGCTCCTGCGTTGCCATAGGTGGTAACATTGAAGTCAAGGTTCTTCCACACGAAGCCCAGGTTCAGGCTATAGATGAAGTTGGGCAGGTAGGAGCCCAGCGTGGTGCGGTCCTCGCCGTCGACGATGCCGTCACCGTTCAGGTCCTTGTACTTGAAGTCGCCAGGCTGCAGGCCGTTGGCCACAGCGGTCCTGTCGGCAGCGCACTCCTGCTCGGTCTGGTAGATGCCGTCCACGACGTAGCCGTAGAACGAGTTCATCTCCTTGCCCACGAACTGGTAGGTCTTGCCACCAGCGATGTAGGGGTTGCCGGCCAGGTCTTTCACTTCGTTCTTGAGGTAGGACAGGTTAGCGGTGATGTAGTACTTGAAGTCGTCACCCACACGGTCGGCCCAGTTGATGCTCACGTCGACACCGGTGTTGAGAATCTTGCCGATGTTCTGGAGCAGGGTGCCGTTCTCGAAGGGCAGACGCGGCGCGATCACAGCCTTGCGCGTCATGCGGTAGAACCAGTCGATGTCGACGCTCAGGCGGTTGCGCAGGGTGGCGAACTCAACGCCCACGTTGGTCTCGTCGACAACCTCCCACTTCAGGTTGGTGAAGTAACTGTTGTTCTGGAAACCGGCGATGGTGGCATTGCCGAACACGCCCGATGACCAGGTGCCCGTCGATACCGAACGGAAGCCGTCGCTGGCGGGAACGGCGTTGTTACCCAGGCGTCCCCAACTGGCGCGCCACTTCAGGTAGTCCACCACGTTCTGGTTGGCCATGAAGTCCTCCTTGCTCATCACCCATGCCACGCCGAACGAGGGATAGTAGCCCCAGGTCTGCTGGTACTTGCTGGTACCGTCGGCACGGAAGGTCGCCATGAACAGGTACTTGCCCAGGTAGTCATAGTTGACACGGCCGAAGTAACTGTTGCTGCGGTAGCGGGTACCACCGTCGCTGGCGCGGCGGCTGTCGCTCTCGGTGCTCAGGTCGATGTACTTGTAGGCGTCGTCACCGTCAACAATGCCGTAGCCGATGCCGTACAGGTAATGGTACTTGTCCTCACGCAGGGAGTGACCCAGCATGATGCCCAGGTTGTGGTTGCCGAAGGTGTCCTTATAGGTCAGCACATTGTCCCAAATCCAGTTGTTGTAGTTCGCCTCGCTCTTGCTCACCCACGACTTGTCGTTGCGCTGAACGGCGCTCACGTAGTACTCGGGCATGTAGGTGCGGTTGTGAACGGCAGTGAAGTCATAGGAGTAACTGGTCTTGAAGTTCAGTTTGCTGGGGATGAAAGTGATCTGGGCATAGAAATTGGTCAGATACTTGTTGATGTCGTTCACGCTGTTCTGGTAGTTGGCCGTGGCAACAGGATTGTAGAAGTTGTTGGTAAAGCCGACCGACTCGGGCGAGCCGTAGTGGCAGGGGAACGTGTTGTCGTTCTTCTCGTCCATCACGGGATAGATGCCCGGAGCGTTGAACGCATGCTGCCAGGCGACATTGTTGGGCGTACGCTGTTTGCCCTTGGAGAAGATGCCGTTGAAGCCGACCTTCAGCCAACTGGTGGCCTCATAGTCCAAGGCTGCGCGGAAGTTCATGCGCCTGTAGTAGTTCTCGACATCCATCACACCGTCCTGGTGCAGGTAGTTGATGCCCAGCGAGTAGGTGGCCTTCTCGCCACCGCCGGTGATGGTCAGGCTGTGGTCGGTGATGGCCGCCGTGCGCAGCAGTTCCTTGTACCAGTCGGTGTCGGAGCCGTAGGTCCAGTTATGGAAGTCACCGTTGCTGTAACTGCCGCCGTAGCGGTCGATCGAGGCCTTCATCGTCGACACATAGGCATCGTAGTTGGCCTCCATCAGCATCGTGGCATACTCGCTCGAGTTCGCCATCTTCAGCACGTTGGTGGCCTTCTGGATACCGACGTAGCCGTTGTAGGTGATCTTAGCGGGCTGGTTCTTGTTGCCGTGCTTGGTGGTGATCAGGACAACACCGTTAGCGGCGCGCACACCATAGATGGCAGCAGCCGAAGCGTCCTTCAACACCGACATGTCGGCGATGTCGTTGGCATTCAGGAAGTCGATGTTGTCATAGAACATCCCGTCAACAACATACAGCGGGCTGCCGCTGGTGAACGAACCGTTACCGCGGATGTGCACCTTGGGGCCCTCGCCCGGCGTACCGCTGTTCACCACGTTCACGCCCGACACCTTGCCCTGCATCGCTGCCATGGGCGACGCCGTGGGCACGGCGAGCAGTTCTTCACCCTTGACCACGGCGATGGGAGCCGTCAGGTCCTTGGCCTGGGCCGAACCGTAACCGATCACGACAACCTCGTCCAGGTTGCGCACGTCGTCAAACAGTTGGACGCTCATCATCTCGCTGGCCTCCATCTCCACGGCCTGCATGCCCATGAAGGTGAATTTCAGGATTGAGCCGTCGGGAACATTGGCAATCTCAAAATTGCCGTCAAAGTCGGTTACTGCACCCATCGTGGTCCCCAGGACCTTGATGGTGGCACCGATCACGGGCTCGTTGACCTGGTCAACGACCGTACCTCTTACCGTAAGTGCCTGTGCGCTGGCAATAGCACACACCACTGTCAGTAAAAGGAGGAAGAATCTTTTTTTCATTCGCTTTGTTTTTAAATGTTAATGATAAAGAGAAATTACTTTTACGTTTTTTTCAGCAACAAAAATACATCTTTTTTTCATATTTACAAAAAACTGACAGTATTTTACCACGCCGAGGCCCATTTAGCACGTGAATTCCACCACAACGATTAAAACAACTGATTCGTCTGGCGATTCTGAAACGTTCACGCACCCGGGCAATAACTGCCGGCAGATTAGATGGATTATAAAGATGGCTGACGCATTCCTGTGCTGGAGTGCGGCAGCCATCTTTAATCTTTAATCTTTAACCTTTATCCTGCCCGCAAAGCGGGCATTTCAATCCGTTTAATCCGCCGACCTTTAATGCGGGAATACGGATGCATTCAGAACAATCAGATTAATCAGTTGTTTAATAAAACCAGTTGTTCAGGTTGTTTGAAGAAGCGGGCATTTCAATCCGTTTAATCCGCCGGCCTTTAATGCGGGAATGCGGATGCCCTCAGAACAATCAGATTAATCAGTTGTTTAATAAAAATCAGTTGTTCAGGTTGTTTGAAGAAGCGAGCATCATTACCTTCGCCTGAGGGTCTCGACGATGCGGGCCATCTGGTTGGGGATGCGTATCTGCTGCGGACACTTCTTGAGGCAGGTTTCGCAGTCGACACACTGGGTGGCCCAGGTCGAGGCGTCGGGCAGGGCTTGGCGCAGGCCGTCGGCAAACTGCTGCTTGCGGTCCATGTAGTCGGCAGCCTGCTTGTCGGGCAGCGGGAGTATCTTTTGGGCGATGGCCTCGTTGTAGTAGGCGAAGTTGCCGGGGATATCAACCCCATAGGGGCACGGCATGCAGTACTCACAGGCGGTGCAGGGAATGACAGGCACGCCGGCCATCACGTCGGCAATCTCCTCGAGGACCTTGTTCTCGGCCTCAGTGCAGGGGTCGAGGGGCGAGAAGGTGGCGACGTTCTCCTGCATGTGGCTCATCTGGTTCATGCCGCTGAGCGTGGTGAGGATATTGGGGTGCGAGCCCACCCAGCGGAAGGCCCACTTGGCGGGGCTGTCATCAGGACGCAGGGCGGCCAGGCGCTGAACGAGTTCGTCGTCCATACGGGCCAAGGCGCCACCCCTGAGGGGCTCCATCACGACGGTCTGCACGCCGACCTTCTCCATCTTGTTGTAGAGGTACTCGGCATCGGCATCCTGCCTCCATCCCGACTTGTTGAGAGAGGCATGGCGCCAATCGAGGTAGTTCATCTGGATCTGGACAAAGTCCCAGTGGTACTCGTCCTGGTGGTCGAGCAGGTAGTCGAACACGCTGACGTCGCCGTGGTAGGAGAAGCCCAGGTAACGGATGCGCCCTGCCTCACGCTCCCGCAGCAGGAACTCGAGCACACCGTTGTCCAGGAAACGGCCCTTGAGGGTGTCCATCCCACCGCCGCCAACGCTGTGCAGCAGATAGTAATCGATATAATCGACCTGCAGGTCACGGAACGACTTCTCGTACATCTTGCGGGACTCGTCCAGCGACCACAGGCTCTCCTTCTGGTTGGACATCTTAGTGGCCACGAAGAATTTGTCACGCGGGTGCCGGCTCAAGGCCTTACCCGTCATCGTCTCGCTTTGCCCGCCCTTGTACATCGGGGCGGTGTCAAAGTAGTTCACGCCATGCTTGATGGCATAGTCCACGAGTTGGTTCACCTCGTCCTGGTCGTCGGGCAGACGCATCATGCCGAAGCCCAGCAGCGACACCTTGTCGCCCGAGCGGTGCTGCACGCGGTAGGTCATCTGGCCCTGCGCGTCACCACCGTCGCGGTCTTGAGGTCTGCCTTTCTCTCCCGCCAACACACTCAGCGGATTTACTGCCATCGCGGCGGCGCCCAGTCCCAGGGCGCGGAGGAACCGGCGACGATTCATATCAGATTGCTTTCCCATAACGATAATTGATGATTAGTTGCACACAATAGGTTACCCCCCAATAAAGAAACCGTTGTGGGGACCATGTGCAAAGATAACAAAAAAACGACTGCAGCACCACATTTCACGGCAAATTCCCGATGATTATGTGTAATTAATGGAAAAGCATACTGTGGTCCAGTTCGCTTTCCCGACCAGACGCATTAGCCTGTTGCTATGTTAACGGTTGATGTTTTGTTCGGTCGGCCCGATTACCGAGGCCTTATCAGTCAGTATCGCTATTACACTGCTGGCATCGTCTTCGGTGATGCCGACCCTTGGGTCGGTTTGGACAAAATTGGGTTGCTGCTCCAGGAGCATATCGAACTGATCGTCGAGGATGGCGTAACGAGTCACTTGGCTGCCGCTGGTGGCCAGCCATTCCTTGATTTCGCTGCCCTTGACTGCCGGCAACATCATGTCCAGGTCAACACTCAGCAACATCTCGTCACTCGCGCTGTTGGGTGTGATGTCGATGATTTTTCCCGGTAGCCCCCTATTGGCCCACATGCGCTGCATCGTTGAGAGTCCCCAGCACTTCCAGGAAGACGAGATGACAATATCGGCACCCGTCTGCTCCACGATTCTGGCCAGGTTAGCAACGGCTTCAGGGTCAAAGGCATAGCCAAATCCGTCAACAGGTGCGATGCCCCGCTCAACGCAATAGTCGTGCTGGCGCTCGGTATTCAAGACACCATCAATATCCAAGAACAGAATTTTACTCATATCATACGTTTCGAGTGATAAAGCCCTCTATTGTCACCTGTTACAGCGTGAGGTCGTCAAGGGTCGTGCCGTTCTCGAAGCGGTCGAGGTCGACATAGCCCCTGATGCCGTCGACCTTGCCGCGCTCGGTGTACTGCCAGATATTGTATTCTCCCCCACCCCGCAGCGCCGGTGCCGCCTTGCCATAACGGGCAATGAAGATGATGCAGTTGTTGAATTCGGGCGCCAGCAGGTCGTTGTAGAATTTGTACTGGCTGTACACCACGGGATACTCGCCGTAGTCGTCCTTGACCAGTTCCATAAACCTCCACAGCCGCTGCTGCAGCACCTCGCGCCTGGCATTCTTGTTGCCGGCCTCCTCGACATCGACCATCGGCAGCAGGTCCTGCTCGCCCTTCTTGACCTGCCGCTTGAAGTTCTTGTATTGCTCCTCGGGGGTCTTGTAACTCGTGAAGAAGTGGTAACTGCCCACCTTGAGGCCGTTTTTCCGGGCCTCGTCGATGTTGCGTCGGTAGGTCTTGTCGACGAGCGACGCGCCCTCGGTGGCCTTGATGTAGACAAACTGTATCTTGGGGTCGGCGGCAACGCGTTCCCAGTTGATTTTGCCGTTATGCTTCGACACGTCGATGCCGTTATACTTGGTCGACGCCACCGTGACGCGGTCCTTGCGGCCCAAGTCGAACTTATGGTACAGGAAGACGCCTGCTGCAACGACCAGCAGGGCTACCACCAGGGCGGGCATGTGGGCCTTGACACGACGCTTCAGGCGCCGCCACCATGATTTGAGTGGCGACACCCGTTTGCGCTGTTTGCGCCGCTTTGTCGTCGTCCGTCGTGTCTTGGCGCTCACAATCAATAATAGTTCTTGGTCATGTCATAGAGTTTGCGCAACAGGGCCGGATTGGACGAGAAGAAGTTGCGCGCATGGGCCGACTCCAGTCCCCAATAGTGTTCGCACTGGCTGCAAGCCTTGCCGGGCCGGCAATTGGGACACTCGTAGGAGCGCGAAATCCTGACGATACACACGATGCCCTTGGAGGGCTTGTCGGGCTGCAGGATACAGTTCTGATAGGTCGACTCCTTGGTCAACACAAAGCAGTACATACCGATGTCCATCTTCCTGACGCCACCGCCCAGCAGCGGAATGCCGATGGGGGGATTATAAGCGTCGGGGGTGCCGGTCTTGGAGAACACGACGAGGTTTTCGCCCAACCCTTCGACAGCCGTCTTCATGGGCGAGAGCAACGAACCCATACCCTGGGCCTTCTGGAACTCAGTCAGGAACGAATTCCACGCCGTGTTAAAGTTCTGACCGTCCTGGAATGAGCGCAGCGAGTCGTTGACAAGCGACGGGAACTTGGTACCCTCGGGGTAGCGGATGAACGATGCCCTCACGGCACGCTTGCTGATCATGCGCGCCCAGGCCTCGGCGAGTTTTACGCAGTTCCACATGTTGTCGCCCTGACCGAGCGTCCAGGGCACGAGGAGCGCGCGGAAGTCCTCGCCGTCGTTAAAGCGGTCGAACCTCAACTGCGTGGGCTCGGGTGACACCTCGAGCAAGCCATACACCTTCTCGTCCCATCGCTCCATATCGGCTACCAGCGGCCTGAACAGGTTGATATCGGCCGTGCGGTTAAACTTCATGTCATCACCGCTCTCGATGTAGTTCACGCCATAGATATTGGTGAAGTTGGAGATGAAGGGCTGCAGGTTGGGCTGCAACTGTGACTCGTGCTTTGCCGCATTCTTGAATCTCAGGAATCCGTCACCGCCCATTGTGAAGTAGGACTTGCTGCCGTTGATGGGCAACAGCGTCGTGCTGCCCGAGGCCGTCTCGTCGCTCAGTGCCAACGCCACGAGTCCCACGGGATAGACGTCGTCGGAACGGCTGATGAAGTTGGCAAAGTCGCAGCCGGCCCAATGGCTCGCCGAGTTCTTGGCCCACGTGTGGGTGAGGCGACCGAAGAACGTCACCCGCTTGCTGTCAAAGTCGGGCACACCATACTTGCCCGACTGGGTATTCAGATCAATCAGTGACGGGATGCTCAGCACGGCCGGCAAGGCCTCCATCGGCTTGAAGGTCGAACCCACCGAACGGCGGTTCAGCGACGGGTTGCGTGTCGTGAGTTTCAGCATCTCGGGGAAGTCGTTGTTGTCGAACAGCGTGGTGTAGAACGGCGTGGCGAGCACCTCGCCCGTGGCCATGTCCATAACGGTGACCGACATGTCGAACTGATCCCTGACCTGTGACCTGGGCTTTGCCCGTCCGTGTTTGTCGGGGTTGATGAGCCCGGGCAAACGGGCCACATAGGCCTTGATTTCGTTCTCCAACTCGCGCGAGAGCAACGGGTCGATGGTGAGCCGCACGGTGTCCACGTTCTCGCGGTTGGACAAGTGCTGTGACAGGCCCTGCAGCAGTTGCTGCGTGAACAAGTCGGTCTGGTAGTCCGAGATGAAGAAGCGGTCCACACCGATGCTGGACTGGGTGAGATAGGACAGCATCGTCATGGGGTTGTCCTTGAACAGGGTAATCTCGCCCAATTTCATGCTCAAGTCATTGTCCTTGACAGTGTACATCAGGATTTTCATTCCATCCTCAAAATCCACATCGGTGCGGTGGCCTCCCTGGCGGTGTTCCAGGAATTTCTGCGTCTTCTTGCTGCCCACAACCAGCAGGCCGCAATCGTGCGAGAGCCTCAACTTGCCGTTGGAATAGGAGATGGAGACATAAGCCCTCTCGGGCGACTGCCTGGTGTCCTGCAACTTGATGCACACGCCATGAGGCTTGTCGCCACTATCAAACGCCGACTTGTAATACTTGTAATAGTCGATGGATTCGGGTGCTTTCTCCCGCTCGCCCGAAGCCACCGGACGCGTCCACAACAGGATGCCCTCGTTCATGATGGCATTGAAGTTGATTTGGTCCTTCTGGTCGATGACACGGTCGTTGTGGATGGGCAGTACACTGTTGCCGTAACTCAAGTAGATGGTCCCCGGCTCGTCAAAGATACAACTCTTGGCTCCCTCGATGACACCAGTCCACGGCGTCTTGGTCATCCTGACCTTGAACATCGACGGGATGAGTGAAATCGACTCAACCTCAACGGGCAGCACCGAGATGGAGTCACCCAATTTCACGGAGCGGCCAGAGGTCTTGCAACGGATATTGAAGTAACTCTCGCCCAGGTGCTCAGCCTGGCGCTCCAGCAGTTGCGGCAACCGGCTGTTGTAATAGAAGCGCTTGAGGTTATCGTCCTTGATGTTCTCGGGGTGGATACCGACCAGCCTGAGGTTGCTTGACTCGATATAGTCGTTGCCGGATTCACCATACGGCAGGGCAAACTCAAGGGCCTTGTAGCGCCGGTTCAACTCGTCGAGCGTGATGGCCACATGGGCCGAGTCGATGAACTCCGACGACAGCAGCAGACTGAGTACCGAGTCGGCCTTGGTGACAAAGCCGGCCCCGTTCTCCTGCGGGTCATAGATGTCGGTGTCGGCCGCTCTGCCCAATGCCGTGCACTGCTTGAAAAACGACAGGCCGATGGCCAGCAGTAGCAAGGCCGGCGCAATGCCGACCACCAGCCGCCAACGCCACGGCCACTTGCCGCGTTTCCACTGTTGGGTGTCCCGGTTAGATAATAGCGGTTCCATAATCTCTTGTTTGCTGTGCCCCGCGGGCTACTAATACGGCAGATTGATGATTTTCTCGCTGGGCAGGTGCGAGTCGATGTAGTTGATGACCTTGAAGTAGTAGTCGGCCGACATCGCGGGCTGAGCGCCCATCAGCGAGTCGCTGGGCACGGCGATGGCCACTTTCTTGCCCAACACAAAGACGCTATCCACCTTGAAGGCCCGGCCGGCCATCATCTCCAGCAGCGAGAAGTCCTTGCTGATGACGGTGCGCATGTCGGCAGGCAACTCTTCGACATCAGACAGCGGCCTGACGCTGATGCGGGCCGAGTCCATCTTCTCGAGCGACTGCAGCGACAGTTTGTTCCACTCCTGCAGGTAATGCAGGTCCTTGCGCACGCTGTCCATCGACAAGGTGAGCGAGTCGAGGCGAACCTCACTGACGCTGTCGGGCAGCGAGGCCAACAACAGCATCATGTTCTGCTTCTCACGCGGCATGAAGGTGACCACCGAGCGGTCCTGCTTGGCCAGAGCCTCGTCGGGCTCAGCGCCCTTGTTCATCATCTTGTAACCCATGAATCCCAGCACGCCCCCGAGCACGAGGCCCAACAGGGCTCCCAGCACGAGCATACGGGTGCCGCTTTTGCGGCGACTTGATAACTTCAACATATCTTCCAGTTCTTTTGCTTGTTCTTCTTTATTATGCTTGTATAAATAATCAATGAACACTTCAACCAGTTGGTTGGTTTCACGTCCTCCAGAGCCGTCATCGAGCGGCCCGTAATAGTTGGCGACCGTGCCTGCCAACCGGTCAATATTCTGGTCCGATACACCATCGAGCGTGTTCACAAGGGCCTCCTCGACAAGGCCGTACACCTTTGGCATCGACTGCTCCAGGACAGCGAGTCTGTCCCAGTTTTTCACATCGAACAGATAGGCCGGATTCCACTTACCGTTCTTCCCGAACAGGAATTCGTTGACGGTGGACAGGACCATATCCTTGAAACCGCTCCACGCCTTGGTAAGACCTTTACACTTGTCGAGCAGGGTCTCAACCTGGCTAGCTTTGACGTCACTCTTGAGCAATAAGGCCATCAGCGTCTGGCTATCCATATGCTTGAGACCCTCGGTCTCAATGGTTTGGGCCACATCACCCGACTTGACTTTGGTCAACAGGTCATTTACCTCTTTCAGGCTGTTGAACGAGTGGCTCTTGGCCTCGTCGACAATCCATTTCTTGACGAGCGCGGCCTGGTCATCGGTCAGGTCACGGATCGACGGCACCGCAGTGATGCCCGCAGGCTTACGGTAGGCCTCAGCGGGGACAAAGGGGTAGCGCACCATGAAGGAGACAATCTGCTTGAGGTCGGTCAGTTGGGCCGCATGGGGCTTGAGCAAGCGGGTGAAGGCTTCGGTTACACCAGGTTCTTTCAGGCGTTTATGCTTCTTGTAAATGCCATACCACCGCTCCACCGACGCCAAACTGCCAAGGTCGAGATGCTCCAGATATTTGGCATTCAGGCCGTCGAGCATACCGTCGGGCACACCGTCGGCAAACAGGAACTTGTACTCGTCATTCTCGAGATAGGCCGGCAAGGCCTTGCGCTGTAAGGTCAACAGTTCCTGCTCACTATAGGCTTGGGCACCGTTCACGGCATCGAAGGATTCGCGCGTCAAGCCGTCGATGTCCCAGGTGAGCGAGGGCGTATGCGCCAGCAGGGTAAACTGTTTCTTCACCCCTCCGGGCATCGTGCGGAAATAACTGCTGAACTGCTTCCAGTCCTTGGGCATGGCCTCGGTCAGTTGATGGCCCAACTTCAGCCACATATCCCAATCGCCGCCCTGGAGCGCCGCAATGTCTTTGTTGAACACGCCATAGGCCCGCAGCAGTTCTTCGGCCGTCATCAACGGCTCATTCTCGCCGGGATATGGGAATACCTTGTCGAGGGCTTCCTGCTGGGGTGTGAAGGGCATCCTGCGCGAGGTGACCTCGAGCCAACTCATGTACAGGTCGTCCTGACGGCGCTGCACACCGCTTCCCGCACGACAGAAGACAACCGTCACGCCGTCAAGTACGGGTTCAAAGTTCTCGTCGACACAGAAGGCGAAGGTCGCATAGCGCCTCAACTTGATGTCCATGCTGTCGATAGCCGAGAGCACGGTATTCATCTCCAGGCAATCGAAGATGCCGTCTTCGCGCCAGGAACGGTCGGCCTTCGGAGAAACCTCGACCAGCAGGCGCCGTCCGGAGACGATGGCCGCCTTGATGTTGTGGGCCAGCGTGACGGCATTGGAGGTGGGCACCGAGAGTTTCTTGCTCACCACGGTTTCCAAGTCCACGCGGCCATAGGTCATCGTCGAGATGCGGGGCAAGGCAGCAAACAGCGATGTGAGGTCGAAACCGATTTTGTTCATGTCGGTGCGCGTGACCTCATAACCGGCACGGAAGGGATAGTAACGTCCCATTGCCTCGCTGACGACTTGGGAGCCCTGAACGTGAATCAGGATGTAACGGTCCTGGCCGTGGTTATACCGCCACACCAGGCTGGCATAATCAGGCGACAACACGGGAGGATTGTCGATAAACAACCCGCTCAGCGACTTATTGAAGTCACTCACCTCGCCCGTATAGAACAGGGTGCCGTCGCCAATCTGGTCTTTCTGCGCGCCAGAGGCGCGTTTGGCTATGTTGATTGTCGTTTTCATTACAGTGACAGATTATGTATTGTCGTTATCCCCGCCGGGCGACACAGTGTTCTGTGCCCCGACAGGTGAGGAATCTATAATTTTTGACACGCTGTGCGGCAGGCAGTTGTTTTGCGCCAGCAAGTCCTGCAGCAGTTGCAGGGAACCCCAGCAGCCGTGCCGTGCCATGTCGGCATTGACCTCACGCGCAAAGGACTTGACCTTCTGGCCGTCGTCGAACATGAAGCGTGTCACGTCGGTAGGATCGTTGATGTAGATATCCAGCGATGCGTCTATCGGCGTCGCGGTAAAGTAGACGTGTGGCGGCAAGGACTTGTCGTCGGCATCAGGCGTCTGCTGACCCGAGTGCCGCAGACTCATTGACAGCAACTCCCTGAAAGCGAATCCCAGGCTGCGGCCCACGCCGAGGTGGATATGCTCGGCGATGTCCTTGTCCAGACTCTCGCTTTCTGATTCCAAAGCCTCCAACAGACGGCTGACAAAGGTCGCATAGACCTGGTTGCGCCTGGCGATGTCGTCCTGCCCCGTTGCAGAAGCAAAAGCACGCTTATAGTCATCAGTCCCATTGCGGAGCAGGCTGTCGGCATTGCGGAATGCCAGATACACATGGGGAGCGTGATCGTGGAGTTGCTCCAGATAATGTCCAACTGCCGTCGACAGGGCTGCGGAACTCTCACTGGCCAGCAGGTTGTCGCAGACGATGAGGTCGGTGGCATTTTGGCAGTAGGATAGCGTGTAGAAGTGCTTGAACACACGCTCCTCGTAATAGGTCAAGTCCTCGGGCAACCCCGTGAACATACCCCACCCCGCCTGCAGGCACAGCAGCACCGAGTCGGTCATCACTTCGTGAAGGTTCTTCATGAGCCACTTGCCCGTAACACTGCGGCGCACGCCTTGCTCCACATAGCCGTCCTGCTTGATGACGGCATGGATATTCTCCCAGCGCATATACTCCGTATGGCGGGCACGGCCCGTGAGGGGTATGACGGGATAGTTGGCAAAGTTGAACTCGCGTGTTGGCAACACGAGCCTGAGCATCTGGCCCGAGGGGGTGTAATAGGTCGCCAACCAGAACATTCCCTGCTTGACACGGTCGATGCGCCGGCGCAACTCGAAATAGTTGTTGACGGCCTCCAGGTTGTTGAAAGCCTCGCCGGGAATGTTGAGGAAATTGACCCACAGACTGCTGCCGAATCCCCGACTGAAATGGGCACCATAATGATTGGCAGGACGGCAGGCATACACCTCGGTGCCGCGCATGCCGCCAGTGTCGGCATTGAAGGTGTCGTAGAAGAAGGAGCCGAAACTGCTGTAGGGATAGTCGAGCGGTAACTGCTGCGGCCTGTACCCCAACACATGGAAGGCATGTATCAGGTCATAGAGCAGGTAACTCTTGCCGCACGACGGGGCGCCGACGACAGCGATGCTCAGATGTTTAGACAGTGGATTCATTCTCTTCTCGGGATGGCACAGGGTGAATAGCGGTTAAACGACATCGATGATGCGCTGTAGCATGCCTCCAAAGCCGAAGGAACCGATGTTGTGCTTGTAGAAGATGTCCATGCACAACTGGAAACTGCCGAAACAGGCTCTTGAGCCCGTGTCGCTGAACTTGGTGGGCGAGCCGTCGCGGTAGAAGTCGAACTCGTCCTGGTTTTCCTTATCCTTGCGACCGTTGCGGTAGACCAGATAGTCTTCGGTAATCGGGGTGCAGGTGAAGTAGACGTGCGGGACAAAGGTATCGTGATTGTCGGAGTACCAACCGGTCTGCGTCAGCAGCATCCTGAAAGCCTGGCCCTGACCGCCTACCCTGGAGGTAATGTGTTCCTCGAGGGTGCGGGCGTTGAAGACGTGGCCCTCGCTGCCCTGGATGTCGATGTAGCGTTGCTTGAGGCGCTCGATGGTCGATTCGTCGATGGCGGCATCAGGGTCATACCCTGCGTCATCGGCACTGGCTGTCGGCTCGTCGTCGAGCAACGGGAGTCGGCAATCATCTTCCAGGCCCAGAATATGGTTCATAGAGCCGCCCAGGTCGCGCATGTCATAACCGATGTGGTCAAACATCAGGTAGGAGAACAACGAGTAGATGGCATTGCGGCGCTGCTCCAGGGGCAGGTGCATCTTCTTCATGCGCTTGTTGAGTTGGACATAGGCCTCCTCGACCTCAGGCTTCTGAATCAGGAAGTCGACGTTCCTGAAGGCCATATAGGTGTTGACGTGTTTTGCCAGTTTCTGTTTGTCGAGGAACTGCGACAATTTCACGGCCAGGTCGTTGAAACCGAGTTTCTCCTTCTGGAGTTCGGCATCCTTGTCGAGATGGGTATAGACCCTGTCACAGACGACGATATCGGTCGCCAGGGTGCAGTAGTGGAAGAAGACAAAGGCCAGGTCATACTGCATGCTGTCGAAATCCTCGTGGTCGAAGTCCAAATTGGGGAAGATGCGACCCTTGATGAGGTTGTAGATGCTGAGCATCACCGAATCGGTGTCATACTTGAAGAAGTCCATCATCAGGTCGTCGCCACTGATGTTCTTGGGTTTGCCTGCCACGAAGCGCGCCGAACTGAGTTCGCCGACGATTACGGGCCAGGACTTGAAGCGCTGCAGATAGGCGTCCTTGGCCGCCGACAGGGTGTCGGAGGCCTCAACGTCGTCCTCAACTCGGTACACGTCCTCGTTGGGCCTTACAATCAGGCGCTCGTCGCCGGCGGGATTGGTGTAAGGATAGACCGTGAACAGTTTTTTCCTGGTCATGAGCATGCGCTTCAACTCGTTGTAACTGTTCAACATCGCGTCTTGGAAAATTTCACCGGGGATATTCAGGAAACTCAGGTCAAACTCAAAATCGGGTCCGATGACGCGTTGCCCGTAGTGGTCCTCGTGGCGGCAGGCATAGAGCGGGGTACCGCCACCGCCACCCTTCTGGTTAGGCGCATAGTTGCTGAAAGGTTTGTACTGGAAACCGTCCCGCTTCTCGAGCGAGTCCGAGGCAAAGAAACTGCAGCCCATGCTGCGCAATGCATCGATAATGTCCTTGAGCAGGAAACTCTTGCCGCTGGAAGCGTTGCCCACGACAGCCAGTCGGATGGATGTTGTCTTTTTGAACATACTCATTGATATAGTGTGATTAGTGATTATCAGTTAGACGTTTACGACCGGTGACCGTGGCCATGAAAGCCAGCAGGAAGGCCGTCTCGAGGGCCTCACCGACGGCGTCCACACCGAAGCCCGGGTTCAAGCGTCCGGTGAAGGGGAGCCAGTCGATATAGGAGAAATAGATGTAAAGGCTCGTGCCCACCCACATGAACATGGCCAGCAGGCGCCACTGCATCGTGTTGGTGAGCAGCGGCTTGTAACGGTCGGTGTAGAAGACCGTGTGGCGCATGACAACCCACATCAGCAGGGCCAACAGCGAGAAATAGACCAGATGGGTAAAGAAACGGTTGTAGGAGCCGAAGAAGGCAATGGGCACGCTCAGGTCGTTGAGCGCGACAGGCGACTGTCCCGAACTTACTGAGGGGTGCATGAAGTGGGCTTCGTTGGAGAGCGGGTCATGGTCTTTGCTGCCCAGGCTGTCGCCCTGCATATAATGGCTCATGATGACCATGAACTCGGCATCGCTCTCGCTGTAGCGGTAACCGCTGCGCTGCAGGTCATCGAAGTTGGAGTACAGCATCACACGACGCGACAGGCGGCTGTAGTCCACATTCTCTGGATTGAATAACTTGCTGCAGATGGTGGGCATGAGCCATACCATGATGCACACAGCGGCCAGCGTGATGTTGACCCAGCGGCGCTCCTGGCGCGTCTGGGTGGAAATCTCGCGGCTGACGTAGGCTTGAGGCCTCTTCACCATAAAGAAGAATGCCGTCATGCACATCACGAAGCCCAGGAAATTGGTCATGTATCCGTTGTCGCCGAACATCGCGCACGCGGTGTAGACGAGCACAATCAGCAGCATCTGAATCAAGATGGTGTAGCGCGGACGGGATTGCGTCGAGGAGAGTTCGGCAGCCGTCGACGACAAGGCCCTGCTCAAGCCGACAACCACGGCCAGCGTGATGAACGCGGTACCGAAGTTGCCCATTGATTCACCGGCGATGATAATCAACAGCAACAACGCGAAGTGGCCGGGGAAAAGTGTCTTGAGCATACCCACACAGGCATCGCGGACAAAACCGCAGCACACATACAGGACGGCAAAAGCCAGCAGCATGAGCACCACGATGCCGGGGATTCCAGGCAACGGGCTAATCCAAGCCAGCAAACCATAGAGGATCAACACCGCTGCGGCAACCAGCATGGTCAGCAAACGCTTAGCGGCTGCATGATGACGCGATGGCGCCTTGTCGGCAACCTGCTGCAGACGTTGGTACAGGTGATGGGAACGCACCTTGCCGGCAACGACACCGACCAACTCGATGAGGCGCGATGACAGACCCTGTAACCAAGTCTTGGCGGCCTGAACCCATTTCACCAGGAAATCATAGCCAAGAATGACAATCAGCCACAATGCCAGCGTAACGGCCTCGATGAACAGCAGGGTATAAACCACCGAGCGGTGGGTGTCGTTCACGCCGACCGACAGGGTGCTGGGCCAACGCCAAATCTGCCAGATGAAAGTCTCGGACCTGAAATAGGAACTGAGCATTCCTGCGCTCACGCCACGGTCCATCACGCCAAAGAACGCATAGGCCAGAATGGCGAAAATCAGGGCACAGCCGCCCCAAGCCATCAGCAAGCGGCTCTTGCGGTGATGGCGGCGTCCCCTGCGGTCCTTGTACTCGGCATTCATGTGCAGGAAGGGCATGTTGAGCAGCATCGCCAGCGTGAACATCAGCAACATCATCGCCGCTGTAGCCACGGGCGTGATACCCGTCAATTTCTCAAAATAGGGGTATGTGTAACTCAGTTTCACGGCAATCATCGACTTGCACACGCAATAGAGCAGGCAGATGCCAAGCAATAGCGACAGGTAGCCGCGGTAGTTGCGCAACTGATCAGGATTGTAAGCGACCTGAAGGATGGGACGCGAAACCTTTAACGGGCTTATCGGCAGCCAGATGATCAGCATCAGCAGCACGAACACCAACAGCGGCAACCACAGGTATGACAGGAAAAAGCCATGGCTGATGTATCCCACCCGTGCATGCAGCAGGTCATTGCCTGAGTGCAGGGTGACAGGATTGAGGGCCGGCGTGACCGAGAACGGCAAAAACGCCGTCGTGGCATTCTCGACTAATATGGAGTCGTAGTTGTTGTCACGCACGAGCACCGATTCACCGCGGAACTCGATGTTGCACAAGTCGAAGTTGATGGCATTGGAGAATGCCGGCAGATACAGGTCGCTCTTGTTGGGGAACGAGTGGTTGTTCTGCTTGAGCGTGATGACTCCGCTCGACCGCTTGGACTTCGAGCGCAGCGAGTCGACGGTTCCCACATAGGTGATGGGCTTGGGGAACGATATCAGCATCGATTTGTCGTTCCGGCCTGGGGTAATCATCACATGGCCAGCGCCCCACTCGGTCAGTTTGACCGAAGCCTTCATCACATAGTTCACACCATCGACCTGGAAGGTGCCGGCCTCGGGCGATTTGTCGAGATAACAGTGGGTACCCACCGAGAAGAACTGCACCTTACAGTGGCCAGCCTTCTCGCCTTCATCGGCAGTCTGACCTTCACGGACATAGCCCTGAAGGGCCTCCTTGCCCTCGCTGTCTTTCTCTTGGATTTTGGTGAATCTGTCGAGGATGACCAACACGAGAGCATCGTCGCCCTTCTGGAAGAACGAGCGCACGTCATGACGCTGCATCTGGTTCATGTACAACATCTTCAGGCTGTCACTGGCCGCTATGCTGTCGGTTGCCATGGCACAATTGGCCGCGAAGTGGCGCGCCATGACCTCCTTCTGGTTGGCAAAGCGCTTTTTCCATGCCTTCCAGATTTCCTTGCCGGTGAGCGTCATTCTCAGGGTGTCACCCATGCTGGTGGGCAGGGTCAGGACAATGCGCTGCGACTCATCGTCGTGGATGATGTGCTTGTTGGGGTTCTCGTTGTTGATTTTGAAGTACTGCAACGAGTCCTGATACTGGTCATTGACTTTCCACTTGTAGTGGTTGCCCTCTTTCCAGACGGTAAGATAGTCCATGGGGACGTTGTGGTAATAGATGTCACTGTTTTGCCCGATGGTGAGCGTGTCACGGTTGGTCAACTCAATCTGGTCAACCGTCAGGGCAACTTTCTGGGTTATCCTGCCCGTCATCAACAGGCACAACAGCAACAGCACTATTGCCGCTGCAATAGCAACCAGGTTGGTGATGTGCGTTTTGCTGTCCATATCTTCAGTTTCGAGTTTACTCTTTTTAGGTTTATAGGTCTATCGACCTCAAAGTATCCTTCATATCTCTCAAACGTTCGGTGAAAGACTCACTGCGGTCGATGTTCTCCTGCAGGAGATATTCAAAAAAGGCATCAATTTCATCTTTAAGAGCATCACGACTTTCCTTGATTTGGTCTTCCGTATCAGAAAGACCAATCGCATCACTGAAACGTGAGAAGGAATCGTAATTCTCATATTCTTCTTTCAGGTTGTCACACTGAACGCGCAAATAATCTGTGTAACTGCTGCAAGCCTGATAACCGGCACCGCTCAGCATGTCAGACAGATTGGCATCGTGGTCGAAGGGATATTTGCCACTCCACCGCTTGGCATCGTCGACAATGGAGCGCACCCCGTCAAGCGAGGCACAGTTGTTGATGCGGCTGGCCAACGGCTTTATCGATTCACGATAGCACGATATATAGTCCTGGTAATTCCTGCAGTTGTCGGCAAGCGTAGCGTCCATGTTGCGGCTGTGCCTATTCAGTTCGGCCAATTGCCGGTTGGCCTTGCTCATAAAGGCCGAATCGGATGTCCAGTCACTGGAGTCAAAGAACTTCTTCATCTTGGAGTCCACGACGCGGCCAAAGGTGTTGCACAGGCTCGCATCACAACGCTTGTAGGTCGAGTCGGGCAGAACGGCTCCCCCACCCTTCAAGCGCAGGCGGTGCTCGGTGTCCAGATCCTGGCGCAAGCGGGAATAAGCATTGCAGGCGGCATCAAAATCTGAAGCATTCTGCAGGTCCTGCTCCACTTCTTGCATGAAATAGGCGGCATAGTTAAAGGGGCGCAAGGCATTCGTGGGCGGTTTGTCCAGCGCTTTGAGCATCCAGAAGGCACCAAAGGCCAACAATGCCACTGCCAGCAGCGACAGGCCGACGGCCATACCCTTACTGCCCATCTTGAGCAGTTTGACCAGGCCCCAATGCCTATGCTCGCACTTGTGCAGGATGAAATCGTCACACAGCCGGCGGGCATAATCCTGACGAACCTTGGCATAGTCCTTCAGGACGAAATCACCCACGCTGCACACGATGGGCTGCTCATTATAGATATAGGTTTCCTTGCACTTGTTACGGATGAGGTGCCAGAAGTCCGATGCCAGCGATGTGGTCACCAACGTCTGGGCGGCATTATCGAGATAGGCCTCGGGGGCATTCATCAGGTCAGCCTTGGTCACCAGCACATACACGCCGTCGGCCTGCTGCAGGTAGCCGCCCCGCATCAGCAAATCGGTCACCCGCTGGTGGTCACGCACCTGCTCGTCGATGTCCTGGCGGCAATCGATCACGAACAGATGAATCTGGCGATAACATGTCTTCAACATCCGGTCCATGTCCCACCATCCATCGAGACTGGCTTCGGCCAGCGAGAGGTCGTAACTGCGCCAACCTTTCCTGTAACGGGCATGATAGACCTCTACGGGCGACGAGGGCATCTCGGGTAAGCGCTGATAAGTGTCGCAATTACCAAATACACGCGTCAGCGACTCGATTCTGGAACGGATGGCCTGTGAATCGCTGTCGGCACCTTGCGGCGTGATGGCTGTCATGCCCTCGAGCGACAACAAGGAACCGATAATCGAGGTTTTGCCCGACGAGGGACGTCCCCACAGGACCACAAGGTTACTTTGGTCCGGCCCCGCATAGATGCCGCCGTGACTGAGCACTTCAGGCTGGGGAGCACGCGCCTCGGCAGTCACGCCATCGGCAACGTCCTTACCCAGCACAGCAGCCAGTTCGCCCGCCTCGATAGCCCCTTGGGTCAACATCTCCTTGACATCGGCTACCGAACATTGATTGCGGCTGAAGAGTATTTTCTGTATTTCGGCTTTCATCGCTTTTTCCTATAGTTCCAATAGCAAAACTAATGCCTAAAACCCTGATAACGGCTACGGGCACGCAGACTTTGTATATAATAAGTGAAAATCAACAGGCAACAGACGGCCATGGCAATATCACTCCACAGGAAGGGCTTCTGAGCCGTGGACAGCGCTGCATAGCGGCCTTTGATGTCACTCACCTCCATGGTGAAGGGCTCACACTCTTTTTCCCCCTCATAGATGACGCGTGATAATGCCGCATACTGTTTCACCCAGTCCTCACTGGCCGTGATGATGTAGTGCAGGTTCTTGGCCGTTGCGATGTTCCACACGTTCACCCGCTGCACGCCGTCCAGCCATTGTTTGCGCTCCTCGCGCACTGTAGCCACGCTATCGGGCAGCAAGCGCCGTTTCAGACTGGCAACACTCTGTTTGGTTTGGGACGTGGAGAGCCGCTTAGTCTTTTTCAGGTAGCGCTCGTAATTCGAGAGCCGCTTCTCGGCATACTCGACGTAGGCCGTGTCGATGCGGCAGGCTGCGTCACGAGCCTCCATGACCAGCGAGTCGATTTCCTGCTCATGGTTTACCACATACACGAACTGCGAGAACGGAGTCCTGGCAAAAAACAACAGCACGGCAATAGCCAGCAGCGAGAGGACCTCGATCACGCGGCCCTTGTTCTTCATCCTCGTCTCCTTGCCCCAACAGGCCAGTTTCAGGCAATACCCCACCAGAGCCATACCCGACAAGGTTATCAGCAGCGATATCACATGGTCCCCGCCAAGCAGATACTCCAAACCCATGAACGCGAAAAATGCGAACACCAGCAGCGAAACTATCGTCAATAGCATCGCGAGTCCCGAAGAGCCTGATCTATACATCATTATACGTCTTGATTGCTAATTACGGAGAACTGAAAACAAGTCTCAGATTTCAGACGGCAAATATACACATTCTTTTCCAAAATTCCTAAACTATTAGCCCCTTTATTCGCTATGGCACCCAATAGCCAACAACAGATTGAGGCCAGAGGGCTATGAGAAATCAACAAAATCTTCATCATCTTCATTTTTATTGTTGATTTGTTACCATTATATTCCAATTTTTATTATCTTTGCGGTTAGATACTATATTAACTTTTAATCTTTTACATTATGAATCTTTATTACTATCTTGATGCGCAACGGCAAAAGTGCGGCCCTGTCCAGGCACATGAACTGGCCTCGCTGGGGGTAACAGACACGACACTGGTATGGACTCATGGAATGGACAACTGGCAGCCTGCCAACCAAGTACCGGAACTCGCCCCATATCTGGCTCAGCCCCAGCCCCCTGTACCTCCCACCTATGGACCCAACTACCCGGAAGCCCCGGCCAGCAATCCCTATGGCGGTGCGCCCAGCGACCCTTACGGAAGTCAAGGAGGACAATACGGTGGACAATACAGCGGACAATACGGCGGACAGCAATATGGTGGACAATACGGAACTCCCGCCTTTGCCACTGGCCAAGGACAAATGCCTCCCATGCCCGAAAACAACCTGGTATGGGCTATTCTTGCCACAATTTTATGCTGCTGGCCTATCGGCATCTATGCGATTGTGCGTGCCGCCAAGGTCGGTTCATTGTATAATGCCGGCGATTATGACGGAGCCGTAGAGGCCTCCAAAGACGCCAAGACCTGGTCAATTATTTCGGCAGTTGCGGGTTTGATTGTAATAGTCATCTACGCTATTATAATAGCAAACTCATAGCAAATACGGCGCTTGCTCCGAGCCTGTCGCCACATTTGGCAGGAAAGGCATTGGCAAGTAAATATTATTCTGAACCGTAACGAACTATTAGGGTTGGCTGTGCTGTTCACGGCCAATTCTTTTTTTTATTTCGATTTGTTGACATTTTATCCGATTTTAATTATCTTTGCGGATAATTACAATTATTGACTTTTAATCTTTTCCACTATGAATCTTTATTACTACCTAAATGAGCAGGGACAACAGTGCGGCCCTGTCCAGGCAGCGGAACTGTCCTCGCTTGGAGTAAAAGACTCGACATTGGTTTGGACTAACGGCATGAGCAACTGGATGCCGGCTAACCAAGTCCCGGAACTCGCCCCATATTTGGCACAGCCCCAGCCGCCCGTACAACCTGAACCGCCTGTACAACCTGAACCGCCCGCACAACCCTCCTACGGCGCCGGCTACCCCAGTCAGGACGAAACCGCCATTAATCCTTACGGCAACCAAAACAGCAATCCCTACAACACCCCCTATGGCGGCCCCGCCTATGCAGGTGGACCAGGTTCACAACAACCGCCCATGCCTAAGAATTACCTGGCATTGGCAATTCTCTCTACTATTTTCTGTTGCTTGCCTACTGGTATTTATGCTATAGTGCGTGCCAACAAGGTCGGTTCGTTGTACCACGCCGGTGACTATGGGGGTGCAGAAAAAGCCTCGAAGGACGCCAAGACCTGGTCAATCATCTCGGCAGTCCTCGGACTGATTGCTACCATCATTCTTGTTGCAGCCAACATATTCTACCATAGTCAAAGCCACAAGGACTATAACGACGACTTCTATAGTGATGTTGACTCCTATTTCTCAGATGACCCAGCAACCACCGAAGAGACTTCTGATTACGACTATTCTGACTATAATTCCTCAAGCCAGGATGATGACAGCGATATGGCAGTGCTCCGAATCGCCGTCGAATCCGTCAAATCCGGATTGCCCGAATATGTTGGTGATGGCATCACGCTCACTGATTGCGTGTTGACAAAAGAAGGATTAATCTATATCGCCGAATGTGACGAAGACGAGATCGACATAGATCTTTTGAATCAAATGAAGAGCACTTTTCGCGACGTAATGAAAGAAGAACTCTTATCAGAAGCCGAGAGTGACCCTGACTACAGAGAAGTCATGGATATGTGCAAGAAACTCCACCTAGGCATTGGTTACAAATATGTTGGTGCCTCGTCTGGCAAATCTTGTACTATAATGATTCCCTATACCCAACTGTAATACATAGTGAATGGGGCTACGGCTTCGCTATACATTATAATAAAATAATGAAGGGACGCAGGTTGTTGCGTCTCTTCATTGTTATCATGTCACCGATACCATTGGGCGTCCAAGGGATTCATCTTCAAGAATCCGGACTTTGCCCTGGGGTATTTACTGATGGAGCGTCTTGACAGGGAAGGTGAAATAAGTGTCGGGGAAAGGCTCGTTCTTGAGTGTGAAATGCCACCACTCATTGTCCAGCGGTTTGAAACCGTGGCGCATCATCGCCGCTCTCAAAATCATACGGTTATAGAACTGCTCCGACGTGAAAGTGCTGTCGGCACCCGTGAACTCCAACGTCTCGGGGTTGCCGCCATAATCGGGATGGCTCTCGGGGCCGAACCAGTCAAAGGTGCCGCCCATGTCGACCTCCTTGCCGGTAGCCATATCAACGATTGTCAAGTCGATCGTTGAGCCGCGTGAATGGCCGCTGCGCTTGGCAACATACTGTTTTTCGAACACTTCCTCCTTGCTCAGGTAAGGATAGAAATAGGCCTTGGTCAACGTGTCGGTGGTATTCTGCGCCCAGCGCATGAAGTGATCCACAGCCATCTGCGGGCGGTAAGCGTCATAGATCTTGAGCGCATAGCCGTGGCGCTTGAGGTCCTCACTGACGGCACGCAGGCTGTCGGCAGCAACGCGTGTGAGCAGGGCCACCGGTTCAAGATAGCCGTCGATGCGTGCTCCCACAAAGTTATAGGTGCTGAAGTACCTGATTTCCAAAAGCGCATCAGGCACCACATCGGTAATATTCACAAACTGGCTGGAATCGTCGGTGGGCGAGATCTGTACGGCCTGGGCGCTCTTGCAACCTGCTGACATGGCGACTAACAGGCAAAATGCGGTTATCGCCCAAAGATTACACTTTCTCATAACTGATGATATTACTTGTTTTGTTGGTAATTACTTGAGGTAGTCGTCAAAGTAGCGTGTGATGCGCTCATGCAGGTGCACGCTCTGGTGGCCCATCATGTTGTGGCCCTGGCCGGGATAGACGTAGAAGTCGGGCTGGGTGCCGGCAGCAATGCACGCCTTGAGGAAACTGTAGGCATGCTGCGGCACCACAGTCGGATCGTTGAGACCGATGATGATCTGCAGGCGGCCCTTGAGGTCGGCAGCCTTGCTGAGCAGGCTGGTCTTGGCATAGCCCTCGGGGTTGGTCTGAGGCGTGTCCATATAGCGCTCGCCATACATCACCTCATACCATTTCCAGTCGATTACGGGACCACCAGCAACGCCCACCTTGAAGACGTCAGGATAGTTGGTCATCAGGCTGATGGTCATGAAACCGCCAAAACTCCAACCGTGCACGCCCAAGCGCGTGGTATCCACATAACTGAGCGTCTTGAGGAAGTCCACACCGCACATCTGGTCCTGCATCTCGACCTGGCCCAACTGGCGGAAGGTGGCCTGCTCGAAGTCGCGGCCGCGGTTCTCACTGCCGCGATTATCAAGGATGAACAGGACATAGCCACGCTGTGCCATATAGGTTTCCCAACTGCGGCTGCCCCAGTGCCAGCGCGCGTCCACGTTGTGGGCATGAGGGCCACCATAGACATAGACCACGGTGGGGTACTTCTTGCTCTCATCAAAGTCAGGGGGCAGCACCAGGCGGTAGTACAGGTCGGTCACGCCGTCGGCGGCCTTGATGGTCCCGCAGAGGTACTCGGGCACGGCATAGCCCTCCCATGGATCGGGAGCAGTGAAGTAGCGCACATCCTCGCCCGTGCGCGTGTCAATAATGGAGATAAAGCGGGCGACTTCGGGTTCCTGATAACTGTCGATGAGGTAATGACCGCTGGCGCTCAAGCGACCGGTGTGCCATCCGTTGCAGCCCTCGTCAACGAGGGTCATATCTCCCGTGGTCACGTCCACGCGGTAGAGGTTCTGCTGGATGGGGCTCTCGGCATTGGCGCTGATGATGACGGCCTTTTCCTGTTCATCAAAACCCAGCAGGTCCATGACAACCCATTCGCCACGGGTGAGTTGGCGCACCTCATTGCCACTGGTGTCATACAGGTACAGGTGGTTGTAGCCGTCCTTCTCGCTCCACAGCAGGAACTGCTCCTTGTTCCAGGGCAGGAACGTGATGGGATGCTGCGGCTCTACATATTTGGGATGACTCTCGTGGTAGAGCGTGTTGAGGCGGTTACCTGTCACGGCATCATAGGCCACCAGGTCGACCTCGTTCTGGTCACGGTTGCCTTCCATCATGTACACGATATTGCCGTCAGGGTTCCACGAGATGTTGGAGAAATAGCGGTCGGTGGGGTCACCAGCCTTGAGATAGACGGTGTCGCCCGTGGCCACATCGAGCACGCCCACCCACACCAGATGAGACGTCTGGCCCGCCATGGGATACTTCTCGGGAGCAGGTGTTGCGATGACATGGGTGCTGTCATCCAGTTCGGGAACGGTAATCAACGGATAGTCGGTCACCATGCTCTGGTCCATGCGATAGAAGGCCAGGCGCGTGCCCTGGGGATTCCAGAACAGGCCGCCCTCGATGCCGAACTCGTTGCGGTGAACGCTCTGGCCGTAGACCAGGTCGCGCGAGCCGTCACTGGTCACCTGGCGGGTGTTGCCGTCGCCATCGGTGACATAGAGGTTATCGTCCTTGACATAGGCGTTGGCGCGGCTCTGCTTGTTCCACTCGCTCGCCTGATAGCCGTTCAGGGGCTGGCGCCACACCACTTTGCCCTTCTTGAAATTGATGAGCATGCGTTCGTTCTGCGCATTATGGGCCAGTACCAGCGGCTGGTCGGGATACGGGAATGAGACCACCCTCATAACCCGTTCCGAGTCACCGGTCAAACCGGCTTTCTTATTGAGTTGTTGAAGGGTGAACAGCAGTTTCTCCTTTACTGTGACAGGGTTCACCGTCCAGCAGGTATCGCCCTTGCTCGACAAGTGGATCAACTGGTCGCCCCACCAGGTCAGGATGCGGTTCTGGGGGATCATGTTCCTGTAGTTCTTCCCGCCGAAGTTCAGGTCCTCGAGCGTGAATTGTTGCTGGGCGGCTGCGGGAAACACCAGCCAAGCCAACAGCAGCAGTATCAAGCCGTGTCGTTTAGTCATACTCATGTCAAAGAGGTCTATGTTAATAAAGAATCATGTTATTGTTTGTGTGGCAAAAGTAACTTATTTTTCTGACAAAGCCTAAGAATCCACCATATTTCAGGAACGACGGGACAAAAAATTTCCCCGTCGGCAGATGCCAACGGGGAAAACTTGTTGCGTTGATGAGAAACGCTGTTTCTCTTGCGAATAGTCAGGGATTAGTCCTTAACGATGATTTCGCAAATCGAAACGCGGTTCCAACTGAGTTCCTTGAACATGTCGGTCTCACCACAGCCCTGAGCCTTGATGCGGCTAGCATCAATCTTGTACTTGTTGATGAGCATGTTCTTAACAGCCTCGGCGCGGCCATTGGCCAGACGGATGTTGTTGTCGTGCGGGCCCTCGGGAGAAGCATAACCCTTGATCTCAACGGTAGCGCTGGGGTTATTCTTCAGGTACATGGCAACGCGCTCAACATTAGCCTGCTGGTCAGGAGTGATGTTGGTCTTGTTAACCTTGAAGTGAACGAGGATGTTCATGTACTTTGCATTGGGATCAACAGCCTTAGCGGGCTCGGGCTGTTTTGCCTTCTTGGCAGCATCCAGGTCGCGCTGGAGTTGAGCGTTGCGGGCATTAGCAGCATCGAGGTCACCCTGCAGGCCGTTGAGTTGGCTGCGAAGACCATTGATCTGACCATTCAGAGCATCGATGTCATCCTGGCTGTACTTGTAGGGGCAGAAAGTGATGTAACGCTCGCCGTTGCTACCCTTGAAGTGGTAGGTGATACCAGCCTCAAGTTCTACAGCAGCGTGGTTAGCGTTCATCTGGCTCTTACCGTTGCGGGGCTCACCCTCCCAAGTAGCGCGAGCGGGCAGATTGTAACGATAAGGAATCATGATGTCGCCATTCATGTCCCAAACAACGCTGGGCTTCAGGCTGAAGGTCCAAGCGCGGCTCTCACCGAAGTTGAAGTTCAGGTTGGCACCAGCCTTGGTGTACCAACTGTTGTAGTCATTGCCATAGACATTGGCCGACTCCGTGCGGTGGAAAGCGTGCAGCCAACCAGCACCGATTACGCCCTCGAGTTCGAAAACACGGGGTTTGCCCTTGTAACCACCGAAGAGGTTGCTCAGGTTAACGGTACCAAACATACCGGCCAGAGTGTGGTCGATGATGTTCGGGCTCTTGGGTCCCCAATAGTTGGGCTCTTTCTCCCAGCTGGTGGTGTTGATGGTAGCCTCACCCTCAACGCCCAAACCGATCACCGGAGTGAGTTGCTTGCGGATCTCCATACCGAAGATGCCACGAGCGCTGGGCCAGAAAGCATAACCCTGGAACGGCATGATAGCGCCACCCTTCAGGGTTACCGACCAGTTGTCAAAGAACTTGTTCTGCTCCAGAGACTGAGCCTGGACAGCAAATACGCCCATCAAAAGGGCTAAAGTCAAGATAATCTTTTTCATGTTAATAAAATTTAAAAACTATATTCGACAAATTTGTTGCAAAAGTAATACAAATTTCTAATCCAGCCAAAATTTAACATTCATTAAGAAAGAAAAACCTCAATAAACCGCCTTTTTCTCACAATTTATCGGCTTTTTCGGTCAAAAATCACATAAATTTCGACTCACGCGATAATAAATCAAGCAAAAGTAAGAATAAAAACTGAACAAACCAAATTTTTGCTCTATTATTTGCTTATGAAGCCCCGTAAACATGCGTTTTTCATGTTTCGGGGCCATTCAACAGACTATTTTGGGAAGGTGGGGCCGTATCTCAATTCAAGATGAGATCGATGACGCGGTTCACGTCGGCTATGCCCACCTCGCCATCACGGTTCACATCGGCCCGCCCGCTCAAGTCGGCGCCGGTGTCACCGCCCAGTATCACCGACATAATGGCATTGATATCGGCCAAACTGACCTCGCCATCCAGGTTGACGTCGCCCGGCAACCACGATGCGGTAAGGATTTGCCTGATAGCACCGTTGCTGTTCACATCGGCTTTCCACGAGGCAAAGCGCAGACGGGCATGGCCCATCGACCGAGGCACGTCCAGGGACATTTTCACATGGTTGGTCTTGCTGATTGTGGCGAAATCATAGGTCACCGAGTCCACCGCCATGCCGTCATCCCCGATGAGCGCTGCCGTCAATGCCACTTTGCTCTTGTCAAACGCTTCGTCCTGCCACTGGGTGGTCACCCATGTGACCTGCATATCGATTATCTGTCCGGCCCCACAGGCAAAAACGGGCGAGGTGAGGGTGAGGTCCTGTCCAGTGCTCGTGGTGTAAAGCACAATGCGGTTGGCCAAGATATTATCCTCATTGAGGTAGATGACAGGATTGTTGTAAATCCAGCCAGCATAATCGGCCGAAGTGAATTGGGGCACCTGGGCACGCATCAGCGACACCGCCGTTAGGACGAATACAAACAACAGAAGTCTTTTCATAATATAACAAGCCATTGATTGGCACAAAGATAACACATCCCCGCCAAACAGCAAAATAAGCGGCACCATAAAAATGCGAGGATGTGTCATAAAACAAAGGCTGGAACTCTAACCGCCCTGCGGGCGGGAAATTAAACAAATTAAATTTAAAATTATCATTAATATAAGAAATATCAATTTTAATTTAAAAATTTGTTGAATTTCCCGTGCGAAGCACGGTTATGCTACCGAGTCGCAATTATGACACGCCCTCGCTTAAGTTGTATATTATTGAGATTGAATTACTTGAGCAATCCCACCGAGCGCTTCAAGAAACGGTCCAAGCCCTCGCCCTTGAGCATACCGTTGCTCAGCAGGGCGATGTCGATGAGTTGGTGCACGCGGCTCTCGCCGGCGGCATAGGCGGTGATGATGTTCGCCTTCTGCTTGCGCAACTCGTCGAGGTGCTTCTCGTTGTCCTCGAGGTCCTTCTTCTTGTCCTCAGGCAGTTCCTTGTTGTCCTTCTTGAGGTCGCGCAGGGCATTGACCACATTCTGGGTGGCGGTAATGTCCTCGGCCACGGGTTTCAGTTCGGCTTCAAGCGCCTGCTCGGCCTGCTCGACGACTTTCTGGATGAGCGGATGCTTGGTGTTGAGCACCAGTCCGTACATGTCGGGCATCTCGCCATAGAAACTCATGCCGGGCTGGAAACGTGCCATGTCCTTCATGCGGCGCATATACTCGGCCTGGGTGATGACTACAGGCTGGTCGTCGGGGCCCATGGCAGCGAAACTGACCATGAATTCGGCCTTGTCGACGGGCGGAATCTGGGAGTGGAACAGCGTCTGGGCCATCTCCTGCTGCTCAGGAGTGAACTGCAGTCCCTCCTCGTCCTGCTTGCGGATGAGGTTGTCGAGCACATCGCTGTCGACGCGCACAAAGCGCATCTTGTCCTTGTCAAGTTTCTGCTCCAGCATGCTCACGAAGGGCACGTCCAGTTCGCCGTTCATCATCAGCACGTCATAACCCTTGTCGGTAGCCGCCTTGATGTAGGCATATTGTGACTCCTTGTCGGTGGCATACAGGCAAATCAGGTTGCCGTCTTTGTCCTTCTGCTCGGCCTCGATGAGTTTGCGGTAATCCTCAATCTTGAAGTACTTGCCGTCGGTGTTCTCGAGCAGGGCGAACTTGAGGCCCGACTCACAGAACTTCTCGTCGCTCAGCATGCCGTACTCGATGAAAATCTTGATGTCGTTCCACTTCTTCTCGAACTCGCCGGGCTGGTTCTTGGCGATTTCCTCAAGACGTGCGGCCACCTTCTTGGTGATATAGGTCGAAATCTTCTTCACGGCACGGTCGCTCTGCAGGTAACTGCGCGACACGTTCAGCGGGATGTCGGGGCTGTCGATGACACCCTGCAGCAGCATCAGCCAGTCGGGCACCACGCCCTCGACGCTGTCGGTGACATAGACCTGGTTGCAATACAGTTTGATGCGGTCCTTGCGGATGTCCAGGTTGTTCTTGATTTTGGGGAAGTAGAGGATACCTGTCAACGTGAAGGGATAGTCCACGTTGAGGTGGATCCAGAACAGCGGGTCGTCCTGCATCGGCTCGATGGCGTGGTAGAACTTCAGGTAGTCCTCGTCCTTGAGGTCGGCAGGCATACGCGACCACAGCGGCTCCACATCGTTGATGACCTTGTCCTTGTCGGTGTCCTGGTACTTGCCGTCTTTCCACTCCTGTTCCTTGCCGAAGATGATGGGCACGGGCAGGAAGCGGCAATACTTCTTCAGCAGGCCCTCGATGCGGGCGGGCTCCAGGAATTCCTTCTCGTCGTCATCCAGGGTGAGGATGATGTCGGTGCCGCGCTCGGCCTTGTCACACTCTTCCATCTCAAACTCGGGAGAGCCGTCGCAGGACCAATGCATGGCTTTGGCACCGTCCTGCCAACTCAGCGTGCGGATTTCCACCTTCTTGGCGACCATGAAGGCCGAATAGAAACCCAGACCGAAGTGGCCGATGATGGCATTGGCGTTGTCCTTGTACTTCTCGAGGAATTCCTCGGCTCCCGAGAAGGCAATCTGGTTGATGTACTTGTCGATTTCCTCGGCGGTCATGCCGATGCCGCTGTCGCTCACGGTGAGCGTTCCGGCCTCTTTGTCCACGGCGACGGTCACCCGCAGGTCCTCGGTCGAGCCCTTAAACTCACCGGCACCTTGCAGGGTCTTCAGTTTCTGCGTGGCGTCAACGGCGTTACTCACCAGTTCACGCAGGAAAATCTCGTGGTCACTGTACAAAAATTTCTTGATAACGGGGAAGATGTTGTTAGTCGTTACCCCAATAGTTCCTTTTGGCATAATATGATATTTTTTAGTTCTATATTGTCAGTATGATAAAATTGAGTGGAGGGAGGTCTCTGCCCCACTCCACTTCAAATAATATGCCATTGTTATTCAACTATCGCCAAAGTGACAAATCGTCACCCCAGTCTGCCAACCCTTCACCTCCGTCACTCGGCCAGCAGGCGCACGTAGCCGAAGAAGCCCACCTCGCGGTTGATGAGGCTATAGTGGTCGGGGGCATCAATCACCTCGCAGCCGTCGGGGTCAATGGCATGCTCGAGGCTGTCCTTCAACTCGGCGAACTTGTCCATTGCCGACTGCTCGTCGCGGCAGTTATACACGTCGCTCATCGCGCCGTCCTCGGTCTGATATTCAAAAACCACCCGGTATTTCATAACACACATCAGTCTTCTTGTTCATAATAACAGGAATAGTCAATCCCTTTCAGGAAGGTCTCAAGGTCGTCCATCTTGTCGGTAAGTGCGCCTTGCAGCAATGAGTGAAGCAATGTGGCGTCGGTGGCACTCAACACCATGGCGGCCAGATAGTCGCGCTTGGCAATGCCCGTTGATGGCGCCAACGATGTCAAGCACCGAAAACCACCACTTGGCATTCTCGTCGTCCCACACGGCCTGCACCTCGCGGTCCTAATAAAAACGGATGGATATTTTCCAGCGTCCTTCCATCAAAGTGCTGCCGCTATCTTGCGGATGGCTATCGTTTTCTCATTTTCATTTAAAGCGCCCTTGAACTCGACGCCTTCTTCCGAGAAAGACTCATTCAATGAGACTTCCCACGGCCAACGACCGACCAAAACGTAATTGATGAGGGTGGTAATATCATCAATATCCACTCTCTCATCACCATTAACATCTGGAGAAGTGTCATCACCTGAATTACCATTTAACACTATGGAAATCAGTTCCGTCACATCATCTATATCAACAAAGCCATCACTATTCACATCACCTGTCTCGGTATAGACAGTTACAACACAAGTATCGGGAACTGCCATATCATCCATCGAGCCAACTATTATAAGCGTTGTACCTTTGGCCTTACCCGCCACTTGAACAACACCGTTCACTAAGCGGGCAACTGCAACATTCGGATTGCTCGATGTCGCTTTGAGTGTCGTTGTTAGCGGAAACACTGTGGGGGTGATGGTAATCATGTGATTAGGCAAAACGCTAGCCTCGTGTTGGTCAAGTGTGATATAAATGGTTGTCTCAATAACCGTCACATGGCATACAGCTTGCTTGTCAAGATAAGATGCCGTGATATTGCACTCTCCCAACCCAACAGCAGTCACAACTCCGTCATTAACAGTAGCAACATCTGCATTACTCGTTGTCCATATGATTTCCTCACTATTAGCCCAATCAGGAGTAACAGTAGCAGTGAGAGTAACTTGATTAGTCTGCTCAATAATCACCTCAGTCTGGTCCAAAGTTACAGTAATAGGATTCGTCACCGTCACATGGCACACTGCCCGCTTATCCAGGCAAGTTGCCACAATATCGCACTCTCCTTCACTCATCGGAGACACCACACCATCACTTACAACAGCTACCTGCGGGTTGCTTGTTATCCAAACAACAGAATTTGGAGTAGCGTTATTCGGAGAAACAGTGGCGGTAAGAGTTATGGCGTCACCCATCATCAATTCGGCTTCATTGTTGCTGAGCACCACGTTGGTAGGTTCTACAGCATCATTCCTGATATCAGCAAAATTGCACCAGTAGTCCGCCATGAAATAATCGGTAAACGATGCACCAGGAACATGGAGTACAGCATTATAGCCTAAGAAAGTATTATCATCACACTCAGGAGGTACAGCAGCAAATGAATAAATGGCACTTGGATTCACCTTTAACCCCCTGATAGAGGTGATACCGCTGCCTATATAAAGATTCTGGACATGAATAGGTATCGCACCTGCCTGCCAATCGCCACTACCCACAACATAAACATTATTCAGGGTACTAACAGAGAAGGCATTGGAAGCGATACTGCTTACACAAGGTGGAATTATCAAGGTAGAAAGGCTTGGACATCCCCAAAACGCATATTCACCAATGGCGTTAACTTGATAAATGACCCCTTCATATCCTACAGATTCGGGTACTTGAATACTCATTAATCCTGGATAATTCTCCTCTAAATCAATATAAGTAACTTTGACTGTATTATCATCGGTAACCTTATAGGCAATACCATCTACGATAAAGTCATACCCTTCATTTTCGAGGGGCATGGGAGCCACGTCAAACGAAATTGGCAGAACCTGATAGTTGTTGAACACACCAACAATACCGTAAACATCATGGGGAACACTCAGGTCCTCGGGCATCGTGATGTTGAACGTCTTGTTGTACATCTCGCAAGTTGCACCGTTCTGGGTGATGATGGTGCCCTCGGGATTGATCATGACATTCTTCAACAGCACATAGTGTGCCCAATGATCATGGTTTACCTCAGCGGGAGTAATCACCTCGGGAGTCGGGGTCACACTACCGATTGCCGGCTGGAAACCGGGCAGAGGCTGACCAGTCCCAATAGTAACCAACTCGGGCTCACCCTTGTAGGTGGTCTTCTTGCCGCCGAAGCCAGCGGGGATGATGTCACCGAAGTGATAGGTATTGCTTACATTGCCGTAAACCATGCCGAAGCCGGTTGAGTCAAAGGCATACAGGTAGTTGTTGTTATGACCACCCTGCCAGATGACAGTAACGTCATTCTCGAATGTAACAATCTCGTTATCGGGGGTGTCGAACATCGAACCGAAACCAAAACCTTCACCAAGATTGATGTGTTTCTTCATGCAGGTGGGTAACAACTGGTAAACGGTGTTCTCGTTGCCATCAGAGCCAATTACACCAATCACATCGTACTTGGCATTCAGGTCACTGGGAGCGCTCACGCCCATCGTGCCGAAGTAAACAGCGCAGGTGTTGCCGCTGGCATCGGTCAGGGTGTAATTGTTACCGTCCTTGGTAAAGGTCACCTCATCCATCGACACATAGTTGGCGAAGGTGGCGTGGCTCACTTGATTAGCCGTGAAGGGGGTGGTGGGAGCGATGGGGCTGTTGCCCGAAGCGGGCTGGAAACCTAACAGGGGATCTGCCAGTTCGGGCTCGCCGTTATCGGTCTTCTTGGTGCCTGCGAAACCAGAGGGAATCACATCACCGTTGACATAAGTCTGTCCGCAGTCACTGTAAATCAGCGTGTAGCCGCTGTTGTCCTTCACATAGAGGTAGTGCTTGCTCTGGGACTGAGCCAGCACATTCACGGGGTTCTTGAACACCACCACGGTGTCATCGGGAACATCCTTATAGGCAGCGATGTTGTCAACCTGGGTAGCGGTGCCGAACTCATACACAGCACTTACCACGTCGCTCACTTCACCGTCCTTGGCCGAGATGGCCTTCACGGTAGTGTTGCTGCTCAAGGTGAAGGGAGTAGTGAACTGGGTCGAACTGGTCGTGGGGTCACTGCCATTGGTGGTGTAGTAAATCTTGGCACCAGAAGTGGGGCAAGAGATAGCCACCTGGATGGGAGAGTAATAGGTACCGGCGGTGGGAGTGATGCTCGGTGCCATAAGGCCAGCATCGCCCACGGTAACAGTAATCTTGGTGGCACGCACCTGGTTGCTGGCGGCAGTGAACACCACATAGGCCGACTGGCCAACCCAGGTGCCGATTTTGCCGGAATAGGAGTACTCGCCGGGGGCTGCAGTTAAGCAACCGGGACCATACTGGGCCTCACCCTCGGCGGTGCACTCAAACACGATCTGGGTGATGGGGCCTATAGCCGAAGTGAACGTTGCTGTCTGGCCCCTGTAAATGCGATACTGGCTCGAGTTGGCCAAACCATTGGAAACAACAATCGTTATGCCGTCTTTCACAATGAAGAACTCATGGGCAGAGCCGTCACTGTTGCCGTTGTCGGTACCGGCAACAAAGGTGATATCGGCTGCCCATACGATGCTTGCCAACAAACAAAGGGTTAATAAAGCACAAAAACGTTTCATTTTCATAATGATTTTATGTTATCGGTTGCCGTACATCTCGTCGTAGTAGCGCTGGTAGTCGCCACTGGTGACGCTGCGCACCCAGGGCTGGTGGTCGAGGTTCCAACGGATGGTTTTCTCGATGCCCTCGGTGAAGGGGGTCTCGGGATACCAGCCGAGTTCACGGGCAATCTTGCTGGGGTCGATGGCATAGCGCATGTCGTGGCCGGGACGGTCGGTGACAAACTGGATGAGGTCGTCGTTGATGACCTCCAGGTCACACTGCAGCAACTGCTGGTACTCGGGCTCCTCGCGCATGATGCGGGCGATGATGGCGATGACCTGCTTGACGATGTTGATGTTGCTCTCCTCGTTGAAGCCGCCGATGTTGTACACCTCGCCGACGTTGCCCTGCCGCAGCACCAGGTCGATGCCCTTGCAGTGGTCCTCAACATAGAGCCAATCGCGCACGTTCTCGCCCTTGCCGTAGACGGGCAACGGCTTGCCCTCAAGGATATTCTTGATGATGAGCGGGATGAGTTTCTCGGGGAAATGGTAGGGACCGTAGTTGTTGCTGCAGCGGGTGATGTTGACGGGCAGGCCGTAGGTCTCGTGATAGGCCATCGTGATGAGGTCGGCGCTGGTCTTGCTGGCCGAATAGGGCGAACGTGGCGCCAACGGGGTCTCCTCGGTGAAGAAACGGCGGCCGTAGGTCTTGAGGTCGGTGCGGCCCTCGATGACCTCGCGCACGTCATCGCTCACCTCCAGCGGCTGCGGCTCATCAAAGTCCTTGGTCAGGGAGCCATATACCTCGTCGGTCGAAATCTGCAGGTATTTCTTGCCAGGAGCATAGGTGTTGTGTCCCGAGGCATCCTTACCGGTGAGCCACGCCTCGCGGGCGCAATCGAGCATGTTCTGTGTGCCCAGGATATTGGTTTCGAGAAACAGGCGCGGATTGGTGATGCTGCGGTCCACATGGCTCTCGGCCGCGAAGTTGACGATATAGTCCACGTCGTAGTCACGCAGGATGTCCTGCACCAGTTCTCGGTCGCCCACATCGCCGCGGACGAAAGTGACATTGGAGCGTTCTATCTCCTCCTTGATGGAAGCCAGGTTGCCGGCATAGGTCAAGGCGTCGAGGATGATGACCTCGATGTTGTCGCCATACTTGTTGAGAATGTATTTCACAAAGTTAGAGCCGATAAAACCTGCGGCTCCCGTGACAAGATAAGTCTTCATAATATAGTAACGGTTTTAAATAATGTACAAAGGTAGCACTATTCATTAAAAAAAACACGTAACTTTGCAAAAAAAAACACTCACCCTTTCGACATACAATGAAACGACTGATTTCATCTCTTATCCTGTTGCTGTCGGTAATCGGCATGCTTGCCCAAACGGTCTCGAGCGAACCCGAGGAACAGCACAAACGCAAAAAAGTCGCCGTCGTGCTGTGTGGCGGCGGTGCCATGGGAACCATCCACATCGGAGCCCTCAAGGTACTTGAAGAGGCCGGCATCCCCATCGATATGGTCACCGGCACCTCGATGGGCAGCATCATCGGCGGCATGTATGCTGTGGGCTATGACGCGGCCGACATCGAGGAAATCGTCAACAGCATGGATTGGGGCGACATCCTGCGCGACCGCTTGTCGATGAGAAACCAGACGCTCGACGAACGCGAGCGCCAGAATATCTACCTGTTCGACTACCGCCTGTTCCTGGACAAGAGCCAGGACACGCTGGCGGGCGGCTTCATCCGCGGCATCAACGTCGAGAAGACCCTGCGCCACTACCTGCGCCAGCCCGAGGACATCGACTTCACCAAGTTGCCCCGCCCGTTCGGCTGCATCGCCACCGACCTGGTGACCGACAGCGAGGTGGTGCTCGACCACGGCTCGCTGGCCCAGTCGATCCGCGCCAGCATGGCTGTGCCGGGCGTCTTCGCTCCCGTGAGGATGGACCCCTATATCCTGGTTGACGGCGGCACCAAGAACAACTTTCCTGCCGACCTGGCCCGCAAGATGGGCGCCGACATCGTCATCGGTGTCAGGACCGACCTGGGGCTGAACGACAAGTACTACTCCACCAGCGACATTCTGGAACGCTCGGTGGGCGCCGACATCCACAACCGCAGCGACGAGAACGACAAGTATTGCGACCTCATCATCCGTGTGCCCGTCAGGGGCTACTCGGCCGCCCACTTCTACCGCTCGGCCATCAAGGAACTGATCAAGCGAGGCGAGGAGGCTACAAGGGCCCAGATGGACTCCATCATGATGCTCAAGCGGATGGCAGGAGTGCCCGATGACTACAGGCCCGATTACAGCATCATCAGCCTGAGTGACATCGACAATACCACAGCCCATAAACTCGTCAATGAGGAGAACGCCAAGAACTCCATCAAGGCGAGCGTCGGCCTGCGCTATGACAACGAGGAACTGGTTGCAGCACAGATTGGCGCCACCTATTACTTCGGCAACAAACTCGACAAGACCCTCGACCTCACGCTACGCTTGGGCAAGCGTACCATGGGGCGCCTGTCCTGGAACATGATTCCCAAGCCACACCGCCGCATCGGCTTGTCCTATGAAATCTGGCATGAGGACATCGACATGTACCAGGGGAAGCACCGCTCCGAGAACCTGAAGTTCATCTATCAGAAGGCCAATGCCACGCTGTTCTCGTTCGATGCCCTCAACCTGAACGTGGACTTGGGCCTCTCGTGGGAGCATTACCACAACTACGACGTCTTGAGCAACGAGTACAGCATCAGCAATTTCAAAAAGAATGAGTACTACTTCAAGTACCACGCCAGCGCCCATTACAATACCGAGGACCACTGGTACTTCACCCGCAAGGGCATGCGCGCCGATGTTCGCTATGCCTACTGCACCGACAACCTGGCCCAGTGGAAAGGCCACGGCGGCTTCAGCGAACTGATGGCTCTGTGGCGCGTCACGGTGCCTGTGACCCCCTCCACCCATCTGCAACCCATGGTTTATGGGCGGCTGATGTTTGGTGACGATATCCCCGCGACCGCATCTAACATGATGGGCGGAAACCGCCTGGGCATCTACTACCCGCAGCAACTGCCGTTCGCCGGCTTTGGCCATTGCCATGCCATGGACAGCAAAGTGCTTGTTGCCGGTTTCAAGGTGCAACAACGCTTGTACAAGGAGCACTACATGTTGGTCAAAGGACAAGTCGCCGAGCAGAACGAGAAACTGGATGGCATCTTTGACAACAAGCCCATTTGGGGCGCCCAGCTCGCCTACTACTACAATAGTATTGTCGGCCCCTTGGGCGGCTCACTGAGTTGGAGCAACTTCACCAAGAAGCCCTACCTCTACGTCAACCTCGGCTTCGAGTTCTAACATTAGCAACACTTTAGCATCGATTTATAAAGATGAAAAAGAAATCTTTTATTATAATATTGGTCTTGGCTGTTGCCATTCTTGGCATTGGTGGATATCTCATTGATTACTACCGAGTAAGAAATGTGGATTTTCAGTTTGTAAAGACTTTCCAGGTACCAAATAATGAATACGATGAGACTTCCTTTACTTCGTATTACTACATTGATGATGACGAGTCATTAGATTATTTTCTTGGAAAGAATTTATCAGACTATTTTGGTTATTGCTATGATAGTCTTTTCATAGATAAGATGAAAGGGGAATTAAACTTCAAAGACTACGATTATCTATTGAGCCCACAAAAAAAGATTGTTAATCTATCTTACTCTCCATCCCATAATAAGAATTACTATGATGGCTGCGGGCATCAATTACACGCTTTAGGTGATCGAGATGTCTTAGAGCCGGTTTTCGAGGACGGCTCTATTGATTCCATGTATTTGTATAGGATAAAAAAGACGAATAAATTTATACAGCCTGGCCCATAAAGTTAAAGAACTGTAATAAAACTAATGCGGGGACACTCTGGTGAGGGCTCCCGCATTGGATAAAGACAACAATAATCGCCGAAAAACTAGTATTTTTGCAAAAAAATCAGAGCAAATCATGAGACAGATTATCATAACGATATTGTTGTCACTCGCCCTGCCCAGCCACATGATAGCCCAGGACCTGGAAATAGACGGCATCTATTACCGTATCCACGGCGACCATGCTGTCGTCACTCCAGGCATTTATCCCTACAATGGCGATGTGACGATTCCTGACATGATATCCCATAACGGCATGATCTATACTGTCACCGCCATTGACCCAGCGGCATTTATGGATTGCGCTTCGCTCACAAGTATCTCAATACCCAGTTCAGTCACCTCCATCGGCGAACACGCCTTTGCCTGCTGCACAGCGCTTGACAGCGTGGATATCAGCGACTTGAACGCCTGGTGTAGCATCGACTTTGGCTCCGAGACAGCCAATCCCTGCTATCATGCCCATCATCTATACTTAAACGGAGAGGAAATCGCTGATTTGATGATTCCCGATCAGGTAGATACCATCAACTCTTATGCGTTTTCGGGGTGTTCTTCCATCAAAAGTGTCTACATTCCAAGTTCAGTCAGGGAGATTGGCGTGGCGGTATTCAGCAACTGCTCTTCACTCACCCGCATCGATGTGGCTGCCGATAATCCCTACTATGACTCGCGCGACAACTGCAATGCCGTCATCGTGACCGCGTCAGGCGTTCTGATTGCCGGTTGCAGCAATTCCGTCATTCCAAACACAGTTACCGCCATCGGTAATTGGGCGTTCTACGCTTGCACAGAACTCACCCATATATTCATCCCGAATTCAGTAACCATTATTGGCTATGAGGCCTTCTATGGCTGCTCGTCACTCATGGGGGTGAACATTCCCAATACGGTCACCAACATCGGTTATCAAGCCTTCTATGGTTGCTCGTCACTGCGAAGCATTCACATTCCTGGCAGTGTCAGGGGCATCGGGAGCTCAGCCTTTGAGTTCTGTCCCTCACTCACGAGCATGAGCGTGTCTCCCGACAATGCGAGATATGATTCCCGCGACGAGTGCAATGCCATTATTGAAACCGAAGAAAACACGCTGATTGCCGGCTGCATGAACACCTCCATTCCATCCACAGTCACAGCCATTGGTGATTATGCTTTTTCGAGATGCTCGACACTCTCCAGCATCGACATTCCCGCCGGGGTGGCCATGGTGGGAGATTTCGCTTTCAGGAACTGTTCAGCCCTGCGCAATATCAGTTTCCCTGACGGGATGAAAAGCATCGGTGCTTCGGCATTTTTTGATTGCACGGCGCTCCAATGCGTAGAAATACCTGCTGCGGTAGAGTCCATCGGGTCCTTTGCTTTTGAGCATTGTCCCGTAATCCAAAGCATGAGCGTAGCCTGTGGCAATCCTTTTTATGACTCTCGCGACAGTTGCAACGCCATCATCGAAACCGCCAGCAACATCTTGATTGCGGGTTGCATGAACACTGTCATACCTAATACCGTCACCGCCATCGGCGACAACGCCTTCAGTGGCAGTTTCATGCTGACCAAGGTCTCAATTCCCGCATCCGTCTCCGCTATTGGCGATTACGCGTTCACAGGTTGCACATCCCTATCCTGCATCAACATTTCCAGCGCAGTGACATCCATTGGAGAGGCCGCCTTTAGCGGCTGCTCGGCCCTTACCTCCCTAGCCATCCCCAACTCAGTAGCCCTCATTGGGCAAGCAGCCTTCGGCGGGTGCTCCTCGCTGGAGAGCATCAGTCTACCAAAGTCCATCACTTCCATCGGTGATTTCGAGTTCATGGGCTGCTCCATGCTCAAGGAAATCAATATCTCAAATGCGATCACTTCAATCGGTAATTCATCATTTCGCGGTTGTTTGTCACTTTCCGGCATCAACATTCCAAAATCGGTGACGAAAATCGGGAATTCGGCATTCCGAGAATGCCCTTCCCTCGCCAGCATCACTGTCGCCAAAGGCAATCCAACCTATGATTCACGTGAAGGCTGCAACGCCCTCATCGAAACCTCTACCGGAACACTTATCGCAGGGTGCCAGAACACCATCATTCCAACCACTGTGACCGCCATCGGTTACGCCGCCTTTGACGGGTGCCTGTTTCTCAGTTCCATCACTATACCCGAATCCGTCACTGTTATCAGGCGAAAAGCCTTCAATAACTGTCCTGCCCTGAAGGATGTCATCTGCCATGTCTCAGATCCCGCTCTCGTGGTCACCGCTCCTGATGCCTTCAAGTTGCCATCAGAGGACTACACAGGCCGCACGCTACTCGTTCCCACAGGCACAGCTGCTGCCTACCAAGCATCGAAGGCTTGGCAACCCTATTTTCAGACGATTAAAGAGCAATAACATCATTTGATTAAAAAGCGGGAGCTGTCGAAATATCGAAAGCTCCCGCACATAATATGTGTGTTATGAGTACAGTTTCTTAACTGATCACCTTATAACGGATTGTTCTCGGCGAAGATGGCCATGCGCTCATCGAGGATGTCGTACTGATGGTCCTGGATGAACGAGGTGCACACGCGCAGGCCTTCCTGCCACGAGCCGGTGGTGGCCAGGCAGATGGCGCTCACGCCGTAGTACATCAACTCGCGCGCCAACTCGCCGCTGGTCATGTTGCCGTAGCCGATGGTGAAATAGAAACCGTCGGCAATGGGCTGGTCACCATCCATGCCGTAAACGATACGGAAACCGTGGCGCGTGAAAATCTCTTTCAACTTGTGGGCGCGCTCACCATAGACGATGACGTCGTCACGGAAGTGGTACTCTCCATTGCTGGCAGAGTCCATGATGGCTGCAAGCGCATACTGTGCGCTATGGCTCGTGCCTGACGACAGGGCGTAAAGCGTACGGGTGATGAACACCTTGCCAAAGGGCAGACCATCGTAGCGGGCCGACAGGTCGGGATAGTGGCTGTTGAAGATGGCCGGGCTGATGCAGGTCATCGCAATGCGCTCGCCGGCATAGGAGAAGGCCTTGCTGCCACTGATGTGCATGATGTAATTGTCGGTATACTTGGCCACGCTGGGCTGGAAGGGCGGTTCGAAGGGCTTGCTGATGTCCAGGCGGAAGTCCATGGCAAAGTAGGCAAGGTCCTCAAGCACGATAACATCATACTTGGTGGCCAACTCACCGATGTCACGCAACTCGTCGTCGGTCAAGCAAATCCAAGCGGGGTTGTTGGGGTTGCTGTAAATCAGGCAGCACACGTCGCCCTTGGCCATATACTCCTCGAGTTTGGCACGCAATTTCTTGCCGCGGAACTCGTAGATATCGAAGGTCTCATAGGGGACATCCTGGATTTCCAACTGCAACTTCTGCACGGGGAAACCGGGGTCGATGAACAGGGCCTTGTTCTTTTTCTTGTTGCTCTGGGTAATGGTGAGCAACGAGGCAAAGGTACCCTGCATCGAGCCGACGGTGGGGATGCAGCACCCACCTGCAGCCCATGGTCTATGGCCGACTGATGTTTGGCGATGACGACATGCCCGCGACCCTTTACAACATGATGGGCGGCAACCGCGGTGGCATCTACTATGCCCAGCAGCTGCCCTTCTCGGGCTTTGGCCACTGCCATGTCATGGACACCAAGTTGCTGGTCGCCGGCCTCAAACTGCAGCAGCGCCTGTACAAGGAGCACTACATCATGGTCAAGGGACATGTCGCCGAGCAGAACCACAAGTTGGGCAACATCTTTGACCGCAAGCCCATCTGGGGCGTGCAGTTGGCTTACAGTTACAACAGCATCCTGGGACCCTTGGGCGGTTCCTTGAGTTGGAGCAACTTCACCCACCAGGTCTACCCCTACATCAGCCTCGGCTTCGAGTTCTAATGAGGCTCGCACAGCGAGCAGGTTAGAGGTTAGGGGTTAAAGGTTAAAGGTTAGAGAGGCATCCGCGCTCTTGAACTGCCGTCGGATTTAACGGATAAAACTGAATGGCTGCCGCATTCCTGTGCTGGAATGCGGCAGCCATTTTTAACCTTTAAGCATTATCCTCTAACCATCGAGCGCAGCGGGCATCTTTCACCAATTGCCCGAGAGCACGCGATTGATGAGCGCGGTCACATCGTTGATGTCGATGCTGCCGTCGCCCGTAGTCACATTGCAATCGGCCGCATTGGCAACATACTCGACATTCTGTCCCAGCACCACAGCAATCAGGCGGGTCACATCGTTGATGTCGACGCCACCGTCACCGTTCACATCGCCAAGCATCCACTCAAAGGTGTAACCGAGCTCGGTAACGGGGAGTTCGACATTGGTGCCGCAACCCAGTGTGGCGCTGGCATTGGGGAAGTCGGGGCCTTGGGCATAGTCGATAAAACTGGTCCAGTTATTGGTATAGGTCATTGCCTTGCCACGAATGCCCGAGGTGTAGAAGGGAGCATAATCGCTTCCCATGGTGCAGTTGTCGTCGTCCTCGGCATCAAAAACGATGGTCACAACCAGGTTCTTGCCATAGGTGAAAGAGAACGGCTCCTGGATTTCGATGGCCAGGGCCTGGTCCTCGCCATAGACCTCAAGCAGGTCGATGTCGTACCGGCCCTCGGCGACGAGTTCTCCCAAGTCAAAGAATTGCTTCACGCCATTGTCATTAACGGCAAACTCGGTCGCATCAACTTCCTGAAGATAGACCCTGGCATTCCGGACAATCTCCTCATAGGTTTCGCTATTGAACTTGAAGTTCAGGTACTTGATTTGCACGCCTCCCTTGTATTCCATATCGGTCAGCAGGTCGCTCGTGTAAATCATCTGGGCGCCGGTATGGGCCAGATAGAAGTTGGTCGGAGCCATGTCGAAGTAAGAGCCGTTGTAGAACTGGGTGGGATTGTAGTAGTCGCCCACCTCAACCCAGCCGAGGAACTGGGCCTGGGCTGTCATTGCCACTGCAGCAATGGCTGCAAGAATCATGTAAAACTTTTTCATCGATTTATTAATTAAGGGTTAACACGAGTTGATACAATATGCTTGACGGGCATTGAGTGCCCGATTCCAATCGGCATGAAGACGCAAAAAACGCTCGAAGCAAGCGTTTTGCCCCGCGAAGGCAAAATTATAAATCTTTTTTCAATAAAGAGTCCTTTGGAAGCGATTTTTTGGTACAACGGCACCACAGTGCGGCACCCGCACCTTCAAGAAAAACCGCTCCCCCGATATGCATCATCCGGCATATCGGGGGAGCAACTTATTATCCTGATACTGGTATGTGTGTATCTAAAAAATACAGTTTCTTAACAGTACCTCTATCTTATTCAATGGGATTGTTCTCGGCGAAGATGGCCATGCGCTCATCGAGGATCTCATACTGGTGGTCCTGGATGAACGAGGTGCACACGCGCAGGCCTTCCTGCCACGAGCCGGTGGTGGCCAGGCAGATGGCGCTCACGCCGTAGTACATCAACTCGCGGGCCAACTGACCGCTGGTCATGTTGCCGTAACCGATGGTGAAATAGAAACCGTCGGCGATGGGCTTGTCGCCGTCCATACCGTAGACGATGCGGAAGCCATGGCGTGTGAAAATCTCCTTCAGCTTGTGGGCACGCTCGCCATAGACGATGACATCGTCACGGAAGTGGTACTCCCCGTTGCTGGCGGCGTCCATGATAGCGGCAAGCGCATACTGGGCGCTGTGGCTCGTGCCCGATGACAGGGCATAGAGCGTGCGGGTGATGAACACCTTGCCGAAGGGCAGTCCGTCGTAGCGGGCCGACAGGTCGGGATAGTGGCGATGGAAAATCGTCGGGCTGATGCATGTCATCGCGATGCGCTCACCGGCATAGGAGAATGCCTTGCTGCCGCTGATGTGCATGATATAGTTGTCGGTATACTTGGCCACGCTGGGCTGGAAGGGCGGCTCAAAGGGCTTGCTGATGTCCAGACGGAAGTCCATGGCGAAGTATGCCAGATCCTCAAGCACGATAACATCATACTTGGTGGCCAGTTCGCCGATGTCCTTCAATTCCTCGTCGGTCAGGCAAATCCAGGCAGGGTTGTTGGGGTTGCTGTAGATGAGGCAGCAAACATCGCCCTTGGCCATATACTCCTCGAGCTTGGCACGCAGCTTGGGACCGCGGAACTCGTAGATGTCAAAGGTCTCATAAGGCACATCCTGGATTTCCAGCTGCAGCTTCTGCACGGGGAAACCGGGGTCGATGAACAGCGCCTTGTTCTTCTTCTTGTTGCTCTGGGTGATGGTGAGCAACGAGGCAAAGGTGCCCTGCATCGAGCCGACGGTGGGGATGCAGCACTCGGCGGGAATGTCGATGTCGATAAAGGCCTTGATGAAGCGCGAGGTGGCTTCCTTGATCATGGGCTCACCAGGCAGTGCGGGATAGAGGCGGGCGCAGCCGTTCTGCAGCGCCTTGATCTGTGCCTCGACACCGATCTTGGCTGCGGGCAGGCCGGGAATACCCATCTCCATCTTGATGAATTCCTGTCCCGACTCGCGCTCGGCGCGCTCGGCGATGGCTTTCACCTCACGGATGGTGGCGTTGGCATAGTCGATGATGCCGTACTCGTCAATCGCGCGGTCGATAATCTCGCGGTTAATGGGTGTGGGTCTCATCTTTGAGCCTCCTTTCCGATGGCAAGCGCCTTGAGGTTGGCGTCGACCACTGCGTCGCCCTTGCGGCCAAAGACGCGGCGGATAGCGTTCTCCAACTTGTCATACTCGATGCCGAGGGCCTTCTGTGCAGCACCCAGCAGGATTACATTGGCCGAACGGGGAATCTCGTTGTCCTTGGCCAGCTGCTCGATGTCGAGGGTGATGACATTCTTCACCTTGGCCAGGTCGGCCATCACGGTGTCCACCTCGGGATAGTTGGGGATGTTCACAAAGGGTTTGCTCGATGTGATGATCCAGCCCTCCTTGCTCAGGAACGGCAGATAGCGCAGGGCCTCCATCGGCTCCATCGAGATGATGACATCGGCCGACCCCTTGGCGATCAGGTCGCTGTGGATGGGGTTGCTGCTGATGCGCAGGTTGGACTGCACATCACCGCCACGCTGTGACATGCCGTGCACCTCGGCCTGCTTGATATATAGATTCTCGTGCATGGCTGCTTCGCCAATGACGGTAGCGATCGAGAGGATACCTTGTCCTCCCACGCCGCAAAGGATGATATCGGTTTTCATTGCTTTGCCTCCTGTGCTTTCTTTTGTTTGAGATGTCGTTGTAATGTTTGCATGCACTCGCGGCGCGGTATAATAACGCTGGTGCCGCGGTAGTTGATCTCGTCACGCATCACTTGCGTGATCTCGGGCATGTTCTTGGGTAGGGGGACAACCACCTTGAGGTGCTCGTCGGTCATACCCAGGCCGCGGCAGATGTCCTCGAACTTGCCGGTGCCTGCCGAGTCCTGACCGCCCGTCATGCCGGTGGTCAAGTTGTCGCTGATGATAACGGTGATGTTGGCATTCTCGTTGATGGCATCGAGCAGACCCGTCATACCCGAATGGGTAAAGGTCGAGTCACCGATGATGGCAACAGCGGGCCACTGGCCGGCATCGGCTGCACCCTTGGCCATGGTGATGCTGGCACCCATGTCAACACACGAGTGGATGGCCTTGAAGGGGGGCATGAAGCCCAGCGTGTAGCAACCGATGTCGCCAAACACGCGAGCGTTGGGATAATCTTTCAATACCTCGTTCAGGGCGGTGTAAACATCGCGGTGGCCGCAGCCCTGGCACAGTGCAGGGGGACGCGGAGCCACATCCTCGCAGCTGGCATAACCCTCGCTCACGGGCAGACCCAGGGCCTTCTTCAGAGCGTCAGGGTTCAATTCGCCAGTGCGGGGCAGTTCGCCGGTGAGGCGGCCCTTGATGACGGCATTGCCGGGCATCACGCCACGCACCAGATCCTCGACGAAGGGCTGGCCTTCCTCGGCGATGAGCACGGCGTCACACTCGGCCGTCATGCGGCGGATGAGTTCCTTGGGCATGGGATACTGGCTGATCTTGAGCACGGGATAGGGGCAACCGTCGGGGTAGCACTCCATCAGGTAGTTGTAGGCAATACCTGTGGCAATGACACCCATCGAGTGGTCGGCAGCGTCGATGTACTTGTTGTACTCGCTGTCCATGGCGCGCTGCTCGAGTTCGGCCTGCTGGCCCGTGACTGTGATGTTGCGCTTGATGGCGTTGCCGGGGAGCAATACCCAGTGGCTGGCCTTGGCGTCGTAGTTCAGTTCGTTCTCGGCACGGGGTGTTTCCTTTACCTCGACAACGGCGCGGCTGTGGGCCATGCGGGTGGTCACACGCATGAGCACGGGGAGGCATACCTCCTCACTCAACTCATAGGCCTTCTCCATCATGTCGTAGGCCTCCTGTTGCGTGCTGGGCTCCAGCGTGGGAATCATCGCGAACTTGCCGTAGAAGCGGCTGTCCTGCTCGTCCTGGGAGGAGTGCATCGAGGGGTCGTCGGCCACGAGGACCACCAGACCGCCGTTCACACCCGTCATTCCCGAGTTAACGAACGGGTCGGCGCACACATTCAGGCCCACATGCTTCATGCAGACCAATGCACGCTTGCCCATGAAGGACATACCCAGCGCAGCCTCCATAGCCGTCTTTTCGTTGGTACACCAGCGGCGATGAACATTGCGTTCCACCGCTAACTTGGAATTCTGAATGTACTCCGTGATCTCGGTCGAGGGAGTACCTGGATAGGCATACACACCACTCAGGCCCGCGTCGAGCGCGCCCTGGGCGATAGCCTCATCACCTAAGAGTAACTTTCTCATTATTATAAGGTTTAACTAGTATTATCT